>Ga0182014_10004150_pt1 | contig 16854 bp, 13 predicted proteins | sample 612S2DmetaG_FD_120489 | JGI IMG/M metagenome (GOLD analysis project Ga0182014, IMG submission 120489) | Permafrost microbial communities from Stordalen Mire, Sweden - 612S2D metaG | ecosystem: Environmental > Terrestrial > Soil > Wetlands > Permafrost | place: Sweden: Stordalen | collected... | reverse complement strand
CGCTCACATGGGCCAGCGTTGCATGCGCTCGTGCAGCGGGCTGTAACGCGGGAAGTGGGCGATCAGATACTGCATCTGATCCGCCAGCACCCGGCGCCCCTTCAAGAAGATGTATTCCGCGTAAGTCGGCGTGAACGGCACGGCGAGCAGTTCCATGCCCGCCTGCTCCGGCGTGCGCGACGCCTTGGCATTGTTGCAGCGGCGGCAGGCCGAGACCACGTTGCTCCACGTATCCTGACCGCCCCGGCTGAACGGCGTCACATGGTCACGCGACAGCAGCCCATAGGGAAAACGCGCGCCGCAGTACAGACACAGGTAGGCATCGCGGCGAAACAGCGTTTGGTTGTTGAGCGGCGGCGTATAGGCGGCTCCGCGCAGGTTTCCTGGATTGCCCGTATGCCCGTGCGTCGCGATGATGGAGTTCACGTCGACGATGGTGCGCAGGCCGGTCCGGGCGCAGGTTCCGCCGTACAGCCGATACAGCAAAGAGCCGCAGGTGTAGGCCACTTGCTCGGTGTGATAGAGCCGCGCGGCCTCCCGGTAGTCGACCCACTCCAAGGGCATGCCGGAGATGTCGGTGCGCAGGATTTGCTGGGACAAAGGGTGCCCGTGCGCCACGACCGCCAGGTCATCCGCCCAATCCAATGAATGAAGTTTGTCTTGCAGCATTGGCTCGATCACAATACTAAAGATAATAGACCCTTATGCCATAATTCAACGTCCGGGGAGATAACTTCATGGCTGTCGTCATCGGCGTCCTCCGGGAGACGGCTGCGAATGAAACTCGTGTCGCCGTCGTCCCCGAAATCGCCACCAAATTGAGGGCGCTCGGCGTCCGCGTTCTCGTCGAGCAAGGCGCCGGCGTCGCCGCCCATTTCCCCGATGCAGCCTATGGCGATGCCGAGATCAGCGACGCCGCCACCATCTTGGGCACCGCCGACGTGCTTTTGACGGTCCAGCCGCCCAACCTGGCCCAGGTGAACGCCCTCAAGGAGAGTGCGGTCATCATCGGGTACATGCAAGCCTACGCGCGGCCGGAACTGGTGAGGGCGCTGCAAGGGCGCCGCCTGACGAGTTTTTCCATGGAACTGGTGCCGCGCATCTCGCGCGCGCAATCGATGGACGCCCTGTCTTCCCAGGCCGCCGTGTCCGGCTACAAGGCCGTGCTCATCGCGGCCAACACGCTGGAAAAGTTCCTGCCCATGCTGACTACTGCCGCCGGCACCATCCGCCCGGCGACCGTGCTGGTGATCGGCGCGGGCGTCGCCGGACTCCAGGCCATCGCCACGGCCCGGCGCCTGGGTGCCGTCGTCGAAGCGTACGACGTTCGTAGCGCGACCAAGGAGCAGGTGAAGTCCCTGGGCGCCAAATTCGTCGAGACGGGCGTGTCCGCGGAAGGGACGGGCGGCTACGCGCGGGAATTGACCGCCGATGAAAAGCTCAAGCAGCAGGAGATCCTGGACGCGCGCATCGCCGCCAGCGATGCCGTCATCAGCACCGCCTCGGTGCCCGGCAGAGCCGCGCCGCGCATCATCAGCCAGGCCGCGGTCGAGCGCATGAAGCCCGGCTCCGTCGTGGTCGACATCGCCGCCGAGCAGGGCGGAAACTGCGAACTGACGAAGCCAGGAGAGACCGTCCTGCACGGCGGGGTCAAGATTTTGGGCCCGCTCAACCTGCCCGCCTCGTTGCCGTATCACGCCAGCGAGATGTACTCGCGCAACCTGTTCAATTTTTTGAAGCCTGCGTTGTCGAAGGGCGAGCTCAGCATCGACTGGGCCGATGAAGTATTTGCCGGCGCCGTCCTCACCCACGACGGCCAGATCAAACATGAAGCTACCCGCAAGATTCTAGAAGGAAAACCCACATGATCGATGGCGTCATCGCGCTCTACATATTCATGTTGGCCGCGTTCACCGGCTACGAAGTCATTTCGCGCGTGCCGGTGATCCTGCACACGCCATTGATGTCGGGATCGAACTTCGTTCACGGCATCGTGTTGGTGGGGGCGATGGTGGCGCTGGCGGCCGCGGACAACACGCTGCTGCGCGTCATCGGATTCATCGGCGTCGTTCTCGCGGCCGGCAACGCCGTCGGCGGCTACGTGGTCACCGAGCGCATGCTGAAGATGTTCGTCACCGCCGCCCGCAGGAAGGGACCTTGAACGTGCTTTCCGCCCAGACCATTCAAACGCTGACCCAGCTGTCGTACCTGATCGCTGCCGCACTGTTCATTCTCGGCCTGAAGCGCATGAGCTCACCCGTCACCGCGGTCAGCGGCGTGCGCTGGGCGGGCCTGGGAATGGTGCTCGCCACGCTGGTGACCATCGCCTTCATGGGCGCCTCGCCGCTCAACTTCGCCCTGGTCATCGCGGCCATCGCCATCGGCGGCATCATTGCCTGGGTCAGCGGCAAGCGGGTCGCGATGACCGACATGCCGCAAATGATCGCGCTCTACAACGGCATGGGCGGCGGCGCCGCCGCGGCCATCGCCGCCGTGGAGCTATACAGCGGCAACGAGCAGAACGTGGTGCACCTGACCATGGCCACCATCGGCGGCTTCATCGGCGCGGTATCGTTCAGCGGCAGTCTGATCGCCTTCGCCAAGTTGCAGGGACTCATCACCAAGTCGGTGCGCTTCGGTGGCCAGAAGTTCGTGAATCTGGCCATCCTGCTGGTGACCGCCGCATTCGGCTTCATGATGGTGTCCGGCATGCACGCCGGGCCGCCCATCGTTTCCGCGTTCTTCGCCTGCGCACTGCTGCTCGGCATCGCGATGACGCTGCCCATCGGCGGCGCCGACATGCCCGTGGTCATCTCGCTGTACAACGCCCTCACGGGCCTCGCCGTGGCCTTCGAAGGCTTCGTGCTCGACAACGCCGCCATGATCATCGCCGGCACCGTGGTGGGGTCCGCGGGCACGCTGCTGACCCAGTTGATGGCGAAGGCCATGAACCGCTCGCTCGGCAACGTGCTGTTCTCGAATTTCGGCGAAACCTCGACGGCGGGCGCCGTCGGGGTGACCGGCACACAGAAGGCCATCGAAGCCTCCGATGCCGGCGTGATGATGGCGTATTCGCAGAAGATCATCATCGTGCCGGGCTACGGCCTGGCCGTGGCCCAGGCGCAGCACAAGGTTTGGGAACTGGCTCAGTTGCTCATCGACCGCGGCGTCAATGTGCGCTTCGCCATCCATCCGGTTGCCGGCCGCATGCCCGGACACATGAACGTGCTGCTCGCAGAAGCGGGCGTGCCGTACGATTTGATTTCCGATCTCGATGAGATCAACGCGGAGTTCGAAACCGCCGACGTGGCGCTCATCATCGGCGCCAACGACGTCGTGAATCCGGATGCGCGCAGCAACAAGGGCAGCCCCATTTATGGCATGCCCATCCTGAATGCCGACAAGGCCAAGAACGTCATCGTCATCAAGCGCGGCCAGGGCACCGGCTTCTCGGGGATCGACAACGCGCTGTTCGTGCTCGACCAGACCCGCATGTTGTACGGCGACGCTCAGGCGGCCGTCAACCAGCTGATTCAAGCCGTCAAGGCGTCAGGCTGACCTCGACCATGCGGCATGCGGCATGCGGCATGCGGCATGCGGCTCGGCTAACATACATGGGATGCCACGCCAGGCTGGCCTCCGCATAGACAGGAGCGTGACTTGCGACTCACATTACTGTGGATGATCTCCGGGTTGTGGTGCCTGGCCCTCGGCGGCGCCAGCGCCGCACCGGCCGCCGACAAACCTCACCTCTTCCAAACACCGGCGCTCAGCCGGGATCTGATCGCCTTCGGTTACGCCGGAGATCTGTGGACCGTGGCGCGGACCGGCGGCCGTGCCTCGCGATTGACGAACGGCGTGGGACTCGAGGCCATGCCGATCTTCTCGCCCGATGGCGGCACGATTGCCTTCACCGGCGAATACGATGGCAACGTCGACGTATTCACCATTCCAGCATCCGGCGGTATTCCGCACCGGGTGACCTATCATCCCGCCCCCGACGTTGCGGTGGGATGGACGCCCGATGGTAAGCGGATCGTGTTCCGCTCCACGCGCGAAGCCGCGAGCCGCTACACCCAGCTCTACTCCGTCCCTGCGGAGGGCGGCGAACCCACCCGCCTGCCGCTCCCCATGGCCTACGATGGCCAGCTATCCCCGGATGGATCGCACATCGCCTATTCGCCCCTCGCGCCCGCGTTTGGATTCGACTACACCTCCTTCGTCGCCTGGGGCAACTATCGCGGAGGCCGCGCCAGCACCATTTGGTTGACCTCCCTGCCGGGTCTGGAGTCCGTCGAGATTCCCCATGAACTAGCCTCGGACTTCTTTCCGGTCTATGTCGGACAGCAAATTTATTTTCTCTCGGCCCGCGCCGGCCATACGGGCATCTTCCGCTATGACCCCGCCGCGAAGCACGTGAGCGAAGCGCTGCACAACGAGGGGCCCGACATCCGCAGCCTCTCCGGTGACGGCAGCACCCTCATCTACGATCAGCTGGGCGAGATCCATCTGTATGACACCAGCAGCGGTCAATCCCGGCTCGTTGCCATCCAGATCGCGGCCGACCTGCCGGAAGTACGCCCCACCATCAAGTACGTGGGCGGCGAGATCGATCACGTCGCCATCTCGCCCACCGGACTGCGCGCCGCGCTGGAAGCCCATGGCGAGATCCTGACCGTTCCGGTGAAAACCGGCCCGACCCGCAACATCACCAGCACGCCGGGGATCATGGAACGTTCGCCGGCCTGGTCTCCCGACGGCCAATCGATCGCCTATTTCTCCGACGAGTCCGGCCTGTATGCCTTGCATATCGCCTCGCAGCTCGGTGCCTCGCTGCCGGGCGGCACGCCGGTGAAGAAATTCGCGCTCGCGCCCGACCCCGCCTACTACTTCGATCCGATGTGGTCGCCCGACTCCAGGCGCATCGCCTTTCACGACAACCGTCTGAACATCTACGTGCTTGACACGCAGACCGGCAGGCTCAGCGTAATCAACGGCAAGGACACGTACGGCGGGTTCTCCGAGGCCAGCTACGATCTTGCATGGTCGCCGGACTCCAAATGGATCGCCTATCCCCGCTCGATGCCGAATCACCTGCACGTGCTGTTTCTATACTCGGTCGACACGGGACGATCGACCCAGGTCACCGATCCCATGGCGGACTCGCGGTTGCCGGCTTTCGATCGCGGCGGCAAGTATCTGTTCTTCGCCGCCAGCACCAACGCGGGAGCCACCTCCGACGGCCTCGACATGAGCAGCGATCTCTACGAGGTGCGCTCGAACCTCTACGCCATTGTGCTCGACGGCGCCCAACCCTCGCCCATCGCGCCGGAGCTGGACGATGAAAAGACCCCGGCGCAGGCGCGCGCCAAGCCCAAACCCGGCGACGACGCGCAGGGCAACGACGAAGCCAAACGGCCTGATGATGCCAAGCGTCCCGATGACGCGAAGCCGGCCACCACCGACGCCCAACACTCCGCTGCCAAGCCGCGGCGCGGCGACCACGGCGCATCGTCCGCCGGCGCCCCGGTGTCCCCGGCGGCTGCCCATGTCCCTGCCACCAAGGTGGACCTGAACGGCATCGCCGACCGGACGGTGGCGCTGCCGCTGCCGACCGCGGCCTATGTCGGCCTGAAGGCGGGCACCCATGGCAGTTTGTATTTCCTGGTGCGCGCCGAGACCGGTCGGTACGAGGATGCCGCGGCCACCTTGAGCCGCTGGACCCTCGAGGACAAGAAGACGGAAAAGCTCGCCGATCGCATCGAAAGCGTCGAGCTGTCCGCGGATGGCGAGAAAATGCTGCTGGTGGTGTCCAATCGCAAGCCCGACGCGCCGCCCGACGCGCGCGACGATCAGAAACCGAGCTATGTCATCGTTCCCGCGAACGCGCCGGTCAAGGCGGGAGAGGGATCGCTGTCCCTGGCCGGCATGCAGGTGCATGTCGATCCCGCGCTCGAATGGGCCCAGATGTACCACGAGGTCTGGCGCATCGAGCGCAGCTATTTTTATGACCCGCACTTTCACGGCACCTCGACCGTGGCGGACGAAAAGCGCTTCGAACCCTACGTCGCGTCCATCGCCTCGCGTGCTGATCTGAACTATATCTTCCAGGAGATGCTGGGGGCGTTTTCCGTCGGACATCTGCGCGGCAACGGCGGCGCGATCCCCCGCGCCCGGCACCTACCCGGCGGCCTGCTGGGTGCCGACTACCTGGTTCGGGGCGGCCGCTACTGCCTCGCGAAGATCTATACCGGCGGCGAGTTCAATCCGCGAGACAAGGCGCCTTTGGCCCAGCCGGGACTCAACCTGCACGTGGGCGATTGCATTCTCGCGATCAACGGCACCGAGGTCACCGCAGACATGGACATCCAGCAGGCGCTCGAGGGCACTGCGGACCACGCGATTCCACTGCGCATCGCAACCGGGAAGGGCGGCAACGACCGCGACGTCACGGTGGTGCCCGTCGCCAGCGACAGCGCATTGCGCTATATCGATTGGATCGATTCCAACCGGCGCAAAGTCGGGGAACTCTCGGGCGGCAAACTCGCCTACGTTTATCTGCCGAACACCGGCGCAGACGGATTCGCGAGCTTCAACCGCTATTATTTTGCGCAGACCCAGAAACAGGGCGCGATCATCGACGAGCGCTTCAACGCGGGTGGCCAGGTGGCCGACTACATCGTCGAAGTCATGAGCCGGCGCATCGAGTCGTACTGGGCGCCCCGGTACGGCACCATCGAGCACACGCCGAACGCCGCGATCTATGGTCCGAAAGTCATGATCGCCAACGAGGTCTCAGGTTCCGGCGGCGACGCGCTGCCATGGCTGTTCAAGCAAGCGAAGCTGGGACCTGTCGTCGGCAAGCGCACGTGGGGCGGCTTGGTCGGCATCGGCGAGATCCCCGTGCTGATGGATGGCGGTCACGTCACCAGCCCGAGCGTCGCGTTCTTCTCGCCAAAGGGTGAATGGGACGTCGAAAATCACGGTGTCGACCCCGACTATGTGGTCGAGCAAGACCCCAAAGCGGTCAGCGAGGGGCACGATCCCCAGCTCGAAGCCGCCGTGTCGATCGCGCTGCGCGCACTCGGCGAGCATCCCCCCGTCGAGCCCACGCGGCCGGCCTACCCGGACTACAGCCATCGATAGGCCGCCGGGCCGCGCCTCATTCAATGGTGCGGCGGGGAGCCGTGCGGCGCGGACCCGTGTTGCTGGATCACGCTGCGGCGCTGCTCGGGGCTCATCTGATGCCATTGCCGCCGCAGCTCGTTGCGCCGTTCCGGGGGCATCTCGCGAAAGCGCTGAAAGTTTTGGCGCACCCGCTGCTGTTCCTCGGGCGGCAAGCTATTGAACTGCTGCCAGCGCTGACGCAGGGCCTGGCGCTGATCCGGCGGCATGGCACGCCATTGATTGAAGCGCTGCTGCGCGCCCGCGCGCTGCTCCGGCGTCATGGACAGCCATCGTTGGCTACCCCGCGCCAACGATTGCTGACGGTCCGCCGGCAACGAGTTCCACTGCGCCTGATATTTCTGCAGCAGCTGCTGCTGGGCCGGTGAGAGCGTCGCCCACGGCTGGGGACCCGAGACTTGTGCCGCATCGCGGGGAGCCGGCGGCATCTCTTGGGCAAACGACAGGTTCGCCGTCGCGACGAGGAGACTGACGGTGATTAAACAGGCCCTGATCATGGTTTTGCATCCTGCGACGTCGGCCCCGGCGGCGGTGGGACTTTGCGCGGCGGCGATTTCTTCAAGAATTCCCACCACGCAACATCTCCCACATCGTCGGCACCCAAAAATTCGATGAGTTCATCGTCGGCCGCAGCGGCGTCCGCCGCTGGAGCAGCTCCCGGCGACTGCGGCTGCGTCGGCTGAGACTTCGGCTGCGATGCGCCCGGCGGCGGTTGGGGTTCCGGTGGCGGCGGCGTCGCGGCAAATGCCGCCGAACACAAAAACGCACTCAACACTCGCCCATACCTCGCCGCCATTAACATCACGGCAACTCAGGCTGCCGGCTCTGAGCTCGCCGCTTTATCCGCAAAGTCGTAGAAATCGATATCATCCTGCAACAGATCGAGCGCATCGACGGAGCCGCCGTCGCTGGCGGCGACGATGTCCAAATCATCCAGATTGGCCTGATCGCCCGTCATGACGTGGCTGCCCATCGGCGTCCCCATCCACAGTGTCACGCCCAGCGCCAGGGCGGCCGCCAGCCCTGCCGCGGGCGTCAACACCGTCATTCGAAAAAACCACGGCCGGCGGCTCGATGCGGCAGCGGCATCGAGCGCAGCATGGCGAGCCTGAGTCAGCCGCGAACGCACTCTCAGATCGACGCTACCGACGCTTTCCTCGAACAATGCGCGGCTGCGCTGCTCCAAGAGATCCTGCGGCGCGCCCCCGGCGTTCTCGTTCATCACCACACCTCACCGAGTTGTTCACGCAGGGTATGCACGGCGCGCGAGTAATGCGTCTTGACGCTACCCTGCGAGCAACCCATCGCATTCGCGGTTTCAGCCACATCCAAGCCCTCGAAGTTACGCAACATGAATGCTTCCCGCTGCCGGGCCGGCAACGCACGCAGCGAACCCTCGAGCTTCCGCATGGCCTGGTCCCGCATCAGCAGTTCCGGAACATCCGGACCCCCGGCCGCCACGGTGTCGAGCGGGTCCTGGCTTTCGTTGTCCGGATCTTCCTTGACGCCTGGCAGCCACACCATGAATTTCTTGCGCACGGTGCGACGACGCTGCAGATCGCGAATTCCGTTTTCCAGGATTCGATAGAACAATGGACGCCACTCGGCGCTCGGCTTGGCCGCATAATTGCGCGCGAGCTTGAGCATGGCGTCTTGAACCACATCCAGGGCGTCGTCAGGATCGCGTAGCGCGACCTGCGCAATACGAAATGCACGGCGCTCGACCTCGGCCAAGAATTTATCCAGCTCGCGCGTTTGCTCCAGAACCACTCCCCTCGGCGCTGGGGCTGGAACATCCCAGGCCATCCAAGCGGTGGGGAGCGTATCAAAATGGGGCATACCTCGTCCTCCGGACATCGACGACCTAGTCCATTCACTGTATAAACGCTGCATCGAAGCTCCGGTTGACCGCACGCCGAGCGTTCTCCAAGCGCCGCGAGCTGCGCAAGATCAGAGACTTACGCACATACCGTGTGACATCCATTGAAATCTTTTCAATCGCGACCTCCAGTTGAGATGCAGTCGGTCACGTAAGTCATTGAATTTGATTGAATCATTTGGATTTAGTGCAGTTTTCCACCATTTTGATTGCTACACGAAACAGAACGGGCACTTAGGGCTCATGATCCCGGCTTTTCAACAGACTTATCCACAGGTTTTGTGGACAAGAGGCTCGGCATGATCCTGCAGGTTGCGCTCGATACGCCGCTGCGCCGACTGTTCGATTACAAGGCCCCCGAGCCGGGTATTGGCGAAACGGCGCACGCAGTCGACGGGTTGACCGCCGGCCCAACGGCCACGGCGCTCACCCCCGGCATCCGGGTGCGGGTGCCGTTTGGGCGCCGACAGCTGGTGGGCGTCTTGATCGGCACCGTGGCCACCTCGTCCGTCGACCCCGCCAAGCTCAAAGCAGCCCTCGAGATCCTGGACGAGGTCCCGGTGTTCGACCCGGTCACCTTCGATCTGCTGCGTTGGGCCGCGGATTATTACCATCATCCCATCGGCGAAGTGATCGCCGCCGCACTGCCGGTCAGCCTGCGCGCCGGTCAGGCCGCCGACGACATCGTCGAGTCCTGGACCCTCACGGCGGCCGGAATCCAGGAGCTGGAAGCACCGGCGGCGCGGCGCGCGCCCCAGCAGCGCGCGCTTCTCCGGTGGCTGGCCGAGCATGCCGGCGCCGGTCCAACGCCGATCGCCCCAGGCGTCGGCCCGGCCGCCGGCCCCACCACCGACGACATCAACGCCGTGTTCAAGCCGGCGCTGCTGCGCACCGTCGCCACGCGCGGCTGGGTTGCCGCCTGCCGCGTGATGCCCCAGGCGACGCGCTTCGAGCTGCGGCCCAGCGAGGTCAGCCTCACGGACGCCCAGGGCCAGGTTGTGGACGCCATCACCACATCGCTCGGACGATTCGCCGCGCACATGCTCCATGGCGTGACCGGCAGCGGTAAAACGGAGGTGTATCTACGGGTCATCGCGGCGGCCATTGCCGACGGCGGTCAAGCGCTGGTGCTGGTGCCGGAAATTGCCCTGACACCCCAATTGGTCGAGCGCTTTCGCCAGCGTTTCAGCGCGGGCGTCGCGGTCCTGCATTCGGCCCTGACCGGCTCCGATCGTCGCGACGCCTGGCGCGCGGCACATGGTGGTCAGGCGCGCATCGTCATCGGCACCCGCTCCGCCGTGTTCACCTCCATGCCGAATCTTGCCCTGATCGTGGTCGACGAAGAGCATGATGCCTCGTACAAGCAACACGAGGGCTTCCGCTACTCGGCGCGCGATCTGGCGGTCTGGAGAGCCCAGCGTGCCCAGGTACCCATCGTCCTGGGCTCGGCGACACCGTCGCTCGAAACCCTGGAGAACGTTGCGCAGGCGCGCTACTCGAGACTGTTGCTCCCGCAACGCCCCGGGGCCGCGCGGGCGCCGCGCATGTCGTTGATCGACATGCGAAAACATGCCAGCGAGCAAGGGCTGTCGCAGCCCGCCATGCAGGCCATCAAGCAGCATTTGAGCGCCGGCGGCCAGGTGATCGTGTTTCTGAACAGACGCGGCTATGCGCCCTCGTTGTTCTGCAACGCCTGCGGCTGGGTCGCGCCTTGCGCGCATTGCGACGCGCGCATGACCCTGCATCGACGCGCCGACGAGCTTCGCTGCCACCACTGCGGCGCGCGTGGCCCCGTGCCGCTGATTTGCGGCGAGTGCGGGCAGCCACTCAATCCCGTGGGCCAGGGTACCGAGCGTGTGGAGGAGACGCTGACCCGCCTTTATCCCGACGCGCCCCTCGCGCGTCTCGACCGCGATACCGCTGCCGCGCGCGGCGCCATGGAAGCCGTGCTCGAGCGCGTGCACAGCGGCGAGGCGCGCATCCTGGTGGGTACGCAAATGCTCACGAAGGGTCATCATTTCCCCGATGTGACCCTGGTGGTGATCCTGGACGCGGACCAGGGCCTGTTTGCCAGCGACTACCGCGCAACCGAAAGGCTGGCGCAAACGATAACCCAGGTTGCCGGGCGCGCCGGCCGCGCGGCTCGTGCGGGCGAGGTGCTGATTCAAACGGCCTTTCCCGAGCATCCCTTGCTGACCAAGCTCATCACCGAAGGCTATGAAGGATTCGCCGTCGGCGCGCTGGCGGAACGACGCGAGGCCGAATGGCCGCCCTATTCGCGGCTCGCCATGTTGCGCGCCGAAGCCAAGGACACGGCCCGCTTGGATGAGTTTCTGCGCGCGGCGGCGCATTGCGGCCAGCGCTTCGCCGCGCCCGACGTCAAGGTCCTGGGTCCCGCCCCCGCGCTCATCGCGCGCCGCGCCGACCATTTCCGTGCGCATCTGCTGATCGAGTCGGCGACCCGCGCCGTATTGCAGCGCTTCCTGGCCCGCTGGCTGCCGCAGGTCGAGGCATTGCCGGGGCCACCCGGCCTGCGCTGGTCCATCGACGTCGACCCGCTCGAAGTCGATTGATGCCGGCGCCGTCATGCCGCGGCAGGTGATCGGCGACTTTGCGGTAAACTGCCGCCCCCGCGTCAATCACCCGCACGGACCTCGAATTGAAGACTTTGATAGACAACTTGTTGCGTCAGGCTCTGGCATCGCTGCCCGAGACACTGATTCCCGCCGCTGCGCGCAGTCTCGACACCGAGATCGAACGCACGCGCGACTCGCAGCACGGCGACTTCGCCAGCAACATCGCGATGCGGCTCGCCAAGACGGCGCGCCAGAACCCGCGCAAGCTGGCAGAGGCGCTGGTCGCCGGATTGCCGCCTGACCCCGCCATTGCCAAGGTCGAGATCGCGGGCGCCGGCTTCATCAATTTCTTCCTCAAGGACGACGCGTACCACACCGAAATCGCCTCCATCCTCGCCAAGGGCGCCGACTACGGCAAATCGACCTTCGGCGGAGGTCATTCGGTACTGGTGGAATTCGTGTCGGCCAACCCCACCGGCCCGCTGCACGTCGGCCACGGGCGGCATGCCGCCTTCGGCGCGACGCTGGCGAACCTCCTCGAGACCGTCGGCTACCGCGTCGGGCGGGAGTACTACATCAATGACGCCGGCCGCCAGATGGAAATTCTCGCGGCGAGCACCTGGCTGCGCTATCTGGAGCGCTGCGGCGAGCACTTCACATTCCCCGCCAATGGCTACCGCGGCGACTACGTCGTCGCCATCGCCGAGGCGCTTTATGTCGCACAGGGCGGGGCGCTGCGCCAGGCATCCGCGACGGTCTTCAACGACCTGCCGAAGGACGAGCCCGAAGGCGGCGACAAGGACATCTACATCGACGCACTGATCGTGCGCTCCCGCCAACTCATCGGAGACGACGCGTTTCGCCGCGTGTTGCAACACGCGGTCGACGGCATCCTCAGCGACATCCGCGAGGATCTCGCCGAGTTCGGCGTCACCTTCGACTCCTGGTATTCCGAGCGCTCGCTGAGCGATAGCGGCGCCATCGATCGCGCCGTCAACCGACTGGAGGCGCAGGGGCATGCCTATCGCAAGGACGGCGCACTCTGGTTCAAGAGCACCGACTATGGCGACGAAAAGGACCGCGTCCTGGTCCGCGACAACGGCATCAAGACCTATTTCGCGTCTGACATCGCGTTCGTCCTGAACAAGCTCGAACGCGGCTTCGAGCATCTCCTGTACATCTGGGGCGCCGACCATCACGGCTACATCACGCGCCTGCGCGCCGGTTTGATCGCGCTCGGCGGCCGGCCCGAGGTGTTCGAAGTGCGGCTGGTGCAATTCGTCTCGCTGTTCCGCGGCGGCGAGAAGGCGCAGATGTCCACCCGCTCGGGCGAGTTCGTCACCCTGCGCGAACTGCGCAAGGAAGTCGGCAACGACGCCGCGCGCCTGTTCTACGTCATGCGCAGCAACGATCAACACCTGGACTTCGATCTGGAACTGGCCAAGGCCCGCTCCAACGACAACCCGGTGTATTACATCCAATATGCGCATGCACGCGTGTCCAGCGTGAAGCGGCAGCTGCAGGAGCGCGGAATCGCTCCCGACATCTCGCAGGGTCTGGCATCGCTCGGCAAGCTCACGGAACCGCAGGAGCTGCAGCTCATCAAGCGCCTCGCGACCTATCCCGAGATCCTCCAGCAGTGCGCGGTACAACGGGCGCCCCACACGCTGGTGCACTATCTGCGCGACCTGGCCAACGACTTCCACACGTACTACAGCGCGCATCAGTTCATCGTCGACGACGTCGCGCTGCGCGATGCGCGACTGACACTGGCATTCGCGACCCAGGTGGTGATTCACAACGCGCTCGGACTGTTGGGCGTCTCCGCGCCCGACACCATGTAGTCGGCGCACACCCTAGTGGCTGCCAAGCGCATTCAACGCGGGGACTACAAGTCCAAGCGCAAGCAGCCCGCGCGGTTCTCCGGATTCATGGGGGTCGCCTGCGGCTTGGCGGTCGGATTGGGCATCGCCGGCTTCGTGTACTTCAAGGATCATCGAGCAGACTCGCCGGCGGTCGCCGCGGCCAAACCCGGCAAGCGCAGGCTGCGCAATACCGAGTCGCCCGACCCCGACGCCCGCGAATCCGGGGCCCCGGAAGAGCCCGCGAAGACCTACGACTTCTACGACCAGCTGCCGAAATTCGAAGTGGTCGTCCCGGAAAAGGAGAAGGACGTGAAGCGCGACATTCGCGACGTCCCCGAGACCCGGCGCGGCACGTACGTCCTGCAGGCCGGGTCGTACAAGAACTTCGCCGACGCCGACCGCATCCGCGCCCAACTCGCCCTGCAGGGCGTCGAGTCCAAGGTCCAGAAGGTCTCCGTCGACAACGACACCTGGCACCGCATCCGCATCGGGCCCATTTCCAAACTCGAAGAACTCAACCGGCTCCGCGCCATCCTGCGCAAAGCCGACGTCGACGTCCTGGTGATCAGGGTGGGCGACTAACCGTGGGCGAGTAATCCCGCCAAGCGGCTTACTTTAGGACACGGCGCATTCTCATGATCGTACTCGAAGACGGCGTCAACCACCCTGCGGACCGCCGCATTTCCTAGACGCGTCCGACCGCGACGCGCGTCACGCAACGCAACAGCCGCTGGCGATAGGCTTTCCAACCATGACGATCAGCGACTACCTCAGGCGCCGTGTCCGATTTCTGCTCCTCGCGCTTCTCGGCGCCTGGCTGGCTATTCCACTGTCGATTGCTGCGTTCGGACCGGACGCGGAAACCAGCATCGGCTTGCCCTGGCCCCTCTTCTTGTGCCTGCCCGCCTTTGCCGGGATCATGTTCCTGCTCGCGCGCACCCGATGTCCGATGTGTAAGGACTCGCTGTACGGCAGCGTCGGCGATATAGGCCTCAGCCGCCAGCAAGAACTGGCGCGCTATTGCCCAAGCTGCCGGGCGGACTTCCATCAACCCATGGAGGGGGTTTCTGGACCCTGACGGCAACAATTTGAGTTTGACCCAGTTCTAGGCCGCGCCGGCGCCGCCCCTCCCTGCGATAGCAGGTCGCGTTCGGCGGTCGCTCCGGTGCCTTGGGGCGCGTGACTGTCGCGGAGCTTACCTTGACGTCGGCGCGCCCTTCGGACGGCGACGCCGGCCCGTCGAGCACGCGGGTGAAGGCCTCCTGGAGCAGGTCGCTCCAACCGATCTCGGCCGGCAGTCCACGCGCATGCAGGCGTGCGATCACTTTGAGCCGCAAGAGGTCGGTCACCGTGACGAGTTGGAGCTCCAGCGCTTTCTACGTGGTGCCTGGCCTAGGCGGAACGGGTGAGGTTTCCGTCATCGATGCAGGCGGCGTTTGCTTTGCGGCAAACTGGAATGCCGTGCGCAGCTTGCCGTGCAGGTACGCTTCCATCTGTTCCCGGTAATGCTGGCGGGCTTCCTCCGATTGACTGGGATCGTTCGCCAGCGTGACCCAACGGGCATAGTCCCTGTCGTCGGTGCTCATCAATGTTCTCCATGGTCGAGCGACCGTGCCATCGGCACGGCCGCCGAATCTCCTCATCAACCCTTGAGGCTGACGAGGCCCCCGAGCGCCGGATCCGAGAAGCTGTCCCGTCCGGTTTCGACGTGGCCCGCGAGGCGGTATCCGAACGTCGGATCGCCCGCGACCGTGACGATCAGGTCGTACCAGCCGTGGAACTGGTCGAGGGACCACTCGTCTTCGAAGGTCTCGTTGGACCGCAGAAGCCGCGTGACGTGATTCCCCGTGTAGGCATCGAGTACGTCGACCGCCGCGTTCTTGGCCGTGACATTGGTGATGCTCCACCCGATGGAGCAGCCATCGTCGATTGCGTGACGGGAGCGGACATCGAGAGCCGCAGCGCCGGCGCTGCCCTTGAAGTACCGCACGAAGCCGTTGGGCCCGTAAACCGACAGATCGTAGGCCGAGGCAATGTTCCACGTGCCGGCAAGCGTCTTGCCGGCCTCCACCGTGTAATTGCGCACGGGGTCCGCGGCATTCGTAGAGCGGACCTGGAACACCGCGCCCGCCTTGCCGGTGTTCGAGAACTTCAGCTCGATGGTGCTGTGCGACTGGACCGTCGCGTGAACCTGCAGCTCGTAGGGCAGGGCGCGCGCCGGGCGGATGCCTTTTTCCTGCTTCGGCACGCCGATGATCACGTCGCTCAGAGTGGGCGCGAAGGTGTTGACGTTTGCCCCCGCGAGCTCATCCTGCGGCGGCAGATAGCCATCCGTGGTCGGCAGGCTGACCGATGCCTCGTTCGGGGTGGCGAAGTTGAACACGCTCGTGAGGTCGCCGGTCACTGCACGGCGCCACGGGGAGATATTGGACTCGGTGACGCCGAAACGCTTCTCGATGAACTGGATCACCGATGTGTGATCGAAGACCTGGGAATTGACGAAGCCGCCCTTGCTCCAGGGCGAGATCGCCAGGAACGGCACCCGCACGCCGAGGCCGATCGGGCCGGCGGGGGTCGAGGTGGTCACGATCTCGTTCTCGATGCTGACCGTCGAGGCGCCGTTGGCGCTGGTTTGCGGCGGTGTCGGCGATACGATGTGGTCGAAGCCGCCGTCGTTCTCGTCGTAGTTGACGATGAAGACGGTCTTGCTCCACACGTCGGGGTTCGACACCAGGATGTCGAAGATCTGCGACATGTACCAGGCACCGTAGTTCGACGGATAGTCCGGATGTTCGGTATAGCCCGCGGGCGCCACGATCCAGGACACCTGCGGCAACTTGCCGCTCTTCACGTCGCTGCGGAGGTCGTCGAACAGATGCTCGGCCCAGGCGAGCCAGGCCTGTTCGGGCGCCCCCGCGCCCGGAATCAGATTCGAAATTTGGGTGCCCGTGCAGGCATTGTTGAACAGCGGCGATCCCGTAGCGGCGGACGCGTACTGCTTGAAATACAGCACCGAATTGTCGGTGTAGTTGCCGGCGAAGGAATTGTTGGTGCCGTCTCCGAAGTCGGGACTGAAGGTCGCTCCGGCGAGGTCCTGGTAGATCTTCCAGCTGACCCCGGCGGCCTGCAGCACCTCCGGGAACGTCTGCCACACCAGGTACGCATTGTTCACACTGAGGCCGTTGTAGGTGATCGGCCCGGCCCCTAAACCGTCGGTGCCGCCGCTGCCCAGGTAGTTCACGTTGCCGATGCAGCCGGTCCACAGGTAGCAGCGATTGGGATTGGTCGGACCGAAAATCGAACAGTGATACCCATCGCCCACCGTGAAGGCGTCGGCCAGCGCGTAATG
>Ga0182014_10004149_pt1 | contig 16857 bp, 10 predicted proteins | sample 612S2DmetaG_FD_120489 | JGI IMG/M metagenome (GOLD analysis project Ga0182014, IMG submission 120489) | Permafrost microbial communities from Stordalen Mire, Sweden - 612S2D metaG | ecosystem: Environmental > Terrestrial > Soil > Wetlands > Permafrost | place: Sweden: Stordalen | collected... | reverse complement strand
TTATGGGCTGGAAAGGGGTGCCGGGTGAGGGCACCCGGCCTACAACAGCACGGTTTTGTGGAGGGTGTAGGCCGGGTGCCCTCACCCGGCTGGCATTGAGAGGGCCATAATGAGAATTGCTGAAATCCGAAGGCCGAGAACCGAGGGCCGAAGGAATGCCGAAACCCGAAATCCGACCAAGGGCTGGTCCGCAGGGCCGCTGGGCTACCCGGGCTGCCGTCGATTCGGACTTCGGTCTTCGGCCTTCCTTCGGCCTTCGGGTTTCGGCCTTCGGATTTCAGGTCCTCGCGCTTGGCGGATTGAGCACCTACTTCGTCGGCTGCGGCCCATTCCCGTCCGTCGGGTCCTGGGCAAACTCCTTCAGGAAATCATCCACCTGCCGCCCCCCTTCGCTGAGCACGCGCACCGGGGTCCAGTCCTTCCCCGGAACGCCCTGGCACACTTCGCGAAATGCATCGGCGACGGCTTTGCGCGATTCCGGCCACGGCCAGGTCGCGTTTTGCTCCCGGCATTCCTGCCGCAGCGATACCCAGCGGCTGAGGCAGGCGTATCGCACCGGCAAATGCCCCAGACGGACGCGAATCAGCTTCTCCGGGTCGGCCTCGCGGCTGGCGGCCTCTTCGGCCTGCTGCCAGAGCCGTTCCGCGGCGGCCAACGGCTGGAAACGGAGGTGGGGCGGATTCTGGCCCAGGTAACAGTGCAGCACGAAGCCTTTAGACGCATCGTGCATCAACTCCAGGTAACGCTCGATGATGTCCCCTGCCCCGTTCCCATAGTAGCCGCGCAGGAATTCCTTGGTCAGCGCCCGGTCATCCGATTGCGGGTTCCAGAGCAGTTGGGCCAGCACCCACGACCGCAACTCGGCCATCTCCTCCCCGGGGCCGGCATAGGCGCCCTCCTCGAACACCCCCTTCACACCGTACTGCTGGAACAGGCGGATGTTCGGCCCCAGCACGAACCAGTTCGGATGCGGCAGCACGTAGTTGGCGAAGTCGGTGACGTAGTCCCACACGTAAAGGCGGTGACACATCTTCGACCATGTCGCCAAGTCCGCCAGGAAAGCGGCATTGGACGGGTGGTCCAGCGGCTCGCGGAAATTGCACTCAATCGAGCACAGCCGCACAATGACGTTCGGCCGCGGCTTAATCGTCTTCGGCGGGTGGCGAGTATACTGATAGGCAAACGTATCCACGGCCACATCCGGGAACTCCGGCTCGATCTTCTCCGCGATATAATTCACAAAAGCCACCATGCTCCCGGAAGGGCTGCCCTCCGCGTCGTCAATCGCCTTGCAGCTCGGGCATTCGCACGCGCCGGCGCAGTCATTCTGCGTCACCGAAATGATCTTGTCTTCGGGCGACTCGCGCAGCCACTCCTTCACGCGGAGCACCACAAAGTCGCGCAGCTCCGGGTTCGAGAGACAGAGCTGGGCATTTTCATGCGTTCGCTTGCCGTTGATGAGGCTGTACCACTCCGGGTGTGGCCCGAAATACTTGTCCGGCGGCACCAGAGGATAAAAGGTGTGAGCGAAGCCCTTGTATTTGATGCAGCCGCCCAGCGCCTCGGGAGTAGGGTGGTTCTCGCCGTTGGCGCAGTTGTGTGCCTTCCACTGCGGGTCCAACCCGGCCCACCAAAACGGCTCACGATACTCAAACGCCGGACGGCTCCGCACCTTCAGAACGGGAACGCTCAAGCTCGGCCGATGGGGGATGTCCGTAGCCCACGGCGCCCACCAGCGCACGCCGCCTTGCTCCTGCAAGAACCGATGCACGGCATAAATGGTGCCCCGTGGCCGCCCGCCGGCGAGCAACAGCCGCCCGCCCTTCACGCGCATCACGGACTGCTCGGAGCCCAGCTTTTCCAGCGCCACCTCTGGGAACAGCGCGCCGGCAGCCGCGCCTTGGCCAACGATGATCGCCTGCTTCGGCACTTTGGCATCCCCCGCCACCTGAATCTGGAAGGTCGCGCCGGTAATCTTCCCGAGCGTCTCCGCCAGCTCATGCACCGCATTGGACTCGGCCAGGGTTGCCCCCGGCTGCTGCACGATAACGCAACGCGCCCTCCCTCCCTTGGCAATCGTGAAATCCGCCCGGGCTGGCAGGTTCACACCCAAGAGGAGAACCGAGACAAGAGCGGGTGATAGGGTGCGTGCGACAATGGCTTTCTGCTGAAGCATTTTCACGCCGCACAGCCTCGCATTCCGTACCAAACCCGCAACTCAATTCATCTCGGCGCCCGACCCATCGAATACCAGCCGCCTCAACACCGTCAAAACTACACCGGGAATCGCTGGAGCTACCCGGATGCTCCCGGACCCCGCCTGGGATCACAGGGCCAAAACACGAAGAGAACACGAAGAGAACACGAGGAGAATACGAGCGGAATACGAGCTAAACACGAGTAGATCCCGCATGCGCCCCGCAGTCCCCCCGCATGCAGGTGGCTCTAAGCTGGCTTTGGGCGCCTTTGCCCGGCCATTCAAGGTTCGAGGTTCGAGGTTCGAGGTTCGAGGTTCAAAGTTCGGTGCCCACCATAAGCCGCCCAAATCCAACTTCCCTCCCGCGCCTCCCCCGGGGTGGTCTGGGGACACCCTGGACAAGCCCTGGACATGTCCTGGGGGCGGCCTTCACAGCGTGGGGGGGAACTGCAATGCGTTCACCTCCTTCGACGAGACCTGCTACCACGAGACTCTGCCCGCTCAACAACTGGAGCTGGCGCTTTGGCTCGAAGCCGAGCGCATGGCCCTTCTGACGGTCGATGGCGCCGGCTTCAGCACCGAGCGCAAGGTGGTTGAGGAGGAGCGCCGCCTGGACCTCGGCCTGCCCTACGGCGAGATTGCCGACAAAGGGCCGCCGCTCGTCTTCGGCCAGCATCCTTATGGCCACGATCCGCTTGGGACATTTCAGGATTTGCGGAAGGCGACGCCGGCCGACGTGCATGCCTGGTGGACACGCTGGTACACGCCCAACAATGCCACGCTGGTCATCGTTGGCGATGTCCCGACTGACCGCGTCCGCGCGCTCTGTGAGCGCTACTTCGGCTGGAATCGCTAAGGAGCTAGAAGCCATAGCCCCGGTGACAGTTGTTGACCGTGAGGGCAAAGAGGCCAGGTAACTACTGGGGCGTGACGCATCTCGGCCCTCCCTATGCTCCAGCGGCATGCCAATCGCTCCGCTTGCACCCGGGGATTCCTGGCTCAGTGTTGGCCCTTGAGGCTGGCGGCAACTTGGTCCGCGTTCGCGGGTGTGGCCAGGAAATAGAACCGCTCTAAAATCGTCTCCGGCATGCCTGCGATTGCTTCCCGGCCGTGAGGGTCCACTCCGGGCCGAGGCACCACGACAGCCCTGATGCGGCCCGCTTTGAGCGCCCCAAGCCAATGAGTTGTTCCGTCGGTGTCGAAGACATAGAAAGGCGGCAGTGCCGGCTGCCCGGCTGAAAAGAGGGTCTCGAATTCAGCCGGCACACCAGCGTAAGAAACGACAGCCACTGCGTCTTGCGCCTGCGCCAGCGCCTGTTTGAATGTCTGAAGACCATGCCCGGCGTCGCGGTCCCCTCCTTCCAGCCGGATAGCTTTTACGCGCAGTCTGGCGCGTCCGTGCCGCAGCGGCGGTACGAAACCCTCTTCGTAGCTTCGCTCGGTGTCGGCGTCCATGAGCCGGCGTTGGGGAAAGAGCAGCACTACAATTCCATCCTGGCCGGCCAAGTCTCCCAGCAGGCAGTTGGCCAGGCAAGAGCTCACGGCCATCGCGCAGCGACCTGGAGTCTTGGGCTGCGGGGAAAAGACATTCTGCCGAACCTGCAAGGCGACGACGCCGATCAAGCCCAAACCGCCCAAACCCATCAGGATCTGCCCCAAAACCCGCCAGCGGCGGCTCATCCAGCCACCCACGCCTGCCAGGAGCAGCGCCGCCAGAAGCAAAGATAATGTCATGGTCAAGAATGCCCCGGTCTATCGAGGCGGCGCATCCGGCGTCTTCGGATCAAAGATGTTGGTCGGCGCGCTACGGCGCATTTCGACATGGGTATCGAGGAATACGATGTTGGCCCGGCCGAGTTTGGGTTTCTGGCCGGGCACGCCGCCCTCGACGACGACGGTTGAAAAGACGCTGTGTTCGTTGCCCCCTGAGTGGCGATAGCAAATATTGCCGCCGTACGGGTCAGTATCCGCATAGGCGCACGCGTCGTAGCCATCGGTCTCGCCGAACATCATTGTCCAAGTGGGGTGCGGGATGTCCCGCATGGACATCACCTGAGGGCTTTCGGCGTTAATGTAATCGTTCTGGGCGTAGGTGAGGAAACCCGAATATCCGCCGCTGAGGCTGGCCGGGCATATAAACACCTTGTTGGTTTGGACGGCAGTAGTAAGGTTCCTGCCCAGATAGGGTTTAAGGGTCACATACCAGACGGTGCTGTACGGAAGCCCAGCGCCCACGCCAGGAGGCCAACCGACAGGCAGCGCCTTTTGATCGTCCTCGTAGCACGTTGTTGCCACAATCAACTGGCGCAGGTTGTTGCTGCAGAAGGTCGCCTTGGCTCGATCCTTCGCCGTCGCCAGGGCGGGCAGGAGAAGCGCGGCGAGGATGGCGATGATGGCAATGACGACCAGCAGTTCGATCAGCGTAAATCCGCACGCACAAGCTCGATGCAGAAAGGACCCCGGTGGCCTGGTCCGCAGCTTGCTGAGACCATCCGAAAGGACATTACGATCATCTTCGTTTTGCATAGGCAGACTGAAGCACCAACGTGTGCCACATTACAGCAAACCGCCGTGCTAAGTCAAACGGATGCTGGGAACCCTTTCCATTATCCGACTTGCTTTTGCCACGAGGGAATCCGACCCTTGCCAGGTGCCGATTCATGAACCCGTCCACACCTCAAGACCACACTTTGGCGGGGCTCTCTTTCTCTAGGCAAACCGCCTTGCTACGCGCGGCCATCGGCTGGACAGTGGCGCTGTTCCTTCTCAGCCAACTCCGCAGCCCAGGCGCTCCGCTCCTCATCGACGACTTTTCATATACCAACTCGACGGCCGCCCGTCAGTCCTGGGTTGCCGTGAGCGCCCCACCTGTGTCTATGGCCACCTCAGGTGACTGGGGGACTGACCAGGTCATGACCCTCACCTGCGACTTCGCCGTGCGAAGCGAACGATGCTATTGGGACCGCACGGTCAGCCTGAACCTGGCTGGCTTCACCGATTTCGCGCTGGAAGTGTTCGCTCCCGATCCAGGGGCGATTTCCTCTTTTACACTCTACTTCCGTTCGGGCGCGGGCTGGTATGGAGGCAATGTCGCCCTCAGCCAGGCGGGCTGGCAGACACTGCGCTTTTCCAAAGCCAACTTCGTGCCAGAAGGCACGCCCGCGGGCTGGGATAAGATCGACGGCATTCGCCTCTCACCTTGGAAAGGGGCCGCGCGAAACACGTACCTGGCGGCGCGCGAGTTGCGGGCGTTCACGCCGCCGGTGCTGCTGGTGCGCGATGACGACAGCAGCAACCCGACCGTTGTGCAGCAGACTATCGCTTTGCACACGGAATGGCTCGGCGGCTACAACATCGACTGTGGGGTGCTGGCGCGCACGAATGTCACGGCCGGTCTGCTCTCGCAAAGCCGGCTCGTTATTCTGCCCTACAACGAGAACATCTCCGTTACCGAATGGACCGCCATGGAGAGCTTCGTCGCCGCGGGCGGTAAGCTCCTGGTCTACTACCTCCTGCCCGCGAGGATGGAACCGTTGCTCGGCGTGCGCGCGACCGGCTGGGCTCAGGGAGACTTCGCCGCCTGGTCGTTTGCCGACCCCTCGATCCCGGGCTTGCCGGCGCAAGTGCAACAGGCCTCCTGGAATATCACCTACGCCGTGACCAACGGGCTTAACTCCCGCGTCACCGCCGCCTGGTTGGACAGCCATGGCGCCTCGACCGGCCACGCGGCGTGGCTGACCAGCGACCACGGTTACTTCATGTCCCATATTCTGCTTAGCGACGATGCCGACCGGAAAGCCTATGCGCTGCTGTGCCTGGTGGGCCATTTCCTGCCTGAGGTTTGGCCGTCCGCAGCCGCCGGCGCCATCGACGGAATTGGGCGCGTGGGGCCGTACCTCACCTATGCGGAAGCGGTGGCCGGCATTCGCAGCGACGCTGAGACTACTCTCCGCGCGCCGCTGGCAGAAGCGGAACTTGCCGTGGCAGCGACCGACCGCGACCTCGCCCTCGCCACCCTGGCTACAACCAATTACCCGCAGGCGATCCTCACGGCTCAATCCGCCCAGAGTCATTTGAAGCAGGCGTACTTCCTGAGCCTGCGGCCCGTTACGCCGGAGTTCCGCGCTTTTTGGGCAGGCCAGGCCACCGGCCCGTTCCCCGGCAATTGGGCTGCGGCCGCCGAGGCCCTCGTGACGAACGGCTTCACCGCCGTTTTCCCCAACATGCTCTGCGGCGGCCTGGCCCACTACAACAGCGCGTTCCTGCCGCACTCGACCGAGTTCACCAACTATGGCGACCAGATCACCGCGTGCGTCAACGCCGCCCACGCACGGGGTTTGCAGGTCCATGTGTGGAAGATCGATTGGAACCTGGTCGGCGCGCCCCAATCGTTCATCGACAGCCTGCGCGCCAGCAATCGCACCCAGGTCTCCGCCACTGGCCAGGCGATCGACTGGCTTTGCCCGTCCCATCCCGATAACTTCGCCCTGGAAACCAATTCGCTGCTGGAGGTGGTGCGCAACTACGACGTGGACGGCATCCACTTCGACTACATCCGCTACCCTGACAGCGATTGCTGCTATTGCACCGGCTGCTCCGCCCGCTTCCAGAGCCAGACCGGTCAAACCGTCACCAACTGGCCCGCCGACGTCCTCGCGGCTGGCGCCCTCCGCAACACGTTCCTCGACTGGCGCCGCGCTCAGATCACTCGCCTGGTTACGGCCGTCCACGCGGAGGTCAAGGCCATCAAGCCCGGCGTTCAAGTCTCCGCGGCCGTGTTCGCCGACGCCCCGAGCGCCTTTGACGATGTGGGCCAGGATTGGCGGCAGTGGATTACGAACGGAATCGTCGATTTCCTTTGCCCCATGGATTACACCACCGATCTCAGCCAATTCACTAACTTCGTTTCCCAGCAACTGGCCTACGCCGCCGGGCGCATCCCGATTTACCCCGGGATCGGCGCTTATGTACTCCAGCCTGACGCCACGCTGGCGCAGCTCCAGGAGACGCGCGCCGCGCATACACAGGGGTTCATGGTGTTCGAACTCAGCCCCGATGCGGTCACGAACTTGCTCCCCGCGATCCGCACCGGCGCCACTTCGCCGGATGAGCCGGATACGGACAACGACTTGCTGCCGGATAGCTGGGAAATGCGGTGGTTTGGCAACCTTACGACCGCGGGGCTGAACACAGATAGCGATGGGGACGGCTTAAGCGACCGGGCGGAATACATCGCGGGCACGGACCCCACGAAGCCTACGCCGGGCTTGTCGCTGGAGGTACAATGGAACGGGGGACAAGTGGAGGTATCTTTTCCAGCGCGTGGAGTGGAGGGTGCGGGGTATCAGAACGCGGAGCGGCATTACCGCTTGGAAAGCACCGTTTCGCCGGAGCCAGGCGCGGTTTGGACGCCGGTGGCCGGATTTGCCGACTATACCGCGGACTCGGGCTCAGTAATGCTCACTTGCGCGGTGCCACCGGAAGCCGGGGCGACTCGCTTCTACCGGCTCTGCGTGTGGCTGCAGCAAAAACCCTGAGCGGACAAGCGCGGGCTGAACCAGGCGTGGCGGATCCGTCGGCGCCAACCTGGCGCAAGAAACCCTCCCCTGGCAAGCCAGAGGAGGGTTGAGGAAGATCAAGGCGAGCCAGGCAACGCCGTTCTGAGCCCGCGCATTAAGGCGTATAGAACAGTTGGTAAAAGCCCTTTTGGCCAGCGGGGATGGGCCAGGTTTGGCTGCTCGAGGTGGCCTGGATCGTGGTCGTGGTCCACTGCGAGAAATCCGCCGTCTGACGGATCGTGTAGGTGGTTCCAGGGATGAGGTCGTTCATGCGAAGGACCAGACCGCCTCCCTGCTGGACGACGGCCAAGACCGGCGGAACGGTAATCTGGATATTATCAACATAAAAGGCCCCCGACAGCGCGGTGGAATCGACCGTGCCCTGCCAGCCTTCCACCAGGAGCCGCCATTGGACCAAGTTGCCAGTATCCACGACTGCGCCGCTCCAGAACTGGCCAAAACTGGCCTCCAGCTTGGTCCACTGGGAGGAGGTCACCGGGGCTGAGGTGGTGAAATGAATGGGGCTCCCGCCCTGATCGTAGAAAGAGAGATAAAAGACCGTACCGCCGTCCGCGACCGGGGCCAGGGTGGGATCGCCTTTGAACCAGAGCGACACTACGGCATTGGTCGGCAGCGAAAACGGAGCCACGTCAGCGGAATAGACAGCGCCCCACGGCCATTGGCCGTCGCCGAAATCAATGGCGAGCTTCAGGGCGTTGGTGCCCTGGGGGGCGGGGGTCGCGAGCGAAGCGGTGGTGACGGTCGTAGGCGCGCCATTCACGTAATGGTAAAAACCGAGGAGCGCCGTAGAATCCGCATAGCCTTCAAAGTCGTCAATTTTGGCCCGCATGGGGGACGGCGGCGGGAATTCGATCAACGGCGTGTTACGGACCTGCAGCTCGTCAATATAGATGGTGGCGCTAAACGCATTGGTCGGATCTGGAGCGCCACCTTGGCCGTAAAGGTAGAAACTGAACTGCGTGAGGTTGTTCAAATCAGGGGCCGCAGGGGAGTTCCAAGGCACCTCGACGGTGCTCGCTGCGAAGTTGAACACCTGCCAATTGGTGGTGGTCGTGGGGACCGCTGAGCCCCAGCGGCCAAAGTTGCCATTTCCATCCCAGGCGTAAACGTAGAGTTGCTGCCAACTGGCGTTCGTGAACTGGGGGTCGCCCGCAATCCGGAGTGTGACGTATTGTGTAGGCGCGACGGAGATCGGAGCCGGCAGCGCCGGTCCGGTGAGCACGGTCGTCTGCCAGACATTGGCCGGCATGTTGACATCCACGCGCATGGAGTTCGTGCCGGTCGCGTGGTAGGCCACGTAGGACGAGAGGCTCAACATCGTGCCCTGGTCAGCGAACCACGCAGCCTGCAAATCGGCATCACTGGCGTATTCGTCGAAGTTTTCGATCACTGTCTGCGAGTTCGCTCTTATGACAAACAGGCAGCCGCATAGCATGCTAACACATAGGGATTTTCTTGTAGTCTTCATATGGACATAAGGTAGTTAAGGTTTTATCAGGGACGTTGCGAGCCTAATGCTCATCCGTACACTGAATTGCGACCCTATGTTGCCGGTCCTGGCGGTGGGTGTCAATGGGCGATACTTGCCAATTCTCTGTCGGATTTGGCCGAAGGCCGAGGGGCGGCTGGGCATTCCGATCTCGCATTCACAGATAAAAACTTGCTTCTTGGCGAGCCCGCATGCGCTTGACGCTGCGCGGGTGAAGGCGCGGCCAGCGAGACGCAGATCAGTTCCTTGCCGTTGTGCACATAAAGACAGCGGTTGGCAAACGCGGGGTGACACCAGAGAATGTCACGGCCCCGGGTTCGTTCACTCGTATCCAGCAGCTTCGCGCGGCTAATGGTCTCGCAACCTCTGGGAGTCAGCCGCGTCAGGATTAGCTCACCCTGGTCGTTCCAGATGAAGGTGCGGTCCTCGTGCTGGATAAGAAAGGCATGTCCAAACAATCCCAGGTTCCCGCCCACAGCGGCATCGCATTGCCAAACCCGGTCCCCGGTCCGGGCGTCGAGGCACCGCAATTCACCCATGCCGCAAACGCCGTAATGATAGCCTTAATTACTATGGCCGATGCGCGCCCTTGGACGCCGGCACCTTTTCAAGGATTATATTGATCAGGTCGAATCCGAGCGCACTTGAGGCGTTGTTCTTGCCCACGATGGAGAACATGAGGTTGTTGTTGCCTTCCTGTGCCTCGACCTCGCCCAGCAGCAAGCCGTCTGCGCGACTTACGCCCTCTGCGTACAGGTCCACAGTGTGGTCCTGGCCGGAGACATCCTGCAGCAGGCGGACCTTGCCGCAGTCCGGGCCGGGGATGGCATCAATAAGCACGCGATAGCGGCCTTCAACCGGCACGTCGCAAACGAGTGTGAGAAAGGGCGGGCCAAAGAAGTCATCGCCTTTGGGTCGGAGTGAAAGGCAGCGGACCGGTTTGCCCTCTATCTGAACTGCCTTGCGGCCGAGGGTCGCGTCCCCCAGGCAAAACGAGCTTACTGGAAGATTCCAGTGAGGGGAGAACGTCATTTTCTCCGGATCAACCACTTGACGTTCTTTCAGGCTTGGGATCGCCAACTCGAGGTTGGGCCGGTCGAAGCTGTAGAGGTAGGTCATTGCGCAGTAATCGGCGATGCCGAGGTTCTTTTCTGGCGCGTGCTCGATCGTCTGGAGGATGCTCTTATGATAGCTATAGGCGTCGCCGATCATGAACCGGTAGCCGCCGGTGCGGCCCAAGTGCTTTTGATACAGCATGCACCCGCTCAGCGGCAGCGCCACCGGGCCATCCCAACGGCCGGGGACGTCATACCAACCGCCGTTGAATGAGTCTTCCGAGCCGGTGCCGTGGATCGCCATCTCGCCGTCGATAGTGGTTATGTCATCGCCCTCGAAGAACGGCGTGCTGCCGGGTTCTTTGCCTTGAGCTTGAAGAGCAAGGCCGACGATGTGCCCCCTGCCGGACGTCTCAAGGTAAGTGAACGGCTTGCCTTCGGTGGTCGGGTTCTCACGATTCCACACCGCGTAAAACCGACCTTCGTAGGGCCGCTTTGCCGTGTCGCCTACGACGATATCGCTTCTGACGGAAACCGCCGACCCGCCCTGGCGGAGTGAGACCAACTCGACCTTCGCCGACCTACTGAACGGCATTGGGAAGTTGCAGTAGTTGGTGGTTGTGCTGGTTCCGAGAAGGCAAGAACCCATCGCCGGCTTGCCCCAGGCATACCCGAAGAAGTCGCCGGCAGGACAGAGAATGGAGGGCAGCCTGTCTTTGTCCCAGGTTATGCGCAAGAAGATGTCGCGGTCCTTGCTGACGAAGGCTTCGGCTGGGCTGAGGCGCAGACTGGCAATGCGGCCTCCGCGGCGCGTCTCGAACAGCATGACGCTTTTGCCTGGTTGCAGCACGCCGTCAAACCGGTGCGTTTTCAGTCTTGTTCCCGGCGGGACGTTGTAGGCGGTGAGATCGCTGCTTCCTCCTCCGTTCAGCACCTCACCGGCGGCTTCGATGGCGCGCAGGTCGGCGGCGGTTACTTCGGGATTGTAGGTCCTCACCGGTGCGGCATCGGGATATACCACGAAGTTCAAGTCGTAGAACTGGAGCATCGGCGCCCTGAGGACGACTTTGCACGACTTTTGATAGAGGATTGGCACGTAGCTGTAGCAGCCGCCCGCCGCGATGTTGACCAGTGGCCGCAGGAACGGCGCGGTCTGGCCTGTGAACAACTGCCTGAATGGGAGCCGCAGACGAGGAGTCGATTCGCCGTCAAAGTAGAACTCCAGCGGGTCGTCTGTCGGCGTCGGGGTGTGGATGCGTGTGATGCAGCCCGGGCCTTTCAGGTCGGCAATGACCAGTCCGTCGCCTTCTTTGCGGATAAACGAGTATTTGCCGGAAAAGCCATCGTCGTTTCCTCCGGTGCGGTCGTAACTGGTGACTGCGCCTATACTGATCGTCCGTCGCATGGCAGGCAGCAGGTCAAGGCGGCGAATCTGGTCCACCCCGACTGACCAGGGCACCTCCTGCGGCACCGATTGAGTTGCCGCGGACGCTGTCCCAATGGCGATAAGGAGAATCAACTCATGAATGTGGGTGTTGGCGCGCACGCTTGCTCTTGACGCCACGCGAGTGTGGGAGAATTGGTTATCGCGGTCAGTCATTGCGGTCCAATCCTGCGAGACGTGCTGGTTGGTGTCAATCGGCCATTATTGCCAGACTTCTCTCAGTTTTCGCCGACCGCCGAGGGGCGGTCGGCTGGCATTTGGCGAGTGGCCCGTAAACCCGCGAACAAAGGCACGGTTCCTGGCCAGTCGGGCACGAAGAGGGCGCCGCCGGGCCGAAGACCGCTGCCAAGCCGTCCTGGAAAGGAGCGCTGCTTCACTCGTCATCCGGCCAGCCTCAACGCCATTACACTGCTAGCTTATCCTCATTCACTGCTATCCGCAGAAAGATCCTCTGAACCGGTTGTTTGGCGAAGGGTGGCAGCGCTTGCCATCCGGCACAGGCATAGAGCTTGTCGCGTACCGCCATGAATTCCCTCTCCAGCCTTCGCCGGTTGGGCTCGCGTTCTGGCTTGATTCTCCCGCCGCATCCGCCCAGGCCATTGATCGCGATGTTGCACAACGCGGCCGCGAAAGCAGCCTCATACAGCCACTTGAGTTCGGTTCGATCCAGAACCGTGCCGAGGCGGAGCCTGGTCGCACTGCATGAAAAATGGCTGGGGAAGGTCCTCGGCGGAAAGCCTGCCAGTTCATTTAAGTATTCCTCGCCGGTCGTCAACATATCGGTTTCTTTTCCCGACCAGACTACAGAGGGGAAACAAAGACGGGCACTAGGCAAAACCTTGGAATTGATCTATGGCAGCAACGGCTTCTCGCTGGAACCACTCGTCCAACTCCACTTGGGGTTCCCCGTAACTGAGCTGGTGTTTCTGCCCGAACGGGCGGCGACGTTTCTATCGTTTCGAATTGATGTCGCCAGACTTCTTGATGGCGCGCAACAGGCGCCAACCGAGATAAGCTGCCATGAGGTAACCGGCACCGCCAAATACAGAAATCCCAGCAATCGCAGGTGGGGCTTTCATGCTCCAGAGCAGAGAGGAGCCGACAAATAGCGCGGAGGTCATCACGCCGAGCACCAGGCGGTTGATCACCGGGTCGATATGGCGGAGGTCGAGGTGGACGGAGAAGGTGCCGTCGCGCACTCGTTTGAGAACGTCGCCCAGGTCGCGGGGTAAAGACTCCACCAGCCGTTCCCAATCGCGGTAAGCGTGCTGGAGCCGGCCAAGGATGCGCCGGACCGAGAGGCGCCGGCGGATCATCGTGCTGTAAAATGGGCCGAACACTTCGGCGAGGCTGAATTCCGGACTCAACTGCTGGGCGGTCCCCTCCAACTCGACCAGCGTACGCAGCAGCAGCGAGAAGGGGGGCGGCAAAGTGATGTTATAGCGCCGAATGATCTCAAGCAGGTTGTTCAAGGCGCCGCTCAAATCCATTTCGTGGATGGACTGGCCCACGTAGTCGGCCACGAAATCAGTGAGGTCGGCACGCAATTGGTCGCGGGGCGTGGCAGGCGGCGCGGAGCCGAGGCGAAGGATCACCTCCCCCAGGTCTCCCGAGTTGTGGGTGACGACGGCCATGAGCATTTCATCGATGCCTTCCGCCAGTTCTTCGTCGAGCCTGCCGACCATTCCGCAGTCGATCACCCCGACCACACCGTCGGGCAGGAGCATCAGGTTGCCCGGATGCGGGTCGGCATGGTAGAACGCATCGCGGAAGATCATCTGGAGATACATATTAGCGCCGCGGCGCGCGAATTCGTTGAGGTCCGCGCCCGAGGCGGCGAGCGCCGCGGAGTCGGTGCCGAGGATGCCGTCCAGCCGTTCCATCGTCAGGACACGCCGCGTCGAGAACTGCGCGTAAGCGCGCGGGAAATGGACCGTGGCGTCCTGGGCGAAGTGTTCCGCGAACTCCTCGAGACTGCGACGCTCGACGGTGAAATCCAGCTCGCGCAGGAGAGTGCGGCGGAACTGCCGCACCACGGCAACGGGCTGGTAGAGACGCATTTGGGGAGCATGCTTCTCCGCCAACTCGGCCAGGCCGGCGAGGATATCGAGGTCGGGCGTGATGCTGTCCAAAATGTCGGCGTGCTGGACTTTGACAACGACTTGCTCGCCCGAGTGCAGCCGGGCCAGATGGACCTGGGCGATGGAGGCCGACGCTAATGGCGCCGCTTCGAATTCCGCAAACAGCTTGCCCAGCGGTTTGCCGAACTCGGCCTCGATCGTGGCCCGAACCGTGTCGGGCGGATCGGCCGGGACGGCGGTTTGCAGGTGGGCCAGCTCCCGGGCCACCTCGGGGCCGACGAGGTCGGGCCGCGTGCTGAGCACCTGGCCGAGCTTGATGAAGGTGGTGCCAAGTTCGGTGCATGCCAGGCGCACGCGCTCCTCCGTTTTGAGATTGGGGATATGCTGGCCGTCAACGCTCTGAATCCGATCCTGGATCCATGAGTAATTCAAGCCCTTGACCCAATCGGCCAGGCCGTACTTTGCCAGCACGCCGATGATTTCGCCTACCCGGCGGACGTTACCTTCCAACCGTGTTAACGCGGCAAATTTCATTCCTGATCGAATGCTATCCCGTATTCTTGCTGCTGGCGAGCCTCGATTCCGCCGGGGTCTTGCTGCCGTGGGCACATCCGGGCACTGCCCCCGGAGCCGCGTCGCGTTAATCATGCCGGGCGTTGACAACTGGCCTGCGTTTGCAAGAATCGTCCACACCTTATGCGGGTTTCTCTTGGCCGGTCATGCCGCGTTCTGCTCGGGTCAGTCCTGCTGGCCATCCTCATGTCGTGTGGCGGTTGCCGCACGGCTACTACGTCCCTGTTCACTGCCTCGGGGCCCGGTTGGCGGGTCCAGCAGGGCCAAGCCCTCTGGCGACCACGCCGCAGGTTCCCCGAGCTAGGCGGCGACCTCGTAATGGCGAGCGACGAGAACGGCCGGTGTTTGATTCAGTTCGCCAAGACGCCGATGTCGCTGGTTACCGCGCAGACCACCCGCACCAATTGGCTGATCCAATTTCCTGCGGGCAACATGAGCTTCACGGGACGCGGTCAGCCGTCGAGTCGGTTTGCGTGGCTGTTTCTGCCCGCAGCGCTCGCAGGGGAACCGCTGCCTGCGAGAATGCATTTTAAGGCTAAACCCGATGGAGGCTGGCGGCTGGAGAATGTTCGCTCGGGAGAAACCCTGGAAGGCTTCCTCGCCCCGTGAGTCAATTCCTGAAACGCTGGTGGTGGGCGTTCCTTGTTGTGGCAGTCTGTCTTGGACTGTGGCGCCTCCGCTTTGACGTTGATATCCTCAACCTCCTGCCCCCTGACGAGCCGACGGTGCAAGGCCTGAAGCTTTACCAGAAGCATTTCACCAACGCCCGGGAACTGGTGATCACCCTCCGCGCCCCGGACTCCGAACGGGCGGAGCGGTTGGCGAGCGGCATAGCCGCCCGTCTGCGCCAGCAGACCAACCTGGTCACGAGCGTATCCTGGCAGCCACCTTGGGTTGAAAACCCGGCTCAGATGGCCGAACTCCTCGGCTGCTTCTGGCTCAATCAGCCGCCCGAAGACTTCGGCACGCTGACGAATCGACTGGCAGCCGGCCAACTGGAGGCCGTGCTGGACCGAACCAAGGAGGAGCTCAGGACTTCCATGTCACCCATGGACATGGCCCGGCGCGCCTTCGATCCCTTCGACCTGCTTAACATGCCGGCATTGACTAATCTGAGCGGCCTCGCAACGGGACAAGGCCAGCAGATGTTCGCCTCCTCCGAAGGGACCTTTCACTTGTTGTTTGTGGTATCAGCCATCGACCTGGGCAGTTACCGCTCGTGCGAGAGTTGGCTCAAGTCCATCCGCGCGGCAGTGGACGGCTTGCGAGCCGAAGGCCCCAAAGAGGAGTGGGCTGGTGTCGCGGTTCATTATACAGGCCGGCCGGTGTTCGTGGTGGAGATCGCCAGAAGCATGCAGCGCGACATGAGCGGGTCAGTCGTCGGGACCGCGGCAATCATTGCCTTGCTGTTTTGGCTAACGCACCGGCGCTGGTTGCCGATGTTGTGGCTGCTGACGCTGCTGGCATTGATTCTGGTTGCGACGCTGGCGCTGGGCGGCTTGGTGCTGGGACCGATTAGTGTGGTGAGCATGGGTTTTGCCGCGGTGCTGCTGGGATTGGCAGTGGACTATGCCGTGGTTCACTACCAGGAGGCTCTGGCGCACCCTCAACTGACGGTGCCCGAGATTCGCCGAGCCATCGCGCCGAGCATTCTGTGGGCCGCCATTACCACGATGAGCGCCTTCCTGGTGCTGAACCTGGGCGGACTGCCCGGTCTGGCGCAACTGGGCACTCTGGTGGCGATTGGAGTCGGGCTGGCCGCGTTGGTTATGGTGATGATTTATCTGCCGCCGCTGTTTCCGGCGCGCCGAAAGGCTCGCCCAGGTCAGGCTCCAGTCGGCTGGTTCAGCTATTTCATCCCCCCCAGGGGAGGCACCGCCGGCATAGGCCTGCAGCCGACCGTCGAATTCCCTGCCGGAGAGAAAGGGTGCCTGGGTTCAAACGCCGGCAGGACACCGGCGCTCCCGTTAATGCTGACAGGTTTGATTCTGTTGGCGGCCTGCGCCATCCTGAGCATTCACATGCCGGGCATGGATAAAACCGGCAATGCCCTGCGTCCGCAACGCGGCGAAGCGGAAGCAGCTCTGGACGAAATCAAGTCCGAGATGGGGCTGCCGCCGGACCCGCTCTGGCTGATTATTTCGGGCCATCAGGAGGCCGAAGTTTATCAGCGGCTCACCTTTGCCGAGGGATTGCTCAACGGCGCGGTGTCGAATCGCATTATCGGGGGGTATATGTTGCCGACGGCGCTCTGGCCGCGGGCCGAGTTCCAGGCAGCCAACCGCGAGACTGCGGCTGTGCTAGGGCGGGCAGGTCCACGTCTGCGCGCGGCAGCTTCCGCTGAGGGCTTCAGCAGCAACGCCCTGGTCCTGACCGAGGAATTGGTGCGGACGTGGGCGCGCGCGGGTGCCAGTACTGATGTGGTGTGGCCAACCAACC
>Ga0182014_10004148_pt1 | contig 16857 bp, 14 predicted proteins | sample 612S2DmetaG_FD_120489 | JGI IMG/M metagenome (GOLD analysis project Ga0182014, IMG submission 120489) | Permafrost microbial communities from Stordalen Mire, Sweden - 612S2D metaG | ecosystem: Environmental > Terrestrial > Soil > Wetlands > Permafrost | place: Sweden: Stordalen | collected... | reverse complement strand
TTTTCATCGAACGGCGCTTACCCCCTTAACTCCGTGTCTCACCCCAGGGGTTCACTGCAGAAACAGAAACCGTTACCCCTATTTTACATATACAGTCGTACATACAATACAGTACCAACAAAGCGTTCCACGTGGAACACTTCTCAGCTTTTCGCAGATAGCTTCTTAGAGTTTGTTGACGTGACTTGAGGCGCATGGCTTTCTGCGGCTGCCGCGAACTTTGCGGGCGACTTCAAGGCACAGCTGTCGCGCCTTGCCCGGTTCCTCGATGCGCGCCAGGAACCAATGCCGCAGCACTCTCCGGCTGACGCATCCTCGAAGATAAGCGTCGTAGAGCTGGCTGCCCAGGGTGTAGCCCAACCTCTGGGCGATGGAATCGAACTGGTTTCGATTGCCGTGCAACGCATCGCGCATGAGCCGTTCACAACCCGCGCGCGAAAATTCGCATGCCTCTTGATCGCCGATGGCAGGCCGCGCGGGATACAGCACTCGCGACCCAAAGTAAGCTAACGCATGCTCCACCGTTCGCGCATAGAACCGGTCCCTCCGCTCGCCGGTGTCGACCGCATGCCCATTGCGAAGCAAGGGCAGCCCACGGCAAGCGTGATGCAAAAAGCGCGCAGCCTCCTCGGCCGCGCCCGTCATCTGGAACTCGCGGACGTAAAAAGCATTGACCGCGGGCAAATAAACGCTGCCCTGCGATTCGACCTTCCGCAGCATGGACTCGACCCTTTCCGCGCTATCGGTTACGCGGGAAAGCAGGCGCCGCAAGCGCGCATCCGGAGAGCCGCAATGCACCTCGGGCAACAGATCCACCAGAAACTTCGGTTGCGTTCCGTTGTGCGAGCAATAGCGGTTCACGTCCAGAAAACGCAACAGGCTGTCCATCAGATTGTAGATAGTGGGCGCGATGTCGGGCTGCTGCTCGTCTTCCTGGCGCCAGCGCGACAGGCAGAGGCGGTAGCTTTCATATTTTTCCAGCGGAGTAGAGTTGAAGACGCAGACGACATCGTCGTTCACGCACACCGCTTCCACGCCCTCTTGCCGCACTCCCGCGGCCTTCCAGTACAGCGCGTCCACGTTTTGCAGTACGGTGACGAGACGTTGCTCCGGCAATCGCTCACGCAGCCCGCGGGGAAGATGCTGCGGCGCCAGATGAGATTCCCCAAACAACACCAGGATCACGGCATTGGGATGACTTCGATGAATCTCGGCGATCTTGTCGGCCGCATGCCGGTCTCGGGCGCGGATTTTGCGCAGGTCCTCACGGGGCAGGCAGTCTAAACCATAGACGGCGTCGGCGTGTTCGCGGGCGGCGACCAGTAGTTCGTAAAAGGGGGGCCACTCATAACTCCAGTCGAGGTCAAAACGAGTGCGCTGCCGCAACTCTTCTTCATCGATTTCGCGACGCCACCATTCGTCGAGGATGGGCTGATGGCGCGAAAAAATCGTCTCAACGCCGAGTACCACCGGACGATCTCCAGGCTGCGCCCGCTGCTCCAGCAGAGTCGCGGCAAAACGCTGCGCCGACGGCAGCGCATGATAATCGCCGATCAGAATCACGTCGGCCGCTCTGACCTTCGCGCTCAGTTGTTGGTTATCGATGACAGACTCGTAGGAGCGAAAAGCATTGCTGTAATCGCGTAGATATTTGCGTCGTCCGCTTATATCGTTGGCGCGAACCTCGCGTTCGACGCAAGCCAGGGCATGCATCTGCGCGGCGTTGCGGCGGGATCCCAGATTGCTTGAGGTTGCCATGAAATCGTCGTAGGCCGTTGGCCGCTCGCCAAACTTGGTTCGCCGGCTACGCGCCAACGACCAACGACGAACGACCAGCGACCGTTCCCGCTCCTTGACTTGCTCCTCGCCTGCTCCCTATGCTCAGGACTCAAGCTGCATCTCGCGGTGGAGACGTAGCTAGCTACGTCTCTACAAAAAGATCGGAGGAGCGATTCTTGCCCAGCCTTTCGCCTCAAAACCTGACGGTCGCGACCACCGGAGCCAGCGGGTCGTTGTTTCTTAAACAGCTACTGGCGACCGTCGAACGCGACCCGCGAATCCAGACGGTGAACTTCATCGCCTCCGACAGCGCCCTGCGCGTCATGGCCGAGGAACTTGGCCTCCGCGGACGCAGCAACCTCGTCGGCCAGATTCTGGGCAAAGCCTCCCGCAAGATTCATCCGCAGGCGAACGCTGACATTGGAGCCAACATCGCCAGCGGTTCCTATCCCGCCGACGCCATGATCGTCATCCCGTGCAGCGTGGGCACGCTTGCCCGCATTGCCAACGGCATCGCCTCGCATCTGATCGAGCGCGCCGCCGACGTTTGCCTTAAAGAGAAGCGTCCGCTGGTGCTCTGCGTGCGCGAGACGCCGCTCAACAAAATCCATATCCGCAACATGTACCGGGCCGCCGACGCCGGGGCTACCGTCTTTCCCCTAATTCCAACTTTCTACAACCGTCCGGCCAGTTTGGATGCCATGGCGCGCGAGTTCGCTTTCCGCGTGCTGGCCCACGTTGGCCTGGCCCAGTCCAAGGCCTACCGCTGGAAGGGCTGAGCGTTCTTAATTAGCGGCCTTCACTGACCGTCGTTAATGCAAGAGATCGGATACTTTTCGGGGGATACGTCAAGTGTAGAAACACGGAGGTGCCGGGGCGAGATTACTTTGGGAGATGCCCCAAGGAGCCGGGGATCTCCCTTAACGACGAAATGCAAGGTGATAAACCAAGAGTGCGATAAAGGCGATTGCGCCGAGCAGAACAATGGCGAAAATAATTGCCAGAGGCCAGAAAACCCAAGACCACGATTGCCTTTTTCTGATCTGCTGTATGGCGTTGTACAGTGAGAAGGCCGTGGCGATCGCTCCAACCGGAGTAAGAAAGAAGGCTGGCATAAAAGCGTCGCCCTCCGGTCCCCTGCATCCATGCTGGAGACAGTAAATAGAAGGGGACACAATCGACAAGATGTAAACGATGGCGATGAAATAGGTGATTGCCAGACCTAGTTTTTGTAACATCGATATCCTCAAGACCTTATTCTAGCTGGCGTACTGATAGCCACGTTAGCACAGAGGCCTTAGCGCTTCTGCGAAGCCGCGATACCGGGTCCGAGTGCCCCATCCTAAGGTCGCGGAAATAGTCCGATTCCAACCTGACTCTGGTTCGGCGACGTCCGGGTGGGGATTTTGACTTTTGACCGTTGGACGTGTTGCGCCCCGTCTTGCTCGAGTTTTTGTGCGCGGTGAAACATGGGCCAGCCCCCGAGTAGACTTGGAAGCGTTCAAAGCGATCAAGGCTCGGAGGAAAGGAGCCGGTACGACCTTGCAGCTTGACAGCAGGAACGCCTCAGAGGACAATGCCCGCTGCTGAATTCCAGGCGCGTCCGGACTGTCGGCTTGGCGCGGAACAAGCCCGGTCGCGGATCGCCACTAGCCCAATGGCAACGTGGAGCAGGAACAATGAATTTGCCCTTTCTACTTTTCGCCGACAGATCGCCTGACTACCGCGTCAAATTCCAGTTCAAGTTCAACCCAATCCCAAACACGATCTCAGTTATTCCAGAACCGAGGACACACAAATGAAAAGAATTCTGCTAATTTGCCTGGCCCTGCTGGTGGTCGCCAGCTTGAGTGCGGCGGCCCAAGACAGCGGTTCCAGAACCATCACCATCAACGGCGGAAAAACTTCGGTGTATATGGGGACAACAGAGCCGCCCCACGACTTGAATCCCGAGCATTGCGTCGGCTTCCATGACAACATCTGCGGCCACGGCTATGTGGCAAAAATTGGCTGGACGGTTTCCGACGGCAGCCCAAACAACTTCGAATGGTCGCCGGCCAACCAATTCAAATCTGCGAAATCGGGTACCACAAAGAAGATTACCGTGGGCCTCGGCTACATTTCGGGCACGAACAGTACCCTCATTGAACTGGTCAACGATTGCAAGAATAAGCCATGCACCAATCCCGACGGCCTGCCGAAGAGCCAGCAACTGTGTCATGGAACGGTGAAAAACATGCCCACCTTCGGCACCACCGGGACGATCGTGGTCTCGTTCAAGTGCGTCGCGAAGCTTACCAAGGGCAAGAACTACTGGGTCCTGATGCAGTCGTCCGCGAACTCCTGGCTGGCGTGGAACACTTCCGACGCAGAACTGGGCCTTGGCTTCTTAGGAGAAAATGACAAATGGGTCAACGACGGCACGCAACCCATGGGCGCACTGATGATCCAGTAGTCCGGAGGCTGGCCCCAGCATCACGCAAAAGGGTGGCCCATCCTTCTTGCGTTCTGTGCGAGAGGGCGAACGGCCCATTCTAAATTTCGCGCTATTTGCGAAATTTAGAGTGGGGATGTTGAAGCGCGGGTGGCCCGGCTTTGTGTTCAGGCCCATGACGATCGCCGGGAAAGCTCTCAGCGCACCCCACTGCTGGGTATATAACGAAAAAACGCGTTTTCTTGCCAGATCTTTGAAAATAAAGGGTCTGTTTTCGAGATACCCTCGTAAAATATCCCTTCTAAAGGACTTACGGAGGGGATATCTCGTGGCTCTTTTGCCTTCGTAAGTCTTTGAAAACACGCAATAAGTTCTGGATGCCTTCTAAAATATCCCTTCTAAAGGGGTTAGCGCTTCTGGGAGCCGAACGCTACCCGAACCTATTCGGGTGTCTTTCAGCAGCCTGCTAAATTGTCAAAGAGCCGAAACAGTCGTCGCTGTTAGCAAACAGCTAACTTACTGATTAATTATATTAGCTGAGATTCGACGGCCGGGTCAAGGGAAAAATTGGGGCATCGCGCTTATTGTGGGGCTGACCCGACCTGGCCGCTAACTCTTTAGGGTGCCCCCGCTCAGGCTTCGCTTGGGCGGGGGTGTTCAGGCTGTCACAAAGCCTTGCCATCGGCGGCCCAGGTTTGTCGCGATCAAGTCACAGTGCCCAACGCGGCAGCGAGAAAAGACCGGGGAATTAATCCTTGGCTCGCGTTCGTTCCGACAGCCGAAAACCCCGCCCAAGCGGAGCTTGAGCGGGGCACCCGGCAGTACTCGCCGGAATGTTTCATGAGCAGTCGATTATAGAGCCTCAATAACTTTCTTGAAGATCGTCTGCCTTGATTGGCGACGGCCTGTATGTGTTGTTTGTTTTTCTGAAAGCTCGCGATAGAGCTTGAGATCACTGCGTAAACTGGATGGAGCCCCTGTTCTGCCTTCAAGAATTGCCGCGAATTTCTTTAGTTTTTTCCCCAGTTCGTCCAGGGGATAGTTCACCAACAGGTCCTCTCCAATTATGGTCGTTATCATCGTGTAAAAGTGGATTTGATTAACCGCCAGTCGCGAGGCGCGGAATTCAGCATCTCGTACATATAGCTTGCGCACAAACGCAAACACAGATCGCAATGTGGTTTCTTCACTGTCGGACAATGTCGCATTAGTAGAACCCGTCGATGCAGCGCGAATGAAGCTTTTCAGAATATCGGCTGGGTTACGGTGTGCCTTAGTTCTGAGAAACATCACAAATTCGACCATTAATTTCCCACATGCGATCTACTTTGGAGTTCCTATCTCTCATGCCCAAAACTATCTGGAGCGTTTGCAGAACGGATGTGAATTCATTTTTTCGTGGGTAATAGATTTGATCTTTTCCGCGCTGTTCTTTTCTCGCTATCAAACGAAAAATGCTCCGAAAAAGCTTGTCTTTCGACATGGCGTTAACAATCGCAAATCTTTTTACTGGCTTTCCTGTCGAATTGATGTCCACAAACAGGTTAATAATTTCGTCTAGGGCGCTCGGGTTGTCTTGGTCGATAGTGATTTCAATGGTGGGAATGGCGTACTCACGCAGCTCGCGAATGATGTCGTCGTGCAGATTCTCTATGGCTTGTTTTTTCTTGAACCCCATAGTTACTTTGAACCCGACTTGATCCTTATATTTCTTTTCACCAAAAAACCTAGTTGGATCGTTTATCTTGAGAGAAGGGTGTTGGTCACCTATGAACATAATCAGCGATTCAAGTCGTTGCTTACCGTCTAAAATGTTGTACGAGTATTTATCTCCGGCGAGATCACGATAGAAGAAAATCGCGGGAATTGGACGGCTCTGAACGACATTCGCTATCAGTTTCCGCCTGTCTTGGAGGCTCCACACGTGATACCGCTGGAATGGTGGAATGAGATTGATCTTGTCATCGTTCAGATAGCCGACCAGCGCATCTACTCTCATCTCGGAATTCTTATAGCGCATAGTGCTCCATTCTCCGGGGGGAATGCTCATCGTACACCCCCGTCACGGAGCGCACTACTGACGTCCCCGCCCGCTGTCCTGTCGATCTCATTGTGAAACGTTGGACTGATGAGCAACGATATTATTGCCAAATTCCAGTCCTTTACTTTCCAGATTTTGCGAGGGAATGAGAGTTTTTTCTGAGGCATTCCCTGCGCCATAACATGTGCAATTGATCTAGCCCAAAATGCGCTGCGGAGCTTTGCTCCGCCTGGACCCTTCGACTTCGCTCATGGCAGGTTCGCGAGGGCGCCCATCCCTACACGACCGTTCCTACACGCGCAATGCGGCACTCGAGCTTACTGGCGGTGGGCGGAGGCGCCGGCGGCGAGGTCGCGGAGGACTCCGAGGAAGCCGGCGGCGGCGCGCTCGTCGGAGAGCGATTCCAGGTCGATGGTCGCGGCGAGGTGCGGGGAGTCTGGACGGAAGCGCACGCTGAGCAAGTTGTGTCCGCGCGAAGTCATCAGCGTGTTGATCACGGGCGGAAGCTCCTGTTTCCACTGGGTGCAAGTGGTCAACACGACGGGGCCGGGACGGACGACTGTCCAGTTGCGCGAGTTTCGGACCAGTTTGTCGTCGCTGTGGGTGAGCCAGCGATGCCGGAGCACTTCCAGATGAATGCCCGGGGCGCAATCCAGATCCGCTTCGAAGGTCAGCGTCTCTCTCTGCTTGTGCCAGGCACTCAACAACCACGGGATGGGTAGTGGCCGGGGAAGCAGGCGGATGGTGACTCGGGCGTTCTCAAACCAGTGCGCGGCAAAACGCAAATGCGCCTGCAGCCGGGAGGCCCCAACCCAGCGGGCGTCGATGACCTGGCCGCGATGCGCGCAGGCGGCTTCGACCCAGCGCAGGGCATTTTTCCCTCGGCGGTGGTTGTAGCTGGCGAAGCAGAAATACCACAAGGCTACCAGGGCAAGTGCGCCGGCCGCGTCGATAAGGAAAAGGCGTCCCACAACATCCTCTGATGCGAATGGTACGTCTTAGGGTGCTGAGCAGGCAACAGTTTCGTGGGCTATTTTTGCGGGGACGCGCAACTCGCGCCGGGTCATGAAGAAGGCCGGAATCGGGGAAGCTCTGCAGATAGAATAACGAGGTGGAATTTGCCCTGCGAGACTATCGCCGCCAGGATTTCAACAGGCTGTGGCGCATTGACCAGGAATGCTTTGCGCCGGGGATTGCCTACTCCCGGGTGGAGCTGGCTGCCTACATCCGGCTGCGGGGATCTTTTACCGTGGTTGCCGAGGCTGCGGGGCCGGTGGTCGAATCCGCGGCCCCAATTTTGGGCTTCATCATTGCGCAGGCCAACCGGCAGGGAATCGGCCATATCCTCACGATCGATGTGCCGCTGCAAAGCCGGCGTTTGGGCGTAGGGTCGAAATTGCTGGCAACGGCGGAAGAGCGCTTGCGAGCCGCTCCCTGCCATACCGTAGTGCTGGAAACCGCCGTGGATAACTCGACCGCCCTAACTTTTTACAAGCGGCACGGCTATAGCGTGGTGAAGACGATTCCCCGCTATTATTCGAATGGACTGGATGCGTTCGTGCTCGAGAAGGACCTTTAGGAGGCGGCAGAAAAACTCGCGGCGGGCGCAAGAGCATACCTCGGGCGCTGAAGCGCCTGGACATTTCCGACGGCTTAGCGGCCCGACTGAAGTCGGGCCCTCCCAAAAACCGGCTCGAATCGGAGTTTTTCAGCGACCTTAGGAGTCTGGGCCAACCGGGTAGTGTGCTGGAGCTGGTCGGGGATCAGGGATTACTCTCTCCCATAATCCTGCGGGCGGGCTGATTGTCTGCGTACACATGCCACTCCGCGATTTGCCCGTTTCTGACAACGGCTTTCCAGGCGGCTGGAGTCTCCCAATGGTTTTCCTTGGGGAGTTTACTACCGGCGGCATAAGTCCCACGGGCGCTTCCGGTGAGCAGCACGATCTGCCCGTTGCCGAGAATTTCTTCGTGAGAAATGGCGTAGTCGGGAAACCAGCTGAAATAGCTGGCCCACCCTTTGCGCAGGTTGGCAACGCCAGTAAACTTGTTTCCAAGTCCGTCGATGAAAGTGTGATCGGGCGTCATCAACGAGCAGATCCCGCCTACGTCATGCGCATTGATTCGATCCAGGAAGGACAGAACGACTTCAATCGGCTCTTGGTTTTGCATACAGTTTTTCCATTGCAGCTCCAGCGTGAAATTGTAACAAGGGAGCACGCGGCCGGGAACCGCCGGTCGCGGCGTAGTATTGTTTCTGAGACGCGTACTTTTCAGGATGAAAGTTGCCATCCAGGGCGAAGCGGGCTCGTTCAGCGACGAGGCTGCCAAGCGCATGCTTCCAAGCGGCAAGATTGTGCCGTGCGCTCGATCGACGGAAGTATTCGATCGCTTGGAACGCGGTTCCGTGGATGCGGCGGTGATTCCCATCGAGAATTCGCTGGCGGGCTCGGTCGCGGAACACTTCGATCTGTTGTTGGCCCGGAATGTCTTCATCCAGCAGGAGTATGGCTTGCGGATCGTGCATAATCTGATCGCCGCGCCAGGAGTGAGGATAGGCGATATCCGCCGGGCATATTCGCATCCCGTGGCGCTGGATCAATGCCGCGATTTTTTCCAGAAGTATCGGAAGATCGAGGCAACTGCCTTTTATGACACTGCGGGCAGCGTGAAGCATGTAATCGAAAGCGGGCTGCGGGATGCGGCCGGGATTGCGGGGCGTCAGGCGGCCAGCGTGTACAAGGGCCGGATACTGGCAGCTGCGATTGAGGACGACAAACGGAACTTCACCCGATTCTTTTTGCTCCGCAAGGGACGCCGTATTGTTCGGGGCGCCAATAAGACTTCGATTGCGTTCGGAGTGAAGAATGTGCCGGGCGCGCTATTCAAGGCTCTCAGCGTGTTCGCCCTGCGGGAGATGAGTCTGAGCAAGATTGAATCCCGGCCCGTGCGCGGGCGGCCCTGGGAATACGTGTTCTACGCAGATTTCCTGCGGGGCGACGACGAGGCCGCCCGTAACGCGCTGCGGCATCTTGGGGAAGTGGCCGATTTGGTGAAAGTGCTGGGGATTTACCAGGCCGCTAACCACGGATAGGCCCGGCTCCGGCGGCATCGGCCTCAGGACCTTTATGCCGTGTACCTTTGACTGGGTGCAATTCGACCTAAGAAGGTTTAGAATTCAACAGCTCAAAGAATCATTTTCCGGAGGCTAAGTTGCATCTTCCGGGGCATTCATCTCATCAAAACTTGAGCATACTACACTCAAGGTGAAATTATGGCACAATCATCGCGCGGCGAGCGCGCCGCAAAAGAAGCCAAAGAAGTAAAAGAAGTTAAAGAAAACACAAGGAATAGCGAACCGGAAGACCGGGCGCTACCAATCCTGCCGGTGCGAGATACGGTACTGTTCCCGCATGCGGTGCTGCCTCTGACCGTGGGCCGTGAAAGCTCTGTCCAGTTAATCAATTCGCTGGGCGAGGACAAGACCATCGTGGTGGTAGCGCAGAGGGAGGCTCGCGTCGACACGCCGCAGCCGACGGACCTGTACACGGTGGGAACCCTCGCTGTGGTGCACAAGGTGGTCAAGATGCCCAACCAGAGCCTGTTTGTTTTCGCTGAGGGACTGGAGCGGGTGCGGTTGGTGGAGTTTACTCAGCTTGCGCCCTTCATGCGGGCGCGAGTGGACTCTGTCCCCGAGGCGATTCCACCCAAGAGTTCCGAAGTTGAGGCGCTGCAGCGCAATGTGTTGACGCTGTTTCAGCAGATCGTAGCCGGATCTCCGACTTTGTCGGATGAGCTTTCCACGGTGGCCATGAATATTGAAGAGCCGGGCCGCCTGGTGGATTTCATCGCCTCCTCGTTGCCTTCTCTTTCGACTGCCGACAAGCAGGACACGCTTGAGACTACGGACGTTCGAGTTCGCCTGGAAAAGATCAATCAGCATCTGGCCAAGGAGTTGGAAGTCCAGCAACTGCGAAACAAGATTCAATCGGAAGTGCAGGATCGGGTGCAGCAAACCCAGCGCGAATATTACTTGCGGGAGCAGATGAAGGCCATCCAGAAAGAACTGGGTGAGCAGGATGAAGGCGCGCGGGACACGGAAGAACTGCGGCAGAAAATCGAATCCGCGGGCATGCCCGATGAAGTGAAAAAAGAGGCGCTGAAAGAATTGGGGCGGCTCTCGCGTATGTCACCGATGGCTGCGGATTATTCCGTGACCCGCAACTACATCGAATGGCTGGCCGTCCTGCCTTGGGCGAAAACTTCCGGCGGCGACGTCGATATCCTCAAAGCCAAGGAAGTTCTCGACACCGATCACTACGATCTGAAAAAAGTGAAGGACCGCATTCTGGATTATCTTTCCGTGCGCCGCCTGAAACCCGGCATGAAGGGACCGATTCTTTGTTTTGTCGGACCTCCGGGCGTGGGGAAAACCTCGCTGGGAAAATCCATCGCGCGAGCGATGGGACGGAAGTTTGTGCGGGTTTCCCTGGGCGGAGTTCACGACGAAGCTGAGATTCGCGGCCACCGGCGCACCTATATCGGGGCATTGCCCGGACAAATTATCCAGGGCATTCGCCGGGCGGAAACCAAGGATCCGGTCTTCATGCTGGACGAAATCGACAAAGTGGGGCGCGATTTCCGCGGCGACCCCGGGTCGGCGCTGTTGGAAGCGCTCGATCCTGAGCAGAACTCCACATTCCGCGACAACTATCTCGATGTGCCGTTCGATCTATCGAAAGTTCTTTTCATTACCACGGCGAACATGCTCGATCCGATCGCGGAACCGTTGCGTGATCGCATGGAGATCATCGAACTCCAGGGCTACACCGAGGAAGAGAAAGTACACATCGCGTTTCAATACCTGATTCCGCGGCAGATTGAAGAGAACGGAATCACGCCGGAACAGATCGAGTTCCCGGAAGAAGCGGTCAGCAACGTCATCCGGCATTACACTCGCGAAGCCGGGGTGCGCAATCTGGAGCGGAACATCGGTACGATTTGCCGCAAGCAGGCACGCCGCCTGGCGGAAGGCAAAACCGCAAAGCTGGTCGTGACCCCGGAGATCGTGCAGGAGTTTCTCGGCGGCATCAAGGTACGCAGCGAAGGTGAAATCGCCGAACGCACCAAGCGCGCCGGCGTGGTGGTCGGATTGGCGTGGACTCCTTCGGGCGGCGACATTCTGTTCATCGAAGCCAATACGATGAAGGGTAAAGGCGGGTTCACCATGACCGGGCAGATCGGCCAGGTGATGCAGGAGTCCATGCAGGCAGCGCTGACCTGGGTACGATCCAACGCCGAGCAACTGGGGATTCCGGAGACCTTCTTCGCCGAACACGATATCCACATCCACGTGCCGGCGGGAGCGATCCCAAAGGATGGCCCATCCGCGGGAGTGACTATGGCGACGGCGCTGGTCTCGCTGCTTACGGGGCATCCGGTGCGGCCGCTGACCGCCATGACCGGCGAGATTACGCTCAGCGGGAATGTGCTTCCCATCGGAGGAGTCAAAGAGAAAGTCCTGGCGGCCAAGCGGGCCGGGGTCCACGACGTCATCCTGCCGGCGGACAACAAAATGAACGTCGAAGAGGACTTGACGCCGGAGCAACTGGAGAACCTGAGCATTCATTATGTCAAGACCATCAGCGAGGTTCTGGAACTGGCTCTTCCCTCGACGCCGCGCCAGGAGAAGCAGGACGCGGAGGAACGAGAGAAAGTCCTAAGCGAGCAGCCGGTAGGTTAATCCCAAGAACAGGTTGTCAGATGAGATGCCAGCTTCGGAAACAAAGGCTGGCATTCTCATTTTGTCGTAAAGTTACGTCCGTGCGGGGTTTGCGACACGGAACTTATGGGGTGGCCTGGGGTTAATAGACAAAGTAGCGGTGGTGTGAAAAGCCGAAACGAGGAAGATGGAGCCAATGAAAACACACAGAGTCTTGGTTGGATTTGTCCTGGCGGGGATATTGCTGACGTTGCAGGCGCCGCTCAGAATTATCGCGCAGGAACCGCCTCCACCTGACCAGCAGGGGCCGGGGCAAGACCCTCCGGGCCGCGTGGCCCGACTGAGTTTTTCGGATGGATCAGTTTCCTTTCAGCCGGGTGGCGAAGGCGACTGGGTGCAAGCGGTTGCTAATCGTCCCTTGACCACCGGGGACAACATATGGGCTGACAAGGATTCGCGAGCGGAACTGCAGACCGGCTCGACTTCAATTCGCATGGATTCGGAAACCAGCGTCACCTTCCTCGATCTCGATGACCACACTACCCAACTGAAGCTGTCACAGGGTTCAATGATCGTGCGAGTTCGGCACCTGGATGACGACGATACCTTTGAAATCGATACGCCGAACCTGGCGTTCCAGATCCAGCGCGTCGGCGAATATCGCATCGACGTGAATGCCGACGGAACTGAAACCGACGCCACCGTTTGGCATGGCCGAGGCGAGGCCACGGGCGGCGGAAACTCTTACGACGTGGTTGCGGGTCAGCGAGCAAGTTTCACCGGCTCCGATCAGCTTGATCATGAGATCGGCCAGATACCCAGTCCCGATGATTTCGATACCTTCGCGTTTCAGCGCGATGACCGGGACGACCACGCGGAATCGTCCAACTACATTTCAGCCGAGATGACGGGGGCCGCCGATCTCGACGAGTACGGTCAATGGCATTATGCGGCAGGCTACGGACCGGTGTGGGCTCCGGTTCAGGTTGCGCCGGGATGGGCTCCGTATCGATACGGCCACTGGGTCTGGGTCGCCCCCTGGGGCTGGACATGGGTAGAGGACGAGCCCTGGGGCTTTGCTCCCTTCCACTATGGACGTTGGGCATTTGTGGAGGGTTCATGGTGCTGGGTGCCCGGTCCGGTTTACGCTCGGCCAGTGTATGCACCGGCGCTGGTCGCGTTCGTGGGCGGAGGCGGTTTCAGCTTCGGAGTTGGCATTGGCGCAGGAGTGGCATGGTTCCCGCTGGCACCGCGCGAAGTTTTCGTGCCCTGGTATCGAACCAGCCCCGGTTATGTGAACAATGTGAACGTTACCAACACTAATGTGAACGTCACCCAAGTGACCAATGTTTACAACACCACGATCATCAACAACAACACGACGAATGTGACCCGAATTAATTACGCCAATCAGCACGTGGCCAACGCAGTGACCGCGGTTTCGCACGACACCTTCGTGAACGCTCGTCCGGTCGCGGCGAGCATGGTAAAGGTGGATCAGAAGCAGATCGAAAGCGCTCCCGTGGTTCACAACGTTTCGGCGCAACCGGTCAAAGCCAGTGTCATGGGATCCGGCCGGCCAGGCGCCGCAAAGCCAACTGCCGCGGTAATGAACCGGCAGGTGGTAGCGGTCAAACAGCCTCCCGCCCCGCCGGCTTCTTTCGAACAGCGGCAAACCACCGCGCCCAATGTGCGGACGGAGAGTCCAGGACAACCGCAAACCGCAACTCGAAGTCCGAATGCGCCTCCCCGACCGGCACCGCCGGCGCCGCGACCAGTTTCGCCTTCGCCAACGGAGCAGGCCGATCAACCGGCGCATGCGCAGGCACCGCGTACTGAGCCGCCGAACCCGGCAAGCAACCATCCCGCGGGAGCAGCCGACGTGCCGCATCCGCCAGTACAAAGCGTACATCCGCTGGTGAAACCTGCTCCTCCGGTGCAGGAGAATCCTGAGCACCAGCAGAACGAGCAAACCAAGTTCAACGCGTGGCAGCAGCAGCGCCAGAATCCGGCACCGCCGGCGCCGAAGGCGCGGGCGCCAAAGCCAAAAGCGCCGCCGGCCCACGAAGCGACGCAGCATCGATGAGGGATGTGTAAGTTGCATCCAAGTCTGCCAGTTCTCGAAAGGGAACTGGCATTTTGGTGGTGGCTCAATTCGATAGGGAAGCGAGCCAAGCGCGCGATTGTTGCGTCGCAAAGTGCGCGACCCGTCGGCTGCGCTCAGGGCAGGCTCCATCGCGCGGCTCGCCCAGATCCCTCGCTGCGCAAAGAACGCTTGCTGGGGATGACAATCAAATTGAGCCACTGCCGGCATTTCCTGTGCCCGAGGCTGACCACGAAACGGGTCGCGTTACACTAGTGACGACTGCTAACTCACTGGCAGCGATTTCATGCAGGTTCGCACTTTATTTTTCGGCACGCTGAAGGATCTGGCGGGGCGGGGCAGCGATCTCCTCGACTTGCCGGAGCAAGCCACTTTGAGGGACGTCTTCACTCATTACGAAAAGCTTGTTCCCGGGATCGGGGGACTTGCCGCATCGATTGCCATTTCAATTAACCAGGAATTTGCCGGGCCGGATGCGAAGCTGAAAGAGGGCGATGAGATCGCGTTTCTGCCTCCGGTGAGCGGCGGCTTGCAGGATCCTGAAAGCGACGAGCAGGCCAGAGGCCAGAGCTATTCGTCGGTGGTCCGGGAGAACATCAATACGCAAGCGCTGCTCGCCAAACTCAAGCAGCCCTCGGATGGAGCGGCGGTCGTATTTGAAGGGATAGTGCGCGATAACACGCGAGGGCGGCGTACCCGCTATCTGGAATACGAGGCCTATGAAGAAATGGCGCTCAAGCAGATGGACGCCCTGGCCGGGCAGGCTCGGCAGCAGTTTTCCGTACGCGATATCGCAATCGTGCACCGTTTGGGGCGATTGGAAATCGGCGAGACCAGCGTCTTGATCGTAGTCGCCTCGGCGCACCGCGCTGCCGCTTTCGATGCCTGCCGCTGGCTCATCGACGCGCTCAAGCGCACCGTGCCCATTTGGAAGAAAGAGTATTTTGAGGATGGCGCGGTCTGGGCGGACGGCGAGCCTTTTCCCTCCGGGATCCCCCGGGCGGGAGGCAGCTATTCGGGAAGGTCTGCATCTAAGTGAACAGGTTGTTTCTTGGCGTAAATTCTTTGCGGTTAGAGACTTTTTCTCAGAAGAAACCGCGTGTCCTGAACTCTCGCGAAGAAGTACCCGCGACAGCTGGAAGCCTTTTCAATCGTCTCATGCGATGCCTGCTTCTTTTTCTGACCATCACGATCGCGGTTTCGCAGGCCCAGGTACCCAAGCCGCCCTGGGCAGTTGGCGGCTCGGCCGCGGCGAAATCAACGTCCCCTGCCGCTTCCAGCAATGACGACGGAGCCAGCAGCGCCAGCGCTCGGCATCCCGAGACTACGCTCAAGGTTGATGTCAAACTGGTCAACGTTTTTGTCACGGTCACGGACGATCATGGGGCGCCCGTGGCTGGCCTGAAAAAGGAAAACTTTGCGCTCCTGGAAGACGGCAAGCCGCAGACCATTTCCGTGTTCGATAAAGAGTCGGCCCTGCCGCTCTCTATTGTGCTCGACGTCGACACCAGCCTGAGCACGCGCAAAGATCTGCCTTTGGAATTGGCATCGGCCCGCCGCTTCGCGCACGCCATCCTTCGACCCGTCGATGCGCTATCGCTTTATGGTTTCAGCGAGACTGTCAGCGAAGTCGTGCCGTTCACATCCGACCTCAAAGTGATCGACCGCGGCATCGACCGGGTTCACCTGGGATCGGCCACCGCGCTTTACGATGCACTGTACATCGGAGCGCAGGCGCTGGAGACGCGAAAGGGACGAAAGGTCCTGGTAGTGATCACCGATGGCGGAGACACCGTCAGTCAAGTGGATTACAAAGAGGCTGTGCGCTCTGCGCAAGAAGCGGAAGCCATCGTCTACAGCATCATTGTGGTTCCCGTCGAAGCCAGCGCCGGGCGCGATATCGGCGGCGAGCACGCTCTGATCCAGATTTCCGAAGACACTGGCGGCAAGTACTTCTATGCCACGTCGGTGCCGCAACTGGATGACGCGTTCCGAAAAATCAGCGACGAGTTGCGCGCGCAATACCTGTTGGCCTACTATCCCACGCAGAGGTTCTCCGACTCCAACTTCCGCCGCATCGAGGTGAAAGTCGACGCGCCGTCGGTAGGCTCCGCTTTCAACGTCCGCCACCGCACCGGTTACTACACTACCAAGTCCAAGTTTTGATGCGATCTTCGTGAATTCTCGTTTTCAGTAGACATCTACAGAATGTGGAATCCGCCACCTTCCCTTGGGGTAACATGGGTCCGCAACAGCAAGACATTTAAACTATTGACAGAATTACAGTTGACATGACACAGTGTGTCGGTTAATTGTCTTGGTGCGTGAATTGCATTGGAATTCCGCCTGGGCAGGAAGGCGAGGGCAGCGTTTAGATGTTTGTCTATCGATATAGTAGACATTGATTGCTGCATCCGATAGAATTCCGTTCTTCATTACCCGGGAAGGCCCGGTAACGGGGATCTCCTCCCGATGCTGAACTAGACTTGAGTCGACTCAGAAAGGAAGGTGGATGATGTCTCTGAATCGCAACCGCCGTGTTCATCCCGCCGGAATATCTGTAGGCTTGTTTCTGGCGATAACTCTTTTGCTGTCTTCTACACTTCTGCTGGCACAGACGACCGTTGGAACTGGCAGCATTTCGGGTACGGTGACGGACCCGAGCGGCGCGGTCGTGAGTGGGGCCAAGGTCGCCATCACGAATGCAGGTACCGATCAGGTCCAGAACCTGACCACAAACGCTTCCGGCGCTTACACTTCCGGCGCTCTGGACCCAGG
>Ga0182014_10004147_pt1 | contig 16863 bp, 11 predicted proteins | sample 612S2DmetaG_FD_120489 | JGI IMG/M metagenome (GOLD analysis project Ga0182014, IMG submission 120489) | Permafrost microbial communities from Stordalen Mire, Sweden - 612S2D metaG | ecosystem: Environmental > Terrestrial > Soil > Wetlands > Permafrost | place: Sweden: Stordalen | collected... | reverse complement strand
GAGGACGGCCATGCGGCGCCCGGTCAGCCCGTACGGCGATACGACCTCGTCGGCGCCGGCTCGCACCAGCTTGTCGATCGAGGATCTCTCGGAGGCACGGGCGACTATTCGCAGGCCCGGGTTGAGTGCCCGGGCGGTCAGGGTGATGAACACGTTGGCCGCGTCGGAATCCACCGCGCAAATCAAGCCCCGGGCGCGCTCGATGCCGGCCTGCCTGAGCACTGCCTCGTCGGTCGGGTCGCCCGATATGTACCGGACGCCGTGCTCCTCTAGCAGCGGCTCCAGCTCCGACTTGGCTTCGATCACCACCGTGGTGTAGTTGCGGCGCTGCAGTTCCACTAGCACGGCTCGGCCGACGCGTCCGTAGGCGCAGATCACGTAGTGCCCGCTGAGATGGCCGATGCTTCTGGTCACCTGGTTCATCCGCAACCACCTCCCTGGCTCTCCGGACGCAACGACTTCGGTTCCCACGCCGATGGCGGTGAACAGCGCCACGACGCCGAACAGGATCAGGGAGACGGTAAAGACTTCTCCGCCGGGACCGGGCGGTGAATCCGTGCCGACTCCCACTGTGCTCAGCGTGAGCACGGCCGCATAGAACGCGTCGAGCAGGCTCTTGCCCTCAACCAGCCAGTACCCGGCCGTCCCGTAGCCGATCGCCAGCATCACGACGAGGACCGGCAGGCGGGATCGCGCGAGTATCCGGTTGCGGAGCGCGGCCGCCGGCGCGCGAGCCGGGTCCCGGCGGCCGGTCCCGCGTGAACTCATCCGACGTGCTATCCGCACAATCGCCTCCGCGCAGCACTTCCTAGCCCGCCACGGCTCGCCGCGGAATTAGACGCCATCGCTTACCGGCAGTCTGGCTGCAGCAGGTGAAGCCGGCGGGGGCCGTTGGTCCCTTCGGCGCGGACAGTATGTACGTGCTTGGCCTGGACGGCTGGGCGGGGAGACTCTGCGGCATATCTTTGGGCCTTCTCACTCCAAGCTCGTGACCAGCCCGTCCTCACCGCAGGCCCGGCGACCGGCGCGACGAGCACGCCTTATGCAGGCTGACCCTGGCTGCGCCAGGCGAACCGGCGTCTGCCCGGCGGGCAGATCGGGGTAGTAGCACAGCTCGATGGCCTGTCGCTGGCCAGCAGGGCAGGTCCGCAACGCGGCGCACTGAACCGGATAATCCGCCTGCGGGCGCCGCCACAGCCGACACGACTGCCACCCGCACCGAGTCGGCAATCCGGCGTGCGAAGGCCTCGGTTCACCGGTCACGCGATCGCGAGCATGGCGCCAGTGGCCCCGCTGCTGCCCTCGAGTGCGCCGACCGGCCCACTGCGCATCCGCGATAATCGATCTTGCTCCGGTCCCGGAAGCCCGCATTCACGCCAGTCGCGGCGTGAGCGGACGTCAGCAGCGGCGACGCCACCGTGTCGGCGAGGGCCTCGCACCAGCGACGCGACCGGTCTGCCCTCCTTTACGCTCCTGCCTGTGTTACATGTCCAGGCCGCCGTTGACCCCCCACACCTGACCGGTGATATACCCGGCGGCGTCGGCGGCGAGGAAGTGGACAACCCGCGCGACCTCCTCCGGCTCCGCGACACGGCCCATCGGGATCTGGGACCTGATCTTCTCAAGAACTTTCTCCGGCACTTCATCGAGCATCTCCGTGGCGACGTAGCCCGGGGTGACCGTGTTGACCGTGACGCTGACCCTGTTGCCGCTGAGCTTTCCCGAGCGGCCGAGCTGGAACATTGCCTCACGCGCAAACGCCTTTGTCAGGCCGAAGAGACCTGACTTCGACGCCGCGTAGTTGGCCTGGCCGATGCTGCCCGTCTCCCCGATGACAGACGAGACGTTGATGATGCGGCCCGTGCCGCGCTCGAGCATGTGCGCCAGCGCGGCCTGGGAAAGGAAGAAGACGCCGGAGAGGTTGACGGACAAGACCTTGTTCCAGCTGTCATCGGTCATATTGGCGATCGTGCTGTCGCTCGTGATGCCCGCGTTGTTGACGAGAATGTCGAGCCGGCCGTGCTGCTCGATGACCTCGCCGACCGCGCGCCGACAGTCGTCGCCAGAGGCGATGTTGCCCTGGTGCAGCGTTATCTTGACGCCGTCATCGACGTGCTTGGAGCGGAATTCCTCGGCGAAGGCCTCGGCCCTGGCCAGGTTGCCAGCGTAGCCGGCGGCGATGGTCGCGCCCTGGCGGGCCAGGCTCTGGGAGATCGCGGCGCCGATTCCGCGCGTCCCCCCTGTGACGAAGGCGACCCGGCCGATGAGCTTGCCCTCGGGGGATAGCGCGGCAGCGGTGATGTCAGAGGTGGTCATCGGCGGGATCCTGTCCTGAATCGTGAGAAGAAAGGAAGGGACGGGAGGTGCTAAGAGCGCTGCCTTCTCGTCCCGGTGAGGCGGTGCCAGGCCCGGAGCGCTCAGCCATCGAGGCCATGATGCCAGGTCAGATCTGCGTGCAGGCCTTCGACCCGGCCCTTACTTGCCGGTAACCGTCCGGACTCCGGCGAGCATGAGGACCTCCCAGGGATGGAGCGAGTGTGGTGGCGGACGGGATTGCCATGGGCTGCCTCCTGGGTGAGTTTCCACTCTCCCAGCGACCTTCACGTGTTCACAAGGACCAACGGCCCGGCAGGTCCGTCACCGCCCCGGCGAGCATCTCCAGCGAACCGGTCAGCTGACCGCACACGGGCACGGCGCGAAGCCGACCACGCGACGCACCCCACCCGGGCCACGGGGAACTCAGGACGTGCGAAGCCGGGACCTTTGCTGAACGAGGCCATGGAACCCCAGGGATCTGCGGCCCACGCGCAGAACGACCTGATACGGACGGTTGCCTGGGTCACGGAACTCGATCTTGCAGCCGCGCCGAACGGCGGTTCACGTTCGTATTGAGGTCGCGGCTCGTAACCTTCTCGCGGCGGTCCGCGCTTCGCGATGAGTCCGCGGGCCGCGTACCGTCATACCCGGCATGACGTACGCACCAGTGAACGGCCTGCAGCTCTACTACGAGATCCACGGCCTCGGGAGACCACTCGTGCTGCTCCACGGCGGCCTGCTGACTATCGATCTCAGTTTCGGGCCGTTGCTCGAGCCCCTGGCGGCGGGCAGGCAGGTTATCGCGGTGGAGCTCCAGGGCCACGGGCACACCGCCGACACCGGCCGCCCGATGACGATCGAGGCGCTGGCCGGTGACGTCGTTGCGCTGCTCGACCATCTGGGGATCGCCGAGGCCGATCTGTTCGGCTTCAGCCTCGGCGGTCTGGTCGCGTTCGCGGTCGCGCTCAGCGCGCCCGCCCGGGTCGGCAAGCTAATCGTCGCCTCGGCGGATGCCCACCGCCCGCCAGGCCGGGAGAGCGCGCCACTCGGCGATGACCGGTTGCCGACGCCGGCTGACTTCCAGGCGTGGCGCGACGCCTACGATGCGGTTGCTCCTGACCCCGCGCACTTCGACGAGTTCGCGGCCAGGACGTCGGCAATGGTGCACGAGTTCCCGGGGTGGTGGACCGACGAGCTGCGATCACTGCAGGTGCCGACCTTGCTGATCTTCGGCGACCGCGACTTCTCACCGTTGCCTGACGTAGTGGAGATGTTCGAGCTCCTGCCGGATGCGCAACTCGCCGTGCTCCCCGGGACCACGCACGTCGGCGTGACACGGCGGCCCGGCGAAGTGCTCGCGCTGATCACGCCGTTCCTCGACGCGCGCTAAGCAGCGGATACCCGCGCACACTGCGCGGACCAGAGTTGATCACGCAGCGTCATTCAGCCGAAGGCCGGTGATCCTCCCTGCCAACTATGCGCGGCTGGCAGCCCGGCCGAGTGCGCCGGCTGCTGCACGCAGATCGTCCGGTTCTGGTCGTGTCGCTACCCGCACGGCTGCTAGCCATCCCCCGCATAGGTGACGTGTTCGCGCTCAGCGACAATAACCGTTTTTCGTTCGGATGCGCTGTCATGCCGCCGCCGGGCCGCCTTACCGGGTCAGGTCTGCTAGTCGGCAGCACTAGGCCACCGCTGTTGCTCGGGTCAAGTCCCGCGGCGTTGGGGTCTACCGGCCGCGGGTGTTGAGGCCGGTCAGGTCGGCGCTGGTCTGCCAGAGCCGCACGGCGGCGGCGGTGTCGTAGGAAGCCTTGCTTGAGGTTTTCGGCTTGCGATTGGCGAAATACCGGCCGGTGACGCCCTCGGCCTCGGGTGCGGATGCCAGATAGATGGAAGTGGCCGCGCCGCGGGCGGGTGCCTTCATGAACGGCCGCAGCAACGGGATCATGACCTTCGACAGGCGGGATGGGTCCTCGGCGGAGAACGACGTGCGCACCAGGCCGGGGTGCAGGGCGGTGGCGGTGACGCCGGTGCCTTCCAGCCGGCGGGCGAGTTCGTAGGTGAACATGACGTTGGCGAGTTTGGACTGGCTGTAGGCCCGCTGCCCGGAGTAGCTGCGTTCGCCCTGCAGGTCGTCGAAGTTGAGTCTGCCCGCCGCCTGGGCGTTGGACGAGACGGTGACGATCCGGGCGGGCGCGCTGCCCTTGAGCCGGTCCAGGACCAGGCCGGTGAGCAGGAAGGCGGCGAGGTGGTTGACGGCGAAGGTGCGCTCCAGCCCGTCGGCGGTGAGGTGCCTGGTGGCCCAGAACCCGCCCACGTTGTTGACCAGCACATCCAGCCGCGGGTAGGCGCTGCGGACCGCGACGGCGAGAGCGCGTACCCCGGCCTGGCAGGACATGTCGGCGGCGAACGCGTCCACCGCCGGGTTGCCGGACTCGCGGACGATCCCGGTGGCCGCGGCCTGGGTCCGCGCCTTGTCCCGGCCGGTGATGCCGACGCGGGCGCCCAGCGCGGCCAGGCCGGCGGCGGTCGCCCGGCCGATGCCGCCAGTGCCGCCCGTGACCAGCGCAGTCTTGCCTGCCATCGGGCCGGGGAAGTTCTCAGTCATTGGGGGCGGTCCCTTCGTGTGAGCGGCCACCGTGACCAGGCACTGGCTGGCCGGCTATCAGCTGGCCAGCCAGTGCCCGCGGTGCCGCGCCGGGGTTTCTCCTAGGCGGCCGTGACGTCCCGGTGCCGGGCACTGCCCGTGCGAACGGGCACGGGGCGGGCCCGGCTTCCAGCGGAAAAGCCCCGGACGATCAGCAGGAGCGGGAACAAGAGCTCGAACAGGCCACCGGGGGCGAGGAACACGATTCCGGCGGGGGATACGTGCCAGCCGATGTCGGCGATCCCGAGCAGATTGCAGACGACCCCGGCCAGGAGCAACGCGTAGCCGGCGATGCCCAGTATGGACAGGCTCCGCGGCACGAGCCTCGACGTCAGCAAGACCGGCGTCAGGACGAGCCCGGCCACGGCGGAGAGCGCGTAGGCGGGCAGCGCGTAGTCGTTCCACTGACTGCGGCTGGTCAGGAAGTACGCGCACGCCGCCAGGACCGCGAGGCCCTCCGCCACTCTCAGGACGAAGTAGACCTGCGAGCGCACCGGTGCGCAGGGCGTCAGGACCGGGCGCATCGCCAGACCGACCGCAGCGTCCGCCAGGCCGCTGAGGCCGATCAGCAGCACGCCGGTGATGAGGGTGCCGGCGGGCTTGGTCGCGCTGGAGAAGTACGAATGGATCAGCGTGTTACCTAGGAAGAAGGTGACCGTGAACGAGAGGAACAGCACGCCCACCACCACGGCGGTCCTTCGGTGAGTGACGGGTCGCTCCTGACCTCTGGCAGAAACGGTCGCTGGTGTTGTCATGGCCTGATCCCTTTCGTGGAATGTGCGTAGCCGGTAGGGTTTCCGATTCGGAATGCTGGGTTGTCGCTGGGGATGGCTGGCGGTCATGGTGAGCATGGCCATGGGGTTGCGTGGCAACCGGGAAGATGACTGGCTAGGTTCTCGAAGTCGTCGTTCTTTCCCGTGGGCTGCCGGAGCATGGCGGCGATGCGGAAGGCGAGAGGGTCGCAGCCGACGCTGGCGAGGTGTTCGCGGAGCAGGTCAGCTGCTCGCCTGGCATTGCCGGTGGCTGCGGCGCGGACCACTTCGATGTGGTGGCGCTCCCAGTTCATCTGCTGGTGACTGGGACTTTGGCTCGCCGTTCCGGTGATGGCGTCGAGGTCGGCGACGGCGAGCCCGAAGGCCGGGTCGGCGTGGACGGCGAGCCGCAGCGCCGTGGTGGCCAGGCGCGAGTCGGCGGCGCGCTGTGCCTGCCGGTACCGCGCAGCAGCCCGCCGCTTTGCGGTGACCACGCGGCCGTGGACGTCAACCGCAGGCCCGGCAGCGGCCAGGTGGTCATGGTGGCTGGGGTACTCGTCACGCATTGGCTGCATGAGTGCAAGGTTGCCCGGGTGCGCTGAGGTGGCGCTGAGGTGATGCTGAGGTCAGCTGGCTGCAGGTGGTTGCCAGAGCTTCGGCGTGTGGTTTGCCGAGGGTCACGCCGCCGGCGCCCGAAGGAACGCGGCGAAACGACCCGCGGCGACGGCTGTCTCTGCCAGGCCGGGCCGCTCAGTGAGCGGACAGCGCCAGGTGGGCCGCGAGCGCGGCCACATCTGGCTCATCGGTGAGCGAGCGATACGCCCGCTCCTGGGCGCGCTGCTGAGTAAGCGCGACGAAGACCTCGGCGTTGTGGCGGGTCGGGTGGGTGATCGCCGTGACTGCGGCCATGGCGGTATCGGCGAGGAGTTGCGCGGCCGGGTCCCCGCTGGCCGAGGCGCCTTCGGCGGCGTCAGCGGCGAAGACGGCGGCGGCGGCGGGGTGGCCGGCGGCGAGCGCCCACCACGCCAGGCCCGCGAGCACACGGGGCGGGCCGGCCGGGAGATCGACGCGGCGGTAGTGGCTTCCAGCCGCGTCGAGCAGTGCCCGTGCCCGCGCCAGATCACCGAGCCGTCGGGCGGCCGCTGCCTGGCCGACCATGGCGTCTGCCGACAGCCACGGGTTGACGCTGCACCCGATCGCCTCCTGGTAGAGCCTGTCGGCTGCGACGTCGTCGCCTTGCCTGGCCCGCAGCGCGGCCAAAGCGACCAGGCTGAACGGCACCTGCAGAGGCTGGCCGGTGGCCCGGCAGCGCTCCAGCAGCGCCTCGTAGGCCGCCGAGGCAGCATCAAGGTCCCCCCGGGCCTCGGCGATGCTGGCCAGGGCGTTCAGCGGAGAGACGACCACCAGGACCTCTCCCTCGGCGTCGAAGCGCTTGAGGCTCGAACGGGCGGCTGGCTCCGCGTCCTCCAGCCGCCCCAACGACACCAGGTTCCAGGCGACTATCAAGTCGTGGATCGCGAGGAGCCAGCCGTCGCCAGCTGGTTCCAGCAGATCCTGTGCCTCGCCCAGGGTTTCGAGTGATCGCCGGAACTGGTGCGCGAACACCAGTACCGTCGCACAAAGCACCAGCGCCTCCGTCAGGCGGCCCCGGTCACCGCTGGCCCTCAGCGCGGCGACGGCCTCCTCGCATTCAACGACGCCCGCCGCCGGGCTGGACGACATGCCCACGCAATAGCCGTGCCAGACGTGGGCGGTCGCTCCCAGGCCGGGATGGCGCTGCCCGCTGGCGCCGAGCGCATCACCGAGCCAGCGGGCTCCTTCGGCGAAGTCGCCGTTGATGAACCACAACCAGGCTATGCCCGACGCGAGCGACAGCGCCGCATCAGCGTTCCTATTGCTGATGAACCAGTCGAGCGCGGCCCGCAGGTTGCCCGATTCCGAGGCCAGACGATCCCGCCACATCGGCCCGGTGGCGCCGCGCAGGCCATCGTGGGCCTCCTGGGCCATCTGCCGGTAATAAGCGCCGTGCCTGGCGCGCATCGCGTCAGCTTCGCCGGATTCCCCGAGGCGGTCACGGCCGTACTGCCACAGCGTCTGGAGCTGGCTGAACCGGGCTTCACCACCGGCACCGGGGCCAGTGACGAGGGACTTGTCGACCAGCCGGCTCAGCACATCGAGGATCTCACCGGCCGGGACCTGGTCGTCGGCGCAGATAGCTTCGGCTGCGGCGAGATCGCAGCCGCCGGTGAAGGCGGCCAGCCGGGCGAACAGGCGGCGTTCGTCCTCGAACAGCAGGTCGTAGCTCCAGTCCACCACCGCCCGCAGGGTTTGCTGGCGGGGCAGGGCGGTGCGGGCGCCGCCGGTGAGCAGCCGGAAGCGGTCATCGAGCCGTTCCGCCACGGTGGCCAGCGGCAGCGCACGGAGCCGGGCGGCGGCGAGCTCGACGGCCAGGGGCAGGCCGTCCAGCCGGCGGCAGATGTCCTCAATGACGTCGCCGGCCGGCCCATCTGCGAGGAAGCCGGGCTGCACGGCCCGGGCGCGGTCGGCGAACAGCTCCACGGCGGCCGGGATGGCCAGGCCGCCCACCGGCACCAGGACCTCCCCAGGTATACCGAGCGCCTCACGGCTCGTGGCGATCAGCCGGAGACCCGGCACCGCCCCGGCGAGGGTGTCGGCCAGCGCGGCCCCCTCGGCGATGACGTGCTCGCAGTTGTCGAGGACAACGACCAGCGACCGTCCGGCCAGGTGGCGCACGATGAGCTGCACGGCCGATCCCGGAGGCTGAGGGCTCCCGAGCGCAGACGCCACCGCGCCGAGCGCACCGGCCACGGCCGGTCCAACCCCGTCGGGCGCGGCGACGCTGGCGAGCTCGACGAGCCAGGCACCGTCTTGGTACTCGGCGCGCAGGGCGGCGGCGGCCTCCACCGCCAGGCGGGTCTTGCCCGTCCCGCCCGGGCCAGTCAGCGTCACCAGCCGGCTGGCGCGGACAGACCCGAGCACCTGTTCCAGCTCGGCGTCCCGGCCGATGAAACTGCTCAGCCGCTCCCGCAGATTGCCGGCTGCCGCCGGCGCGGCCGCCCGGACCGGAGCCGGGCTGGCTGCGGCGAGCGACGGATCCTGGGCCAGTATCCGGGCCTGGAGTTCCCGCAAGGCCGGCCCGGGGTCGATGCCCAGCTCATCGACCAGGCGGTCGCGGACTTCGGTATAGGCGCGCAGGGCGTCGGCCTGCCGTCCGGCCCGGTACAGGGCCAGGATGAGCAGCTCCCACAGGCGCTCGCGCAGCGGGTGCTGCCGGCAGCGCGCCTCCAGCTCGCCGGCGAGCTCCCCGTGGCGGCCCAGCGCCAGGTCCGCTCCGGCCCCGATTTCGATCGCCACGAGGGTCAGCTCGTCCAGCTGCGCCCGTTCGGTGTCAGCGAAGCCGGAATAGGCGAACTCGGCCAGCGGCTCGCCCCGCCGCAGGCCAAGCGCCTCGCCCAGCGCGGCAGACGCCTGCGCCATCTCGCCCGCCTCCGCCAGGCGCCGTCCCTTCGCCACCAGCTGCTCGAAGCGGACGACATCGACCTCATCGGGACCGACTGCGAGGGCATAGCCGGCTTCGGTGGTGACGATCGCGCCCGCCCCGAGGGTACGGCGCAGCTGGCCGATCTGGGCCTGCAGGGCGTTAGCCGGCTTCGTCGCCTGCCCGTCACCCCACAGCGCGTCGATCAGCCGGTCGGCACTCACCGGCTCGCCGCGATGCAGCGCCAGCAAAGCTAGCAGGGCCCGCTGCTTGGCGCCGCGGACAGCGAGCGCCACGCCCCCGTCCGCCGCCTCGAGCTGGCCGAACAACCGCACGTCCATTGCCTCCACCCTACGGCCCTCACCCGGCCGTCGCAGGGGTAAGCCGTCGGGCATCAAGGTAGTGAGGAAGCAGGCAGCCGCCCGGGCGTCCTATGCGTCTGCGACGGTCGGCGGTACGGGCAGAACGAACGGTTATGCGCGCAAGAACGGGCCGATCCGGACTGCGGCTTGACGCCCAGATCGGCGGTTCCTGTCCACGGTTAGGTCGCGGATTGTGACGGCCTCACGGCCGTGGTCATCGGGCGCTGCAGGTCCGCCTGGCGGCCGCAGCCGCCAGGCGGGGCTCTATCAGGCGGTGTGTCGTCACCGGGCAGCGCCAGCGATGTAGGCCGCGACGATATACGTGGCATGCCGGTCCAGGCTCCCGCGGGCCTGGTCGTACCGGATCGTGGTCCGCGGGTCAGCGTGGGAGGCAGCCTCCTGAACATCGCGCAGCGGCACGCCGGCGTCCAGGGCGGCGGTGATGGATGCGTGTCTGAGCGTGTGCGGTCCGACGGGCTTGGTGATCCCGGCACGGCGCGCGACCTTCCGGACGATCCGCCCGGCGCCGTGCCGGTCCAGCCGCCGCCCGTCAGCGGTGAGGAAGACCGGGCCGTCGCAGCGTTCGCCGGTCGCCAGGTCAATCGCCCGGGCGGTGCGCGGGCGAGCGGGATGGTGACAACCTTGCCGCCCTTACGGTAATAGTCAGGGTCCGGTGACCGCGCTCCAGGCCCAGGTGCTCGATATCAGCGCCGGTGGCCTCCGAGACCCGCAGCCCGTTCAGCGCGAGCAGCGAGATCAGCGCATGCTCGGGTGGCGACCCGAGCCCGGCCGTCACCAGCAGCGCGCCCAGCTCGTTGCGGTCCAGGGCGGTGGCATGAGACTCGTAATCCAGCCGCGGCCGCCGCACATGCGCGGCCGGGGAATGGTCCAGGAGTTCCTCCTCGACCGCGTACTTGTAGAACCCGGCGATGGTGCACAGCCTGCGGGTGACGGTCGCGCGGGCGCGGCCCCTGGCCTCGAGTTCCCCGGCGGAGCCTTCGATGTCGGCGCGGCGGACCGCGAACAGCGGCAGGGAGCGGGCCCGGCACCAGGTGGTGAATTGGCGCAGGTCCAGCGCGTACGCCTCGCGGGTCAGCCCGCGGTATCCGGCCAGGAATCCGGCGAGGGCGAGCCGTTCGGGGTCGGTGAAGGCGGGCTGGATCGTGGCGAGGGCAGTAGATGGGGCAGAAGTGGTCATCGGGCACCTCCGGGCTGGGCTGAGACCCGGGGGGCTGGGCCAGCTGCGGGTCCCAGCGATTAAGCGGAAATCCAACGTAAACCGGCCCAGCTGGTCACGCCACGTCACAACCAGCTGGAAGCTCGAGCGAAGCCAGTACCGCGAGAAACGCTCCAGACCGCCGAATAGGCGCTGATGGCTCGCCAATTGTCAGGGACACCGACGGCACCCAGATTAACCATTCGGTACGGACGCCAACGATCAGACCGCTGAACCATGAACGACGCAGATCGGCGGATCGCGCGTGCTGACCGCGATAGGCGATCGTGACGCAGTGTTACTGCAGCCCGATAACGCGAGCGGCCTTATCTTCTCTGCATATTCTGAGGGCTGACGCTCAGAATATGCAGTCCAGGCTCGGTGGCGGGCTGTGCGGACGTGGCGGGGGACGCGGGCGGGGCCGCGGCGGGAGTGCGAACGAAGGCGAAGACCGCCAGCGCGCCGATGATCCCGAGGCCCGTGGCGACCAGCAGGGTCTGGTCAAGGCCGGCCGCGAACGCCTCATGCACTGGGAGCGACAGGCCGGGGCGCCGCGCGAGCACTGCGCTCGCCTCCCCGCCGCTCAGCGCCGGGGCCAGACCGGAACCCGCCACTCGGGTCAGGCCGCCGCTGAACACCTCACCGAGTACCGCGATGCCGAACGCGTAGCCGAGCTGGCGGAAGGTCGCGACCGCGCCGGCGGCCATGCCCGCCTTCTGGTGCGGGACCTGGGCCATCGCGGCCGAGGACAACGGCGCCATGACCAGGCCTGCCCCGACGCCTACGAGGGCGGTGCCAGGCATGATGACCCAGTCGGCCGAGCCGGACCTGACCACGGCCTGAGCGAGGGCCCCGGCGGCGATGATCGCCATCCCGGTGCCGATCAGCGCCCGGGGAGAAAGCCGGTGCATGTGCCGCCCGAGTCCGGCCGAGACGGCGAAGGCCATCAGCGCGGCCGGCAGCAGCACTAGCCCGGCGCCGATCGCCGACTTGCCGAGCAGCGACTGCAGCCACAGCGACTCATACGCCATGGCCGCCCAGGCGGCCGCCGACATCAGCGCGCCAGCGACGAGCAGAGCGCTGAACGCACGGTTGCGCAACAGGGACAGGTCCAGCATCGGATCCGGCCGCTTGAGCTCGGCCACCACGAACAACGCGAGCGCGACGACCGCCCCGGCCAGCAGCCTCAGCGTGGCCGCCGACGTCCAGCCACCGCGGATCAGCGCGTAGGTGAGGCACCCGGCGGCAGCCGTGAAGGTCACCATGCCCGGCAGGTCGACCCGCCGCGCGGCGGGGTCACTGGACTCGGTGATCACCCACGCCGTCATCGCCACCGCGATCACACTGACCGGCAGGTTCACGTAGAAGATCCACCGCCAGCCGAAATGGGTCGCCAGCAGGCCGCCGAGTATCGGTCCGGCCGCCGCGGCGGCCCCGTTGACCGCGCCCCAGGTGCCGAAAGCCACGCCTCGGTCCCGGCCGGAGTAGGAGTTGCTGAGCAGCGCCATCGTGGTGGCGAACATCATCGCCGCGCCGACCCCCTGGACACTGCGGGCCGCGATCAGCATCGGCACATTGACCGCCGCGCCGGACGCCGCCGAGGACGCCGCGAACAGCACCAGGCCAAATAGATACACTGCCCGCCGGCCGATCCGGTCGGCGACCGCACCAGCGGTCAGCACCAGCGCCGCGAGCACCAGCGCGTAGATGTCGATCACCCATTGCAGTTCGCTGAACGAGGTGTGCAACGACTTGGCCATGTCGGGCAGTGCCACGGTCACGATCGTCACATCGACGAGAAGCATGAATGTGCCCGCGCAGATCGCAACGAGCGGCAGCCATTTACGCATGCCCTCATGGTGAGGCTGGTGGCTGAGGAGAGGTAGCCACGTCGTTATTTCTGGTGGTTTTCGACACGTGTTACGGTGAAATGGTGGAAATCGACGATCTTGATAGGCAACTCTTGCACTGTCTCGCGATCGACGGGCGCGCCTCGTTCAGCGAGATCGCGGCCGTACTCGGGGTGTCGGACCAGACGGTTGCGCGGCGGTACCGGCGGCTGCGCGGCGCCGGTGTGATCCGGGTGGTGGGGGTGCGAGCCAGGCGGTCCATGAGGTCGCTTGGCTGGCTGCTGCACCTGCGGTGCGTGCCCGGCAGCGCCCAGCCCCTCGCGGAGGGGCTCGCCCGCCGCACCGACACCGCCTGGGTGCAGTTGCTCTCCGGCGACACCGAGGTGCTGTGCACGGTGCGCGGCGCCGCCGCCGAGCGGGACGCGGTGCTCGCCAGGCTGCCGCGCGGCGGCAGGATCGTCGCGGTCAGCGCGCACCAGCTGCTGCACGTCTACGTGGCGGTGACGGGCGGGCTGGGGTTCCTGCGCGCACTGTCGCGGGACCAGGTGGCACCGCTGAGGCAACCAGTGCCGGTGGAGAAGCTGAGGCGGGACGACATGCTGGAGCTCGGGGAGCTTGACCTGGCCCTGCTCCGCGAGCTCGGGATGGACGGGCGGACCAGCCACGCCGACCTCGCGAAGGCGGTGGGCTCGTCGGAGTCGACCGTCCGGCGGCAGATGGACCAGCTCCGCGAATCGGGGACGCTGCTTTACGACTTGGAGCTTGACCTGCCGGCGTTCGGGTTCCGCGCGCCGACCTGGCTGTGGCTGTCGGTGCCGCCCTCGGAGCTGGCCGCGACGGGCGCGGCGTTCGGCGAGTTCCCCGAGGTGGCCTACGCGGCGGCCGTCACCGGGGCGTTCAACCTCCTGGCCTGCGCCGTCTGCCGCGACGAGGAGGAATTCTACGACTTCCTGACCACCCGCGTGGGGTCGCTGCGCGCGGTGGACCGGGTCGAGACCTCCCCGATCATTCGCACTCTGAAGCAATCCTCGACGGTGCAGGCCGTCGGCTTAGGAGTCGGCCTTCGCGCGTTTTGCCCATGATCATTTGGAGCCAGTCACCCAGTCACCCAGTCACCCAGTCACCCAGTCACCCAGTCACCCAGTCAGCAATCATGTTGATTACTGGCCGAGGCGCCTCGGCGGAGGTCCTCTGGCGGGGTCTGGGCAACAGCCAGTCCGAGCGGTCCTGGCAGACGAAGCAGGACAGGAACGCCAGGCTGATCCCGAGACCGGCGAGCGGCACGGGTGGCAGATCACCCTGTTATCTGCCACCCGACGGCACTCCAGCCAGCGCGCCTGAGGCGAGCAAGGCGGATAAGGAGTGAACGGAACTCAGCGTCTGCAGTGACGTATTGCAACTGAGTTCCAAGTCTGTTCGCTGAGTCATGCCGCTGGGTCGAGGATGCGCTTGACCTTTCGGCGGTCGATGTCGAGCTCTCGGGCAATGGCGCGCTGACTGTGGCCCGCTTCGTACCGTGCGCGAACCGTCTGCTCCAGGCCTGGCGCAGCCGACAGTTCCAGTGGTGCTTCTTGCGCTGGCGATGGTGCTGGCTGGTACCGCGGTTCAGCCCCGGCGCCGCCCGCCCGTGTGCTACGCCCCGTACGGATGAGCATCATTAGCAGTTCGAACGAGCCGACCAGCGCCAGTGCGGGCCAGGCGCTGACCAGCGCGCCGACCGGGCCGTGCCCCTTCTCAGGGAGACCTGCCCCGACGAGGTGACCGCGACGGCCGCGCTCGCCAGGCTGCTCAAGGAAGCCCAAAGCCACCAGGCGCCTAACCGGGACGCCACCTTCGGCCTGGTCCTCGACAAGGCCCGGAGGCGGGCCTGTAGGCGCGCCGGAAACTACGCGGCGCGGATTTTTGGGCCCTGGACCTGGAGCGCCGCGTCCAGGGCATCGTCCGCCACGCGGAGGGCAGCGTCCAGGTCCCCAGCAGTCATGCGCCGGAGGATGAGCGCGGCAGCTGCGGCTAGGGTTCCCGCGAAGGTGGCCGCGTCCGAGCCTACGGCCCAGTGACCAAGGATTTTGCGTGCGGTGTACATGTCCCGGGCCGCCGCCGCCTGGATCAGCGCGAACGCGGCCACGGCACGCCGCGCGTCCTGGCTGGGGTCAGCCGTGGTCATGCCGCCTGGCCCTTCGGCCCGGGCACGCCCGAGGACGCAACTTGCAGCCAGTGGTCCAGCGCGGCCAGGACCTTAGCCATGTCGTAAGCCTCGGCCGAGAGCATCGCGCGGGCGGCTACGTACGCCACGTTGAACACCAAGAGGTCCAGAGACCCAGCCTGGCGAGCCTGATCCACCAGCAGCAAGGCCGCGTCCTGGTCCTGGATCACGCATGCGCGGAGCAGCGCGTACGCGGGGATACGGCGGCGAAGCGTAGCGGCGCGCTGCTGGGCCACCAACCGCCTCCGGAACCGTTGGCGCGCCACCAGCTCTGCGTTTGGGCGTCTGGTACGGATACGTTGGCTATGCGTACAGCTCTGCAAATCAGTCCTGTCCACCATCACGCTGCATCAGTGATGCGCGTTAGTCGCGGCGGACTCAAGCGCGGCAGACTCAAGCGCGGCGAGTCTGCTGACCAGCAGCTTTTTAATATCCGTGTTAGCGCGCAGCTCGGTCATGATCTGCTTGATCTCATCAGGGTGTTGGAGCACCAGCTGGATCTCGTTCGCTCTGTTCTTCAAATCGGCGGGCGATACCAACGCCATGACGGCGCCTTGCAGCTTCTCGTCAACCTGCAAGTGTTCCATGGCGTTTTGAAGCTGCCACTTGTAATCTGCTTCCACGCCTGCGTTGACATTCAGTGTCTCATAGGAAGCCAACTGGCCGTGCTCGATAGCCTCGGACAACGAATAATTCCCGGTGGCTAGGGTAAACGGACTGGCGCGGAGCTGCAATGCGTTCATCACCGGAGCCGGCACGCTGTCAGTCACTATGATCGAACTAGTGGCCTTGTTGGTTATATGGAAGGGGTGCGCCGCACGCTCCGCGGGTCCTTTCTCCCGGTCAATAATCCATGTAATGTTTACACTGTCGTCGATGGCGAACTTGGGTTGGGTTTGTTTGCCGCCATACACCGCGACGATCAATGAGTGGCCGGAGGATTGCTTCCCCCCTACTGCTTTCTGGACAGCGCTGGCCCATGTGTATGCTATCTCGGAGGAATTGGCGTACCCGATAAAAATAGTCGCATCCTCATGCTTTCCCAAAACCGTTTGTATTTGTTTCACCGTGGCATTGTTCTCGGCATGCTCCTCCAGCGCCTGTTGCAACGGAGGTGTCTCCTTGCCCGCATCGGCGTTGTAAAACGCGCCGATCTCGCCGTGGCCCATGCCCATAAAGGCGTGGCGCGGGTCGCCGGCATATTTGACCACATTAGCGGCCGTATGCTGCTGCATCTGCTGCCCTCCGCGATACGAGAGGGTTCCGTACTCATAAAGGCGGAGGTTCCGGATATCCTTAGCGACGTCTCGGAACTTACCGGCCTCATCTTGGAACTTACCGGCCACGGTGTCAAGCCAGGTGGACTGCTCGGGGTTGCGGCTGGTCGTGGGGTCGGAAAGCGGCCCTTCGATCACAAAATCGCCGGGCTTGGCCACTCGATACAGCGCATCCGGCGTGATGAAGCCCAGGCTTGTCTTGAACGATGTCCCGGGGTCGTGAGCCGATTGCTCCGCCTTGACCCCCACTGCGGCTAGCCCCAGACCCTTGAGCAAATTCACGGTCCGCACAATAAACGCCGTATCACCCTGCCCCATGGCGCTCTTGCCGACCACGTAAAACACGGCACTTCGATTATGTTGGAGAGTCTCAACATTATGCTCGAATAGCAATTTGTCCTTGTCGTTCACCTCCTGGGCCTTTTCCATAGCCTCCGTCCTGGCATTCAGCTTAAGGTTTCTCGGGTTCGCGGCCGGGCGGTTGGGCTTTGGCGCGATCGAAGAATAGCCCGCGACGATTTCCTTCCAGGCCCGCGTGATGTACTCGACGTCCTGGTGGTGGCCGGCGATCGTCTGAAACCACTCAGCGAGCGCCTTTTGCGCCGTATCCAGATCATGGAAATCCAAGACCAGCTGGCGATGGACATTATGCAGCCAGTACTCGCGCAGCGCAGCATGGTCAGATAGTTCCGTTAGCCGCTGATCGGCGTCGTGCATAATGGCGACGGCGTCCTGCAGTCCTAG
>Ga0182014_10004145_pt1 | contig 16871 bp, 18 predicted proteins | sample 612S2DmetaG_FD_120489 | JGI IMG/M metagenome (GOLD analysis project Ga0182014, IMG submission 120489) | Permafrost microbial communities from Stordalen Mire, Sweden - 612S2D metaG | ecosystem: Environmental > Terrestrial > Soil > Wetlands > Permafrost | place: Sweden: Stordalen | collected... | reverse complement strand
AGGTCAATCGCCTCACCACCCTCTCCCACGCAACCAGAGTTGACCGAATCGCCGAGGCCTTCCACGTTCTAGGCAAGGAACTCACCATATCGGTTGCTTAGTGGGCCGGCGGGCGGGTAGCGCAGGTTCCGTGAGTGACAAATGTGGGTGCCCCAGGTCCGGATTCTCGGACCTGGGATAGCACAACCCTCCATCGTTCTATTCCTTTCTCGGCGGGTGGCGCACCCTGAGTTTTCGCAATCATAACCTTCCCTTTCGTACGCAGCGCAGGAAGCTTGCGGTCAATCGGAGGCATCATGAGCATTCCGGCACAATGCCATCTCTGGCAGGCGGAAAAACTGACGACGGGGGATCTGCTGGAAGCTCTCACAGTTGTAGAGACGTTCGTGGATGAACCGCATCAAACCAGGGATCTCCGCAAGTGCAACTTCTGCGGGCAACTCTACTTCCAAGAATTCCTGGATTGGATCGACTGGGAGAAAGGCGACGACCCTCAAAGTCAGACCTTTATACCGATCGATTCGAAGGAAGAGATTGGCCCTCTCCTGCAAGCAGATGAATTTGGCCTGCAGGCATTCTCGCCGCGCCTGCTGGCCGACTACCCAAAGGAACCGGAGCGTCATCGGATCCATTGGATACGCTGAGTTGCCGGCTACTGGGTTCAGGATGGCTCAGGTGAGACGCTGCTAATCGCTTCCGCCCCCGCCATCGCCTCCACCGCCATCCCCACCGCTGTCACCGCCTCCGCTATCGCTGCTGCCGCTGTCGCCGCTCCCGCTTTCACTGGCCGAATCCATGCTATCGGCTTCACTCTCCGTGGTCGATTCGGTAATCTCTTCGTTATTTGTAGCGGCGGATTCCTCTTCAACCACACCTGTCGGCTTGCCATCTTCCTCGTCGACGACCTTGGAAGTCGCCGACATTCCCGAGGGGGTTGAGCTGACTCGAAACCAGGTCCCAGTGCTGAGTGAGCCCGAGGTTTCGCCTCCTGCTGCATCTCCGCCGCTGGTGTACTCCCAATCGGAGAAACCCTTGCGGTCGTGGCAGCGCGTGTAGTAACGGCCATCCTCAGCGCGGTAGATCCTGCCGAACTCCTTTTTGGGTTGCCGATTCCTGGATGAATGCTTTGAACTCACACCAATCACAACGAGAATCAGAATGACTATGACTGCTAGAAAACCGGCCGCAGTCTTAACGTTTCCCTCTTCTTCCATGGCACTTCTCTTTCGGAACACGGTGATAGGAATGATCCCGCGCGTACCCCGCATATTAATCTAACGTCGAAACTGGGAACCATCCCCAGTTCGGTGCTTGGTACAGGTTCCATCAGTGACAAATGTGGGTGCCCCAGGTCCGAGATCCCCACGGATAGTTCTTCGTCCGTGGGGTGGAGATCCGGATTCTCGGACCTGGGATAGCACAACCCTCAATCGTCCTATTCCTTTCTCGCAGGGTACCTCAAGCCGCACATTTGAGACCTGAGAGTGCGGTCACGGCCTTCCCGCCTCCGCCCCTTGCATAAAAAATCCCCTCCCCGGCGCACAATAGAAGTATTCGGTGGTGCGGTGCTTCACTGACAACTGTTCACTGTCCACTATCAGCTGCCCACTGAAATTGAATCAAATCGAAGCCTCCGGAGGCGCCAATTCATGCAGAATCTCTCCGCAAACCCGCTCATATCTCTAACTCCTGCATATACTTGCGAATTATCTAACGCCACTTCGGGGCAGTATTTATTCTTGCATTTTTCAGCCGTGAAACTGTGGAGCCATCCCCAACAGCCCCGGAATCAGCGGTTTGCCAAGGCGCATCCCACAGGAGTTTCCAAACAGTGATTCCGTGAAACAGTGGAGCATCACTTAAATATTTGAAAGTAAATGGCTTACAGAGCATAGCTCCACAGCCCGTGAAACTGTGTTCCTGTGCTCCTGTGGAATTCCCTTTCAGCCCGCGGCCAGGATGCAGAAACTTCAATGGAGCGTCTGCCCCACCGCGGCTGCTCCCTCGTGGCTTTAGACATAGTCATCTGACTAGTGATATGACTATATGTGTGGAGATTCCCATGACTTGGCAGGTTTATGACGCGAAGGCGCGCTTCAGCGAGTTCCTCGAGGCCACTCTCAAGGACGGCCCTCAGATTTTAACCCGGCGCGGTATCGAAACCGCGGTCCTGGTCCCCATTGCCGAGTGGAAGCATCTAAAGGAAACCGCTAAGAAGGCAATTCCCGATCCGCTCCTTGATCCCAAGGGACCACGCAATCTCCCCTTCGGACCGCGCCCGGTCCTCAAGCTCCGCCCCTTTCCCTTTGACGATGAAGAACAGGCATGATCTACCTTCTCGACACCAACATTGTCTCGGAGTTCCGCAAAACGCGCCCTCACGGCGCAGTGATAGCATGGCGGCGGTCTATTCCAAGCCACCAGCTCGCCATTCCGGCTGTTGTTCTTGCCGAGGCTCAGGCAGGAGTGGAGATCACGCGCAAGCAGAATCCTGCCAAGGCCGCCGAACTGGAGTCTTGGATCGAAGGTTTGATGATTTACTACACCATTCTTCCTGCCGATGGAGCGATCTTTCGTGAGTGGGCCCGTCTGATGCACGGGATTTCTGCCGATCAGAGCGCTGATGCCATGATCGCGGCCATGGCACGCGTCCTACGGCTCATTGTCGCTACACGAAACGTCAAGGATTTCAAATCATTTCACGTAGAAGTCTTCAATCCCTTCAATTATGCGCGAGAGGAAGAGAATTGACTCAGGGAGCAAAACCCACAATAGGTGTTCTGGCCATCCAGGGCGACTACGCCGCCCACGCCGCGGCACTGGCCGAGTCCGGCGCCGAGCCGGTCGAGGTGCGCAAGCCGGAGCAGCTTGCCGCCCTCGATGGCCTGATCCTGCCCGGCGGAGAATCCACCACCATCCTCAAGTTCCTGAAGCATGGCTTCTTTGAGGCTTTGGAGGAGTTTTGTGGAAGCCATCCCGTCTTCGCCACCTGCGCCGGAGCGATTCTGCTGGCGCGGGAGGTCCGCAATCCGGCCCAGCGCTCCCTGGGGCTGCTGGATGCCGTCGTCGAACGCAACGCCTACGGCCGCCAAATCGACTCGACAATCTTGACGGCGGAGACCATGCTCCCCGGCGGCCCGCTGGAGATGGTCTTCATTCGCGCCCCGCGTATCGTCTCCACCGGCCCCGGCGTCCAGGTGCTGGCCCGCCGCGACGGCTTCCCGGTGCTGGTGCGGCAAGGCAGAATCATGGCCGCCACCTTCCACCCCGAACTCTCGCACGACCGGCGCATTCACCGGCTCTTTGTCCACAGCGTGACCGGGGATCAGGCGTAGTGGATATCCATCAATTCGGAAGAAAGAGAATGAGGGCTGCGCTTACGCCAGATGCAACAGCGCGCGGCAGCGCTCGCCAAATGTTGGCGCCTCCGGGCACTCGAAGTAGACCTGGCGGTTGAGCGCCATCAGCAACTGCACAGCCTGCAACTGATTATCGCGGGCGGAGAGCGAACCGCCCCGATGGACGAACTCGTCGGTGAGGTATTCGATGGCGTGGCCCAGAATTTCAAGGGCGCGCCCCGCCTGAGGCGTGATCTGGCGCTGCCTTGTGCGCAGGCGAACCACAGAGGCGGCCGGCGCAGAGGCCGGGATCGGATAGGCGGTGGTTGTGGATGCTGCCATCCTGTTTATCCTCACTCTCTTTTTCGGCACGGGAAGGATTGATTTCAGATAACGGAAGTACCGCTTCCCGAAATCGGAGTGTGGCGGCCGGCGCGGGCAAAATTGGAAATTCTCATTACCAGGCTCCTTTCGCATGGACGGCGATTGGAGTCACGCTCAGCTTGGGCGAGCTCCGCCTTGACGGGATGCGGCTGAATACCTAAGCTCAAACCAGCATCCTGCATCCTGTTGCCGTAGAGATTGCCGGCGCGGGAAACAGATACGAACCTACAGGACCTCAATCCGGATTGGCGGCGATGACCCCTTATTACTGGCAGTATCTTCCGCTTTTAATGCAGATTCTTGCAGCGTTCCTGCTTGGCCTGGGGATGGTTGTGGCCTCGTGGTTCGTGGGGCGGCATCGCAACACGGCCGCCAAGCTGGCCGCTTACGAGTGCGGAATCGTGGCCGTGGGCGACGCCCGAGGGCGCTTCAGCGTGCGCTTTTATCTGGTCGCCGTGCTTTTCATCCTCTTCGACGTGGAAGCGGTCTTCATCATGCCCTGGGCGGTTGTCTACCGCAAACTCCCATTGCTGACCGGCTGCTCGCGCCTCTTCGGCTTCTGGGAGATGCTGGTTTACCTGAGCTTTGTGGGCGTAGGGCTCTATTACATCGTGCGCAAGGGCATCCTGAACTGGAGCCAGGACAAGGCGGACCTTTAGGATGAGCGAGTCCACATTCATCGGCAAGGAGGCAGTGCTCCAGGGGCTGCCCGAGCACCCTGCTCTGAAAGCCATCCTGGCATGGAAGCCGGAGGCGCTTACTGACGCGAAGTTCGACCGCAACGAATTGACTCTGACCATTGAAGCCTCTGAGATTCGCAGCGCGGTCATAGCCGTGCAGGCGGCCGGCTACAACTTCTTCGAGGATATGACCGCGGTCGACTGGTTTCCTTCCTCTCCGCGCTTTCAATTGAGCTACCACATTTTGTCCTTCACAAATAAGGAGCGCATCCGGCTGCGGGTGCTGCTTGAGGGCGACAGTCCGACGGTAGAGTCCGTTACGCCCGTCTGGCCCTCGGCCAACTTCTACGAACGCGAGGTCTTCGATCTCTTCGGCATCACTTTCGACGGCCACCCCAACCTGCGCCGCATTCTGATGCCCGACGACTGGCAGGGGCATCCCTTGCGCAAGGACTATCCGGTGGAGGGCTACCGCTGATGACCGAGCTTGCAGGCATGCCCGTTCTTGAAGCGGCCCAGGGCGCCAAAGACCAGCACATGGTTATCAACATGGGGCCGCAGCACCCGGCGACCCACGGGGTTCTGCGCCTGGTGCTGGAGATCGATGGCGAGATCGTCGTCCGCGTCTATCCGGAGATCGGCTACCTGCACACCGGCATTGAGAAGACCTGCGAGGCCAAGTTCTATCAGCAGGTTATCCCGCTTACCGATCGTGTCAACTACCTTGATCCGCTCTCGAACAACCTTTGCTATTGCCTGGCTGTGGAAAAGCTGCTCGCCCTGGAGATTCCTGAGAAGGCGCAGTGGCTGCGGGTGCTGCTGACCGAGTTGAGCCGCTTGAATTCGCACCTCATCTGGCTGGGCACGCACGCCATGGACATCGGCGCGCTGACCGTCTTTCTCTACACCTTCCGCGAGCGCGAGGATATCCTCAGGCTCTTCGAGGCCGTGGCCGGGCAGCGCATGATGACCAGCTACTTCCGCATCGGCGGAGTCTCGATGGAGCCACCGCTGGATTTCTTCGATCGCGTGCAGGCGTTCATCCGCACTTTCCCGGAGAAGATCGACGAGTATTCCAACCTCCTGACCGGCAATCCCATCTTCAGGAACCGGCTGAAGGGAGTGGGGATTCTGTCGGCCGCCGACGCCATCGCGCTGGGCGTGACCGGGCCGCCCATGCGCGCGTCGGGCGTGGACTTCGACCTCCGCCGCGACATGCCCTACTCGAGCTACGAGAAGTTCCAGTTCCAGGTTCCGATTTCGACCGACTGCGATTGCTGGGCGCGGTACGAGATCAGGCTAATCGAGATGCGCGAGAGCGTGAAGATCGTCCAGCAGGCGCTGGACGGCATGCCGGAGGGCCCTGTGAAGGCTGACGCCCCCAAGATTGTGCTGCCGGATCGCGAGAAGATGAAGACGCAGATGGAGGCGCTTATCCATCACTTTAAAATCGTAACCGAAGGCTTTGCCGTGCCCGCCGGCGAGGTTTATCAGGGCATTGAAGCGGGCCACGGGATAACGGGCTATTATGTGGTCTCTGACGGCACGGCCAAGCCCTACCGGGTTCACATGCGCTATCCGTCGTTCGCCACCTTGCAGGCGCTTGAAACCATGTGCAAGGGGCGCATGCTCGCCGACCTGGTTGCGGTGATCGGGTCCATCGACATTGTGCTGGGGGAGATCGACCGGTAGAAGAAAAGGGGGACTGAGGGACTGAGGGACTAGGGACTGAGGGACTAAGGGACTGAGGGACTAAGGGACTAAGGGACTGAGGGACTGAGGTTTGATTCTGCGAAGACGGTTGGCTTTGTGTCAGGGCACGACTTTAGTCGTGCCGCAAATGCTACTAAAAAGAACGCGGGCTTTAGCCCCTGAGAGAAGATGGAAAGTTCAACCGAAGCGCGGGCAACGGAGTTGATGCAATGAGCAATGAAACCATGAGCCTGTTTTCGCCCCGGCTGGCGGCGCGCTTCAACGCGCTGGTGCAGCGATACCCGGTGAAGCGTTCGGCGCTGGTTCCCATGCTGCTCTATGCGCAGGATGAGGTCGGCTACCTCTCCGATGCGGTCGTGGCCGAAGTGGCCGAGCGCATCGGCATCACCGAGCTCGAAGTGCGCAACGTGGCCAGTTACTACTCCATGCTGCGCTTCAAGCCGGTGGGCAGGTTCAATGTCCAGGTTTGCACAAACATAAGCTGCATGTTGCGCGGCGCCTACGAGGTCTACGAGCGCTTCCAAGAGGAGCTTGGGATCGGGCACAAGGGCATGACAGAGGACGGTCTCTTCTCGCTCGAAGAAGTGGAGTGCATCGGGGCCTGCTGCTGGGCGCCGGCCATCCAGGTCAACTACGACTTCCACGAAGAGGTGCATCCTGACCAGGCGCCGGGCATCCTGGCTCGCTATCGCGCCAAGGCCCCAGGCGTATGGAGGATCGTCGATCATGCCTAGGCTGGTCTCCCATCCCGACGAGCTCAAGATCGTCTCGCAGCGCTTCGGCAAGGGGGCGGTGAAGATCGACCGCTACCTCGAACTCGGCGGCTATGCCTCGGCCCGGAAGTGCCTGGAACAAGGCCCCGACTGGATTATCAACGAGATGAAGGCTTCGAACCTGCGCGGGCGCGGTGGCGCGGGCTTCCCGGCAGGGATGAAGTGGTCGTTCGTTCCCAAGGTGTCGGCCAAGCCCAAGTACGTGCTGGTGAACGGCGACGAGAGCGAGCCGGGAACCTGCAAGGATCACTTGATTTTTTTGCACGATCCTCATGCGGTGATTGAGGGGACGATCATCGCCGGGCTGGCCATCGGCGCCAAGCTGGGTTTCATTTATCTGCGCGGCGAGTATCGCTATCTGCTCAAGATCATGGAGAAGGCCGTCGCCGATGCTTACGACCGCGGCTTTTTGGGCAAGAGAATCTTCGCCACCAATACCGAGTTCCATATCGTCACCCACACCGGCGCGGGCGCCTACGAGGTAGGCGAAGAGTCGGCGCTGATGGAGTCGCTCGAGGGCAAGCGCGGCGTGCCCCGCATCAAGCCGCCCTTCCCCGCCGTCGTCGGCCTCTACGGTGGGCCCACGGTCATCAACAACGTAGAGACCATCGCCACCGTGCCGCACGTGATCGAGATGGGCGGCGCGGCTTACGCCGCCGTAGGCTCGGCGCGCAACGGCGGAACGAGGCTCTTCTCGATCAGCGGCCACGTCGAGCGCCCCGGCGTTTACGAACTGCCCATGGGATACAACCTGAAGAAGATGATCTACGAGGTCGCGGGTGGCATCCGCGACGGGCGCGAGTTGAAGGCAGTTGTCCCCGGCGGGTCGTCTACTCCTGTTTTGCTGCCCGAGGAGATCGACATCGGCATGGACTTCGACCAGGTGGGCAAGGCAGGTTCCATGCTCGGCTCGGGCGGCGTTGTAGTGATCGACGACCAGACCTGCATCGTCGAATTCGCGCTGCGGACCATCAGTTTTTATCAGCACGAGAGCTGCGGCTGGTGCATTCCCTGCCGCGAGGGCACGGACTGGCTGAAGAAGTCGCTGACGCGATTCCACGCCGGTTTCGGCACCGCGAAGGACATCGACAACATTCAATACCTGGCCGAGAACATGCTGGGCCGGACGTTTTGTCCGCTGGGCGATGCGGCGGCCATGCCGATTCTGGCTTTCGTGAAGAAGTTCCGCAAGGAGTTTGAGGACCACCTGAACGGCAAGCCGTGCCCGTTCACAAAGCACGTGGAGTTGGCTGTGGTTTGAGCGGGCTGTGAATGGATCGAGGTTTTGAAAGGGCGCGGCTTTAGCCGTGCCGCAAGTCGACAAAAAATAGAAGCGGGCTTTAGCCCCTGAGGGAAGAGCAACACCAAGGCATCGAAATCGTCATGAAGTCGAGATAAGCGGGAGAAAGGGAACAATAATGGCCGGAAAGACAGATGTAGCTTTGGAAAAGGCGGAAGTCATCTCGATCAAAGACCATCCTGTTTGGAACGAAACGCTCATTCAACAGATGATCGCCGATGACCCTTCCGTTTTGGGTCTCGGACCTCTACTCCTCCGCGACAAGGAGCGTATCCAGCCCCATAGAGGACGACTCGATCTGTTACTGCAATCAGAAGACGCAACCGCGTGGTACGAAGTCGAAGTGCAACTCGGTGCCACAGACGAGACCCACATCGTCCGTACAATTGAATACTGGGATGTTGAACGCAAGAGGTATCCTGACCTCCAGCACACGGCGGTCATCATCGCCGAGGACATTACGAGCAGGTTCTTCAACGTAATCAGCTTGTTCAATCAGGCGATCCCGATCATCGCATTGAAGATGTCGGCGGTAAGGATCGGCGGTCAAACGGCGTTGTTGTTCACGAAAGTTCTCGACTATGAGCGCAAAGGTCTGGAAGCAGCGGATGAAATCCTACAGCCAGCAGATCGGGCCTATTGGGAATCACACTCCTCAGATGCAACGATGAAAGCGATGGATAAGATTCTTCAAATTGCGAGAGAGTCAAACCCCACGATCGAGCTTAAGTACAACAAGGGGTACATTGGCACTATCGTTGACGGATCAAGAAGCAATTTTCTGACTTTTCGGCCGAGAAAAAAGGCTCTGAATCTTGGAGCCTATCTGCCGTCTACGCCGGATAACAACAAGCTTTGCGAGGAAGCAGGGTTTGAGTTCGATTACGATCCCAGATATTCCAAGTATCGATTTGTGCTGCGTCCGGAAGATGTCGATAAGCACATGGCTTTCTTCCATGACTTTATCCGCCGATCCTACGAGGAAGGCGGGTAGCGGATGAAGCGGATTTTTATGGCGATGCGTGGCCCAGATCTCGATTTTGAGACCTGGGAACTGGCGAAGCGAGCAGGATTGAGATGAAGCAACGATTCATGGTCGTTTACGAACACATGAAGCGAAACTACTCTGGTTTCGCACCGGACATTCCGGGAGCCGGTTCCGTAGGTGTAGACCTTCCCGAAATGCGCCGCATGATGAAAGAGTGCTTGGAATTTCACTTTGAAGGCTTGGTTGAGGATGGATGTCAATTGCCAGTGCCAAGGACAACGAGCTTTGATTTTGGGGAGATTCGAGATGAGTCGGTAGATCACTACGTTGTTGAATGGCTGGAGATTGATGTGCCTGTTTTAAGTGCGAGTTGACGCTCGTGGTTTCCCACACTAGCCGCAAAAACAAGAACGCGGCGAGGGTGGGGCACCCAACGATTGTGGGAAAATGAGCGAAAAGCAACCGCAGGTCCTTCGACTCCGCTGCGCTTCGCTCAGGATGACAGAGTTGTGGTGGGTCGAGTGACGGAGTGTTGTTAGGGTTGATAGCAAGGGGAATGACCGGGACCAACTGATGCCAGACGTAACCTTCATTGTCGATGGAAAGAAGCTGACGGCTCCCGCGGGGACGCTGCTGATCGACGCCTGCCGCAAGGCGGGCATCGAGATTCCGGCCTTCTGCTATTACCCCGGCCTCAGCCTGCAGGCGGCCTGCCGAATGTGCGTGGTGCGCCAGGAGAAGGTGCCCAAGCTGCAAACCGCCTGCACCACTGTGGTGGCAGAGGGCCAGGTCTTCATCACCGAATCCGATGAGATCGCGCAGGCGCGCAAGGCGACCATCGAGTTGCTGCTGGGCAACCATCCCCTCGACTGCCCGGTCTGCGATGCCGGCGGCGAGTGCGAACTGCAGGACATGACCTTCAAGTACGGCGCGGGCGAGAGCCTGTACGCCGAGGCCAAGGAGCATCGCGACGAACAGCAGTGGTCGCCCGCCGTCTACTTCGACCGCCCGCGCTGCATCCTCTGCTACCGCTGCATCCGCATGTGCGGCGAAGGCATGGATGTGTGGGCGCTGGGAGTGCAGAACCGCGGCGTCAGCTCGGTGATCGCTCCCAATGAGGGCAACCGGCTGGACTGCGAACAGTGCGGCATGTGCATCGACGTCTGCCCGGTAGGAGCGCTGACCAGCGGCAGTTACCGCTACAAGACGCGGCCCTGGGAGATGAATCACGTCTCGACCGTCTGCACGCATTGCGCCGACGGCTGCAAGGTCACGCTTGGCGTTCGGCAGAGCAATGACGGCTCTGAAATTGTCCGCGCCGACAACCGCGACAAGAGCGGCATCAACGGCGACTTTCTTTGCGCCAAGGGGCGCTTCGGCTTCGACTTTGTGGCGAGCGCCGAACGGCTGACGACGCCTCTGGTGCGCAACGCCAAGGGCAAGCTGGAATCGGCCACCTGGGAGCAGGCGCTGCGGCTGGCGGCTGGAAAGCTGAAGGAAATCCGCGATAGCCGGGGCGGAGCGACGATCGGCGTTGTGGGCTCCAACCGGACCACAAACGAAGAGAATTACCTGCTTCAGAAGTTTGCGCGGACGGTGCTCGGAACCAACAACATCGACCACGAGCGCAGCACGGATTACGCGGCATTTGCCCGCGCGCTGGCTGGGCAAAACGGCAAGACAGCCAGCCTGCGCGACATCGCGGCCGCTCCAGCGATCCTGCTGATTGGCGGCGATCCAACCAACGAGCATCCGCTGCTGGCCTGGCAACTGCGCACCAATGTGCGCCTGAACCGCGCCCGTCTTTACATCGCCAACCACCGGCGCATCAAGCTGGAGCGCATGGCCAAAGCCACGCAGGATATGCCGGCGAAGGGTTACAAGGATCTGGCGGCATTTCTTGAGGCGGGCAAGGCCCCCTTCAGCAAAGCTCTGCTAGCCGAGGAGTCGCTGGTGGTGATCTTTGGCCAGGAGTTTTGCGGCCCCACCCTCGAAGCACTGGTGAAGTGGGGCCTCAAGCGCGGTAACGTGCGTTTCGCCTATCTCGGCGACTATGCCAACTCACGCGGAGCGGCCGATATGGGACTTTTCCCGGACCTGCTGCCCGGTTATGTACCCGTCGGCGCCCCCGGCGCATTTGCGGAGTACACCGGTCTGCCGGCTCTGCCCGGCAAGAGCCTTCCGCAAATCTTCGATGCGGCGGTCAAGGGCGAACTGGGCGCACTGCTGGTCGTGGGCGCCAATCCCGTGGCCAACCTCAGCGTGAATCCTGCGATCTTGAAGAAGACCTTCATCGTCACCGCGGATCTCTTTTTAACCGAGACCGCTGCGCTGGCCGACGTGGTGTTCCCAACGGCCAGCCTCTACGAGAAGTCCGGCACGGTCACCAATACTTATGGCGATTTGCAGTTGGTGAAGAAGGCGGCCGACCGCGCCGGCGTGAAGCCCGACCTTGAGATTCTGGTCCGGCTGGCCGACGCCTTGGGTGCGGATGTGAAGAAATTAGTTCCCTTTGGCAAGAGCGGCGAAACGGCCGACCTGGGCCAGTCGCGCGGCGCGCAGGCGGGCGAGGCGGATCGTCACGTGGTTTGGCTGGCGGCCAACAACCTTGAACCCCGGCTGAGCCCCTTCAATCCCCTTGCCGTGCTGGACGAGATCGCCCGGCTGGTTCCCGGTTATGCGCAGGACCGCATCAATCTTCTATGCGGCAACGATGTGCGGACGGAGCCGGGCTTTGCGCCGGTCACGGCTCTGGCGGAGGTTGTGTCTGGCCTGGTGACTCCGGCGCACGACGGATTGTTTACCTCAGGGACGCTGGGCCGGTACAGCACAGCGCTCAAGGAACTTGCGAAGCATCAGGCGCGGGATTTAGTTGAGGTGACGAAATAGGTGGGATCCCACCCTTTTCGAAGAAGGCGCGAAAAGGATGGGGCACTTAACAAGTGGAAGTCAGGATGAACAGAGCAAGAAGAGGCTAAAGGCAAGTGACGATATTGCAGTTTTTTCTGTGGAGCTTGGCGAAGGTAGCCGTGGTGACGGTGGTGATGCTGCTCGCTGTCGCCTACACCGTGCTGCTGGAGCGCAAGCTCGTGGGCCGCATCCAGAACCGCTGGGGCCCAAGCCGCGTGGGGCCGTTTGGGTTGCTGCAGCCGCTGGTTGACGGTGCCAAGTCCTTCCTCAAGGAGGACATGATCCCCACCGGCGTCTACAAGCCGCTCTATCTGTTGGCGCCCATTCTCGCGCTGGGCTGCGCGCTGATCTCCATCGCCGTTGTGCCCTTTGGAGAGCCTGACGTAGGACCCGGCGGCATACATTTCTTCCAGATCGCCGACGTCAACATTGGCCTGCTGGTGATCCTCGGCGTCACGTCCATCGGCGTTTACGGCATTGCGCTGGCCGGCTGGTCGTCGAACAACAAGTACTCTCTGCTTGGCTCGCTGCGCTCCTCGGCGCAGTTGATCAGCTACGAGTTGGCGCTGGGCCTCTCACTGGTGGGCGTGGTGCTGCGCGCGGGTTCGCTCAACCTGCGCGTCATCGTGCAGCAACAGTCGACCCAGGGCATGCTCTCTTGGAACGTCTTCGGCGGATTGCAGTTTGTGGCCTTCTTTATCTACCTGATGGCCGCCTATGCCGAGACCAACCGCTCGCCCTTCGACCTGCCCGAGGCGGAGAGCGAGCTGACCGGCGGCTATCACACCGAGTACAGTTCGATGAAGTTCGCCATGTTCTTCATGGCCGAGTACGGCAACATGATCAACGTGGGCTGCGTGGCTACGCTGCTCTTCTTCGGCGGTTGGACAAGTCCTATGGGCGACCTGATTCCTCCGCCGGAAAACATCTTTGTCCACGCCCTTTTGCCGATCTTCTGGTTTGCCTTCAAGGTCTTCTGCTTCCTGTTTCTGTATGTCTGGGTGCGGGGAACGCTGCCCCGCTTCCGCTATGACCAATTGATGAGCTTTGGATGGCGATACCTTATGCCGCTGGCCATTCTGAACATTATGGCCACCAGCCTGTGGTTTGCGTACCATCCGCCATCTTGATCGACCACGGCGCTGGGCATTGGCCTGGCTGCCGCTGATTTACAATCGGGAGGGATTTCACTGAGCCAGAGACTGTCAACGGTCTCTCGGATCAAAGGCTCCTCCTCCTAACCGGCCGGCTCTGTTTTCCCGGCTCTGGCCCTTTCTCAGGGACGCGATGCACCTGATCCTGTTTGTCGTCTTTGCCGGATTCTGCCTGGCTGGAGCCATCAACCTCCTGCTCCAGAGCCATCCCATCTCGAGCGCCCTCTCGCTGATTGTGGTGATGACCTCGCTGGCCGTGCTTTACCTGCTGCTGGGCGCGGAGTTTTTGGCCGCCGCGCAGGTCATTGTTTATGCCGGGGCGATCATGGTGCTGTTTACTTTCGTGGTGATGCTGCTCAACGCCGGCCGCGAAGAGCGCACCCTGGGCAGCCGCACGGCGCGCAGCGTGGGCTTTCCCGCCGTGGTCGCTATCCTGGCGGTCATCGCTACGGTGATCGTGAAGGCGCAGGGGCTGGGCGTGGCAACTCTCGGCGAGGGCCTGACCAACGCAAAGGACGCTACAAACATTGAAGAACTGAGCCGGGTGCTCTTCCACGAACTGCTGCTGCCCTTTGAATTGACCTCGGTGCTCATCCTCATTGCGATTCTGGGCGCGGTTGCGCTGGCCAGCCACGGCGGAGAAAGGCAGGCAGGCAAGTGAATTCCCTTCTCACACAAGAGGTTCCCATCGCCTGGTATCTGCTGCTGAGCGCGGTGCTGTTTTCACTCGGCGTCGTCGGCTTCCTCATCAAGCGCAACCTGATTACCGTCTTCATGTCCATTGAGCTGATGCTCAATGCCATCAACCTCTCCTTTGTGACCTTCGCCCACCAGTGGCACGCGGTGAAGGGGCAGATCTTCGTCTTTTTTGTGATGATGGTGGCCGCGGCGGAGGCTGCCGTGGGACTGGCGATCATCATTGCTATCTTCCGCGCCCGCGCAACCCTGGCTGTCGACCGTATCGACCTGATGAAACTATGACCGGATATCTCCATCTCTGGCTGATTCCTCTGCTGCCTTTTGCGGGATTCCTTATCAATGGAGTCCTCGGACGACGGCTGCCGAAGTGGCTTGTGACCACGGTCGCACTGCTTGCGCCGCTGGCCGCATTCGGCGTAGTGATGAACGCAGCTGCATCGATCTATATTCACGTGGCCCCGCCATGTGTGCATTGCGGGCCAGGTTCTCTGCCTTACACTGTTTCCCTTCCTTATGTAGAGACCTGCCCGATGCCCTGGATCGACATCGGCGCATTGCATGTCGACTTCAGCTTCGTCCTCGACCGGCTCTCGCTAGTCATGCTGCTCGTCGTCACCGGCGTGGGCTTCCTGATTCACGTCTACTCCGTCGGCTATATGAGTGATGAAGAGGGCTATGCGCGCTACTTCTCTTACCTGAATCTCTTCCTATTCTTCATGACCGTGCTGGTGCTGGCTGGCAACGCCCTGCTGATGTTTGTCGGCTGGGAAGGCGTGGGCCTGGCATCGTACTTGCTCATCGGCTTCTGGTTCCAGAAGACCTCGGCGGCGGACGCGGGCAAGAAGGCCTTCATCGTTAACCGCATCGGCGACTTCGGCTTCCTGATTGCCATGTTCCTGCTGCTGGCCAACTTCGGCACGCTCACCTTCACTGAGATTGCAACGAAGCTCGGCCAGGACCCCGGCTGGCAGGGCGGCGTGGTCACCGTGATTGCGCTCTGCCTGCTGCTGGGCGCGGCCGGCAAGAGCGCCCAGCTTCCGCTCTACGTCTGGCTGCCAGACGCCATGGAAGGCCCCACACCCGTCTCCGCGCTCATCCACGCCGCCACCATGGTCACCGCCGGCGTTTACATGATCGCTCGCACGCATGTTCTATTCGATCATTCGCCCTTCGCGCTCAGCGTGGTAGCCATCGTGGGCGCGGTTACAGCGCTCTTTGCCTCCACCATCGGCCTGGTGCAGAACGACATCAAGCGCGTGCTCGCCTACTCGACGATCTCGCAGCTGGGCTACATGTTCCTGGGCTGCGGCGTGGCGGCCTACTCGGCTGCCATCTTCCACCTGGTCACACACGCCTTCTTCAAGGCTCTGCTCTTCCTGGCGGCCGGCTCGGTCATCCACGCCATTGGCGGCGAGCAGGATCTGCGCAAAATGGGCGGCCTGTGGCGGAAGCTGCCGGTCACCTTCGCCGTTACCACGGTCGGCGTTCTGGCCATCGCCGGCTTCCCGCCCTTCGCCGGGTTCTTCTCGAAGGACGCCATCCTCTACGCCGCCTATCTGCAAGGCCCGAACGGCAAAGCGTTGTGGTTCGTTGGAGTGATTACCGCACTGCTGACCTCGTTCTATATGTTCCGGCTGTGGTATCTGGCCTTCCTGGGCAAGCCGCGCGGCGGGGCTGTTCCTCATCACTCCACGCCATGGTCGATGCTTGCGCCGCTGACGATTCTGGCCCTCCTCTCGATCTGCGGCGGATGGATCGGCATAGAACGCTCGGCGGGCTGGATCAACATGGACCGCTTCAGCGGCTTTTTGGCTCCGGCCGTGGGGGCAAAACTCGCGGAGGGCGGCAGCGCGCAACTGGAGTTGATTCTGAGCGCCGCGGCTGTAGGCGTTGCGCTGCTGGGTTGGCTGCTCGCGCATTTTTTCTATCGGCAAGAGTCTACGCTCCCAGAGCGATCGGCCGCTGCGCTTCCCGGTGGTTACAAGCTATTGGCCAACAAATACTACGTCGACGAGTTCTACGGCGCGGCGATGGTCAAGCCGCTGCTGGCCTTCTCGACCTACGTTCTCGGCTGGGTCGTGGAGAAGGCGCTGCTGGGCGGCGCCGCGTGGCTGCTGGGCGGCCTAGCCTTGTTTTCCGGGGCGCTATTGCAACGCTGGCAATCGGGCAATATCCGCTCCTATGCGGCTTGGCTGGCAGCCGGCGCGGCGGCGGTTCTGCTTTTTGTCGTGGTTCCCTGGCCTGCTGTGCTGGCCAGTCTTCCGGCTATTCACCTTGGCGTGACGGGGCACTAGAGAATGAACGAAATCAACAACTCGATTCTCACGCTGATCCTGCTTACCCCGTTGGCCGGAGCGGTGCTGGTTGCGCTCGCGCCCGACCGTTGGAAGCTGCCCAACTGGATCGCCCTGGTGACGGCGCTGGCCACCTTCGGCCTCACGCTCCACCTGCCGGCCCACTTCGATATGCGCGCAAGCGGTTTCCAATTCGCCGTCAACCAGCCCTGGATCGAGCAGCCGGCGATCTTCTACCGCGTGGGCGTGGACGGACTGAGCATGTGGCTGGTGGTCCTTACCGGCCTGCTGGCCCCGGTGGGTGTCATCGCCAGTTGGAACGCCATCGCCGAGCGGCGCAAGATCTTCTTCGCGCTCTTTCTTGTCCAGCAGACGGCCATCTTCGGCGTCTTCATCTCGCTCGACCTGATGCTCTACTTCGGTTTCTGGGAGCTGTCGCTGGTGCCCATGGCCGTGCTGATCGCCATGTACGGCCGCAAGGAAGGACCCAAGGTCGCGCTCAAGTTCTTTCTCTTCACCTTTATTCCCTCGGCGCCGCTGCTGGTGGCGATCCTGTGGCTTTATTCCCAGACTCGCAGCTTCGACTTTACCGCCCTGCACAATCAGATCGCGCTAGGATTGATTCCCGCCGGCCCGCT
>Ga0182014_10004143_pt1 | contig 16876 bp, 12 predicted proteins | sample 612S2DmetaG_FD_120489 | JGI IMG/M metagenome (GOLD analysis project Ga0182014, IMG submission 120489) | Permafrost microbial communities from Stordalen Mire, Sweden - 612S2D metaG | ecosystem: Environmental > Terrestrial > Soil > Wetlands > Permafrost | place: Sweden: Stordalen | collected... | reverse complement strand
GACATACGCCGCCCTCATCGCGCCAACCGGACGGCGCGCCGCATGCCCTCGGCGAACAACTGACGCATCAGAAAGCCGACGATCTGCGGCGGCGCAGCGAACGGCGCAAAGAGGGCGCGTAGGTTGCGCGACTTGAAGCCGTCGATCACCGCCAACCAGCGGACCCGCGCGTCGATGCTCTGCGTATGGCGGCGCAAGGCGCGACGCTCCGCCGGGCGGAGGTCGAACGCCGCCGCCAACCGCCCATCGAAGTCGCGCAAGCGCTCGAGGTCGCCTCGACTGTGCAATCCGCTGAGTGAGTTTTCTCGTACCACTGCGACGTATCCGCTGGCCGGCAACACGAGGAACCGGGCGCCGAGCGCGAGCGCCTGGGCGTAGAGCGCATAATCTTCGCCGAGACGGAGCTCATTTGCGTAGTGCAAACCGTGCCGATCGAGAAATGATCGACGCATCAGCGGCTTGAGAAACCCGAGCTCGTTCCGACGGGCGCGACTGTTGACATTGCCGGCGACGAAGGCGGCAAAGTCGAGCCGCCTTCGGCTCCGCAGTCCCATGAGGGTTCGCGGCGAAGCAACGCCGTCAGCCCCCACATCGTCAATCTGAATGATGTCGTCGGCGACGAAGTCGCACTCCTCGGCGGCCTGGAGCAGTCTCGCAATGCGACCGGGTCGGAAATAGTCGTCGCCGTCGAGCGGCGCAACCCACGGCGCCGCGCCGAGACTGAACCCGATATTGCGGGCGACCGAGGGACCGCTGTTGATGGAAAGCCGACGGACGACGACTCGCGGGTCACGTTCGGCGAGCGCTGTCGCCCGCGTCGCCGTCTCGTCGCGCGACGCATCGTCGATGACAAAGACGCGGCGCACCTGTGGCTCCGTGAGCGCCGACAAGACGGCTCGCTCGATCGTGCCGGCGCATTCGAACGCCGCAACGACAACGTCGACGACGCCGATCTTCGCCATGCCCTTCATCGCCTTACGCCGTGTAGCCGTAACGCGCGACGACGCGATCATCGTAGTAACCGTTGTGAATCGCTTCGTACCGGCCGAACGCTTTCATATCGACTTTGTTGAGGACAACCCCAAGCAGGTTGTCATGGACGCCGCGAGCTCGCTCCAAGGCATGCTCGGCGACGTCGAGGCTGGTGCGGCCCCATTCGACCACCATGACGAATGTGTCGACCAACCGCGTCGCGACGCGCGCGTCGACCACCGGCGCGAGCGGCGCAAGATCGACGACGACATAGTCGTAACTGTCGCGCAAAGCCTCGAACAGCCGGCGCATCTCCTCGCAACCGAGCAGTTCGCTGCTTTGCGGCAGCGGGTCGGAAGCGCCAGCCGGAACAAAAGCAAAATTGCTCGCTGGATCGTTCCACAGAACCTCGCTGACCGCTGCCCGCCCGAAGGCGGCGTCAAGAACCCCAAGGTCAGCGGTCGGCGCGAGCAGATTCGACAGATTCGAATTGCGCAAGTCGCAATCGACCAGCGCCACGCGACTGCCGCCCAGCGCAATGGTCTGCGCCAACGCAAGGGCGACAGTCGACTTCCCCTCGTTTGGCAGGGCCGAGGTCACGCCGATGACCTTGCAGCGCTTGCCTTGGCCGTTCACATCGGCGGCGAACTTCACCGCCCGGATCGTCTCGGCGAAGCGCGACAGCGGCGTATCGCCGGCGCGCCACAGCAGATTGGGATCGCGCTGAACGTCCCGCTCGCCTCCCGTACCGCCGAGATTATAGGCAAGAGAACGCGACTGTTTGGCGTTGCCGGTCACCGGCAGCACGCCGATGCATTCCGTTTGCAACCGGCCTTCGACCTGAGCGGTGGTGCGCACCGCGCGATCGGCGATTTCCCGCATGGCGCCGATTGCGCCACCGGCGCCGAGGCCGCCAATAATCGACAGCGCCAGCACCAGCACGGCATTCGGCGCACTCTTGCGCAGCGGCCGCGTCGCCTCGGTGATCAGGCGCGCATTGGTGACGGGGAACGACGCCTGCTGCGTCGACTCGGTGTAGTGCTGGAGGAAGCTGTTATAGAGCGAGCGGTACGTAGCGGCGCTGCTCTCGAGGCCGTGCAGCGTCACCTGCGCCTCGTTGGCGATATGCGAAGTCGCAACGAGCGCATCGAGCGACTTCTGCACCGAGTCTTCGCGCGCTATGGCGATTTCGTATTCGCTCTTGTAGGTCTCGCCGATGCGCTTCAACTCGTCGTCGATTGATCTGCGAAGCAATTGCATCTGGGTGCGAATGTTGACCACCGCCAGGTGCTGGGCGCCATAGCGCGCGGTCCAGTCGGTCAGGCGAGCGCCGTATTCCAGATATTGTTGGCGCAGTTTCGTGATGACATCGTCATGCAGCGAATCTGTGACCGTCGCCGCCTCGTCGCCGACGGGATCGGGGTCCGACTCGCTGAGGATGCGCTGGACCCGGTCGAGCCGGGCTTTCGCCTCCGCGGTTTGGGCGCGGTTGTCGACGAGGGTCTTGTCGAGCGAGGTGATCTGCTGCTCGTTGAGCAATTCACCGCCGGTGTCGACAAGATTGTTCTTGGCGCGAAACTCGACCACGGCCCGTTCGGCGATCGCCGTCTCGTCGCGCAACTCCTTCAATCGTTCCTGCAGCCAATCCGCGGCGCGGTTGGTGTCGTCAAACTTGGCCTCGAGCGCGTCGGCGACATAGGCCTGGGCGATGGCGTTGGCGATCTCGGCAGCGCGTTCGGGACTGCGCGAGGTGAAGGCGATCTCGATCGTATAGGTCAGTCCGGCCCGCTTGACCGAAAGGTCGCCGGAAAAAGTGCCGAGCGCAACGCGGGTGCGTTGAAAGTCCGCCGACGGCGCCGCGCCCTTTGGCGGTTCGGACGGCAGCAGCGACAGGATATGGCCGAGAACGAACCCCATGACGCCGGGGCTGGGCGAATTGAATTCCGGGTCGAGGTCCAGATGCAGTTTCTCTATCACCGCCAGCGCAATGCGCTCCGATTTCAGCACTTCGATCTGCGTGTCGACAGTGGCGGAATCGATCGGCAGGTCGCCAAGCGGCGACTGTTGCGGCTCGAACACCCGGTTCTTATGCGTGTCGATCAGTAGGACGGCTCGCCCCGAATATTTTGGCGGCGTGAGACTGACGTAGAGACAGCCGACCCCAATGGCGAGCGCCGTCACCACGGCGATGACGCGGCCTTGCCGGCGCAGGAAGCCTGTCGTCGCGGCGTAAAGATCCGCCGCGCTCGTCGCCGGCGCCATTGGGGCATAGGGCTCGTAGGCGATCGGCGGGCGATAGGTTTGCAGCATCGGACGACCCTAGCTTTCGAGGCCGCTCTGCTTCGTCGGCCCGGTCCGCACGTCGATTCCGGACGGGCGGCCGCCGCGGCGTTGCGATCGTGCGGTCGGGTCTTCGTCCGCCGGCCTCCCTGTTTGTGTTAATAACATAGCGTATATCGCCACACAACATAGAATCAGGCGACTGCGGCTTGTCGTCAGCGCAGCGCCTTCACGTGGACTGCCGCCGACGTGGCGGAATCAACAGTCGACGCCGCCGCGTCGAACAGGGTCAGGAACTTGCCGAGCTGCACCGACGCCGCGTTGGCGGCAAAGACGATGTCCTTGTCTCGCATCTGCATCTTGGTCGCGAGGAAATACCCGGCGGCGTCCTGAAAGCTGACATTGTAGATGACCGGCGTCGTCGGGCCCGGCTGGTTCGACACGTCGACGCCGAGTTTTTCGGCGACTTCGCGCGGCTCGCGGCGGTAGAGATAGACCGACGCCGGATCGGCTTGCACATCGAGCAGCCCCCCGGCCTTCGCCACCGCCTCGGCGAGACTGATGTGCCAATCGCCGAAGGGAAACTGGCCTTGCTGGCCGGCGGCGCCGAAGGCGAGGAAGGTCTGCGGTTGCTGGAAGACGTAGATCGTATCGTTTGGCCAAACCCAGACGTTGTTGGCCGGATCGGCGATCAGCTCGCGGAATGGCGCCGCCGCGCGCGTCCCCTTGCGTTCGAGCACGACCCAGGTGTCGTAGCCCTGGTCTTTGATGCCGCCGGCGCGCGTGATCGCGTCGAGCAGGTGTTCGCCGGCCGGTTGGGCCGGGAAGCGATTGGGCGAATTCACCTCGCCCAGAACGCTGATCAGCGACGTGTTCTGCGTCGCCAGCGCCACCACGGCCTGTGGGTCGATCGCCCGGTTCTTGATCGCGGCGACAATTTCGCTCTGCACCTCGGTCGGGGTTTTGCCGGCCGCGCGCAACGAGCCAGCGTAGGGCACGGAGATGTTGCCGTTGGTGTCGATCGGCTCATTGGGAAGGGTGACAAAATTGCCAGGCCGGACGCCCGCTTCCTGCGGTATGAACAGTCCGCCGGCGTTAGCCTCGAAGATGCTGACGCTGACCACGTCGCCGACGCCGAAGCGAATCTCCGGCGGCGGCCGACGATCCCCGAACGTCGCCGCAATCGTGCCGCGGCCGCGACTGCCGACCAGGTCGACGACCTCAGGCGTCAACTTCACCAGCTTAAATGGCAGGCCGCTCGTCGAAACGCCGGCGTTGACGGCGTCGGCCGACGGGCCCGAGGCGGGAAGAAGAGTCTCGCATCCGCTGAGCAAAACGAACATGGCGAACAGGGCCATTTTGGCGACGAGTTCGGCAAGACGCACATCACACCTCGTCGTTGCGCGGCGGCGAAGCGGCTGCTGGGGCCGGCGCGGCGGCGAACTTTCACATCTCGATCGCCCGCCCCGCGCCGAACGGATCGCGTCCGCCAACCCGGGCGGCTGCCGAGCGCGTCCGACAAGCGCGGCTTGCGAGCCGACAACCTGCCCCGGCCCGCCTCAGGAAGCGCGCGCCAACTCCGCCGCGGCGGGTTCGTACAGCGGCTTTCCCACGCCGCGGTAGATGAAGCCGAACTTCTCCACCTCTTCGGGCGGGTAGACGTTGCGGAGATCGACCAGCGCCGGTTGCGTCATCACCTGCTTCAACCTGGCGAGATCGAGCGCGCGGAACTGCTCCCATTCGGTGACGATCACGAGAACGTCGGCGCCCTCGGCGCACGAGTACGGACTGTCGCAATAGGTCACGTTCGACAGGGCGGCCCTGGCCTGCTCCATGCCGACTGGATCATAGGCGTTGATCTTGGCGCCCATGTCCTGAAGCGCGTTGATCAGGGCGATCGACGGCGATTCGCGCATGTCGTCGGTGTTTGGCTTGAACGTCAGGCCGACGATCGCCACCGTCTTGCCGCGCGGCTTGCCGCCCAGCGCTTCCGCAACCTTGCCCGCCATGGCGCGTTTTCGCTGATCGTTGACCGCGACGACGGTCTCGACGATCCGCTGTGGCGCGCGATGGTCTTGGCCAATCTTGATTAGCGCCGTTGTATCTTTGGGGAAGCACGAGCCGCCGAAGCCGGGCCCAGCGTGCAGAAACTTCGAGCCGATGCGGTTGTCGAGTCCGACGCCGCGCGCCACCTCCTGCACATCGACGCCGATCTTCTCACAGAGATCGGCGATCTCGTTGATGAAGGTGATCTTGGTGGCGAGAAACGCGTTGGCGGCATATTTAATCAGCTCCGCGGCGCGCCGCCTGGTGTTGAGGATCGGCGCCGCATTGAGATAGAGCGGGCGATACAATTGCGCCATCGTCTCTCGCGCACGCTCGTCCTCGCTGCCGATGACGATACGGTCGGGATGCTTGAAGTCGCGGATCGCCGCCCCTTCTCGCAGGAACTCGGGATTGGAGACGACGGCGAAGTCGGCATCAGGACGCGTCTCGCCGATGATCCGCTCGACCTCGTCGCCCGTGCCGACCGGCACGGTCGACTTCACGACGACGACGGTGAAGCCCGACAGGCTGGCGGCGATGGCGCGCGCCGCTTCGTACACGTAAGACAGGTCGGCGTAGCCGTCGCCGCGCCGCGATGGCGTTCCAACGGCGATCATCGCCACCTGGGCGCGCTCGACGGCGCCGGCGAGAAATAGGGAGAACGACAGCCGCCCCTCGCGCACGTTCGACTGAACAAGTTCCGACAGACCCGGCTCGAAAATGGGCATCTCGCCGCGTTTCAGCGCCTGAATCTTCCCAGCGTCCTTGTCGACGCAGACCACGTCATGGCCGAATTCGGCAAAGCAGGCGGCCGACACCAAGCCGACATAGCCGGCTCCGATCATCGCAATGCGCATCAGGGTCTCCCGTCGTTGCATCGGCGACGTAAATGCCGACTTACCGCCACTATGTTAGTTCTGAGTATCATACATAACATAGCCGCGGTCAACAGCGTTGCTCGGCCGTCAGGCCGCAACGGACGCAAGCTCATTGATCATAAGAGCGCCGCAGCGCGGCGCTGCGCCGATCGACGCGGTTGGGGCCTTCGTTCAATCGATCGCGCCGGCTCCTGCCGATCCGCCGGTCGAATGTCCCGTTCGATTCAGCATCCGATCGAGCGTCGCGTTGTGCACCCTCACCCGTGTGATCTGGTCGCGCAATTCGAAATTCGCGGCTTCGAGGGCTTCGATCCTGCGCATTCGAGCCGCCTCCCCCACGAAGCGGAGATCAACGACCGTCGTCTGCGACCGAATCGAGATTTGGTTCGACAAACCAAAAGACATCGGTTCCCTCCAGCGTTAGCGACTCGAGAACGGTCCGGGCGCGCCCCTTTGCGAACGGCCCTGATGGGTCCCAACCCGGTATCGTTTCCCCCGGTCGCCGCGCCGACTCGATGTGCGCGTCTCTAGCGTCTTTGTTTGGCGCGATGCGCCCCTATGTGAATTCCGTCCGGAGCGCCTTCTTACGAGGCTGCGGCTCCGGCGCTGCGTCGTGCTGCGACGCCACATAACAAATTCACGATCGGGGAAGAATTAGGTGATTTGATGGCTGAAGTTCAATCGCTAACATTGTAATGTTATCCGCGTTCGGCGACGCGCCGAGGACCGGAGCCGCGCAAACCAGGCGGGCTGTAAGGGAATCTGCGCTTGTTTTTCACAGTCGCATTCGGCTCACGCGTTCTGTATAATTCGTCTGCCGAACGGCCAAGTCGATGGCGATGGGAAATTCGAATTAAGTTGTCTTGATGTAAGTCGTACATATAATCAAGTTAGGTGCGATGCGCATGCGGTGCGCAATGTTATTGGCGGCGTTGCGGGACGTCGCCGGGCTCAGGCGCCAATTGGCGCAACATTGCGCTCCGCGTGAAGTGGGAACGGGACAACGTTGTTGCAGGGTCCCGACTGTCAGCGAACGTCGACGGAGGCCGTCTAGCGCAACGCGGGAGAAGATCGTGAAAAGGAAGAGGCATTCGGTGCCGGAGATTGCGGCTAAGCTGCACCGCGCCGATCAAATGGCGACTGATGGGATGCTGCAGAGCGACATTGCGCGGGCGCTCGGCGTCAGCGTGATGACCTACCATCGATGGCGGGCGAGCCGCGCGGCGTCGCCGAGCGCCAGCGAGACGCCAGTTGTCGCGGCAAGGCCGCAGATCGCTCGTCCGGTCGACCGCGAACAGATGGGCGAGCTTGAACGTCTGCAGATCGAAAACGTTCGATTGCGCAAGCTGCTCACCGACCTGTTGCTCGAAAAGGCGAGGCTCGAAGAGACGCTTTCGCCAGCAGCCCACATGACGACCGGAGGCCGCCACGGCGGCTCGGAGGCGTGAGCTCGGCGCGGCTTCGCGACGGCGCGCTTCGCTATCGGTCGCCATGACGGCGGGACTTGCATCAACCTGAAGACAACTGGCTCCAGGTTGTCGTTCGGCGCGTCGCGCCGCGCCAGAACGCGAGTTCCGGCGGCAGGCGGCTCCCGGCTTCAGCTAGCCCCAGTTGCAAAAACCGTTGCCCGCCGCCGCGCGCGAATGCGGCGTCGAGCCGGGCGGCGGCGAGGTCATCGATCGAGAATTCCGAGCCCCCCCGCCCGACGCGCAAAGCGCCGTGGGGCGTCAGCCCCGGAATGAGAGAATCGGGCATCGGCTCGGTGGTAAGCGGGTGATCGATCGCTCCGCTTAGTACGGCCAATCGAAATTCGCTCGCCCTGAGGAAGAGCATCAGCTCGGGCATGACGTGTTGTCGCCATCGCGCGCCGTCGCCCGCGGCATAATTGCAGACGCAGCAAGAATTCATCTCATTCCGTTCTCGAACGGTCTAAGCTTGGCAGTCGGCGTTGCGTTTGAGTCGGCCCCGCCGCCCGACCCCGTCGCCCGGACTGTTCTTCGTGCGTTACGACGCCGATCGGCGCGACAGCCGCGCCGACTTCAGGACACAACGGCGCCCGATCGTGCTTCTGGTCACGAGAGGAAGACAACATGACCGTCATCCCGCCGTATCGCCCGTTTTCTGTGGCCGAGTTACGCGATTCCATCTGTCGGCACGCTCAATACTCGCTCGCGCAGCCATGGGAGAGCTTGTCGAGACATCAGATCTTCGAATGCGTCAGTCTGGCCATCCGCGACGTCTCGGTCGATCGTCTACTCGAGAGCGAGCGACGCTACCGGCAGGCGGACGCGAAGTGCCTCCACTACCTGTCGATCGAGTACCTCCCAGGGCGGTTCCTCGCCAACAACCTGATCAACCTCGGTCTGCAAGACGTCTGTCGCGAAGCGCTCAAGCAAATGGGCGCCGATTTGGACGTCGTCACCGACGATGAGCGCGACTCGGCGCTTGGCAACGGCGGACTCGGACGGCTGGCGGCTTGCTTCCTCGACTCGCTGGCGACCCTCGGCATGCCGGGATACGGCTACGGGATCAACTACGAATACGGCCTGTTCCGCCAAGAAATCAGCCAAGGCGGACAAGTCGAGAAACCCGACAACTGGCTCGCCGCGCCGTCTCCCTGGCAGATCGAGCGACCGGAGGAATCCTGCCTGGTTCCCGTTTATGGCCGGATCGAACATGGGGTCGACCGGGCGGGCGACTACAACCCGATGTGGCTCGACTGGAGACTGCTGGTCGGCATTCCCTACGACGTTCCGGTCGTCGGCTACGGGGGACGAACGGTGAACCGGCTGCGCCTCTTCTCCGCCCGATCGTCGCGCGACTTCGACATGCAGATCTTCAACGAAGGCGACTACATGAAGGCGGTGGAACAAAAGATCGCCTCGGAGACGATCTCGAAAGTCCTGTACCCGTCAGACGCCGTGGCGGCGGGCCAGGAGCTGCGCCTCATCCAGGAGTACTTTCTCGTCGCCTGCACCTTACGAGACGTCATCCGTCGCTACGAACAGCGCCACGCCACATTCGACGCGTTCGCCTCGAAGGTCGCCATTCACCTCAACGACACCCACCCAGCGCTGGCGGTCGCCGAATTGATGCGGTTCCTCGTCGACGAGCGCAACCTGCCCTGGGACGCCGCTTGGCGGATCACGCTGGCGAGCACCGGGTATACGAACCATACGCTGCTGCCTGAGGCGCTCGAGAAGTGGCCGGTGTCCCTGCTCGAGCATGTTCTGCCGCGACACTTACAGATTATTTGCGATATCAATTCTCGGTTTCTCGAGCATGTCGCTTCGGTCTGGCCAAACGATCGGGACTGTTTGCGGCGGATGTCGATCATCGAGGAAGGCGGCGCCAAGCAGGTGCGCATGGCCCACCTCGCTATCGTAGGGAGTCATTCCATCAACGGGGTTTCCGCCCTTCACAGCAAGCTGGTGCAGACGACGCTGGCGCCGGATTTCTATCGCCTGTGGCCGGAGCGTTTCAACAACAAGACGAACGGCGTCACGCCGCGTCGCTGGTTGATGCAAGCGAATCCTCTCCTGGCGAGCCTGATCACCAGAACCATAGGCGGCGCCTGGGTCACCGACCTCGACAGGCTCCGCGAGCTGGAGCGTTGGGCGAGCGACGCGGCGTTTCGAGATGAGTTCGTGGCCATCAAGCGTTCCAACAAGACGAGATTGGCTCGCGTGATCGTCGAAACGACCGGAGTGGTCGTCAACCCGGACTCGCTGTTCGACGTCCACGTCAAGCGAATCCATGAGTACAAGCGGCAGTTGCTCAATGTCATGCACATCGTGCATCAATATCTGCACTTGATCCGCGACGGCGTCCCGCCGACGGTTCCCAGGACGTACATCTTCGCGGGGAAAGCCGCGCCCGGGTATTGGGCCGCCAAGCAGATCATCAGAACCATCTGCAGCATCGGATCGGTCATCAACAATGATCCGCGAGCGGACGGGCACATCAAAGTCGTGTTCGTTCCCGACTATCGGGTTTCGCTGGCGGAACAGATTATCCCAAGCGCGGACGTCAGCGAGCAAATATCAACGGCTGGCACCGAGGCGTCGGGAACCGGGAACATGAAGCTCGCGATGAACGGCGCGCTGACGATCGGAACGCTGGACGGGGCTAACATCGAGATGCTCGCCGAGGTGGGAGCGGACAACATCTTCATCTTCGGCCTGACCCGAGAAGCTGTGCAAAGCCTCGGCGCCGGCGGCCGTTATCGCCCGCGCGACATCTACATGCAGTTCCCGCATATCAGGCGGATCTTCGACGCGTTCGATTCCGATTTGTTATGTCCGGACGATCCGGGTTTGCTTCGCTGGATCGGCAAATCCATCCTCGACTATGGCGACTACTATTATCACATGGCGGATCTCCCGGCGTACATCGATATGCAACATAAGGTCTCGGAAGAGTTCAGCCGCCCGTCCGAGTGGGCGACAAAGGCAATTCTGAACGTGGCGCGGATCGGCCGCTTCTCATCCGATCGCACAGTGGCCGAGTATGCGCGGGACATCTGGGGGATCGGCCAGTTCGCCGACTAGAGCGCGTTGAGTTCGAGTCGAATCATCTTGGTCGTCATTGCGAGCAATGCGAAGCAATTCAGCCTTGGGGATTGCGGCTGCGGCTTCGTCGGGATCGCGTCGTTGTCGCTCGCGACGAGGGTTGGACTTGCGTCAACCTAAAGACAACTCGCTTTGGCCGAAACGCCGTTGCGTGAATTCGTCGACTGGACGGGCCGGCGATCGGTTGCGGAACGAGCACAGCGCCGTCGCTGAGGATCGTCGCGCCGGAGCGGACAAGCGGGACGCGCTGAACCGGCGGTGCAAATGGCCGTGGCGAGTTTCGATCAAGACGCGCGCGCCGGCAGACTGGCGGCGCGCGAAGCGCTGAGCGCGCGGAAGATGGCGCCATAGCGGCTGGCGCTGTCGTCCCAGTCGTACTTGAGCGCCATCGCGGCGCGCCGCATTTCGTTGAGCCGCTTGCTGGAGCCGTAGACCTCGACGGCGCGGTCGACGGCTCCGTCGAGGTCGTCGATCTCGGCCCGGTCGAACAGGAACCCGGTCTTGCCATCGTCGATCGTTTCCGCAAGGCCGCCAGTGCGGCGCGCGATCGGGATCGCGCCGAAGCGGTGGGCGTACATTTGGGTCAGCCCGCACGGCTCGAAACGCGACGGCATGAGGACGAAATCGCTGCCGGCGATCAGAGCGCGCGCGTCAACCGCATCGAAGCCGATGCACACGCCGACCGCGTTGCGCCGGCGCGCCGCGAGCGCGACGAGCGCGGCCTCCATCTTTGGCTCGCCCCGCCCCATGACGATCAGCTGCGCGCCGAGTTCGGCGATGCGTTCCCCGGCCTCAAGCACGAGATCGACGCCCTTCTGATGGACCAGCCGCGAGACGAACGAAAACAACGGCGCGCGCCACAGGGACAGGCCGAACATGCCGCGCACATAGTCGGCGTGCCGGCACTTCCAGCGTTGCGGATCGTAGACGCAGGGAAAATTGCGATCGCGCCGCGCGTCCCACGATTCGTCGACCCCATTGCGGATGCCGATCAGCTTGCCTTGTGCGGCGCGTTCCAGCAACAGGCCATCAAGTCCGCAACCGAACTCGGGTCGGGTGATTTCCTCTGCGTAGGTCGCGCTGACGGCGACGATCTGCGCAGCGTAGTTCAGCCCAGCCTTGAGGAAGGAAAGGCGGCCGAAGAACTCGACGCCATGCATTGTGAATGCGTGCGACGGAATGGCGAGCGCGCTCATCCGCGAGGCGTCGAAAAGTCCCTGATGGGCGAGATTGTGGATCGTCAGCAACGCCGGCGCGCTGTGCCCGCTCCAGGCGAGATAGCCGGCCGCCAGCGCCGTCTGCCAATCATTCAAATGCAAACTGGCGGGCCGCCAATCATCGGCGCCATGCGCGACCCATTGCGCGGCGGCCAGGCTCAGCCGCGCGAAGCGCAAATCATTGTCGCGAAAATCGACCCCCTCCGCGTCAGCGTAGGGGGAACCGTCGCGTTTGAACAACTCCTCGCACAGCACGACGTAGACGATCAGGCCATCAGCGAGGGTGGTCATGCCGATCGAGCAGGGAGGGATGGCGGCTGCGCCGGGCAAGTTCGCGACGATTTCTATCCCCCGCGCCCGCTCCAGCACCTGTCGATAGCCGGGCAACATCACGCGGACGTCGCAATATCGCCCAAGGGCGCGCGGCAGGGCGGCCGAAACGGCGCCCATGCCGCCCACTTGCACGAAATCGCTCATTTCGGACGTGACAAACAGCACGCGCTGCCGCGGGGCCAGCGAATAGATGCGCGCCGACTCGCGAGGGCGCACCGATCTGGTCACGCCGATCGTAGGGTTGGCGGAAACGACAGCGGCGGCCGGCTTGATCACGACTATTCCCCACACTGACTACGCATGGTCGGAAACATTGAGCACAAGCGTGGCGGAACGATTAAGCGAAACTGACTTCAATGCGCTTACTTGGCATTCCTTGAAGTCCCGCGATTCTATTCTGATTCGACTGATTCGTGGCAATTGTCAACGACGGAAAGAGACCCGGCTGACGGGCGGATGAAGGCGGGCCAGCGGCGCAAGCGATAAGCGCGCGCGCCGAGCCGATCCGTCATGCCTCGAATGCGCGCACGGCCTCCGCCGTCGTGCCGTTGATGTCGAAAACCCGGTGCAACCGCACCAGCTCGAACACCTCGCGCACCTGCTTCGACATGCCGCAAAGCTTCATATCGCCGCCTCCGGCCTTGAGTTGGCGCAGACAGGAAATGAAGGCGCCAAGGCCAGAGCTATCGACGAAGCGCAACCGGCTTAGGTCGAATACGACGCTCCGCGCTTCCGCCAGCAACGGAGCGACCTCGCGCTTGAAATCCGCCGAATTGCTGGCGTCAAGCTCTTCCATCGGCAGCACGGCGACGGTTACGTCGCCCCACTTCTCGAATGCGATTGCCATCGTTTGTTTCTCTTTCATCGGTTGCCGATCTTGGTCTCTGCGGTTTTCTCCTCTTTCTTTTGCGTGAACATCGGAAGCGTCGTCGATTTTCTAATTGAGAACCAACGTGCGCGCACTTCGCGCAACCTGCAGAAATCGCGGGTTCGTCGCTGCATGCGGCTCGCTCACAGACGGACACGTTCGTTCGAGGGAATACTCTCGCTGGCGCGCGAAGGCGCCGCCGAGGTACGACTGCTCGGAGCCACCGCGTGACGACGGCGGCTCACGACCTCGGGACGCCCCAGGGAATCCCCGATCGGTAAGTTTTGCAAAGGGCTCCGCATCAGACAAATCACGGCTTCAGCCGCTGTGCTGCGGATATCGAAAGCCTGGTGTAAGCGCACCAGCTCGAACGCCGCGCGCACCTGATTCGACATGCCGCAAAGCTTCATTTCGCCGTCCCTGGCCCTCATTTGACGCAAGCACGAAATGAATGCGCCCAGGCCGGAGCTATCGACGAAGCGCAACCGACTCAGATCGAAGACAACTCTCCGCGTCTCCGCCAGCAACGGGGCGACTTCGCGCTTGAATTCCGCCGAATTGCTGGCGTCGAGTTCCTCCATCGGCACCACCGCAACCGTCATATCCCCCAACTTCTCGAATGCGATCGCCACTGTTGTCTCCCAATTCAGGGGCTGCACATTTTTACAAGGGCTACGCAGTTCTCTCCTCGCTCATCGAGGTAATAACGAACATCGTCGACGCTACGTGACAGAATGTATAGGCCGTATCCTGACTCGTGGGAACCATCGAATGCAGACTCGAGGGCCGGCGGAGGATGGAAAGGGTCTCCGTGATGGTGCAGTCGGACCACGATCTGGTCGGAGCCGGATTCGATGTCCAAGCGAATGCGCTGATCGATGCGCCCGTGGTAGGCGTGCTTCATGATGTTGCTGGCGGCTTCGTTGACCGCCAACGCCAACTCGGCCACTTGGTCCTCGCCGAGCGGCGCCCCCGGAAGGGCGCGACAGAAGCCGCGGACGAATCCCCGGGCCCGGCCAAGCTCGGCGAGATCGCTGCTGATCTCCATCTCCTGCCGCGCGACGGCATGCGGCGGTCTTCCGACTTCGACGGCGACGCAGGTGAGGTCGTCGGTCAGTTGGTCCGACCCGGCAAACGACACGACAGCCGAGCGGATCGCGTCGACCAGCGCGTCGGGCGCAAGCGTTTCATTCGCTCGTACGCAGGCCATTAGGCGGTCGGCTCCAAACATCTCGCGTTCGGCGTTGGCGGCTTCCGTGATCCCGTCCGAGTAGAACAGGAACACGTCGCCGTCCTCGAACGGAATGGAGAACTGACTGAAGGCGTCGCCTTCACCAACCCCGAGCGGCAAATCTTGCCCGTGAAACAGCTCGCAGCCGCCGCTACGGCGCCGCATGCGGATGACGCCGGTGTGCCCGCAATCGACGACAACAAGGCGCTCGTGGCTTAGGTCCACGCGCGCGTAACACAGGGTGACGAAACTCTCGAGGTCGACCAAGGCTCCCTGCATGCCGGCGCTAGCCAGGCTCACGATCGCCTTGGGTTCCGGCAGCGCGCCCGGCGGAGACAGCGCGATCAGGTGGCACAATGCCCGCATGAAATGGTTCTTTGTCGCGGCGGCCAAGAGCGCGGCCGGAATGCCCTTGCCCATCACGTCGGCGACGATCAGGTCGACGCTCTTGTCCTCGTGCGTGAAGAACTCATAGAAGTCGCCGGCGATCCGCTGCGAGGGGATGCAGAGCGCCGCCACGCTCAGACCGGGGATGTCCCGCGGCGGCTCCTCGAGCAGCAGCATCTGCTGGATCTTGAAGCCGATGGCGACATCGTGCTCGCGGGCGATCTTTTCCACTTCCGTCCGCTTGCGCTCGGCCTCGGTGCGCAGAGACACGATGCCGTAACCCAGATCGCCGGCCAGTTCGCTCAGCAAGCCGATTTCCTCGTCCCCGAATGCATCGACCTCCGAGGAATAGATCGACAAAGCGCCGAACGGCCTGCCGGCGTCCATCAAGGGAATGGCGGCGCACGACGCGTATCCGCGCCGAAGGGCCTCCTCGCGCCACGGCGCCGTTCTGGGATTCGTGTCGAAGTTGTTGACGATCTGGATCTCGCCGGTCCGGATGCAAGTCCCGATTGGACCTCGGCCGCGCGCCTTGTCAGCCCAGGTGATGTTCGCCAGCGCCACGTAGCCTTCCGCGAACCCGGCTTGCGCGATGGGCCGAACGGCCTTGGCGGCGCCCTGTTCGGCAAAGCCGACCCAGGCGAGCCTGTAGCCGGCCTGCTCGACGATGATCTCGCATATTTCCTGGACAAGCGCCGCCTCGTCGGTGGCGTGAACCAGAGCCTGATTGCAATTGCTGAGGGCGCGCAATCGCCGGTTCGACCGACGGAGCGCCTCCTCCGCCCGCTTGCGCTCGGCCTGCGTGCGCAGGGACACGATGCCGTAGCCCAGATCGCCGGCCAGTTCGTTCAGCAGGCCGACTTCCTCGTCCCCGAACGCCCCAGCCTCAGACGAATAGATCGTCAAAGCGCCGATTGGCGTGCCGGCGTCCATCAGGGGAATGGCTGCGCTCGACGCGTATCCGCGCCAGCGCGCCGCCTCGCGCCACGGCGCCAGATCGGGATCCGTGGCGAAGTTCTTCTCTATCTGGATCTGCCCCGTCCGGATGCAGGTTCCCGTCGGCCCGCGGCCGCGCTCATCGTCAGCCCAAGTGATGCTCGCGGCCTTCAGGAACCCCTCATCGAACCCGGCTTGCGCGATGGGCCGAACGGTCTTGGCGGCGTCCTGTTCCGCATAGCCGACCCAGGCGAGCCTGTACCCTGCCTCCTCGACGACGATCTGGCATATCTGCTGGACAAGCGCGACCTCATCAGTGGCGTGAACCAGGGCCTGGTTGCAATCGCTGAGGGCGCGCAGTCGCCGGTTCGACCGACGTAGCGCCTCTGCGGCCCGCGCGCGCTCGGCCTCCGTACGCAGGGACACAATGCCGTAGCTCAGATCGCCCGCCAGCTCGGACAGAAGCCTCACTTCCTCGTCCTTGAACGCCTCGATCGTCGAGGAGTAGATCGCCAAAGCGCCGAAGGGTTTTCCTCCGGCGACGAGGGGAATGCAGACGCCCGAGGCGTATCCGCGCAGGAGCGCCGCCTCGCGCCACGGCGCCAGATCGGGATCAGTGGCGAAGTTCTTTCCTATCTGGATCTGTCCCGTCCGGATGCAGGTTCCCGTTGGCCCGCGGCCGCGCTCATCGTCAGCCCAAGTGATGTTCGCGGCCTTCAGGAACCCCTCATCGAACCCGGCTTGCGCGAAGGGCCGCACGGTCTTGTCAGCGTCCTGTTCCGCATAGCCGACCCAGGCGAGCCTGTACCCTGCCTCCTCGACGATGATCTGGCATATCTGCTGGACAAGCGCGACCTCATCGGTGGCGCGGATCAGGGCCTGGTTGCAATCGCTGAGGGCGCGCAGCTGCCGGTTCGACCAACGTAGCGCCTCTGCGGCCAGCGCGCGTGAGACCTGCGTGCGCAAAGACGCAATGCCGTAGCTAAGATTGCCGGCCAGTTTGCTCAACAGCTCGACTTCGTCGTCGCCGAACGCCCTGACCTCCGAGGAATAGGCCAATATCACGCCAAATGGCTTGCCTTGGTCAACCAGGGCCAGGGCGATGCAAGAGGCGTAAAGCCCCGCGCTGGAGCGCCGCATCGCGCCATGGCGCCATT
>Ga0182014_10004142_pt1 | contig 16876 bp, 15 predicted proteins | sample 612S2DmetaG_FD_120489 | JGI IMG/M metagenome (GOLD analysis project Ga0182014, IMG submission 120489) | Permafrost microbial communities from Stordalen Mire, Sweden - 612S2D metaG | ecosystem: Environmental > Terrestrial > Soil > Wetlands > Permafrost | place: Sweden: Stordalen | collected... | reverse complement strand
ATCGCGTCTTCGTGCAGGCCGATCAGCCCTTCCGCATGACGGCAAAGGACCTGCACAACTTCTACGTTCGCTCGGACTCCGGACAGATGGTCCCGCTGGACAACCTGACCACCGTGGTGGAAAGCTCCGGCCCACCAGTCATTTCGCACTACAATCTCTTCCGCGCCGTCGAGATCGACGGCTCACCCGCCCCCGGCTACAGCTCCGGCCAGGGGATCGCCTCCATGGAGGATCTTGCCAAAAAGGTGATGATGCCCGGCATGGCCTTCCAGTGGACCGGCCTCACTCTCGACGAGCTTGAATCCAGCGGAAAGGCGCTCATCATCTTCGGCCTCGGAATTCTGGTCGTCTATCTCACCCTCTCGGCGCAGTATGAGAGCTTCGCGCTGCCCTTCATCATCCTGCTGGCCGTGCCCATGGCGGTGCTGGGCGCGTTGGGTCTGGTGTCGTTGCGCGGCCTCTCCAACGACGTCTACTGCCAGATCGGCCTAGTCATGCTCATCGGCCTCTCGGCCAAGAACTCGATTCTGATCGTCGAGTTTGCCGAGCAACTGCGGCGCAAGGGACGGTCCATCGCCGAGGCTGCAATCGAGGCCGCGGAACTGCGGCTGCGGCCCATTCTGATGACCTCGTTTGCCTTCATCCTCGGCGTTCTGCCGCTGGTCTTCGCCACCGGCGCGGGCGCCCTGGGACGGCGCTCCGTGGGAACAACCATCGTGGGCGGAATGTTGCTTTCCACTATGCTCAACCTGTTCTTCATCCCTGTGCTCTACGTGATCCTGAGCAGGCTGCTCAAGCGCGGGGACGTGAGCACTGGAGAGCCGGTCGAGGCTTAAAATGGACTTTCACTGCTTGTCGCGGTGGGCGATCACGTAGTCTTTGATGCGGTCGTAGACCTGGCTGTTCACCACGCCCTTGTCCAGCAGATCCTGCTTGGTGCGGTAGGGCCGGAAGCGAACAATGCGTCCGGCCCAACCGCGCGTCATGCCGGGAACTTTCAACAACTCATCGGCAGTAGCGTGATTGATGTCGATCCGCGCTTCCGGCGCCGGAATCGTGTGCGATATCGCAGGCGCTTTGGGGCCCGTCTGTGGCACTCCAGCCGTGGCCTGCGATTGCCCGGCCACGCACACTGCCAGCATTGCAACCGCCAGAGCCGTGAATCGTGGTCTCGCTCGCACGGCTCCATTTTCCGCCTAGCCTTAAGCCAACCGCAAGTCAACCGCAAGAACAGGGAGCGTTCGATCTGAATACGAAGAGCCGTGATGAGCGGATATTAGAGGCTAGCCGTTCGCTGTTTATTCGCTAAATGATCCCGAGAAAAGCACTCGTGTGTCAAACGCAATCCTGCAGGTGCTTTATGTCTATACCCACCAATATCTTGTGCTGAAGACCCTCAGGACAAAGAACTCGTTGCCGGAGCATTCTTGCCGGGATCTCCGGAGTAAACTCCGGACCAGTCCGAAAATGAAATAGATTCCTCATCGTCTCTCGGAAGCCCCCAGAACGCGCATAACCTGTAACAATAAGTCTATGGCAATACCTATCGAGGCGCCCATCTCTGCCGGTACCGCCCGCTTACGCCTTTTCGGCCAGGCGAGACTCATATTTCTTCTCGCGTTGCTTGCGCTGCTGGCTCTATGCCTGATTTCTTCCTGGACCACGCGCGACTCCATGGCGCATCTTCCCTTCCTCAAAGGGCAGGGTGTGGCGAGCGGGCTTGTTGACGGCCAGAAAGCCCTTGTCGATCTGCGTCCCTGGCAAACCGCCCACGCTCTGGCGCCGCTGGCCGTGACCGCCGAGGAAGCTGAGTACGCACACGAGGCCGAAGTCTTGGCCGATCATGAAGTGGATCAGGCCTTCGCCTCGGCGTTACGCCAGGCCAGCGCACAGGTGCAGCATCGTACCCTGACCGGGGAAGCGCTCGCGCTCTCGCAGACTGTCGCACGACTTCAACAACTCCTAAAAGAAGACCAGGCGCTGGTAGACAGCTTGACGTCCAAATCAAGTTCCCCGGCCGGTCCGGCGAAGGATGGCGCGCAGCCCGTTGCCGGCGGTAACGATCTTGAAATTGCCAAAGCGCAACTCGGGCTTGATTCCGACGAACTTGCCGATGCACAGCTGGATCTTGAGCGCGTATCTGGCGATGACCGCGCCCAAATTCAAGGTGAGTTGACCGCGTATGAAGCCGCGACGCGCAAGTACGAAGCCGAGTCGCACGGCGTTGGCCAGGTCGCGGTTCTTTCCGCTACGCAACACGGCACGCTGGCAGGGCGCCTGGAGGCGTGGAACAATCAACACGACCGTTATCAGTTGATCCAGCAGGCATTGCAGCAGGCACAAGCCGATATAGGCAGTTTGACTGCCAGTCACAATGCTCTTGAGGCTAAGGCCAATGCAAGCACAGCCGCAACGGGAGGCAATGCGCCGGGCTATGCAGCCAGGCTCGCCAACATACAAGAGAGGAGCGCGGAACGCCAACTTCTCAGCATCTATGACGACCGCATTCAAACGCAGCGGCAGCTTGACGCCGTTTACGGCAAGTGGTCTGCCCAGGTGCTTCTGCAACGCCGCATCCTGTTGCATCTGATTCTGCAGTCGCTGGGGCTGATCGCCTTCCTTCTCATCTGCATTCTCCTCTGCGATGCGCTTGTTCAGCGGCTAATGGCGCATCCAATGCTTGACCGGAGGCGAATGCAAACGCTGCGCACCATCCTGCAGTTGGGTATACAGATTCTTGGCGTTCTGCTCATTCTGTTTGTCGTTTTCGGTTTGCCCCGGCAGATGACTACGATTCTGGGTCTTGTCACCGCTGGGCTCACGATCGCGCTGCAGGATTACATTCTCGCGTTTTTTGGCTGGTTCGTTCTTATGGGTAAGAACGGCATTCGCGTAGGCGACTGGGTGGAGATTAACGGCGTGGGCGGCGAGGTGACCGAAATTGGCCTTATTAGCACTACGCTGCTCGAAACAGGCAATTTGACGGATAGGGGGCGTCCAACAGGGCGCCGCATTACCTTCATCAACAGCTTCGCGATTCGCGGGCAGTACTTTAGCTTCGCCACGACCGGGCAGTGGATGTGGGATGAGATCACCGTCACCCTGCCTGCATCCGATGACACGAATGCGACGGCGGAACGCATCCACAAGGCGGTGATGGAGGAAACGGAAAAGGATGCCCGCGTTGCCGAACAAGAGTGGAAACGCGGTACGCGTCATGACGGCCTGAGCCAGTTCAGCGCGACTCCGGTTGTAAATCTGCGTCCGTCGGGATCTGGCATCGACATCGTGGTGCGCTATGTTGCGCGCGCATCCGAACGGATCGATATGCGCAACCGGTTGTACCAGCACGTGATCGATTTGCTCCATAAGCCGAATGGGACGGCGCAGGTAGAAGATGCGCACGGGGTTGGGGATGTATAGGGGACCCGGCACTTGGATTACAGAACAGAAGGAAGATATGGTTTGCGCCATGTCGGAGAACTGATGGCTCACCGGTCTGCGCCGGTGGATTGCAAGGAGAACATTTGACACCACAGGGGGTTTTCCCTTAGGGTTTGAAATAGATGCAGAGCTACCGCCATTACGGTCACCACCACCATCATGGGGCCTCCATGCCGGCGGACTGCCATGGCCTGAAGTAGACGGCCAGAGAGATCTTAAGAAACACCCAAGCCTGCCGGCGACCTTCGTTGGCGGGCTTTTTCACGCCCAGGCACCAACCTCGACCAAGACAAGGGAAAGAATGAGCAATACGACGGCAACGATCGATTTCGACAAGATGGATGGCCTGGCGCCCGGCATTGTGCAGGATGCGCGCACGGGCCAGGTGCTGATGCTGGGTTATCTCAACCCCACCAGTTATGCCAGGACGCTGGAGAGCGGCTTTGTAACCTTCTGGAGCCGCACGCGCCAGAAGCTTTGGATGAAAGGCGAGACCAGCGGCAACCGGCTGCGCGTAATCTCCGCCTTCACCGACTGCGACAACGACACCCTGCTGTTCCGCGTCGAGGTGGAGGGCGATGGGCTGGTGTGTCACGAGGGCACGGTCAGTTGCTTCACCAAACCGCTGCCGGTGGGCACAGCCAACCAGGAAGCTGACAATAAGAAAGAGGAAATCCGTGGCTAACAAACTCAGACTCGGCATCCCCAAGGGCAGCTTGCAGGATGCAACCATTGCTCTGTTCAAGCGCGCTGGTTGGAATATCTACGCTGACGGGCGTTCCTACTTCCCCTCCATCGACGACAGCGAAATCGAGTGCATGTTGATTCGCGCGCAGGAGATGGCGCGCTATGTGGATCACGGCGTGCTCGACGCGGGACTCACCGGCATCGACTGGGTGGTCGAAAGCGGCCTGGACGTAACCAGCGTCGCGACGCTCACCTATGCCAAGCAGAGCCGACGCAAAGTGCGCTGGGTGCTGGCCGTGCCCGAGGGGAGCGGATTCGAGAAGGCCGAAGACCTTGAAGGCAAGATCGTTGCCACCGAATTGGTGGAAGTGAGCAAGCGCTACTTTGCCGCGAAGGGCGTGAACGTCAAGGTAGAATTCAGTTGGGGCGCGACTGAAGTGAAGCCGCCCACGCTGGCCGACGCCATCGTCGAGGTCACTGAGACCGGCAGCTCGCTCAAGGCCAACCACCTGAAGATCATCGACACGGTGATGGAGAGCGAGACCCATCTGATCGCCGGCAAATCTACTCTCGCCGATGCGTGGAAGCGCGAGAAGATCGACCAGATCGCCCTCATGCTGCGTGGCGCCATCGATGCGCTATCGCAGGTCGGGTTGATGCTCAACGTCAAGCGCGCGGACCTTGAATCCGTCCTGGCTGTGCTGCCCGCGTTGAACTCGCCTACCGTCTCCCAGTTGAGCGATTCGGAATGGGTTGCGGTGAACACGATTGTCGATGAGCGCGTAGCGCGCGATGTGATTCCGCGGCTGAAAGCGGCCAGGGCGACGGGAATTGTGGAATATCCGCTCAACAAAGTCGTGCTGTAGCCCCAAGAAACGAACCCAGTCACGAATGAGACGCAAACAATGAAGCTGATCCGGACCAAAGGACGAGGCGCGCGAAAGGCAGCGGAAGTTCTTGCCGCGCTCGAACAACGTGGCGGCGCAGCTCTCGATGCCGTGCTGCCCGCAGTCAAGCGCATCGTGGCCGATGTGCGCAAACAGGGCGACCTTGCGCTGCTGCGGCATGCAGCCCGATTTGACGGCCTCAAAGGTGCTGCCAGCTTGCTGGTGACGCAGGACGAGATGGCCGCGGCGTGGGAGGCGATCGATCCCGCGTTGCGCGAGGCCTTGTCCACGGCGGCTGAGCAGATTCGCGTCTTTGCCCAGCGGCAACTGCCGGTCTCGTGGAATTCATCTCCGATTGCGGGCCTTACCACCGGCCAGCTTGTGCGCCCGCTCGGCTCGGTGGGTTGCTACGTGCCCAGCGGCCGCCATCCGCTGCCCTCCACGCTGCTCATGACGGCCATACCCGCGCAGGTTGCGGGCGTCGAGCGCATCGCGGTCGTCTCGCCCAAACCCGCGCCGGAGACCCTCGCCGCGGCGCATCTGCTTGGCATTGCGGAGTTCTATCGCCTGGGCGGCGCGCACGCCGTGGCCGCACTGGCCTACGGAACCGCAAGCCTCAAGCGCGTGGACAAGATCGTGGGACCGGGCAATCTCTACGTCACCGCGGCCAAGAGGATGGTAGCCTTCGACTGCGCCATCGATATGCTGGCTGGCCCCACCGAGATTGTGGTCATCAGCGAGCGCGGCGCCGCGACCGATATCGCCGCAGACCTTGTGGCGCAGGCCGAGCACGATCCCGAGGCGCTGGCCATCTTCATCACCACACGCGCCGATCTGGCCAAAAAGGTAATTGCGGAAGCAAAGTTGCGCAGCCGCAACAATGCCGTTGCGCGCCAGGCTCTGGATCGCAACGGCCTCGTCCTTGTTGCCGCTAGTGTGGACGAGGCGCGGCAGATCGCAAATCGCCTTGCGCCCGAGCACTTGACCGTCGACGCGCGCAGCGACCTCGAATGGGTTCAGAACGCGGGCTCGGTGTTTGTGGGCCGCTGGTCCGCGCAACCACTGGGCGATTACATCTCCGGACCCAATCACACGCTGCCTACAGGCGGCACAGCGCGCGTGCGCGGCGGGTTGAGCGTGAACGACTTCGTCAAGCTCATCACGGTGCAGCAGTACAACGCACAAGGGCTGCGCACGCTGGGGCCGCAAGCCGCATTGTTGGCCGAGGCCGAGGGGCTCGTGGGCCATGCCGAGGCCATTCGCACGCGCCTTCGCAAGAGCCCACGCAAAAGGAGGTCTGATGCCTGAAATCGAAACTGCGCTGCGCCCAGTGCCACGAGCCCGCGTGCAGGCGATGAAGGAGTATCACCCTCCGCTCGGCGGCCGCGATGCGCTGCGCCTGGACTTCAACGAGAACACGCTGGCTTGTTCGCCCAAGGTGCGCGAGGTGCTCGACCGCATCTCTAGGAGCGAACTCACGCGCTATCCCGAACGCGAGCCGGTGGAGGCGATCGTTGCCGCGCATCTCGGTCTCGCCGCGGCGCAAGTAGCGCTCACCAACGGCGTGGACGAAGCCATTCACGTGCTCTTCGAAACGTTCCTCGAAGCCGGCGATGAACTGTTGCTGCCCGTCCCGACATACACAATGTATGAGGTCTACGCATCAGGAACAGATGCGGGCGTAGTTGCTGTTCAGGCCGCGGACGATTTGCAATTCCCGTTCGAGCGCCTCCTCGCCGCCATCGCTCCGCGCACGAAAATCATCGCCATCGCCAATCCCAACAGCCCTTCGGGTAGCGTCGCCGCACGTTCTCAAATCGAAGAAACTGCACGTCGTGCGCCTCAGGCCGTTGTGTTGGTCGACGAAGCGTACTTTCATTTCCACGGCGAGACGGTCATCGACCTGATCGGCGGCGTGCCCAATCTAATTGTGGCGCGAACTTTCTCGAAGGCATACGGCCTTGCAGGTTTGCGTCTTGGGTTGCTGGCCGGTTCGATGGAATCGATGCGCTGGGTGCGGCGAGTGCTTTCGCCTTACAGCGTGAACTCGCTGGCGCTGGCGTGCTTGCCGCCTGCGCTCGAAGACACAACGTATCTCGACTGGTATGTGGGCGAAGTGCTTGAAGCGCGTACCGGATTCGAGGCCGCACTCGATAAGGCCGGTATCCGGCGTTGGCCGAGCCGTGCGAACTTCATCCTGGTCGAGATCGGCCCGCGGCACGCTGAGTTTGTGCGGCTGATGCGCGCTGCGGGCGTGCTGGTGCGGGACCGCTCCAGCGATCCGGGCTGCGATGGGCGTGTGCGAATCACCATTGGAACGCGAGAGCAGATGCGGCAGGCCGCTTTGGCTCTCAATGAAGCGCTGGCCGCGCTGAAAGCCGGGGGAGAAGCGCTATGACAACCAGGAAAAACGCAGAATCCGCAATCGAATCGAACGCGCGCACTTCCATCGTCGAGCGCAATACTGCTGAGACGCGCATCGCAATCAACCTCACAATAGAAGGTCGCGGTCAATACAAAATCGCGACCGGCATTCGCTTCTTCGATCACATGCTGGAGCTGTTCACCCGCCACGGCGCCTTCGATCTTGAAGTCAAGTGTGATGGCGACCTCGATGTGGACCAGCACCATACGGTCGAAGACGTGGGCATCGCGCTCGGCGAGGCCTTCGACCGCGCTCTTGGCGACAAGCGCGGCATTTTGCGCGCCGGATATTTCCTGATGCCGATGGACGAAACGTTGGCCATCGCCGCCGTAGATCTGAGCGGACGCGCTGCCTTCGCTGTCGAAACCAAGGTGCGCACACGGCTGGTGGGCGATCTGCAAACCGAGCTGGTCACTGACTTCTTTGAGGGCTTCGCGCGCGGCGCACGCGCCAGCGTCCACGTCAAAACGATGTACGGACGCTCGAACCATCACAAGATCGAGGCCATCTTCAAAGCCTTTGCGCGGGCGCTGCGCGTGGCCTGCTCCAAGGACAAACAACTGGCCGGAATGCTCCCCTCCACCAAAGGACTGTTGTGATGCGCGTAACCGTGATCGACTACAAAGCGGGCAACCTGACCTCGGTGCTCAAGGCGCTGCGCCATCTGGGCGCGGAGGCTGAGGTAACAGACGGCGACCTTGCGCCTGTTGATGTGGCGGAGCGGTTGGTGCTGCCCGGCGTGGGCCACTTCGCAGCCACCGAGCGGCTCGATGCAACGGGGCTCACCCCCGCGATTCGTGCAGCGATAGCGCGCGGCGTTCCCTTTCTCGGCATTTGCGTTGGAATGCAGTGGCTCTATGCGGGATCGAGCGAGGCGCCGCAACAGCCGGGGCTTGGAGTCTTTGCCGAACAGTGCGCGCGCTTTTCCGAGAGCCGGGAGAAAGTGCCGCACGTGGGCTGGAATTCGCTCGAAGTGCGCGCCGGCTCGCGGTTGCTGGCTGGCGTTGAGCCGGGCGAATACGTCTACTTCACGCATTCGTACAAGGCTCCGGTCACAGGGGACACGGCGGCCATCACGCATTACATAGAGCCCTTCGCCGCCGCGGTGGAGCGCGGCAACGTGATGGGCGTGCAATTTCATCCGGAGAAGTCCGGCGCAACCGGGCTGAAGATTCTCGGCAATTTTCTCTCGTGGGAAGCGAAGGGAGCTGAATGCTGACCAAGCGAATCATTGCGTGCCTCGATGTGCATGGCGGACGCGTGGTGAAGGGCGTGCAGTTCGTCGACCTCATCGATGCGGGCGATCCGGCTGCGCTGGCAGCGCGCCATGCCCGCGAGGGCGCGGACGAGATCGTCCTGCTCGATATTACGGCGACGCACGAGGGCCGGCAGACGCTGCTCGATACGGTGCGCCGCACGGCTCGCGAACTGTTCGTGCCCTTCGCGGTGGGCGGCGGCATTCGCTCGGCCGACGATGCGGCGCAGGTCTTCGATGCCGGTGCGGACAAAGTAAGCGTGAACTCCGCGGCGCTGGCCGACCCTGCGTTGATCGATGCCATCGGCCGCAGCTTTGGCGCGCAGGCCGTCGTCGTAGCCATTGACGCGCGTCGCGATCCCCAGGCTGCCGATCCGGTCCGCGACGCACAGGTGTTTGTGCAAGGCGGGCGCAAGCCGGCTGGCCGCCGCGTCGTCGAGTGGGCGCGCGAGGCTGAAGCCCGCGGCGCAGGCGAAATCCTGCTCACCTCCATGGACTCCGACGGAACCCGCGCGGGTTTTGATTGCGAGCTGACCGCCGCGGTCAGCGAGGCCGTGAGCATTCCCGTCATCGCCTCGGGAGGAGCTGGAACGGTAGGTCATTTCACGGATGTCTTCGGACGCGGCAAGGCCGATGCGGCGCTTGCGGCAAGCATCTTTCACTTCGGTGTATCGAGCGCGCGTTCGCTCAAAGAAGAGCTGGCCAGGGCCGGCGTCTCCGTGAGGTTGCCATGCTGATTCCTTCCATCGACTTGCTGGGCGGCCGCATCGTTCAGTTGGTGCAGGGCGAAAAGTTGCGCGTGGCCTTTGATGATTTTGAATACTGGATCGAAAAGTTCGCGCGGTTTCCATTGGTGCAGTTGATCGACCTCGACGCCGCGATGCGCCAGGGCGATAACTCCGAGCTGGTAGCGCAGATTGCGCAACGGCTGCCCTGCCAGGCCGGCGGCGGCATCCACTCCATCGACCGTGCAAGGCAGGTGCTCGATGCGGGCGCGAAGCGCGTCATCGTCGGTTCCGCGCTCTTCTCTGAGAAGGGTGCAGTGAACACCGAGTTTGCCTCCGAGTTAGCCGCCAGCGTGGGCGCGGAGCGCGTGGTGGCCGCCATCGACACCAAGAACGGCAGAATCGCCGTGAAGGGCTGGAAGGCGCAGGCGGCGCTCACGCCCGACGAAGCGATTCCGCAACTCGAGGCCCATGCCGGCGCATTCCTCTACACGCACGTGGACGGCGAGGGACTGATGCAGGGCTTTCCCATCGAGACAGCCGCGCGATTGCGCAAGCTCACACAGCGGCAACTCATTGTGGCCGGTGGCATTCGCAGCCAGCAGGAGGTGGATGCGCTGGATGCACTGGGCGCCGATGCGGTGGTGGGCATGGCTGTCTACACGGAGCTGCTCGCGGTTTGATGGGCTGCGCAAGTTCTTCGCGTAGCTCTTATCCGTGCTTATTCCTGCGCCTCACCGATGGCGCGGCTGGTCTCAACGCGCGAGGCCCTCAGCAGCCTCGCAATCTGCTTGAGATGAAGTTGCACGGCATAGGCGCGCAGAATCTCGGCCTGGGAGAACCCGATGCCCGTGTGCCGTATCGCGGTCATGCGGGCTTCGAGCCGGGCAATGTCCTCTTCGAGATTCATCCGTGGCGGCACACTGAAACGCCATTCGTGAATGCGGTCGGCCACGTGGTGGAAACCACTACGAATATCCACAGTCAATTGTCCGAGGGCAGGTTCCAGCTGTTGCGCAAACCCATCGTGATGGCTGTCTTTGACTGAGAATTCCAGCGCCACCAAAGCGTCGAAGAGCGAGCGGCCAAACTGCGAGAGCATTCCCAGGCCCTCGCGCCAGCCTGGGCCGCCTGAGGGCTCATTGCGCGCCGCCTCCAGCAGTTGGTTGTTGCCGCGCAGCATGGCCAGCGCATCGTCGCGCAGCGAGGGCAGGTTCTCAGCGGGCGCGCCGCGAAAACCCTGCAAAATCGCCTCGAAAAAGGCGCCCAGCACCAGAAACTCCTGCGCCAGGCCGTCGCGCAACCTCAGCCGGGCGCGGTCCGGGAATACCAGCGTGGTCACGGCGAGCGCAACGACGATGCCCAGGACCACCTCGACCACGCGGTCCAGCGCCAGACTCCAGCGCGGACCCGCTTTCTGAACCAGCATGATGATCGTAATCGTGACACCAGCCAGCCGCGAGCTGCTCCGAAGCCCCAGCAAACCGCAGACAATGACCGCAGCGAGCACGGCCAGAATATAGTTCCAAGGAAGCACGCCGAACAGCGAGAACGAAAAGCCAAGCACGGCGCCGATCAGTGTGCCCAGAATGCGATCCTGCGAGGCGTTCACGGTGGAACCCACATTCGATTGCAGGACGATGATGGCGCTGATCGAACCCCAGTAGCCGTCATGCAGGCCAAAGCGCAGCGCCAGCCACCAGCAGAGTGCTGCCGCCAGCGCGGTCTTTGCGGCGTGGATCAGAAGCCGCTGCCGCTCCCAGAAAAGAATCCCAGGTTTCTCCGTCTGTTCCACGCGCAGCTTGATCGCAAGTTGCTCTTGGGACCACGTCTTGTTTGTCTTCAGGCGCATGGATGCAATCCGCAGTCGAAGATGCTCATAGATACAGGATGACCGAATCCGGCCCGTCCCGGCGGTGACCAGTCTCACGTCTTGCCCGAACTGGATCAATCAAGGCTACCAGCTTTCCGCAGGGCTGAACACGGCTGAAATCGCCCTGCTCGTTTAGCATAAGATTGAGGCGCCCGCATTGGCCGGGCCGAGTAACCCCATGCTAAGAGTCGGATACCCAGCAATCTTGGCCGCGGAGTTGTTCAGCGGCTTCCCCCAGGGAATCGAGCTCATTCCGCTGCCGGATTCCTTGGACCACGACATCGACATCGACGTCTGGATTCCCGACCCTTATCCGGGGCGCGCCATCCGGCTTTGGCCGCGGCTCCATGGGGTGTGCCTGGTGCTTTCGCTGATGGCGGGAACGGAGTGGATTCCGGGCACGGTTGGACCGCACGTGACCATCTGCAATGCCCGCGGCGCACACAACATCTCCACGGCTGAGTGGACCGTGGCCTCAATTCTGGCCATGCTGAAGTATTTTCCGTTCTATCTCGATGTGCAACATTCCGGCCAGTGGAAGCGCCGCTTCGAGGCCAGTGCGCGCTACGCCACCATCACCGGGGACACGCGCCCACTGTATCCGCCCGTCATGCTGGAGGAGCTGACCGGCAAGACGGTGCTGCTGGTAGGCTATGGCGCCATCGGCAAGGAGATTGAGCGGATGCTCGCGCCCTTCGACGTGGATTTGGTGCGCATGGCCCGCACCTCCCGCGCCGAACCCGAAATCCATGCCGTCGTCGACCTGGACGGCTTGTTGCCGCGCGCTGAAGTTGTGGTTCTGATTCTGCCCTCCACTGCGGAGAGCCACGGGCTGATCGGCTCACGCCAGCTTGCTTTGATGCCGCAGGGCGCGCTGCTGGTGAATGCCGCGCGCGGGCCGATTGTGGACACAAACGCGTTGGTTGACGCGCTCAACGCGGGCCGGATTCGCGCTGCCCTGGACGTGACCGATCCCGAGCCGCTTCCGCCCGGCCACCCGCTGTGGAACTGCCCCAACCTGCTGCTCACGCCCCACGTAGCCGGATCGAGCCCGCAGTTCGCTCCTCGTTCTCTACGCACAGCGGCAGGCGAGCTGCGCCGCTACATCGACGGCGAGCCGCTATACAACGTGGTTCAGGCCGCAATGTAACTGGCTGTTTCCGCGCGGTGCCAATCCCGAAGTCCCAGAGCGGCCAGCGCCACCAGTCCGGCATAGAGCGCGGCCGTGGGCCTCAGGTCCTTGTAGAGATACTCGCCGATGTAGACCACATCCACCGCAATCCACAGCCACCAATTCGCAGTATGTTTGCGCGCCTGCCACCAACTGGCCACCAGGCTGTAGCTGGTCAGCGCGGCATCCAGGTGGGGCAGCGCCGCGCCGATGCGCACCATCAACCACCCCAGCAGCACCGCGCCCGCCGCGCCCGCTGCCAGGCCCGCAAGCCAGCCCCGAAGCCCAAGCGGAACCACGCGCACCTCGCCCTCTTCGCGCACGCCGCGCCACCAGTGCCACCAGCCGTAAAGCGTGAAGGCCACGAAAAACACTTGCAGGAGCGCATCGGAGAACAGGCGTGCGCGATAAAAGACGACCAGGTAAATCACGTCCGCGGCCAGCACGACCGGCCAGCAAGCCAGGATGCGGCGCGTGGTCAGCCAGATGCCCAGCACCGTGGTGACAGTGCCCGCAATCTCCAGCCAGTTGGCGGCAAGATATTTTGTAATCTCCACCCAGCTCATCATGACTCGTTTCTCTCGGATTTGCGCTTGCGGGCTTCGGGCCATCGGCGCAACGCATGCAGCAACCTATTGCTGCCCGAACCGCGGAACCAGCGCGCATGTCCCACCAACCATCCTTCGCAGGCCATCGGCGCCTGTTCTTGAGAGTGCAGCACGCTCAGGAAATAGTCCGTTTCAGACAGCGCAAACTCGGCGTGGCAGAGGGCCGTCATGGGCGCCAGCGCCGCGGTCTCTTCATCGGAAAGCGGGCGCACCGATTCATAGCCGGCAAGTAGCGCGTGCAGATCGTCAAGATGCACGGGCACATTCTCAGGGTGTGCCGGATCACCCACAAGCACCAGCCACTCCACGATGTTGCGCTCGATTGCCTGGGCAAGATCGTGTACGGCGTTGGTGCGATCGGCCAGGCCAAAGTCGATGATCGCCGTGGCCCGCGCATCGGGGCCGGCATCGCTCCACAGCATATTGGAAGCGTGCAGATCGTTGTGCGTCCACAGCGGCTGCAGCGCGGGCAACAGCGGCAGAAGCTCGGCATGAAACGGCGCGAGCAGCTCCAGGGCCTCTTCGCGGCAACTGCGCTTCCGCAGATAATCCATGAGCGCGGGACGCGCAGCCAAATAGCATTCCAACTCCGCACGAGGGTCCTGCGAAGCAAAGATCGTAAAGCTGGCCACGAGCGGGCGAGGCTTGCGGCACGGCGCTCGAAATCCCTCCGACGCAAGATGCAGCCGCGCCAGTGCCTGGCCCGCGGAGTGTGCGTGTGCCGCAGTGCGGAACGGCGTCCAGGAGAGTGCATCTTCGTAAAGGTCCACGCCCTCGGGCGCCTCGTGCACCTCATAGGTCCACTCGCCTCTCTCGACAGCCGTCTCGCCGGATGCGGTGGCAAATACGCGCGGCACCGGCGCTCCTGCGCCGAGCAGATGCGCAAGGAAGCGATGCTCCTCAAGCAATCCCTCGGCATCGCGCACGGTCCGGTGATGGCGCTTGATGAAAACCCGCCCGATTGGCGTTGCCACTACGCTGGCCGCCGAAAACGGCCGCGGGCTGGCCGAAAGAATCTCAATCGGCTCGTCGCAGGCAGGGAACTGGTTCAACAGCGCGCGTACCTCGGCAAGCGCAAGCGGCGGCCAGTCGGGTTCCACCAGCGTGCCGTCCATGCCGTGCGCTTTTACTGTTGTACTCATCGCGGAATCATCCTTCACCTGAAGCAGCGGTCCTAGAAAGTGTAATGCGCTGAGAGCCGCACCGTCGTGGGTGCGCCCAGGTGGATGAATGTGTCGCCATAGCTGGCCCCCGTATCTTTCCAGTAACGTCTGTCGGTGATGTTATCCGCATAGAGCCGCAGAGTCACGCGGCCCTGCTCGCCGCCGGGCGTATAGCGCGCGCCCAGGTTGAAGATGTTATACCCGGGCACGGCGACGGCATCGTCGCGCGTAGCCTCCTTGCGCCCCGTATAGCTCCAGCCGGGCATCAGGTGCAGCCCGTGCGCGTGGGGCAGCAGGAGATCGGCAAACAGAGCCGTGCGCAGATGCGGCACATTGAGCACCTGCTTGTTGTCGAAAGCCGGCGTACCCGTGTCGTCGGAAAGCGCGCGGATGGCCGCCGCGGAAGCCGTGAGCCGCAGCCAGTTCGTGGCCTTGCCTTCCGCGTTCAGCTCGATGCCGTCGTGGGTCTCGCGGCCTTCGGATTCAAAGCACAGATCGCCGGGCCCATAAAACTCACTTTGCGTGCAAAAGCTGTCGGGGGCCTGGATCACCTTGGGATAGAAGAAAGGCGCGCGCATGTGGAACAGCGCGGTGGTCAACAGGATGCGCTGGTCCGGTTCATACTTCGCCCCGACCTCAGCCTGGCGGGTGAGGTATGGTCCCAGAAACTGGTTCGCGTTGTCCACCCACCACGGCCCTTGCGGCCCCAGCGAAAGCAGCACCCCGTAGTTGCCATAGAGCGTAAGGCTGGTTACCGGATTGAAAGTGACCGCGTACTGCGGCAGCCGGATGAGCTTGTCCGTGATGGTGGGCAGTGTTCCGGGGCTGGTGGCGCTGAGGGAGTAGTTATTGTCCCGGAGGGAATCGAACCGTCCCCCCGCGAGCAATTGAATGCGGCCGGGGAGATGAATCCTGTCCTGCACCACCGCGGCCGATTGATGATTGTCTTCCCAGAGTGCTCGCGGGCCAGCTTGTTCTCGCACTCCGTCGTAAGTCGCGCCGGGAAACGGCGTGATGGGCTGATAGATATTCTCAGACCCGATGTAGCTGTATACCGCGCCATCCTGCACCCAGCCCGGCGCTCCATTGGGCGGTGCGCCGGGCTGCTGAACACTGCGCCGGAAAAGCTCGCCCCCGCCGGCCAGGTCCTGCCCAACCGCCCCGGTCTTGACGTTGCCGGTCACCAGCGCTTCGGCTTGTGCGTCGATGCGCAACTCGCCGGGGTCGCGGTAGTCGTAAATGTCGTAACCACCATCGGGAGCGAAGAAATAAGAAGGCGCGGAGCCGCCACTCCCCTGGCACGCAGCCTCATACGAGCAGCCATACGCATAGACCACGTTGTCGTCGATCAGCGAGTGGCTGAAGCTCGCCGCGGCAAAGGCCCGCCACGCTCGGGGAAGATCGTAGTCCAGCCGCGCCCCGGTGTTGAACGTGTCGAACGTGTTGGGTTTGGCCCACGACTGCTCGCCCAGCATTGTCGATGGATGAACTTGGTCGAGATCGGGCACGACCGTTCCGCCAAGCAACTGGTAGCCGCAGACCGAGCGCTCCACCTTGTGCTGGTATTCGAAGTCGCCCTTCAGAATCGTTTTCGGGCTCAGCTTCCAGTCGGCAGCGCCCGCGCCCACCGCGCGCCAACCATTCGCGTCGTTTACATAACTCTCGATCTTTTCGCCGGCAAGATTCAAACGCGCGCCCACCTGCTTCCGGCTGCCGAACAGGTGCCCCAGATCGACAGCTCCGTAAGCGGTCCCGCGATGATCGGTGGCCAGATCCACGGCCTCCACGGTGGCCGGCCGCTTGGTGACGTAGTTGATGAGCCCGCCGCCCGAGGCCACGCCGCTCTCCACGCCGGCAATGCCCTTGAGGAACTCGACGCGCTCCTTGTTTTCAAGCGGCACGTCCTGCTCGCCGGCGATGGTCATGCCGTTAATCTGGAGTCCCGTGGCCAGATCGATCGGGAAGCCGCGAATCTCGTAGTCACCGTAGTAGCCCACCGGCGCGTAATCTTCTCCAATAGACGCGTCGTTCTTCACCACGTCGGAGAGTACACGCGAGACCTGGTCGGTCAGCAAGTCGCGAGTGACCACCGTGGCCGAAAGCGGCGTCTCCTCAAGCGTGGCGCCGTCCAGATTGCCTACCGTGACGGCGTCGGGAAGATAATCGTCCTTCACCTCGCCGTGGACCACGACCGTGGTGGTGACGCGCTGAACTTGCTGCGCGGGTTTCGGCGCGTCGGGCGTCTGCGTTGTGCCGGCCGGCGCCGGGCTCTGTGAAAATGCCCAGAACGAATCGCCCGAAGCGCCCAGAGCGCCCAGGCAGCAGATCGCCATCAACAACTTCAAGAGCCAGCCGCAGCCCGCGCCAGGCACTCGTGTTGTGCCCACGCGAAGGCCGAGAGCCTGCCGCTCATTCGATGCGAACTCGGGGCTTGCGGAAAATTGAGATGGTTTGCGGGCCGTGACGGCGGCTGCGACTTCGAGCATGGTCTCCCCTTGTTTCCGACTGAATGAAACAAGAGAACTCATGCTGCGATTCGAGGAAGAGGGCCCATCGGCTTCGAAAACTTCCCACGCCGGTATTATCCGGATCGGGTTCGAGGGTATATCTCAGCCCCACACCGTGGAGCACCCCTGTT
>Ga0182014_10004140_pt1 | contig 16878 bp, 7 predicted proteins | sample 612S2DmetaG_FD_120489 | JGI IMG/M metagenome (GOLD analysis project Ga0182014, IMG submission 120489) | Permafrost microbial communities from Stordalen Mire, Sweden - 612S2D metaG | ecosystem: Environmental > Terrestrial > Soil > Wetlands > Permafrost | place: Sweden: Stordalen | collected... | reverse complement strand
GGTGGGCGGAATCTCGGTGTGGCCCTCCTTGGTCAACACGATCGCCTGGATGCGGTGGACCTTCGTCGGCGAGCCGGCCAGCCCGCACCGCTGGAGGTCGGCGTGGATGGTGTCGAGGTCCCACTGCTCGATCAGCAGGCCGGCTGTCTTGAGAGCCTCGATCCGGCGCTCGGTCTCGGCGGCAAGCTGCTCGGGAGAGCCGTCGGGCAGGGCGGCCTTCACTTCGGCCGCTACTTCGGCGGGGACTTTTGCGCGTTTCTGCCGCATTACCCGTTTGGCCGCCGGCGGCCGCGCCTCGTTGGCCGACTCCAACACGGTAACCAGGACGGGCAATTTCCCCTCCACGATTTCCCAGCCGTGGCCGACGTTCCGCCGGATGCGCACCGCGCGATCGTGGACGCTAATCAGCTTCTCCAAGTAGGTAATCTGGGCGATGCCCAGCTTCTCGGCACACTGGGGGCCCACCTGGGCGGTGTCGCCGTCGATGGCCTGGCGGCCGCAAAATACGAAGTCGTACCGCCCGACGGTCCGGACGGCCTGACTGAGAATGTAACTGGTGGCCAGGGTATCGCTGGCGGCGGCGCGGCGGTCGGTCAGGAGGATCGCCCGGTCGGCGCCGCGAAACAGACTGTCGCGGAGGACGTCGGCCGCCTTGGGCGGGCCCATGCTGACGACGGTTACGGTCCCGCCGTACTCGTCGCGGACTTCCAGCGCGGTTTCCAAGGCATGGAGGTCTTCGGGATTGAAAATCGTGGGCAAGGCTGCCCGATTGACGGTCCCATCCTCCTTCATCGCCTCGGCGGTGATGTTGGCGGTGTCGGGGACCTGCTTTACGCAAACGATGCTGTCGTACGGCACGTTCCTGGCTCCACAACCATCAAGTGGGTAAAAGGGGGAAGCTTATCAGGCTCTCGCGGTTAGGTCAACCCCCGATTCGCGGCACATGCGATTTGAATTTGACAAGCAGGTATTTCAAAATCGCGGGATGAGCGTTTTGAAACTCGAAACGTGGTGGCAAGCTGGGACGTTTAGCGGGCGGGCTTGCCCGCCGTGTTGGAACCACGAACCGTTATTGGGACTCAGGAAGCTAATGTCGTTTAGCGGCCGGCGGCACGCCGGCCAAGACGGCCGAATGAGCCGCCCACGCCGACGTTCCGTCGGCGGCTAAACACGCCATTGGCAATCCGACCCTCAATAAACATTTTGATAATGAATACTCTGCTGACGATCAATCAGCAATCTTTCCAGCTTGACCGCAAAAACTTGACGCACCCTGCTGCTCAGAACCGCATCGACTCGGGCAGCATGTCTTTGAAGCGGTTGAGGAATCCGCTCCGCTCGGGCGGCTTCTGTTCGGCGGGGTGTGGCTGGGCAATCACCGTGTCGGCGGTCGCCGCGCCCGCCGGCAAGGGCACGTTCTCCTCCAGGAACCGCGGCCAATAGCCCTCCAAGAGCCGCAGACAATCACCCACCTGGCCGTGCTGAAGTTTGACGTCGGCCAGCGTGATGAGTTTCGACAACTCCACCAGCTCGGAGCGGCTGAAGGCCAGGCCGAACAGTTGCACGTCGTCGACCCACACTTCGCCCGCGCCCATCATGTCGAACCGCACGCGGAGCGACGTCAGCCCTTCCAGCGGCAGGTCGTCGACCGGGATGACAAAGCGGCTCCACTGCGTCGGGATGGGCGGCACCGAGGACTGGCCGGTACCGGTAGCCAGACCGACCGGAGCACAACGATAGTAGACGCGGCCGTGAGGCTTCCCTTCGATGGCCAATTGCAGGGGCGGCTGCCGCTGGGGGTCGGCCACGCGAAGCCAGACGGCCATCGACAGCCGGCCGGTGGTGGGCGGAGGAAACGGCCGGCTCACCAGGCACGCCACCGGGCCCGTGCTGCTGATCTTCACCGACTGCTGGCCGCTATGCTTTTGCGTTTTGTCCAATTGGATGCTGACGCCGCTGTGCGTGGTCACGGCCCAATCGGGGATCGGGCCGGCGCCGCCGGCCGGGCGCTCGAAGCCGGGATTGGCCACCACGTCCAGCGTGGGCGGGTTCCGCAGGGCAGCCGCCCGGGCGCCCAGCCGGTGAATCTGCAAGCCCAGCGCGGCCTCTACCGAGCCGGGCCAGGTGCTCTGCGGATTGGAGAACGGCACGTTCGGCTCCGACAACTGCACCGCCAGCAGGTCGTAGGGCTCCAAGCGCACTTCCCAAGACATGCCCGTGCCCGCATCCGCTTGCAGCGGCGCGATCTTCCGCGTGCCGGTCAGCTCCTCGATGCGGCAACTCGGGCTGGCTTCGACGTGGATCCGCGCCGTGGTGCTAAACGGCGCGTCGTTGACGGCGTAGAGGTAGGTGCGGCCGCCGGCGGTGCCGCTGCGGAAGGTGACCGGCTGGGCCACGTCGCTGGCCTGCCGGTTGCCCACCGCCGGGAAACGTACCGGCGGCAACGCGCGGTAGGCGGCCGCCAGGTTGCGGGTGGTTTCTTCCTGGCCCATCGACAGCAGCCAGCCGCCGTCGACCATCACCTGGGCGTCGAGGGTGGCGAGGCTGTGAACGAACCGCCGCCGGTTCTCTTCACCCGCCGGCGCCGCCTGAGAGACCAGCCACGTGTAGCTCGGCTTGAAAGGGCTCTGCTGGTCGAACGACGCGACGCGAACTTCATGCGGCTGGTGGAAGAACAGGCTGCCGGAAGCGCCGGCCGTTTGGAAGTAGCGGTCGAAATCGGCCATCTGACTGACCTCGATGTCGGCGGCGCGGGCGGCAAGGTTGGCTTGCGGCAGTATCCGTTCGGGCCGCAAGAGAACGATCCGCGCTTGGTCGTCGGGAAAGAGCCGGGCGTCGATGCCCACGTGCAACAGCGTTTCGGCCACGCTGGTGCGCCGCGGTAGGGCAGGCCGCAGTTCGTTTTCCAGTTCCGGTCCGCCGATCATGCCGGCCCCGGCCAGATAGAGCCGGCTGCCGGGCCGGATCGCGGCCAGTTCGTCGTAGACGCGGCGGTAGAACTTAGCCAGTTGCGCAGCCCGCCACTCCAGCCACACCCGGCGGTTGGACTCTTGGGCAAAGAAGGCCGCGCGTTGGGCGAAACGCTTCGGGCCCTCGGCCGGCACGACCAGCCTCGTATCGCGCTCGAATTGGGCCATCGTCACATCGTCCAATCCCCAGTCGGGGCCGGGCAGTTGGGCGTAGCCGTCGGCCGACAGCCGCACGGCCAGCCCGGCGAAGGAAGCGTGCCGTGCATAGCGTTCGGCCAGTTCCCGCAGCACGCCGAGCATCGCCTGTTGCACGCGCGGATCGAGCACGTTGTAATACGGCGCCAGTCCGCGTTGCGGGGGTGACGAGGCGCACCAGCTTGCGCCATCCGCCCCGATCCACTCGATGCCCTGAGCGGCCGGCCCGCCGCCGCGGCGGATGGTCTCCAGTTCCGGCAGCGGCGCCGCGAACTCGACGGCGGGAATCAATTGCAGCTCCTCGCGGTCGAACAGCCGCAGCAGCATCTCCAGCACGTCCTTGCGGACGGGGTCTTGGGCCGTGGCGAAGAACACGCCGGTATCGTAGCGGGGCGTGGGCGCCAGGCGCGTGCTGGGATAGATCGTGCTGCCGTCGGCCAGCACCGTCAGCATCAGCCCGTTGTAGCCGGCGTGGTGCAGATAGTCGACCAGCCGCGTCCCGCCCTCATAAAAGGTCCACCAATCGGCCAGACTGCGGCCGCTCCAAGCGTCGAGGCACTGGTCGGCCGAGAAGTTCTCGGCGATCAAGGGTCGGTCGAGGTACGCGGCCAGCAGCCGCCGCTCGGGCGCGGCCCGTTCCGGCAGCGCCCGGGACAGACGCTCGGGACCCGCCAGCACGCGAATCTTGCCGTAGACGGCCGGGGTATGGTCGCGGCCGTTGGTCATCAGCACCAGCGGCGCGGTGGTCCGCGGCCAGAAGATCAAGCGGTGCCGCTGCCAGCACGGGGCTCCGCCCCAAGCCACCGCCTCCGGGCTGCGATCGAAACCGGAATCCAAGCCGATCGGCGTCAGGGCTCCGGCGGCATTGGGTTCGACGATGCTGATGCCCAGGCTCTGCGAGACGTCGCTGGGATAGTCCACTTCCAGAATGTGCGGCCGGCCAGGCTGACTGATCGGCAACCAGTACGCCTGCCAACTGACGTCGGGGGAATTGGCATTGGGATTGAGCTGCGCCAGTTCCCCCAGCGGGTGCGACCGAGTCTGGAAGCAGTCGTTGCCCAACGGTCCCTTCCACAGCCGCGGCATATGGGCCCTGGTCAACGACAACTGCGGCAGCTTGTTGATCTTCTCGAACCAGCGCGGATTGACCGGATCGATCTCCACGACCGGGGTAAACTCGCGTCCGCTGGGCGTGCCAGGCGACCGCTGCGGGCTGAGCACCAGCAGTTGCACGCGCCGCTCGGCGATCGTGCGCTTCCAATTCAACGGTTGCCGAACCGCCTGCGACCAGTGCGGATTGCTCACGGCCGCGATCACGATTTCGTAGACGCCTTCTTCGCTCGGCAGGGGAATTTCCAAGGGCAGCTTGATCGCCTGCCCGGCCTGCACGTCGCGCTGCTGCGACCAGAACTCTTTCCCGTTCCCCAGAAGCTGAATTTTCAACCGCGCTCGGGCGTCCTCGGGCAGAGGCAAGGCATGCGGTTCGAGCGTCGCCTTGAACACTTCGCCGGGGGCGAACACCAGGCTGTCGCCAGCCAAACTCACCCGCAACGAATCGCCCGGCGTGCGCATCACCAGCAGGCGGTTACCGTTACTATCGAGTTGCTTGTTGACGAACTCGCCGGAGAGATCGGCCAGGGGCATTTCGACGGCCGGGGTCGGCTTCAGATCGTCGGCGGCCGAGAGCTGCACCAGCAATTTCGCGCCCACGGGGGCGGTGACCAGCAATTCCACGCCATCGTAACCGCGCGGGCTGCGTTGCTGAACGATGAGCTTGCGGCTTTCGCCGGCCTCGCCGTCGAGCCACATCGAGCCCGGCTCATCGGCTTCGATACCCAGCGAGCGCGGCTCGGCGAGCACGCCTTCGCTGACGGCGATCGTTCCCCGCCACACGCGTTCCGGACCGCCGCCCCAGGCGATACGCACGCGCATATCGTCAGCCCAGCTCGCGTGTGCGAGAAGCGCCAGCAGCGTTGCCGCCAGCACGCAACGACAGACTCTCCCCGCGGCCGCAACGCGCGCGGCGGGCAGATGGCGTCCTTGCGATGCTTTCGGACGTCCTTGTCCGATCATCGTCGATCCCGCGAAAAGGGCAACCAACACAATCGCGGCGGATTATAGTGAGAACCCTCGCCGCACCACCATCCCGATCGGCGAGGAATTGTGGGGGCTCACGGCGTCGAAAGAGAGAACATGGCTAACATAGGCAGACAAGGAGACTTCTTGCGTACCTCTGTCATGTTTTTTTCGGGAGGGGCAGGCATTTTTGCCTCCTTGGAGTGCGGCGATTCATCGCCGCCGTGTTTGGCTTCCGGGCGAATTGTTGGGGGGTTGTTTGGTTTCCGGGCGGTTCGTCGGGGCTTCTCCCAGCGAGCCACGCTTGCCCAGCCGGGGCGTGCAGCCGCCCGTCCAAAAGCGGCGATAAATCGCCGCACTCCACAGGCGAAAAGTGGCGATGAATCGCCGCACTTCATAAAACGCCGCGCGGCTACCGAAAGATCGCGGTAATGCCCTTGGGCGGGAAACAGAGGATGGGGATCAACAACGAGGCCCAGCCGATCGCCGTTTGCAGCCAACTCAGTCGGCAATTGTCGTCGGCGGTGGGCGGATGGTCGACGCCCAACAGGATCACCAGCACGAGCATGGGAACCCAGAAGTAGTCATTGTTGTAGATGGGGTACACGATCGCCGCTATCAGCAGCGCGCGGGCCAGCGTATTGGCGCGCTGGCCGAAGAGGGCGTAGACCACGTGGCCGCCGTCGAACTGGCTGATCGGCAGCATGTTCAAGCCGGTCACCAGCATGCCAACCCAACCGGCCATCAGGAACGAGTTGAACTGATTGAGGTACAAGACGGCCGGCGTGGGATAGTCGGGCCGAATCCAATGGATCAGCCACTGGAGGATCAACGGGTTGTGGAAACAGAAGCTATCGCCGGGCGGCGGCACGGCCGGAAGTTGTAGGATGCCAATCCAGACGATGGGCAGCGTCACGGCCAGGCCCGCCAACGGTCCGGCCACGCCCAGGTCGAACATTTGGCGGCGGTTCGCCAGCGACCCTTCCATGCCGATGACCGCGCCCATCGTGCCGAAGGGGACGATGGGCACGGGGATGAAATAGGGCAGGCTGGCGGGGATGCGGTGCCGCAGGGTCATGAGGAAGTGGCCCATTTCGTGCGTCAGCAGCAAACCCAACACGAGCCCCATGTACAACAACCCTTGCTGCCAGTCCAGATGCGCAACGGCCAGGGCCTCCGACAGGGCGCGGAAAGGGGAACCTTGGGGCAGGTTGTCTATGAAGATGTGATACGCCATCGTCAAGTGGACCACCGGTTTCCAAGCCACGGCGCCCGTAAAGAACGTCGACAGGCACGTGGCCAGCAGCAGGACCACCGGCAGCAGAACCCGGCGTTCCTGCGGCAGGTTGGTATCCTCTTGCTTCAGCGTGACATCGGTTTCCGTCGTGACGTCGGTCGACATCGGCAGCGCGTCTCCGGCAGGACCAAGTAGCAGTGTGCGATTCGTATAGGACGCGATTCGTGTAGGGTGGGACCAGCGGAGCGCAGTCCCACCAGGCGTTCTTGCGGGTCTTGGTGGGACTGCGCTCCGCTTGTCCCACCCTACCTTCTACGTTCCTACACGATTCACGCACCCCAACTAGCATACTGTCGCACGGGCTGGAACGCAAAGGGGAGCTGGAACGTTTAGTCGGCGGGCTTGCCCGCCGAGAGTGTTCGGCGTTCCAACAGGGCGGGCAAGCCCGCCGGCTATTGAGGGTCAGCAAATCAACGTCGTTTAGCGGCCGGCGGCACGCCGGCCAAACGGCCGATCTGGCAATTCACGCCGCGTGGACGCGGCGGCTAAACACGACATTGCTTTTCTGAGATTCAATAAACAATTCCCCTTCTTGCCAACGAGAATCACTGTGCCCGGAGCATCAACGCGGCCGGTGGCGGGCGGGTCACCAGTCGTTTCCCAGCAGGTGGACGTCGCCCGGCGGAATCTCCGCCCGCCGCAGGGGATAGAACATGGTCACGTTTTTCGCGGGCAGGGGCTCGACGCGGCCCTGCTGGTCGATGCGCACGACGCTCCGGCCCTGCACCAAGCGCCATCCCAGCCCGGCGTAGAGTCGGGCGAGGTCCACCGTGCAGAACAAGAGGCCCAGGTCCAGCTCCCGACGGCGTGCCTCGTCCATGGCCAGCGACATGACTTGCCGAAAGAGGGCCGATTTTCGGTGCTCCGGCACCACCAGCACGTTCTGGATTCCCGCCGCGCGCACAGGCTGATTGCCGGCAAGGATTTCCCGTTCGACAACGCCCGCGTGGGCGATGACGAGGTCCTGGCGCTCGACGAGGACCGACCAGGTGGGAAAGGTGCCATGCCACGCCCGCGTTTTGGCGAAGACCTCGCGTTCGGCCGGAAAGCAGCGGCACAGGGCGACGCGAATGGCGGCGTCCTCTGCCGCCGTGAGCGACTTTTCGGCAACAAGTCGCGGGGTCACGTGCTGGCTCCTTTTACCCTTGTGGTGCAGGCGTCCCGCCTGCGTTTTTTCCTGGGCAGGCGGGACGCCTGCACCACAAACGATTCATCAAGTTATTCTTTTGCAAGCCCTTCGCTGGCGAACTGCGGCAGGTACTCCGCTTGGGCCTTCAACAGGTCGTCGGCCAACCGCCCGGCGTCGGTCGGCGAGTCGACCGCGCCGTCCAACAGGAGCGCTTGTACGAACTTCTGGCGGTTTCCTTGCAGGGCGGCGTCGACGACAGTTTCCGCCCATTGATAGTGCGTGGCCAGGGTGCCGGCCAAGGCCGCATCGAACGCCGGCAGCCCGATGGCTCGAAGGCCGCCGCCCTGGGCCACGGCGGGACATTCCACAATCACGTCCGGCGGCAGGTTGGGCACCTGGCCACGGTTGGGAAGATTCGCCGAGTACACCCGGCCCACGTCCTGGCGGATGCTCTCGATAATCTCCGCCACCTGCTCGTGCTCGCCGCGGATGCCCTCGAAATAATCGGCCGGCAGCGGGCCGGGCGCCAGGGCGTGCTCTTCCATCTCCCGATACACCCGGTCGCCACGCTCGATGACGGCCTCGAACGGAAAGGCATCGACCCCGAGCGTCCGGCCGTAATAGCTTTTTTCGCCGCGGAAGAACTGGGGAAAGAACTCCGTGACATGCCGATCGAGTGCGGCCGGAAAGGCCGCAAAACACTGGAACAATTGCCAAGCGAACGGATAATCGACGTTCAACCCGGACTCGTCCCAGGGCGAGAGGGACGCCCGCGGATCGCCCGGGCCGGGGACCACCCCGCCAGCCAGCCGTTTCGCGGCGACCTCATGCAGTCGCGGCAGGGCGTCCTGGCCGCGGAGGCTCACTTCCGTGAACCAGGTGAGATGGTTCATGCCGGCGGCGGTGTATTTCACCGCGTTGACGGGCGCCTCCAGGGCTCGGGCCAGGTAGACATGGACCTGAGACACGCCGTGGCAGAGTCCGATCATATTCGCCTTCGTCGATTTGTGCACCGCGCGGCAGACGGCCGCCATGGGATTGCCATAATTGAAAAACAGGGCCTGCGGCGCCAGATCGAGCACGTCTTCGGCGATCTGGACCATGGGGGGGATCATTCGCAGCGCCCGCGAGGTTCCGCCCGGCATGACGGTATCGCCCACCGGTTGGTAGATGCCGTGTTGGCGGGGAACGAACACGTCTTGTTCCCACGCGCGGCGTCCGCCCACGGCGATGGTGGTGATCACGACCGTGGCGTCGGCCAGCACGTCGCGCCGATCGGTGGAGCTCGAAAGCCGGAGCGGGGCACGCCTGGCCTCGACCATTTTGTGCGCCAGGCCGGCGGCGACCGCCAGGGCGCTGGCGTCGATATCTACCAGGGCCACTTCGGCCTCCCACTGGCGCTGGATCAAGTCGCCGAGCAGCCCGCGGGTGAACATGGCGCTGCCCGCGCCGATGAGGACGACTTTTTCCCGCATGCTCGCACCTCGTTGTTTGCCGCCATGGACGAAACCGTTCACACCCGTGAAAGGCCTGTCATTGAAAGGCCTGTCATCCTGAGCGCAGCGAAGGATCTCGCGCCCGTACGCAGCCCAGATCCTTCGCTGCCCTCAGGATGACAGTCGCCCCGAGGACTTGTGCCACGCCCGGCTAACCTCTATTATATCGTCCTCATCTACCCCCCGCGATTTCTCTGCCCGGCACAGCTAGGAACATTTCGCCGCGATGAACATTTCCCGCGATCAAACGAAGATTGGGACGCTGCTGTGCCTGTTTTCCTCGCTCGGCTACACGGCCTACAACGTGTGCCTTCGCGACGTCTCGCAGCGATACGATCCGTCCTGGATCAATTGCGTGCAATCCTCGGTGACCGTGGCGGTGTTCGGCGTCTATCTGGGCTGGCAGGCGGCGCGCGGCCGTCGCGTGTTGCCCCCCAGGAACGAACTGCTGGCCCTGCTCGCGATCAGTTTGATTACGCAGTTCGGCAATATCTTCTACGTGTGGTCGATGAGCGTCGTGGGGATCGCCATTACGGCGACGCTGCAAACGGGCGTCATGCTGGGGGCCAGCGCCATCCTCGGCCTGATCGTGCTCCGTGAACGGGTTTCCGCGCGGCAGGTGGTGGCAATCGTGATGATCACCGTCTCGATGGTCTTTTTCAGCTCGGGCGCGCAATCTTCCAGCGGACCAACGGTCGGCCATGGGCTGTCGCTCACTGTCCTCTTGGGGATCGGCGCCGCGGCCTTGGCCGGCATCGCCTTCGCCCTGCTCGTCGTGGGAGTGCGCAAGACCGTCACCAGCAACTCCTCTTCCGAGGCCGTCGTGTTTCTCATCAGCACCATGGGCGTGGCGGCGATGGGACCCTGGTGCCTCTATCGTCACGGATTCCAGACGCTCGTGCGAACGCCCCCGGGCGATCTCGGCGTCATGCTCGCCGCCGGCGTTGTGAATCTGATCGCCTTCCTGTTGGTGACCAAGAGCCTGCGGATGATCTCGGTCGTTCGCTTCAACGTGATGAACAACGGCTTGACGACCACCATGAGCGCGACCCTCGGGGTGGTGGCGTTCCATGAGGCGTGGAACGGCACGCTGTTGCTGGCAATGCTGCTGGCCATGGCCGGCATTTTGATCATCAGCATCCAGGCGCCGTCGAAATAAACGAGCTATTGGGACTCGGACATTTAGTGTCGTTTAGCGGCCGGCGGCACGCCGGCCAAACGGCCGATTTGGCGATCCACGCCGCGTGGACGGGGCGGCTAAACATTTTGCCGATGAATACTTCGGTGAAGATTAATAAACCGTGATGCCGTGCAATCTCGCACGACAGATTACGGTGCGGCCTGGAACTGCCAGCGGCCCCACAGTTGCGGCGTCAGTTCCGCTTCGCTGGGCACGTCCGAGACGATTCCCGTGGCCTTGTTGCACCAGTACACGCGGTGCAGCGTCTGAAGACCGTCACCGCGCAAGATGCCCAGATCGCCACGGAGCGTGTCGCCGGGTTGCGGGTTCAGGCCGAGCACCGCCAGCGGGACTGAGAGTTCGTAGTTCCCGTCGGCAGCCGCGAGCTGCACCTTGTCGGAGACGTCTTCCACGCGATCGATGTGGATGGTGCGCCAGGGCGACGAAAAGGCGACCGGCTCGGTGGCGCCGGGCACGACCGCGCGGTAGAGGACCGCCCGGGTCTTGCCTTTCACTTGCGTGACGAACAGCCGCAGGTCGCCTGCGGCCGGTTTCTGGCGATGGTCGTCGGCCTGCGGATTGGCGCCGAGGAAGAGGTCCAGCCCGCCGCCGGTCTTGAACGGGGCCTGGGCGATTTCGCCGGAATTCTTCAGCAGATTGGCGTCGGCCGTGCGAAACGCGGCGTAGAGCCGATCGCCCGAAACGGCCACGGCGGCGGCAACGTCGTAGGGTTGGCTGTGGCTGTCGAAGTTGGCGGGTACGCCGCTGCGGTCGATGGGGGCCCAGTCGGCGGTGGCCCAATCGTCCAGTTTGCCGTCCACGGTCGGGGCCGACGGCCGCAGGGCGACCTTCAGCGTACCGATGCCTTGCCGCTTCTGCCGGCGCGATTCGCTCCGCACAAAGTACGCCTGAGCCCGCTGAAGATCGTCGGCCGAGATGCTGAGCGATTGTGCGGGCAGGCGGCGGATGCGGTCGAGGCCGTCGACGCGCACCAGGCTGGTCCGGGCGCCGTCGACCAGGTAGACCTTGTCGTCGGCCGTCTGCGTGATCGAAGGCCAGAAGTTCTCATCGTGCAAGCTGATGCTGTTCAACAACATGTTCCGCCGGGCGATGGGCATACCCCAGACGACGCCCCGGCGGACGTCGCGGAACAGTTCGGCGACGAACAAGCCGTCGGCCGTGAAGAGGTACATGTTGCCCATGTTGCCGTTGACGCACCACAAGAGCCCGCTGTCGCCGGCCTTGAGCTTGAGGAAACCGCCCAGCAGCCGCGTGGTTCCGATCACCTCACCGGGCCGATCGGGCGGAGGCGCCTCGTGCGAGGCGTGCAGCCCTGGCCACAGGCTCGGGTACGCCCAGCGGGGTTTGCCGCGATAGGCGCCGCCAACCGATTGTTGCGCGAACGGCTTGGGAGCCACGGTGAAGATGCTCCAGCCATCGGGATCGCAGAGGGCCTGATCGCCGCCGGAGGAGGTCGGGTCCTGCGCGCCGGCGACGAGGACTTCGCCCCGCGCGGGATCGTACACGGGTACGCCTTGGGCCGTGAACCTCTGGGGCGGATAGCGAATCGCCTGCTGGTCGACGCGCGCCGCGACGATGGCCAGGTCGGGCATCACGGTGATGCCGCCGGGCCGGGCCTTCCAGAAGACCACTTCGTCGGGCTGGACGCGACCGTCGCCGTTGAGATCGCTCCAGGCGAACATGGCCTGGTTTTTCCAGTAGTCGCCCGCCAGGTTCACGCCCTCGGGCCAACGCGGCACGAAGGCCGCCTCTTGCAGCAGCTTCCATTGGTTGGCCATGCCAAACGCGGCGACGGGGATGGCCAGGCCGTCGCGGTCGATCCACAACACGGCGATCGAGGCGCCGTTGGTCGGGTTGCTGTTGTAGCAGTTGGTGAAGTAGCGCTGCCGCTTGCCATCCGGCCGCGTCCGGTAAAGCGGCATCTCCGGCTGGCTGGCGCAAGTAAAGCGGTCGGGAAGCTGCAAGGCATCGGGCCCGGGGCGGAAGAGGACGCGGACCAACCGGTCGCGCCCCGTCGCCCAGTCGAGCCGGAACTCCATGCCATGGTAGTAGAAGCGGGTCTTGTCTTCCGGATCGAGTCGGCCGCCGCCGCCGTATTCCGCCGGCCCGTAGAAGGCCTTGAGCAACTTTCCGGCGAGCGTCCACACGCTGACGCGCTTCGGCTGGAAGTCGCATTCGGTGACCCAGAGCTGGTCGTTGCTGTCGATGGCCATTCCGGCCGGATTGTTCATGTGCCGCGGGTCGTAGGGTCCGGCCTTCGGCACGCCGGGGTTGCCGATCGCGTGCAACGCCTTGCCCGACGGGTCGAACACCTTCACCTGGTGGCTCTGGCCGCGGTCGCTGATGTAGAAGTTGCCGCGGGCGTCGAGCACGACGTGCTGTGGATCGTCCAGCCCGCCGGCCACGAGCCGCTCCGGCTCTGCCAGCTTCCCTTGGTCCGAAAGCAGTCGGTAGCGGTACAAGGCCTTGCCGGCCAGTACGAGCAGGCGGCCTTGCGAATCGAAGGCCAGGCCGCGGGGATCGGTCACAGGGGCTACGCCGCGGGCCTGGCCCGTCCGGGCGTCGATGAACACCAATTGGTTCAAGCGGGACATGCTGAGGACGAGCGTCCCGTTGTAGGCGGCGATACCGCCGAATTGCTCGCCCCACTGGATGTCGCCCTCGGCCGCGTGACCAGCGGTCTGAGGAAGGAAATGGTATTTCGGCACCGGCTTGTCGCCGGCAGGCGTGAGCGCGGTCAGGCGTACCTCGCCCAGTTTCTCTTTCGGCCGTTTCGGATCGGGATCGCTGCCCCAGGAGGCGGCCACGTAGGCAAAGGTCGTGGCGACGCGTTGCGGGCCGGCGTCGCGAGCGAGGAAGGGCGCGCCGGTCCAGGTGCCGCCGACCCAGCCCACGCCGCCTTGTTTGCGTCCCGCCAGATCGACCCAGGCCAGGCCGTCGCCCCCTTCGCTCACGTAACTGCCGAGATAGACCAAGGGCTTTCCGCCCGGCGCGGTTTCGGCGGGGACGAATACCGCGGCCTGCGGCGGCGTGTGGTTGGTGAGCCAGCCGCCGGTACGATCGGCGGTGGGCCAGGCCGGAGTGCCGGCATTGTAGACCGAGAACTCGTAACGCAGATCGATGCCCTGGTGCACCAGCCCTCGCACCCGGTACGTGCCGGGGGCCACCAGGTGCGCGGGCAAGCGATAGACGCCGTGACGCGGCGCATCCAGATCACGGCCGAGGTCGTCCATGCCGTCCCACCAGGCGATGTTCTTGCCGGCGGGGAACCGGGTCTCGCTCACGAGGTTCCGCACGCGCTTCCCGTCGGAATCATCGATCACCAGGGTGACGAAACCCGGCCGGTCGAGCGTGAACGGAATGGGAATGGGCGGCGGATCGGCGGCGACGGCGGCCGGCGGAACGGCCGACTGGAAGGGAGCATCGCCGAGCGGCGCGAGCGCCAGCAGTTCGCCCAGCCAGACCCTCCGGCCGCTCTGGGTTTTCCCCGCCAGGTGCCCGTGGCCTTCGGTGGTGGCCTTGGTGATGCGCAGACGGAGGGCGCGGGTGGTGACGTCCTTGCCGAAGTCGAGCCAGTTCGGCCAGACTGCAAACGGGTAGCCGTTCTGCAGGTCTTTGAAATGGCCGATGCTCTGCCAATCGGCTTCGCCCGCCTCGCGGGGATGGCGCTCGGCGGGACCACGATAGGCCTCCACGTCGCAGGCGCTGAAGCCCGCCCACAGCGCGCACAGGGCGCCGATTTTTACCTCCCTCGGCCACGTGAGCAGGACGTCGACGGGATGCTCGGAGGATACCACGTCGCGGCTGCCCTCCTTGCCGTTGTCCCACGCGTTCCAGGTGCCGTCGGCGCTGCCGTTGTTGATTCGGAAGGCGAACTCCGTGTTGGCGCTGGCGGCGACCGTCGCGCGGGGAGCGAGATTCACCACGCGATCGGCCAGCACGAAGGCCGCGCCGAGCCAGCCGGCATAGTCGGCGTCGGCCAGAGCGGCAACGTGCGTGTAGCGGAGGGCGCGGGTGGAAGTGCTGGGAGGCAGAATCCAGACCGCATACTCCTCGCGGTCGGTGGTTTGGCGACTGGGCCCCGCGACGCCAATCCGCTCGGCGGGGAGCCACGCCGCTTCGTCGTCGAGATTGCCCGGGTAGACGGCGTCGGACTTCAGCACGCTCAAGACGCCGGTGCCGCGGACCAGTACCGCGCCGATGGGAATCGGCGACTTCATGGCGATCCGCAGATGCCGGAGGCCGGGCGTCTTGGAACGGCCGAAGGTGACGCCGTCCCACTCGCAGCGCGCGGTGCGGGTCCAGATGACGTGCTGCGTTCCACCCTTCACCACCACCGGCGTTTCCGCGCCGTTGACCCACTGCATGAAGGCGGCATCATCGAGATTCTGCGCCACTAGCGGCGTGACCCAGCGACTCTCGGTGGCCGGAGGCAATTCGGCTGCCCGTACGCAGGGCGCAGCGAGCAGCAAGAGCGCGAGCAGGCGGAAACGCGGCAAGGGGAACGTCATGGCAACAACCTCCCAAGGATTGAATCGACCAGGGGTGTTCCCATCCCTGAAAGAGTCTTTTGTGTCAAGGGTCACCTGGTGATTTTTTGCGCGCACGGTGGACGTTACAGCCCGGTAGGGCTTTTCTCGGGTCGTTTGGATTTGGCTGAGGAATCGGTTTTCGAGCCTGGTTGTCGCGGTCATTTGTTGCGAGGTTGTTCGCGCCGTTCTTTTCTCGTGCGGCGGCACCCCTATCCATCCCTTCGTGAATCCGTCTGCCGATTCCGGCAGTCGGTCAGACTTGTGAAAGCCTGACACCGAGTATTCTGCTGCGACCGTCTCGCAAACGCTAGCCGTCTCAATCAGAATTACGCTCGGCAACATGGCCGAGTCCACGGGAACACTCAGACTGGCATCAGCGTCTGCGAGGGCCTCTTCCCGAAAGAAGGGCCGATGCAACCGTCACTCACTCTCCACCTGTTCCTCTGTGGTTCTATAATGGTTTTGTCCGGTGAAGCGGAGTCGGGCTCTGCGGGGACGCAACCCGACAAGGAATAGCCGGGCTAGGGCGGGTGAATGACCCGTAAGGCCCTGACGGCTTGCGCTGCCGGGGCTTTTTCGTTTTCCTGCCTCATTCATTTGCCCTACCATGCCTCCGAAAATCCGACCTCGCAAAACACCTTCTGCCATACAAACTCATGCCGCCTGGGCCGCCAGCTTTCGCTGCGGCGGACCGCCTACCACGTAAGGTTCGTTGTGTTTCACCATGTGCCAAATGATCGTCGCCAGCCGACGCATCACCGCCACTCTCGCAATCTTCGAGCCCCGCCGCCGCTTGATCCGGCCGTGCCACGCCCTCATCCGTCCGTCGCGACGCAATACGTGCAAGACCATGTGGCCAAGGACGAATCGCGCCATGGCGCTGCCTTGTTTCGTGATCGAGCCAAGACGATCGGTTGCTTCGCCCGAGTTGCGGCAGCCGGGCGTCAGGCCCCAGTAATTCGCCAAACTCGCCGGCCGCGGAAACCGCTCGATGGGGCCGATGCGCGATGCCAACGCCAAGCTGCCGTAGGCTGCGCAGCCGGGAATCGTCGCCAGCACGGCCGCCGTCTTGCTTTGGGCTTGACGCTTTTCGATCTCCAACTCCAACTGTGCAAGCTGCTCGTCCCACAACTTCCATTGCGCCAGGAGCAAGTCCATTTCCAGGCGGTCGATCGGCCCCAGCGGCAACGCCACCAGCCATTTCCGCGTCCGTTGCGTATCCAACCCTTTGGCCGGTTGCTGTTGTTCGAGGTTGTGTTTCCGCAGCAAATGTTTGATCTTGTTGATCGTCCGCGTCCGCTGCCGGCCCATGCGTTGCCGCACCGCCGTCAGTTGCCGGTCTTCGGCCTCGCGGTCGGTCGGCAATTGGATGCGGCGAATCCCCTGGACTTTCTTACCCGCCAACAATCGCTGACGATTGACCCACAGGAGTTCGCCCAGAGCATAGGCGTCTCGACGATCGGTCTTCTTCTTGGATCGCTTCTCGGGCTGGATCAGAATCGCTTCCCGGCACCCATACTCGGTCAGGAGTTTTAATAGCCAGTCATTGAAGCCGCAGACCTCCAGAATCGCTACAAACCCTTCTACAGGCACACTCGTCCTCCGCACTTCTTCCAGGAAACTCCGTACCCGCGGCCATTCCGTGCTGACTTGACGCTTCACGAGCACGTCACCCTGTTCATCGCGAAGATTCACGGTCAACTGCTTGCGGTGTTGGTCGATGGCGAGGTATAACATCTCTCGGTCCTCCTGTCTGTGCTTTGGGTGAGTAAAAACGACTACTACACCGTGTATAGCACCAGGAGGACCGCTCTTTCATAGAATCAGATTCTATCCGGCATATTGGGGCATGTAAAGTTTTTGTAACAAATCAGCCGTCTGAAGTTGGTATTGGGTAGTTTTGGGGTATTGTGTTATGTGTATTGGGCATGGCAACATGCACGTCGGCTTTGCCTGCGAGTCTGGTGGAAGTTCTTCGGCAGG
>Ga0182014_10004139_pt1 | contig 16879 bp, 17 predicted proteins | sample 612S2DmetaG_FD_120489 | JGI IMG/M metagenome (GOLD analysis project Ga0182014, IMG submission 120489) | Permafrost microbial communities from Stordalen Mire, Sweden - 612S2D metaG | ecosystem: Environmental > Terrestrial > Soil > Wetlands > Permafrost | place: Sweden: Stordalen | collected... | reverse complement strand
GACGCGTCCGGGATAACCGGTCATGCGCATGTGCCTGGTGTCGGCGAGCCGCCAGCCATGCAGCGCCGGCTCGTGCATCGCGGTCACCAGAAACTTGTTATCCGGGCTGAAGGTGACGCCGAGATGCGAGCCCGCCCATTCCAGCACCTCGGCGGTGGCGACCATGTTGGGAAACCACAGGGTCACGCCGTTGTAATGCGCGATCGCCAGCCGCAGGCCCTTTGGCGCGAACGCCAGCCCGCCGACCGTGGAGGGCACGTCGAACGACTTTTCCTCATTCTTGCCGCTGCGCACGAAAGCCGTCTTGCCGGCCGACCACGCAAATGCGCCGTCCGGATGCAGCGCGACATTGTCGATCCAGCGCCGCTTTGCATCGGTCGCAAGCTGTGTGACCTCGCCTTTGGCATCGAGAGCGACGAGATTGCCGTCGTCGCCGCCCATCACCAGACGCGTGCCGTCGCAGGCCGCGCACAGGATGCCGCCACCGTGCACGGCGACGGGCGTGATCTCGCCGGCCTCGCTCACCAGGAAGACGTTCTCCTCGGCGCCGACAAAGGCGGCGCGGTCGCCGAGAAAATGCACCGAGGTGACCGACGCGGGAATCGCGACCGGGCGCACCTTGTCGGTGACCGAGATGATGGAGGCGGCGCTGTTGCCGGGATCGAACTCTTTCATCACGTGGTGATACAGCGCTCGAAGCCGTCCCGGATGATCTGTTCGGGCAATTCGCGGCCGATGAAGACGAGGCGGCTCTGGCGCGGCTCGCCCTCCTTCCAGGCCCGCTGGTGATCGCCTTCCAGCATCATGTGCACGCCCTGGAACACGTAGCGGTCATCGTCGTCGCTGAAGGCCAGAATGCCCTTCGAGCGCAGTATCTTCTGGCCTTCGCTGGCGACCAGGTTCTGCAGCCAGGGCATGAATTTGGTGGCGTCGAGCGGCTTGTCGGAGCGCAGCGACAGCGATTGCATGTCCTCGTCGTGGTAATGTTTCAGGCCGCCAGCACCTTTACCATCATGGCTATGGCCGTGGTCGTGACCATGATCGTGGTGGTGATGATCGTGATCATGGCCGTCGCCAGCCTCCAAAAATTCCGGCTCGATTTCGAGGATACGGTCGAGATCGAACGCGCCGCGCTCCAGCACGTCGGCCAACGCGACCTGGCAGCGCTCGGTGCGGTGCAGTTTTGCGTAGGGGTTGATGGCGCGGATCCGGGCCTCGACCTCGTCCAGTTCCGCGCTTGAGACGAGATCGGTCTTGTTGAGCACGATGACGTCGGCGAACGCGATCTGGTTCTTGGCCTCGGGCGCGTCCTTCAAGCGATGGCTCAGCCATTTGGCGTCGGCGACCGTCACCACCGCATCGAGCCGGGCATGCTTCTGCACGTCCTCGTCGACGAAGAAGGTCTGCGCCACCGGCGCCGGATCGGCCAGCCCCGTGGTCTCGACGATGATGGCGTCGAACTTGCCCTTGCGCTTCATCAGGCCGTCGAGGATGCGCACGAGATCACCGCGCACGGTGCAGCAGACGCAGCCATTGTTCATCTCGAAGACTTCTTCGTCGGCACCGATGATCAAGTCGTTGTCGATGCCGATCTCGCCGAATTCGTTGACGATCACGGCGTATTTCTTGCCGTGGTTTTCCGACAGGATCCGGTTCAGCAGAGTGGTCTTGCCGGCGCCGAGATAGCCGGTCAGCACGGTGACGGGAATTTTGGGGGACGTCTGGTCAGACATAATCACTCCGAAAACGGGACTTCAGAATTCGCCTGGCGCGCGACGGCAGGGAGGGCCCCTGCCCTAATCGGCCAGCGCGCCGGTCAGGGCCTTTATATTGTGCCTGACCAGTTCAATGTAAGTGGGGGCATCGCCCTTTTCGCCGGTCAAACTGTCGGAAAACAGCGTCCCGCCGACCCGGGCGCCGGTCTCGGCCGAGATCCGCCGGATCAGCCTGACATCGCTGATGTTCTCCAGGAACACCGCCGGAATCCTTTCCGTCCTGATCTGGGTGATGATGGCGGCGATATCGCGCGCGCTGGGCTCGGATTCGGTCGAGACGCCCGATGGCGCGATGAATTCGACGCCATAGGCGGCCGCGAAATAGGCGAAGGCGTCATGGGTCGAGATCACCTTGCGGCGGCTTTCCGGAATGCGCGCCACCGCCTCGCGCGCCTCGCGGTCCAGCGCATCGAGTTTCGCCGAATAGGCCAGCGCGTTGGCCCGAAACACGCCGGCATCGGCAGGATCGGCGGCCACCAGCGCGTCGCGGATATTGACCACGTAGGTCCTGACGTTGGCCACCGATTGCCAGGCATGCGGATCGGCGACGGCGCCGACCTGCAGCGGAACGATGCCGCTGGTCGCGGTGATGATCGGCGCCTTGCCGCCGGAGGCCTGCAACAGCCGCGGCAGCCATCCCTCCAGGCCGAGGCCGTTGATGACGAGGAGTTTGGCGTCGGCGATCTTCCTGGCATCGGTCGGCGCCGGCGTGTAGACGTGGACGTCGCCATCGGGGCCGACCAGCGTCGTGACGCTGACGCGGTCGCCGCCGACATTCTGCACGAGGTCGCCGAGGATCGAGAAGCTCGCCACCACGCCCAGCCGGTCCTGCGCCCGCACGGGAGCGGTCGTTATGAGCGCCAGACCGACGAGCCAGAGCAGCTGCATCGCTAGATTCTTGCTCATCTGCTGAAGCAGCAGGTCGATGTCGCAGCGACGGCGGTGAGCTCCCTCTCCCGCTTGCGGGGGAGGGTTGGGGTGGGGGTGCCAGCAACGGACGCCACAGTCCGACGAGAGATTTCCCCCACCCGACGCGCTCTGGCGAGCGCGTCGACCTCCCCCGCAAGCGGGAGAGGTGCGTACCGACCATGCCGATGACTTCATGACTACTCTACGCCTCGAGGTGGCGGCCGGGAAACAACTGCCGGAACAGGCCGCCGACATTGCCGAACAGCACCGAGCCGACATAGAGGCCCGCCGCCACCAGGATGATCGCGGGGCCCGACGGCACTTTGGTCTGGAACGACAGCACCAGTCCCGCATAGCCCGAGAACATCGCGCTCAACACCGCAAGGCAGATCATGCCGGTGATGTCGCGCGACCAGAACCGCGCGATGCCGGCGGGCAGGATCATCAGCCCCACCGCCAGCAGGGTGCCGAGCGCCTGAAAGCCGTTGACGAGGTTGATCACGACCAGCGCCAGGAACAGCAAATGCGAGGGCGCGCCGGCGCGGCTGACGGTGCGCAGGAAAACCGGATCGACGCTCTCGATCACCAGCGGGCGAAAGATCACCGCCAGCACCAGCAGCGTGATGGTGGCGTTGGCCGCGATCACCATCAGGGTGGCATCGTCCATCGCCAGGATGTTGCCGAACAGCACGTGCAACAGATCGATATTGGTGCCCTTGATGGAAACAATGGTGACGCCGAGCGCCAGCGACACCAGATAGAAACTGGCGAGCGAGGCGTCCTCCTTCAGCCCGGTCGAGCGCGCGACCACGCCGGCCAGGATCGCCACCGCAAAACCCGCGATCAGGCCGCCCGTGGTCATCGCGAACAGATTGAGGCCGGACAGCAGAAAGCCGATCGCCGCCCCCGGCAGGATCGCATGCGCCATGGCGTCGCCGACCAGGCTCATTCGCCGCAGCATCAAGAACACCCCGATCGGCGCGCCGCCCAGCGACAGCGCGATCACGGCGGCCAGCGCCCGGCGCATGAATTCGAATTCGGTGAAGGGCGCGATCAGCGCATCATGGATCATCGCGAATGGCCCATGGGTTCAGGCGGCCCGCGACGGCAGATCGTCGACCGCGCAGGCCGGCGCGGAATCATCGAACGCCTCGCACATGCGGCGGGCCTCAAGCAGGTTTTCCGCGGTCAGCACCTCGACGGTCGGGCCCCAGGCCACCTCGCCGCGCGCCAGCAACAGGGTTTCGGGGAAATGGGCGCGCACCAGTTCCATGTCGTGCAGCGCCGCCAGCACGGTGCGTCCCTCGGCGTGCCAGCGCCGCACCAGTTCGAGCAGATCGGCCGAGGTCTTGGCGTCGATGGCGTTGAAGGGTTCGTCCAGCACGATCAGGCGGGCGTCCTGCAGCAGCACGCGCGCGAACAGCATGCGCTGCATCTGGCCGCCGGACAGCGTGCCGATGGGACGGTTTTCAAAGCCGTTGAGGCCGACGGCGGCGAGCGCGTGCGCAATTTTTTCGCGCGCGCCCTTGCCCATGCCGCCGAAAAATCCGGTCACCCGCCACAGCCCGGTGCCGACGAAATCGTACACCGAGATCGGAAAGCTGCGGTCGATATCCACGCTCTGCGGCAGATAGGCGATATCGCGGACATCGAGGCCGCCGGTCTGGATCGCGCCGGCCAGGGGTTTCAGGATGCCGACCAGCCCACGAAACAGCGTGGATTTGCCGGCGCCGTTCGGACCGACCACCGCCAGCAGCGCGCCGGAGGCGACCTCGCCCGAAAGGTGATGCACCGCCGGATGCCGGTCATAGCCCAGCGTGACGTCGAGGAATTGCAGTTGCGCGGCCATGCTCACCTCATTGCCACCAGTACGACAGCCCACAGGGCAGCGCTGACCGCCAGCGCCGCGCCGAGCCGCGCGATCACGGTCATGCGCAGGATCGACCAGGGCGCTGCTTGCGCCGGATGCGGCGACGCCGGGCCGTGGCTGTGATGGACATGACCATGGGCGTGGTCGTGGCTATGATCGTGGAGGTGGGAACCGGCCATCCGGAAATGTTATATTATAACATAACGGGTGTCTAGGAACCCAAACCGTACGAACGACGAGCAGCATGGCAATTGCGGTCAACTGAAAGCTCGTCATGCCCGGGCTTGTCCCGGGCATCCACGTCTTATGCGTCGGCGGCAAGAAAGACGTAGATGGCCGGGACAAGCCCGGCCATGACGAAAAGTGAGTCGTTTACCAGCGCTTGGAAGAAGCCATTTGCCGGATTGCCCGGCGCGTGTAGCGGACCTTCACAGGCCGTGCTTGGCCCACATGGCGCGGACTTCCTCGTCCGTCGCAAACTCGCCGCGGTCGGCTTCGGCGAGCGAAGCATCGATGTCGGACGCCTCTTCGGGCGTCAGTTCGTAAAGTGGTTGCTCGACGCCCGCAAGTTGGAGGAGCATCCGCGCAAGATCGTCCTGCACGTCGTCGGGGAGAACACTGATAGCCTCCAGGGCTTGCTCAAGCAATCGCGTCATGCTCGAAACATAGTGTTTTCCTGACCTTTTAGGAAGCCTTGAAGCCGGTCGCCCTGCCCTACGGCTTGCCGATCGCCATGGCGATGGCGGCGGCCAGGAACGGGAACGGCAGCGACACCGCGGCGCGGAACCAGACGAAACGCGCCGGCATGAACGGGATTTCCCACAACAGCACCCGCTGAAAGGCAAACAGCGCCCAGGCCATCACATAAGCGATCACCTGCGGCGGTCCGCCGCCGGCCTTCAAGGCCACCGCGCCGATGGAAAAGCCGATCACCGGCCCGCCGGGGGTCGCCGCACCGGCGATGGTGGCGGTGAGGACCCCGAGCCAGCCGGAATCCGGTCCCAGCCAGCCCGTGATGATCTGCTGCGGGATCACGGCGGCGATATAGCCGGAACCGATCACCCCCAGCGCGATGCGCGGCACGATATTGACGAAATCCATGCTGCCTTCGCGCAAGGAAGCGACCAGCACCGGCCGGCCGCGCCGGAATGCGATGAACCCGACCGCGGCCACCGAGGCCCACAGGATGATGTCGATGATCAGGGCGGCGCTCATTCCGGCTCGCCCTTCGGATAGATCCGGACATAGACGAAGCGCCCGAGCGCGCCGGCCAGCACCGGCAGCGGCAGCGAGATGACGATGCGCCACAGCGTGAAGTCGGTGCCCATGATCGGCAATTCCCAGGCGATCGCCCGGCCATAGCCGATCAGGGTCCAGCTCACGACCATGGCGATGGTGGCGCCGAAATCGGCGCCGACCGCGAGCAGCGCGCTCGCCACCGGATAGGCGGTGAACGGGCCGCCCGGCAGGATCGCCCCGAACGCGGTCCCGATCAAAAGTCCGGTCAGGCCGGAATTGGGCCCGAGCGATCGCGACACCTTCTCGTGCGGCAGGATTTCGGCGATGAACGCGCCGAGCAGGCAGCCCGCCAGCACCCGCGGCAGGATGCCGCCGAACAGGCCGAGATCGTGGGTGAGGATTTCCAGAACGCCCGCGGTGCCGTCGCGGCGCCAGACCAGCGCCGCGCTGACCGCGACCAGCAGGCCGATCACGATCATCGACCAGCCGATCGGCTTTCGGATGTGTCCGGGACGCGGCTCGGCGTCCGCGGCGTCGTCGGCGGGCGCCGGGTCTTTCAAGGGGAGTTCTGACAAGGCGACCGGTCTGGCGGGGTGGGAGACCAAGCCTGCTTAGTCGCGCCGGTGGAGCGATGCAAACGGAAGTGTGACAGTATCCATGCATGCCTCAGGGAGGCCCATGCGGGAATCACGCCGTGGGCGCCAACGCAAAGGGGCGGCAGCGCGATGCTGCCGCCCCGATTCCTGCTGCGTTGAGAAATATCAGAGCTTCGAGAACAGCTGCTCGACATATTCCCAATTGATCAGGTGGTCGACGAACGCCTTGAGATAGTCCGGGCGGCGGTTGCGATAGTCGATGTAATAGGAATGCTCCCAGACGTCACAGCCGAGGATCGGCGTGCCGCCATGGACCAGCGGGCTTTCGCCGTTGGCCGTTTTGGTGATTTCCAGCTTGCCGTTCTTCACCGTCAGCCAGCACCAGCCCGAACCGAACTGGCCGACGCCGGCGGCGGCGAAATCGGTCTTGAACTTCTCGAGGCCGCCGAGGTCCTCGTTGATCTTCTGCTCCAGACGGCCGGGCAACTTGCTGCCGCCGCCATTGGGCTTCATCCAGTTCCAGAAATGCAGATGGTTGTAGTGTTGTCCGGCATTGTTGAAGACCGCGGGATTCTTGCCGAACGAAGCCTTGACGATCTCCTCGAGGGATTTGCCTTCGAATTCGGTCCCCTTGATCGCGTTGTTGCCGTTGGTCACGTAAGCCTGGTGATGCTTGTCGTGATGATATTCCAGCGTTTCCTTCGACATATGGGGCGCAAGCGCGTCATAAGCGTAAGGCAGGGTGGGAAGCGTAAAGGTCATGGGGTGATGTCCGCAAATGATGGGAGACGTTGGCTCAGGAGAATTGGTCTAACGGGAACCCTTATAGAAGGTTCCATCGATCTTAAACACCCCATTCGGAATTTGGCGGGGCGCTGTCCGATGGCGTTTGGCATGGAAGGCTGAAATTTTATTCCACCGCGCGCCCGGGGTTCGGATTAAACCGCTGCGTGGCGCATATAAAGGCAGCGCGCACCGCAGCGGAGACCGGAGCCAGGATGAGCATCGAAATCGACGTCTTGAACGGGAACGAGTCCTGGCCGCTGGCCGAACCGCTGTACAACGCGGTCTGGCCGCCCGAGGTCGTCGCCACGCTGCCGTGGGCCGACATCGTGTTTGCCCAGGCCGATCTGCGCGTGCTGGTGCAGGCCGAACCGGAAGGCGTCGTCTGCCATGTCGGCATCTATCGCCGCGAGGTCACCTGGAACGGCCGCACGTTCAGGGCCGGCGGCATCGGCGGCGTCCTGACGGCCAAGGACAGCCGCCGCAAGGGCTATGCCAGCATTGCGCTCAATGCCGCCGTGCAAACCCTGAAGGATGAAGGCGCCACCGATTTCGGACTGTTGTTCTGCGAACCGCACAACGCACCGTTCTACATCGGACGCGGCTGGAAGCCGTTCGACGGCGAGATCTGGTGCGAGCAGCCCGGCGGCCGGGTCCGGTTCAGCGCCATCGCGCCTTACGTCCAGCATATCAAGCGCGCGCCGCCGACCGGAATCATCGACCTATGCGGACTGCCGTGGTGACTGATGCGCCGCCGGGGCTGGCGCCGGCGCCGGCTTATAATATGTTATCCATAATCTATCAGGTTTCCGCCGATAGCCGGTGACACATGACGATGGACGCCCCGCTCGACGCCGCTCCCGCCAGCGTCGAGCTGAACAGCCTGGTGACCGCGCCGATCCTGCCGACGCTGCTGCGGCTGGCGCTGCCCAACACGGTCGCGATGTTCGGCACCACGCTGGTCGCGGTGGCCGAGACCTCCTATATCGGCCGGCTCGGCACCGAACCGCTGGCCGGCATCGCGCTGGTGTTCCCGTTCGCGATGCTGACGCAGATGATGTCGGCCGGCGCCATGGGCGGCGGTGTCTCCTCGGCGATCAGCCGCGCGCTCGGCGCCGGCAAGCGCGACCGCGCCGCCAGCCTCGCTTTGCACGCGGCCATCATCGGCGCCTGCGGCGGCCTGTTCTTCACCCTGATGATGCTGGTGTTCGGCCGGCAACTCTTCACGCTGCTGGGCGGGCGCGGCGACGTGCTCGAACAGGCCTGCAATTATTCGCAGGTGCTGTTTTCCGGCGCCATCGCGATCTGGCTAGTCAACACGCTGGCATCGGTGCTGCGCGGCACCGGCGACATGAGATTGCCCTCGGCGACCCTGATCGTCGCGGCGATGGTGCAGATCGTGGTCGGCGGCACGCTCGGCCTCGGACTGTTCGGCTTGCCGCAATGGGGCATGCGCGGCGTGGCGGCCGGCCAGCTCACCGCGTTCTCGCTCGCGGCGCTGTTCCTGATCTGGATCCTGATCAGCGGCCGCAGCCGGCTGCGACTGGATTTCGCGGCCTTCAGCTTCGAGCGCGGCCTGTTCTTCGACATCCTGAAGGTCGGCGCGGTGGCATGCCTGTCGCCGCTGCAGAGCATCCTGACCATCCTGATCTTCACCAAGATCCTCGCCGGCTTCGGCACCGAAACGCTGGCGGGCTACGGCATGGGCTCGCGGCTGGAATTCCTGCTGATTCCGATCGCGTTCGCCTTCGGCGTCGCCTCGGTGCCGATGGTCGGCATGGCGATCGGCGCCGGCCTCGTGGCACGGGCGCGCCAGGTGGCGTGGACCGCGGCCGCCGCGGCGGGCCTCAGCGTCGGGGTGGTCGGTCTGGTCGTGGCGATCTGGCCTTCGCTCTGGGTCTCGCTGTTCACCCGCGATCCCGGCGTCACCGCCGCGGCCTCTTCGTATTTCGGCTGGGCCGGCCCGGCGTTCGGGTTTTTCGGAATCGGCACCTGCCTCTATTTCGCCTCGCAGGGCGCGGCCAAGGTCGGCGGCCCGGTGCTGTCGTCCACCGTGAGGCTCTTGACGGTCGCGATCGGCGGCTGGTGTCTGGCATCGAGCCACGCCCCGGCATGGACGTTGTACGCGCTGGTCGGCGGCGCCATGGTCATTTTCGGTCTCGCCACGGCCGCCTCGGTGCGGCTGACGCGCTGGGGCAAATAACCCTTACCACAACCAGGGGTTTATTTTTCGTATCTGGCGTGTTTTCTTCGCCTCGACCGCGATCCATTCGCATCGCGGCGGCCGCGATGACGGTGGATATGGCATTGCACAAACCGCATTTGTTGCTAAGCAGGCCCGTTCCCGGGGAGTGCTTCATGGCTAGCCGATTTGGTTTCATTCTTGCGATTGTGGCGGCATTGCTCGCCGCGCCGACAACGCGGGCGCAGGCCGGCGAGGAGGTAACCGGTGTGTGGTTGACGCAGGCGGGCGATGCAAAAGTGCGCGTCAGCAAATGCGGCGGCGGCATCTGCGGCGTCGTGATCTGGCTCCGGGACCCCATCGACCCCGCCACCGGCAAGCCGCAAGTCGACGACAAGAATCCCAACCCGGCGCTGGCCAGGCGCCCGATCATCGGACTTCCGTTGTTCAGCGGCATGCACCCCGCCGGCCCGAACAAATGGTCCGGCCAGATCTACAACGCCGACAACGGCAATAGTTATGCCAGCAATATCTCGGTGGCGGGTCCGGGCAGCCTGAAGGTCGAAGGCTGCGTCGGCGCGCTGTGCGGCGGCGAAACCTGGAGCCGGGCCGCGCGCTGACATTGCGATGTCATAGCATCGCTTTCAGCGCGGTGGCCGCCGAGGCATAGCCGCCCCGCGCGCCGTCGATGAAATGCACATGATCGCTGCGCAGCGCCGAGGGCGTGAAGCAGGTCATCATCGCCGCATCCTGCCGGTGCAGGCCATAGCGCGCAATGCCTGCCGACGCCGCCTGTGCCAGGCGCTGCGTCAGCGCGCGCTCCAGCTCGGGCGTGCAATCCAGGATCATGCGCAGGCCGTCGTCATATTTGCGGAAGTCGGAATTCTCCACCACCTGCTGCACATAGGTCTTCGGCACGAAGCCGCCGACCGTGATGCCGTAGCGCATGATCAGATAGGCGAACAGCGTGTGGACGAGGACGCCGGCGCGCCGCTTGAGCAGTGGTCCTCCGCGCTGCGCGCGCGCCTCGTAATCGAGGCCGGCCGGCGGCCATCGCAGCGGCGGGCCGCCCGGCGGCAACGGCCGCCCGGCATCCGGACTGCGCTCGACCAGCGCGACGACGTCTTCGATCAAGGTGCGGAAAGCGCCCGGATCGGCGCCGCGCGCGGGCACCACCAGCACCGAGAGGATGAGGCCGTGCGCGGAGGGAATCTCCTCGAACCGGCATGACAATCCGGTGAGATCCGGCTGCGTGCCCGGCGGTGCTGCCTCGACCGCGAACTCGCCGCGCTTCATCGCCGTCTCCGCCCAGCCGAGACCGCCGCCCGAAAACATCGCATAGGACAAATTCGCCGACGGCCCGAACCGGGCAACGCGGACATCGAGGCCCTGCGCCCGGACGGCGGCGACCGGCACCAGCGCCACCCGCATCGCAAGATCGAGATCGTCCCTGACCCAGGTCGCGGTCGCCGCCAGCGCATCGCGGGCGGCGGCGATATCGTCAGGCGACACCGCGAAGCTCGCACCATCGCCGCCGAACACGAAGGGAAATTCACGTCCCTCCAGCGCATTGGTGACCGCTGCGATCACCGCGGCGCCGGCCATGTTGACCGCCTTGTAGCGCGCCTGCGCGATCGCCTTGGTTGATTCCACGATATCGGCGACCCCGATGCTCCAGTCGTCCGGCAACGGCGAATACAGCGCCGGGTCCATCAGGCTGCCGAAGCCGCGAAAGACCGGGATGCCGCCGTAGAAGGTGTCGCTGCCGCCTTCTGTGGTCATGGGCGCGGGTTGGTCCGGGTTCTAACCGTCAAATAGCTACGGGTGGATTCGGAATCGGGGTTCACGTGGGGCGCAGGCTCGCTATCGCCATGGCCGGAATCTACTTGCGGCTCTTACCACTTCCGGGCGGGTTTGACCTCCCCTTCCCGCTCCCTGCCGTATCGTTGCGCGGCGGCAGCGGCGCCGGCCTGCCCTCGACATTGCCTCGCAGGCGAAGGCCATCGACGAAGACATCCAGCAGCCGCACCACGCTGTTCTGCCAGCCGGGCTGGTCGTGCAGGTAGCACATGCCGACGAGGGCCCGCAGCACGTCTTCCGGACTGATGTCGGAGCGTATCTCGCCGGCGGCGACGGCGCGATCCAGCAAGGCGCCGACCGCCTTGCTCAGCCGGTCGAACGAAAAGGCGGTGAGTTCCGACGAGCTCTGCACGGCAAGCGCCAGCGCTGCCGACATGCCCTTCTTGGTCGCGACGAATTCGACATTGGAGCGCAACCAGCGACGCAAGGCATCCACCGGGTCCGCCTCGCTCTTCAGCGCTTCCGCCAGTTCGCTGAGCTGCTGCACCTCGCGCCGGTAGACCGCTTCGAACAGGGCCTCGCGCGTCGGGAAATGGCGGTACAGCGTCCCGATGCCGACCCCGGCCTTTCTCGCCACGGCTTCCAGGCTCGCCTCCGGCCCGCCGGCGCTGAACACGGCCTTGGCAGCCTCCAGCACGCGCTCGCGATTGCGGATCGCGTCGGCGCGGGGCTTTCGAACGGGTGCTGAGGAGCGAGCTGCCATCGGGATCTATCTAGATCACATTTCTTTTACTTCCAGCCGGGTCATCATCTCATCGCGTTGTTCGAGCATCATCTTTTCGAAAACCCGGCCCTGTTTTTCCAATTCATGATTGAGTTGTCCGCCCTCCTTGAAAAACGGAGGATGCCTCCGTATATCGCGATCAGCGTCAAGCCGGCATCGGACCGTCGAACCCCTTCGACGGCGGCGCATTGATGTTGACCATAGCATTGATCGGAGCACTGCATGAACCTCTCCATCAGCCTCACCGTGAACGGCCTGCGGCGGGATATCGAGCTTTCGGACCCGCGCGTCACGCTGCTCGACCTGCTCCGTGAGCGTCTCGATCTGACCGGCACCAAGAAGGGATGCGACCGCGGCCAATGCGGCGCCTGCACGGTGCTGGTTGACGGTCGGCGGATCAATTCCTGCCTCGCTCTGGCGGTCAGCCTCGACGGTGCCGATATCCTCACCATCGAGGGCGTCGCCCATGGCGACCAACTGCATCCGGTCCAGGCCGCTTTCATCGCGCATGACGGCCTGCAGTGCGGTTTCTGCACGCCCGGCCAGATCATGAGCGCGATCGGCCTGATCGACGAAGCGCAAGCCGGCGACGATCCCGAGCGGATCCGCGAAGGCATGAGCGGAAACCTCTGCCGCTGCGGCGCCTATGCGGGAATCACCGAGGCGGTGCTCGACGCCCAGCAGACTCTCGCCACCGCCAACCAGAGGCGCTCCGCATGAACGACTTCGAATATATCAGGCCCGCGACCGTCTCCGACGCCATCGCCGCCGCGGCCGCCCCGGGTGCGGCCTATCTCGCCTCCGGCACCAACCTGCTCGACCTGATGAAGGGCGGCATCAGCCGCCCGAAACGTCTGGTCGACGTCACGCGCCTGCCCGGCCTCGACCGCCTCGAACCGCTGGCCGACGGCGGCATTCGCATCGGCGCGATGGTACGCAACGCCGATCTCGCCCACGATCCGGATTTCGCCAAATGCTATCCGGCGGTGGCCGAGGCGCTGTTGTCCGGAGCCTCGGGACAGCTTCGCAATGCCGCGACCGTCGGCGGCAATCTGCTGCAGCGGACCCGGTGCGGATACTTTTACGACCCCGCCAGCGCCTGCAACAAACGCCAGCCCGGCGCGGGTTGCGATGCCCGCCATGGCGAGAACCGCCTGCACGCCGTGCTCGGCTGGAGCGAGGCCTGCATCGCCACCCACCCGTCGGATTTCTGCGTCCCGCTGGTCGCGCTCGACGCCGTCGTCGAGATCGAGGGCCGGGGCGGCCGGCGCGAGCTGGCGCTTGAGGCGCTTTACCGTCTGCCGGGCGATACGCCCGAGCGGGAAACCGCACTTGAGCCCGGAGACCTGATCGTCGCGCTGCGACTGCCCGGCGAGGCGCGCGCGCTCGCCGCGCATGCCCGTTATCTCAAGGTCCGCGAACGAACCTCCTACGCTTTCGCCGTGGTCTCGGCGGCCGCGTGCCTGAAGATCGAGGCGGGCAAGATCCGCGAGGCGCGGCTCGCGCTCGGCGGCGTCGCCGCCAAACCGTGGCGCGCCCGCCCGGCGGAGGAGATTCTGGCCGGCGCGCGCGCCGATGCCCTGACGTTCCGTCGCGCGGCGGAGGCGGCGCTGACTGATGCAAAACCTTCCGGCGACAATCTCTTCAAGATCGAGCTGGCCAAACGCATCATCGTGCGCGCCCTCACGCTCGCCGCGGCGGGAACGCCGGCGCGCATTGCCGCCCTTCCCGCTTCCCCATTCGCATCCGTGTCCGGAGTGCTCCATGACGCTTGAAATGACGCCTGAACCCAGACTTGCCCAGGCCCCCGCCCATGCACGGCACGGCTCGAATATCGGTCAGCCGCTGACCCGCCGCGACGGCGTCCTCAAGGTCAGGGGCGAGGCGCGCTACGCCGCGGACAACCATCCGCCCGGAATGCTGCACGCCGTGATGGCGGTCAGCAGCGTCGCGCTCGGCCGCGTCAGCTTTCTCGACGTCGAGGCGGCCAAGGCCCACCCCGGCGTCGTCGAAGTCATGACCCCTGCCAACCGGCCTGCGCTCACGGAGGATCCGGACGCCAAGACCAACCCTTTCATGTTCCGGCTCGACCTCCTGCAGAACGACCGGGTGCGCTATGCCAACCAGCCGATCGCGGTCGTGATCGCGCAGACGCTGGAGGCCGCGACCGAAGGTGCTGCGCTGCTTTCGCCGCGATACGAAGTGCTGCCGGCCCGCGTCGGTCTGGATGCCGGCGAAAGTTTCGTGCCCGCCGCCGTCGGCGTCGGCAATCCTTCGGAAATCAAGCGCGGCGACGTGGAAGCGGGCCTGGCTTCGGCATCGAAGCGCATCGATGCGACCTATGAGACTTCAGCCCAGTACCACAATGCCATGGAGCCGCATGCCATCGTCGCGGCGTGGGACGGCGACAACCTGTCGATCGACACGCCGAGCCAGGGCCTCGCGATGGCGCAAGGCCGGCTCGCGGGATTGTTCGGCATCTCGCCGGACAGGATTCATATCCGCAGCCCCTTCCTCGGTGGCGGCTTCGGCTCCAAGGGCTTTATTTCCGGACCGCAGGTGCTCGGGGTGCTGGCGGCACGGCTGGCCGGCAAGCCCGTCAAACTCGTGCTGCGCCGTGAACACATGTACGGCCCGGTCGGTCATCGTTCGGCCTCGCGCCAGCGGCTTCGCATCGGCCTCGACGGCGATGGACGTTTGACGGCGATCGATCACCACGCCAGGGTTGCGTCGAGCAGCTTCGATGATTTCTTCGAGCCGGCCGCCGACGCCTCGCATACGCTCTACGCGAGCCCCGCCATTGCCACCTCGCACGACGCGGTCCGGGTCGACACCGGCACGCCGTTGTTCATGCGCGCGCCCGGCGAGGCCACCGGATCAATTGCGCTGGAGAGCGCGATCGACGAAGCGGCATGGGCCTGCGGGATGGATCCCCTCACCTTCCGCATCAAGAACTACGCTGAATTCGAGCCGATTTCCGGCAAGCCGTTTTCCTCGAAAGCGCTGCGCCAGTGCTACGCGCAGGGCGCCGAGCGCTTCGGCTGGGCCAGGCGGCCGCATCCGCCGCGCCAGATGCGTGACGAGGCCGGCCTGCTGGTCGGCTGGGGCATGGGCACCGCGACCTTTCCGGCGCTGATGTTTGCGGCAGAGGCACGCGCGGTGGTGCGCGGCGACGGCTCCGGCCTGATGGAGATCGGCGCCCACGATATGGGTCAGGGCGCCTGGACCGCGCTCGCCCAGATCGCCGCCGACGGTCTCGGGCTCGACATCGATCAGCTGGAGTTCAGGTCGGGCACATCCGACCTGCCGGATGCGGGGATCGCCGGCGGCTCGGCTCACACCGCTACCGCCGGCATGGCGATCCACCATGCGGGCGCGGCCGTCATCGCCAAGCTCTCCGATCTCGCCACCGGCGACGAGCGCTCGCCCTTGTTCGGAGCCGGCAATGCCGGCGTGGTCGCGCGTGGCGGGCGCCTGTTCCGCCGCGACGATGAGGCGCGCAGCGATAGTTATGCCGATATTCTCAAGCGCGCCAGCCTCGCGCAAATCGAGGCCAGCGGCAAGGGCGCCGCCGACCCCGCGGCACAATCGACCTACGCCATGCATGCCCACGGCGCCGTTTTCGCCGAGGTCAAGGTGGATCCCGATCTCGGCCAGATTCGCGTCACCCGCATGGTCGGCGCGTTCGCCGCGGGACGGGTCATCAATCCCCGCATGGTGCGCAGCCAGATTTTTGGCGGCATGATCTGGGGCATGTCCTTCGCGCTGCACGAGCAGGCCGTGACCGACCGTCGCTCTGGCCGCATCCTCAACGCCAACCTTGCGGAGTACCGCGTCCCGGTGAACGCCGACGTGCCGTCGCTGGAAGTCCTGATGATCGAGGAGCACGATCCCCACGTCAACGCGCTGGGCATCAAGGGCGTCGGCGAAATCGGCATCACGGGCTCGGCCGGGGCTGTCGCCAACGCGGTCTGGCACGCGACGGGAATCCGGGTGCGCCGCTTTCCAATCGGCATCGACGACCTCGTGACGGCCGGTTCGGGCTAGAGCCCCGTTTCCTTTCAATAGAAACGGGGCTCCGGATTCTTGATTTGCGTCATCTAAAATCCCTTGCCGCCTGATACTTTCAGGGAATGATGAACCCTGATCCGACGGCCCAGCAACTGACCGCCCACGCCCTCCAGCTCGGCGACCGCATCAACACGGCCGGTTTCGAGGGCGAGGTGCTGTCGAGCACCCCGCTCGCCGTACGCGTCGGCGCAAGCGGCGTGGCAGTGCTTTTTCGCTATGGCGTTGCGGTGTTCATTGGCCTTTCGGCCGAGCAGGAGTCCGGTTTTCTCGAGCGGCTGCGCCCCCGAACCTTCGGCGCGATCACCCCTCCCGAGGAAGAATGGGCGAAAATACAGGTCGCCAAGGATGCCGAAGAACCGATCCCGGTCGGCGGTCCCATCCTGGTCAGGGAATTCTCCCTCGACCGGCTGCTAGTGGTGTCCGACGCGCTGGCCAAGAGCGTCGTGCTCGGGCACGACGAAAGGGAGGTCGCCAACGTATTCGACACCATCGAGCCTTTCGCCCGCGAACTCGCGCTATTCGGCAAGACCTCGAGAAACCGAACCGGTCTTCTCAAGCTGATGGGAAACGCGCTGCTGGTTCAGCACCGCGTGTCGGGCCGGGTCGCGGTCGGGGAGAAGCCGGATGTATTGTGGGACCGGCCCGACCTGGAGCGGCTCTATGCCCGCCTGGAAGACGAATACGAGCTCAGCGAGCGCGTCGAGACGTTGAACAGGAAGCTCGCGGTCATCGCCGATACCGCCAGCACGCTCGCCGACATCGTCGACACCAAACGCTCGCTGCGGCTGGAAATGATCGTGATCTTCCTGATCGCCTTCGAGGTCGTTCTCGCCTTCTACGAAATATACGCCCGCCAGGGGCATTGAGCAG
>Ga0182014_10004138_pt1 | contig 16881 bp, 18 predicted proteins | sample 612S2DmetaG_FD_120489 | JGI IMG/M metagenome (GOLD analysis project Ga0182014, IMG submission 120489) | Permafrost microbial communities from Stordalen Mire, Sweden - 612S2D metaG | ecosystem: Environmental > Terrestrial > Soil > Wetlands > Permafrost | place: Sweden: Stordalen | collected... | reverse complement strand
GCGACAGCGACAGCGCGCCCAACGAAGCAGAGCTCGTTGCGGAGCTTCGTGACTTCCTCGACAACGTTCGCCCCGAGGACTTCAATCAGTGAGCCGTACGCTCAAGGCGCTGGCGATCTTCGCCGCGTTCGTGGTCATCGTCACCTTAAGTCGCCACTCAACAGCTCCTTCGACAACGTCGACAACGTCGACGGCCTCGCCGACGAGCTCCTCGACAACCACCACAACCACTACCACCTTGAAGCCAGTGGGCACCACGTGCGTCGGCAGCGACTTCAATGGTGTCTTCGATCAAGGTGAAGGGGCTGCCGGAACAGTTTTCGCGAGCGTCGTGCTCACTAAGACCTCGAGCGGTTCGTGCAGGGTCGACGGCTACCCCCTGCTGACGCTGCAAGACAAGATGGGCGCGATTCTGACGTCGAAGACCCTCGATGTCAGTCCTGTTGAGTTTCCCGCCGCCCAAGCCAATCAGCCCGCGAAGTCGCAGACGATCAGATTCGGCGCCACGTTGGCGTTCTCGCTCGGTTACTCTGACGTGCCGGTCGGGACTGAGGTCTGCGGCGCGGCGACCACGCTCAGTGTCCAGTTCACAGTCAGTGGATCCGACGTCACCGTGACGCCGGTATATCCGCTGGAGCCGTGCAACCACGGCACTGTCTGGGTGAGCCCCTTTTACAGTTTGGGTTCCTAAGTTTGGGTCCGTACTTATCAGTGACGGCTCGCCATTTCAACTACGTTCTTGTGCAGCGTTCATATTGGCGCCGTGGAGGTCCATGATTCATGGACACCGACTTATTGATTTGGGGGCTGTATGAGTGAAGGATTTACGCCCGACTCACTGGGCGCCAAAGTGCCGTTCGTCACCGGCGAGCACGAGCGATTGCATCAGGGAGTTCTCGGCACACTCGACATCGCCGCGGCCACGATGGCCAATATTGGACCGGCCATGAGTTTCTACTTCGGTGGTGCCTTTCTGGCGTACAATGCCGGACTGGCGTCACCGCTCGTGATCATCGTCGCGGGTATTGCGATTCTGTTCCTCGGCAACACGCTCTCTGAGTTCACCAAGGTCATCCCTTCGACCGGGGGTTTCATCACGTTTGTCGGCAAGACCTTCGGCGGCAGAACGGGCGTCACGACCGCACTGATGACGGGCGCCGGTTACATGGCGGCGATGGCCTCGGTCATCGCGATCTCGGGCGGCTTCTTCCAGATCGTGTTGCAGTACTACAACGTGAAGGGTCTGGAGAGTGTTCCGTGGATCATCTGGACGTTGTGTTTCCTCGTGTTCGCCGCCCTGATGATGATTCGAGGAATCAGCCTCTCGACCAAGATTGCGGGAATCTTCTTCGCCTTCGAAATGGTCGTCCTGGTGCTCGTGAGCATCATCGCGCTCGTCAAGTTCCACAGCCACATCACCCTTGCTCCGTTCGAACCGAAGCACATCACGAACGGTTTCAAGGGTCTCGCCGTGAGCTTCCCGCTCGCCGTCTACCTCTTCATCGGCTGGGAGAACTCCGCGGCGCTCGCTGAAGAGACGGCGAATCCCCGCAAGGCCGTGCCGAAGGCCGTCTTCTCGTCCATCGCCATCATGATTGTGAGTTACGTCCTGTTCGACTACGCGACGGTCGTTGGCTTCTCCAACAACGTCGGCAAGCTCAGCGGAGCCCTGATTCCATTCTTGAACGTCGCCCACGGTGCCCTCTTCGGGTTCGCATTCTTTGCGTACTTGGCCGGCTTGACGTCAACGCTGGGTGCCCTGATCGCGGGAACGAACTCCCAGGCCCGATTGGTCTTCAATGCCGGACGCGAAGGCCTCGTGCCGAAGTTCATTGGCAAAGTGGACCCGAAGCGCCGTACGCCGATTAACGCTCTCCTGGTCTTCTTGGGCATTGCCACGCTGATCATCTTTATCTGGGGGCTCGGTCACATCATTGGCGGGCACGCCACATCGGGCAGCATGAGCGCCATCAATCTGTTCTTCGAGTCTTCGACCTTCGGAACAATCCTGGTGCTTGTCGTCTACGCGTTGTGCCACTTGGCGCTTCCCGTCTACTACCGACGCCACCACCCGGACCTGTTCAACTGGTTCCGTCACGGTGTGCTGCCGATCGTTGGCTTCTTCACCATTGGTGTGCCGATGTACTACCTGGCCAAGCCCGGCCAGTCCCAGCCCTACAACTGGTACCCGTGGGTGGCGCTGATCTTCATTGTCTTGGCCGTGGTGTACTCCATGTTCCTCGTGCAGCGCGATCCCAGCATCGGTGACCGGATCGGTTCAATCGTTGCCGATGAGTAATTCGTGAGGTAGTGGCACGTCACCCGAGGTCGGCTTCACCAGAATCCGGCCCCGGGTTTTGCCATTTCGGATCAGGTCGAGTGCGCTTGTCAACTCGTCGAGCCCAACCGTTCGATCGACCAGGGGAGCGAAGTCCACCTTCGGGGCAATCTCTCCGAGTGCGGCCCACACCTTGCGCCGCGTGGCCTCGGGCGCTTCGACGGCGTCGATGCCGATGAGGCTGACGGCCCGTGTTATGAACGGATAGACGTTGGTGTGCAGGTCGGGACTGGCCACGAGCCCACAGGCCGCGACCGCCGCGCTGCATCGCAACGAACGAAGGATGTGGTGCAGTGTTTCTCCGCCCACGCAGTCAATAGCGCCGGACCAACGTTCTCCCGCTAACACACGGTCGGGCCGGTCAGCAATCTCTTCTCGGCCAATGATACGCGTGGCTCCTCGCTCGAGGAGCCATTGGGATTCTTCGGGTGATCCGGTCGACGCGACGGCCTGGTAGCCGGACGCGCGCAAGAACGTGATCGCCAGGGATCCGACGCCGCCAGTCGCTCCCGTGACGAGTACTTCGCCCGTGGCGTCCAGGCCGTGGCGTTCCAGTGCGAGCATGCTCGCCATGGCCGTGAAGCCCGCGGTGCCGATGACCATCGCGTCGTGGTTGGAGACGGTATCGGGTAGGGGGCTCAGATACCGAGCGGGCGCGTAGACGTATTCGGCGAAGCCTCCGTCGCGAGCGACTCCGAGGTCGCCGCCGTGCACTGCCACGCGGGCGCCGACGGGAAAGTTGGAATCGTTGGACTGCGCGACGGTGCCCGAGGCGTCGACTCCTGCGATGAGAAGGGGGAGCCTGCGCACTCGACTGTGGGCGCTCGCGACCAGCGCGTCCTTGTAGTTGACCCCGGAGAACTCGACCGCCACGAGAATGTCGGACGGATCACCGGGCCCGACGTCGCTCTCTCGAACTTCGCAGGTGAGCACACCCTCTTCTTCGCTGACGACAAAAGATCGCATGAGCCAAGATTAGGTTCAGTTCGCGGATTCATGCCCTCAGGCAATACCATGCCGTATGACCACGATTGAACTCAAGGGACGCCCTACGTGGGCGCGACTTCCCAAGAAGAGGGGCAACACTGTGGTGCTGCTTCACGGCGGCATGAGCAGCAGCGCCAGTATGTTGGGCTCGGTTGGCCCGGGCCTGTCACGGTCGTTTCGAGTGGCGGCGTTTGATCGGCGCGGCCACGGGCGAACCGCGGATACTGAGGCACCGTTCCACTACGACGACATGGCCAGTGAGACCATTGCCTTTCTCGAGTATTTGGAGCGCCGAGTGCACCTCATTGGCCATAGCGACGGGGGCAACATTGCGCTGCTCGTAGCCATGCGACGTCCGGATTTGTTGAAGCGCGTCGCGGTAATCGGGGCGAACTACCACTACAAGGGCCTACTCCCGATGGAGGAACTACGCCCCGGCACGCCAGCGTTTGAACTCTGGGCGGACAAGTACGCCCAACATTCCCCGGACGGCCTGGTCCACGCTCCGATCGTTCTGCAAAAGACGCTGCAAATGTTCGCGAGCGAGCCGACGCTCAGCCTTGATCAACTGGCCACCATAACAAGGCCGGTGCTGGTGATGGCCGGCGACGACGACGTCGCGACGTTGTCGCACACTTGTTCGATGTACGAAGCCATTCCCAACGCGCAACTCGCCGTGGTCCCGGGCACCTCTCACGCCGTCTTGAAGGAACGAACCAGGGAGAGTGTGCGGATACTGCGACATTTCCTGGTCAGCGAGATCCCGGTGACGACGTATATGCCGTTGCGACGTGCGTTGGCCGGCGACTGAGCCCAGAGCGATCGGTGTTTTAGGGCGCAAAGTACACTTGGTGGGATGTTGGCGCGGCCCTTGACTCTGCGCACCCTACTAGTTCAGTGGTGGGTGTCGCTTAACGCATTGAGCAGCGACGCCGCACTCTACGCGGTGTCCGCGGTCTTCGCGCTGCTCCTGGGTTGGACGTCGACCCAGGTTGCCCAGTGGCACTGGGGCTACTTGACCGTCGCCCCCTACGCCGCCGCGGCCCTGGTGGGCCTGGGGCTGGGAAGAATGAAGCTGCGACGCGAGATGGCGGTGCGCATCGTGCTGCTCGTCCTCGTGATCTTTGGATCGGTGGTGATTCCCCTGGGACTCGAAACGCGCTGGCGCCACCAGGACCCCGAAATGGGCTTCGCGCAACCAGAGGTCTCGGTCATCGAACGTTCGGCGGCGTACCTGAGCCAAGGCAAGGATCCCTATCGGGCCTACGACCACGACGGGCGCATCATCGACGAAGTGAAGGGCATTCCGGCGTACGAATCCTTCTTTCCCTATTTCCCATTGATGAGCCTCTTCGGCCTGCCCTCCGCGGAGACGCACGAAGGGTCAGGACTCACCGACGCGAGGATCATCATGTCGCTGATGACGCTGCTCGCGAGCGGCGCGGCCCTGTTCCTCTTGAAGGCCTCGGGCACGAAGAAGATTCGGGTGGCCCAGGTGTTGCTGGCGCTGCCCACGGGGGCGCTCTTTCTTTCGACGGGTGGCGACGATATGCCAATTCTCGCCCTGATGTTGCTCGGTGTGGCGTTCCTGGAGCGAAGATCGAATAACGCCGCGGGCGTGACGCTCGGCGTCGCCGCCGCGATGAAACTGACCGCGTGGCCCCTCGCGATCGGCGCGTTGTTGGTGGCGAGAGACGAGTCGGGACGATCGGCGTGGCGAAGAGTCGCCCTGTGGTCGAGTGCCATCGTGCTCGTCACGATCACCCCCTTCGCACTCAAGGCACCGTGGGCGTTCTTCACCAACGTCTTTGCGTTTCCGCTGGGGTTAGCCGGCGTCGCCTCGCCTGCGGCGAGCGCACTACCCGGTCACATCCTGACGACAATGTGGGCGCCAATGGGTCATATTCTCGCGCCGTTGACGTTCTTGGTGGGCGGATATTTTCTTGCGAAGTACGCGAAGCGTCATTGGCCACTTTCACTCTCGCAGTTGCTCGCGATCTTGAGCCTCGTGTACCTCGTGATGATGTGCGTCGCGTCCGCGACGCGAATTGGCTACGTGATCTATCCCATCAACTTCGCGCTCTGGTCGTGGGTGACGGTCGACCAAGACATCAAAGAGCCGGTACTGGTTTAGATCGTCTCGGAGTTCTGATAGATCCGGTAGGTCCAGTGCGTCTCGGAGTCCTTGGTCGAATTAACGGTGATGCCCACGATCCAGTAGAAGGTATCGGACCCGGCCTTTTGGAACAGATACTGGGGTCCGCCATTGCTCGAGCCCCGCGAGAAGAGACTCCAACCCCGCGCTCCGAGTTGGCTGGCGTAGTAGCCCAGCAACTCACCGGGCTTGGCCTTGGTAATGAACGAGCGGAAGCAGTCAAAGTCGCCGGCGCCGTCATTGGGCAACGTGAAGGCGCCATTCGCTCGGGTGTCTTCGGGAAGCAAGAAGGCGTCCAGGATGTTCGTTGGGGGGTTTCCGGGCTGTTGACAACCGGCCAGCAGCGCGCCGAGCGGCTCACTCTGGAGTCCGCCCACGATAGTGGGCAGCGTGGTCGTCGTGGTGACGCCCTGGTCGGAGACCATGTTGATCGCCATGAATACCACGAGCATCACCACCGCAATCCCCAGCACCGTCGCCGCCGGCCAAATGCTCGTGGTCGTGGTCAGCGGGGCCTGCGGTCTGTCACTCACTGTTCCATCCTAAGTGGTCGATCGGTCCACGCCCATGGCCGAGCGTCCACGAAGCGCCACCGATAAGCGCCGCGAGCACGAACGATTTGGCGTCTCGGGTGGCCTCGGGCAAGGAACGACCAAGACCCAGACCCGCCGCGATCGCGGCGGAGAGGGAGCAGCCGGTGCCGTGGTCGTTGACCGTCTCGATGCGGGTGGCGTCGTAGAGCACCACGTCGCCCGGCCCCACGAGGACGTCGGGCGCGCGAACGTGCGTGGCGCCCCCTTCCGTGAAGTGACCACCCTTGATGAGCACAAAGGCGGGGCCGTAAGCGAGGATCATGTTGCCCACGCGCACCATGTCCTCGAGAGTCGAGATCTCTCGAACGTCAATGCCGCACAGCACCGCGGCTTCGCGAAGGTTGGGTGTGACCACGGTGGCAAAGGGCAGGAGCGCTTCGCGGTAGGCGTCGGCGCCACCCTCGTCCATCAGGGCATGTCCGCTCGAAGAGACCAGGACCGGGTCCACCACGAGGCGGGGGAGGACTCCTTCGCGAGCCAGGTCGGCCACCGCCTCGACGGTGGACGGCTGGGCCAGCATGCCGGTTTTTACGGCGGCCACGTCAAAGTCTTCGAGCACGGCCCGTGCTTGCGCGGTGACAAGCGAGGGCTCGCAGTTCCAGATGGAGAGGACCCCCAGGGTGTTCTGCGCGGTGACGGCGGTGATCGCTGACGTGCCGTGGACCTGAAACGCGCCGAACGTTCGAAGGTCGGCTTGGATTCCGGCCCCGCCTCCAGAGTCAGATCCAGCAATGGTAAGCGCCGTCACTGGTTGCACCGTTCAACCTTAGTGACGTCGCGAGAGTCCTTAGTACGCTTGAAGAAGTGGGTGATCTCTTCAGCGTTGGTTCTCTTAGCTCCCCGTCACGGTTGGTGATGGGGACTGGCGGGTTTCGTTCAATGGACGTGCTCGAAGCCACGCTCGAAGCCTCGGGTTCGACTGTCGCCACGGTGGCGCTGCGCCGCGTCGATCCCTCGGTCGAAGGTTCCATCTACGACCTCCTGGAGAAGTTGAACTTCTCGCTGCTCCCCAACACCGCCGGTTGCTACAGCGCGGCGGAGGCGGTGAGGGTCGCCGAGTTCGCCCGAGAGGCGTTCGAGACGAACGCGGTCAAGCTCGAGGTCATTGGCGACGACGTCACGCTGTTGCCCGACACCACCGAGACGCTGATCGCCGCCGACGAGTTGGTTCGCCGCGGCTTTGAGGTGTGGGCGTACACGTCAGACGATCTGATCGTCGCCCAGCGCCTCGAACAGATTGGCTGTTGCGCCGTGATGCCGCTCGGTTCGCCGATCGGTTCAGGTCTGGGTATTCGAAACCCGCACGCCATTGCACTTATCGCCGAGAGGATCAGTGTTCCGGTTCTGCTTGACGCCGGCGTCGGAACGGCGTCAGACGCCGTGCTCGCCATGGAACTCGGCTGCGACGGTGTTCTGGCGTCGTCGGCCATTAACCGAGCGCTCGAGCCCGCCATGATGGCCGAGGCTATCCGAGAAGCGGTGCGAGCAGGGTATTTAGCTCGTCGCGCCGGACGTATCCCCCCTCGTTTGCACGCTGAGGCCTCGTCGGCCTCGCTGGGGCGCCCAGATTTATTTGTGGAATAAAACACCGAGGTAACTACAATCATGTAGTCATTCGGGATAATCTGATGAGACCTCGGTCGGGAGGACTTTGCGATGACTAACTTTCTAACAACTGGATTTAGTGGCCCTACGGTGTGTCGCCTCACTGGCGTGACCTACCGTCAGCTGGACTACTGGGCGCGCACCGGTTTGGTGACGCCCTCCATCACGCCGGCGCAGGGCAGCGGCTCGAAGCGCTCGTACTCGTACAGTGATGTTCTGGAAGTAAAGGTCATCAAATCTCTTCTCAACTCCGGAGTGTCACTTTCTCGGGCGCGCCAAGCAGTTGAATGTTTGCGCAACTCACTGGGCGCCGACCTCGCCTCCAGCAGTCTGGTCATGAGCGACGCCGGGTCGGTACTCGCGCGCGACGACGGCGATCTGGTTGACCTGCTTCGCGGCGGCCAAGGTGTCTTCAATATTGTTCCCCTGGCGAATGTGGTGGCCGAACTCTCCACCACCATTCGTGAGGACCAACGTGCGACGTCGGAGAGGGAGCATCGTTCGGCGTGACGACCCCGTCCCTCGATGCTGACGCTCGAGTGCACCATCCCAGTCTTGGCAGTGTTTCCAGCAATAGTTTCGCCCACCCCAGTGAGAGGCTGTTCGCCAATCTCTTGAATCTGTACGGGTACGAGTGGTCCTACGAGCCACTTGAGTTCCCCCTCGCGTGGAATGAGTTTGGAGAGCCCGTCCGCGCGTTTCGTCCCGACTTCTTTCTCCACGATCAAGGCCTCTTCATTGAACTCACTGTGCTCGAGCAGCGTCTCGTGACGAAGAAGAATCAAAAGATTCGACGGTTCCGTCTCCTCTACCCCGAGGTCCAGCTACTCGTCGTGTACCAACGTGATTTCCTTCGCTTGATGAAGCAGCACGACCTAGGATCTCTGGCAGATCTCGCAGCCTAGAGTGGTTTTATGACTGATCGACGTCCTTTTTTGTACGAAACCCACGTTGAGTTGGGGGCAAAAATCGTCCCGTTCGGCGGATGGGAGATGCCCCTGCAGTACGCCTCGGGCACCGTGGCAGAACATCTGGCGTGCCGCAGGGACGCCGTTGTCTTTGACGTCAGCCACCTGGGCACGGTGCGCTGCGACGGGGTGGAGATGTTCGACGCGCTGCAAGGCACCCTCACCAACGATCTTCGAAAGATCGCCCCGGGCAAGGCCCAGTACACGCACCTGCTCAATAATGACGGTTTCGTGGTCGACGACATCATCGTGTGGTGGCTCAGCGAGAACGAGTTCGATGTGATGCCGAACGCGTCGAACACGTCGGGAGTCACTTCCGCCTTGCCTGGCGTCGACGTGACGGGCGAACGATGCGTCCTCGCCGTGCAGGGCCCGAAGGCGCGCGAGCGGGTCGGCGCAGTTGACCCGCGCTTCGCCGAAGTTGGGCGTTTTTGCGTGACTCGTTTTGACTACAGGGGCGTCGAGGTTCGCGTCGCGGGGACTGGCTACACGGGCGAAGAGGGACTGGAGATCGCGGCCCCCAACGAGGTCGCCGACGAACTCCTTCGGGCCTTGGTGGCCGCTGGAATCACGCCCGCCGGGCTGGGAGCGCGCGACACTCTTCGCCTGGAGTCGGCGCTTCCGCTGTACGGGCACGAGTTGAGCCTCAGCTCGACCACGCTCGAGGCCAGGCTCGGCTGGGTGATTGGTTGGGACAAGGAGACGTTTCGCGGGCGCGAGGCGGTGCAAGCGGAGCGCGAACGCGGCTGCTCGCGTCTCTTGACCGGTGTGATGGTCGAGGGCCGTCAGCCCCTTCGTGAGGGGGCGAACGTCGTCTACGACGATCAGTTGATCGGGCGCTTGAGTTCGGGCAACTTCTCACCGGTGCTCGAGCGCGGCATTGGCATGGGCCTGCTCTCGGGTGACGTCGGTGACGGCTCTACAGTGACCTTGGAGCTTCGAGGTCGAGACGTCGCCGCCAAAGTCGTTCCTCTTCCCTTCGTTCGAAAGGCCAAGTGACGTGGCTGACTATTTACCTCATACGGCCGAAGACCTCGAGGAGATGCTGAGTTTCCTCGGGATGGATTCGCTTGAGCAGTTGTTCGCGCACATCCCAGCGGCGGTCCGTCTTTCGCAGGGGCTCGATCTGGCCCCGGGACAGACCGAGCCCGACGTCGCGGAGGCCTTTGCTCGTTACACCAGTGCCAACAAGGCGCAGTTCTCGAACCTGACGTGCTTCGCGGGCGGGGGAGCCTACGACCACGAGGTTCCCGCCGTAGTGAAGATGCTGAGCTCGAGGTCCGAGTTCGTCACGGCGTACACGCCGTATCAGCCCGAGGTCGCCCAGGGGGTGCTGCAGGCAATTTTCGAGTATCAGACGCTGGTTTCGCGGCTGAGCGGGTTACCCATTGCGAACGCGTCGCTCTACGACGGCGCCACGGCACTCGTGGAAGGGCTCAACATGGCGTCGGGTGCGAATGGACGCCAGAAGATGGTCATTTCGTCCGGGGTGCATCCTCACTGGCGCCAGGTGGTGCGCACGTTCGCCCACGGCACCGGCCATGAGATTGTGGAGGTCCCATTGGTCAATGGAGTGACCGACTGGTCGAGTGTTGACTCGTCGGGCGCGTCGGCGATAGTGGCCGCTTATCCGAACTACCTGGGCGTGCTGGAGGACTTGACCGTCGCGAAGGGTTTGGCGCTGGCGAACGACGCCCTCTTCGTTCTGGGGGCCGATCCCGTCGCCGCCGGAGTACTGAAGACCGCGGGGCAGTGGGGCGCGGACGTGTTCGTCGGAGAGGGTCAGCCCTTCGGGACCTCCCTGGCCTTTGGGGGTCCCTACCTCGGGCTCTTCGCGTGCACCCTTGATCAGATTCGCCGGTTGCCCGGTCGGATTGTCGGCGAGACGGTTGACTCCAACGATCGGCGTTCGTTCGTGACGACTCTGCGAGCTCGCGAGCAAGATATCCGCCGCGAGAAGGCCACGTCGAACGTGTGCACCAACCAGACCCTGATGGCGGTGACGGCGGCGATCCAGCTGGGCTGGCTGGGCACAAACGGCCTGCGAGAGGTGGCGATTCGTTGCGCGCGCGGCGCCCACTTCTTGTTCGAAGAGGCACTGACGGTGCAAGGCGTGAGCGCGGTTTCGACCCAGTCCTTCTTTCGCGAGTTCGCGCTACGCCTGCCCCGGAGCGCCGCGCAGGTGCTGAGCCGCATGGCTGAGGACGGGGTTCTGGGCGGCTTGGCCGTCGCGGCGTTGACGGACGGCGACGACTGTTCTGTGACGGAGGGAATCAACGACGTGATACTGGTCACCGTGACCGAGCGGCGCACTCGCGAGCAGATCGAACGCTACGTCGACCTACTTCGAAAGGCGGTCAACTGATGAGGCCCAAGTCACTGCCGGGCGGCCGCGCGGCGTCGGCGCCAATTCTCGGACACGAGATCGAGCCCACCATCTTCGAGATGTCGGTTGCCGGCCGGTCGGCGTTTCAACTGCGCACCACGGGCATTCCGGCGACGCCGCTCGAAGAGCTTGTTCCCTTCGAGCATCGCAATCCGGACGTCATCGAACTCCCCGAGGTCTCCGAGCGAGACCTTGTAGGTCACTTCACCCGATTGTCGCACCGTCAGTTCTCGGTCGACCTCGGTGCGTACCCGCTCGGTTCGTGCACCATGAAGTACAACCCCAAGTTCTGCGACGCGGTCGCGGCGGACCCGGGACTCAACTCAGTGCACCCGGGCGCCCCCGCGGAACTCATCCAGGGATGGCTCGAACTACTCGTCACGCTCGAAGAGAAGCTGTGCGTGATCACGGGCATGAGTGCCGCCACCCTCCAGCCCGCCGCGGGGGCCGCCGGTGAGCTGACGGGTCTGTTGCTGATGAGGGCCTATCACGAGGCGAACGGTGACGTGCGAACTCGTGTCCTTATTCCCGACTCGGCGCACGGCACCAACCCGGCCTCGGTGACCTTGGGTGGCTACGAGGTGACCACCATTCCTTCAAACGAGCGCGGTCTCGTGGACCTCGATGCGCTCAAGGCGGCGCTCGGACCGGACGTGGCGGGGATCATGCTAACCAATCCGAACACCGTGGGCCTCTTCGAGGAGGAGATCACCGAGATCGCCGCGGCCGTGCACGAGGTCGGTGGACTGCTGTACTACGACGGGGCGAACCTCAATGCCATCCTCGGGGTTGTTCTACCGGGTGATATGGGATTCGACATCGTGCACATGAACCTTCACAAGACGTTCGCGACGCCCCACGGCGGAGGAGGGCCCGGCGCGGGGCCCGTCGCGGTCTCGTCGCGTCTCGCACAGTATCTACCCGGACCGAGGGCCGCTCGCGCGCCCGACGGTACCTTCGCGTGGAGCACGCCCGCGAGGTCGATTGGTCGAGTTCACGCCTGGCACGGCAACTCGATGGTGCTGGCTCGAGCGCTGGCGTACATTGACGTACACGGAGGCGACGGGCTCACCCGGGTCGCCCAGCGCGCGGTCTTGAACGCGAACTGGCTTCGTCGGCGCCTCGCCGAGACGCTACCCGCGGCCTACGATCGGGTCTGCATGCACGAATGCGTGCTGAGCGCGACGAATCTCAAGTCGAAGTACGGCGTGCGGGGGCTCGACGTGGCCAAGGCGCTGCTCGAGGAGGGTTTTCATTCGCCGACGGTGTACTTCCCGTTGATTGTGGACGAGGCGCTGATGTTCGAGCCCACCGAGACCGAGAGCCTGCAGACTCTGGAGTCGCTCGCCGAGGCGATCGAACGCATTGCGCAGCGGGCCATTGACGATCCTGCGTCGCTGCACCGCGCCCCCCAGTCAACGCCGGTGTCGCGTGTCGATGAAGCCAGGGCGGCACGCCACCTGATTTCAACGGAGGATGCGGCCGGGCGCTAAAAGCCACCCGCCACCATCAGTCGACGTTGGTCTCCTCGGTCACGCTGTAGGTCACCTTTCGCAGGAGCCGGGCGTGCTCGTGTGGTTCCACCGCACTGAAGACGTCGACCGCCTCGCGCTCGTGCCGATTGAACACCGGAAGGTGTTCCTCGATTTGTTGTCCAATTTTGAAGGAATGCGTAATATGAACGCATGACGAGACCTTTGATTGGCGTGACTGGTCGTCGCTGGCCGGCGAAGGCTCTCGGCGAGTTCGTGCCTAAGGCCATGCTGGGGATCAAGTTCGATCTTCACTTTTCTGACTACCCGCGTTCGATCGCCCTGGCCGGCGGATTGCCGGTCGAGTTGACTCGCGACGCCGACGTGCAGGAGATGATCGCGCATTTGGACGGTTTGGTCCTGAGTGGCGGAGCCGACGTGGAGCCCGCTCGATACGGCGCTGAACCGCATGAAAACCTCGGGCAGACCGAGCCCGACCGCGATGAGTGGGAGTTGGCGCTCTACGCCGCCGCTCGGCGCAAGGGGATACCTGTACTCGCGATTTGCCGAGGATTCCAACTGGTAAACATTGCCCACGGCGGAAGCCTTAACCAGCACGTTGAGCTCGACGAAGGCGCCGGACATCCCCAGTGGGATGTCGACGGGCGAAGCGCGACCCACGACATTGCCTGTGTACCCGAGACAATCGTCTCCTCGCTCGTCGGTGAGCACGCCGCGGTGAACTCACTTCATCATCAGACCGTGGAACGACTCGGCGAAGGCCTGATAGCCAGCGCCTTCGCTCCCGACGGCGTGATCGAGGGACTCGAAACCACCGACGGAGAGGTGTTGGCCGTGCAGTGGCATCCCGAACTGCTCGAAGCGCCCGATCCCGCATTTTGCTGGCTCGTCGAGCGTGCCCGGGTACAGTAGCAAGGCGTTGCCTCGCCACGTGAGCGCGATAGGACCGTTCACGAGTGGAGTCGTGAAAGTGTCAACTGTGACGAAGTTACCTCGCGCCTTGATGGCGCTCATCGAGAACTCGGCCCTGCAGCCGACGCCTTCCTTGAACGTTCTGGTCGATATCCTCGTCGAGGCTGACCGGCTCGGAATTGATGGCGTCATGGTGAGCGATCACGGGGTGCCCGGCCCCCATCATTGCTGAAGTCGGCGTTCGTTGACTGCGTGAACCACGGGGGGAAATCGCGCCTTCGCCTCGAGATCGTTCAGGTCTGCGTGGTTGCGGATGTACCGGGTGGAAGCTCCGTAAGAAGGCGTGAAATCCCAGTCGGTGCGGGCGCCCACGTTCAGCGCCTGGTTCACCGTCCGTCGACGTTGCTGGCTGGCTCTCACTTTCGCGTCCAGTTCAACGAAGTCCCACCTCACCGCCACTTCATCACGGAAACTCTGCACCAAAGTCGAATATGCCGCATCGGTTGCCAAGTTGACGCGCTCTGCGGCGTCGGCGCGAACGTCGTACAGCTGGTCCGGGTCGGCCGGCGAATGGACAAACTTCCACTGGCGCCGCCGGATCATCACGATCGGGGCGATGGCGCCTTCGGCGAGGTACTCGGCGACGACCTCTCTCTCCTCGGCGTGTCCTTGGAGGTGACCGATCAGGTCCGTACCGTCGAGCGGGCCGATGAGGGGGCTCGGGTCGGGGCTCGCCAGACCGACGAGCGTGGGCACGAGGTCCATCGTGGACACCGGCGATGTGACACGGTGCGGCTCGAACAAGTTGGGAGCGTGCACCACCAGCGGCACGCGGGCAGAGCCCTCGAAGAAGCTCATCTTGTACCACGCCCCGCGCTCGCCGAGCATCTCGCCGTGGTCGCTGGTCAGCATGACGACGGTGTCGTCGAAGCGCTCTCCGGCCCTCAGGATGTCGAGCAGCCTCCCCACGTGCTCGTCGAGATACGAGATGGCGCCGTAGTACGCCCTTCGCGCCGCGCGGATGTGGTGGGCGGTGATGTTGGTCCCCTCCATGGCACAGACCTCGCGAAGTCTTACCTCGTGGGGCTGGAGAGCAACGTCTCCTACGGAGAGTTCCGGCAGTGGGATCTCGACATCTTTGTAGAGGTCCCAGAAGCGCTGAGAGATCACAAAGGGGTCGTGAGGGTGAGTGAACGACACGACGAGACAGAGCGGCCGGTCGTCGCGCAAGCGAACGTGGTCGAACAGCGCCCGCTCTGCGGTGTAGGCAACCTCATCGTCGAAGTCGAGCTGGTTGGATCGAAGGCAGGGTCCAGCGTCGTGCACCGAGAACATGTCGTGGTACCAGGTGGGGCGCTCGTGTGGGCGGTCCCAGCTGGGCGTCCACCCATAGTCGGCGGGATAGATGTCCGTCGTCAGACGTTCTTCGAAACCGTGCAATTGGTCGGGACCGCAGAAGTGCATCTTCCCCGAAAGGACCGTGCGATACCCGGCGTTGCGGAGATAGTGGGCGAAGGTCGGGATATCCGACGCGAACTCGGCAGCGTTGTCGTAGGTTCCCGTGCGCGAGGGCAACAGGCCCGTCATGAACGACGCACGTGCCGGAGAGCACAGCGGGCTTGCCGTGTACGCCGCGTCGAACACGACACCTCCGCTGGCTAAGCGCGCCATGTTCGGGGCGTAGGTCACCGGGTTACCGTAGAAAGGGAGCGCCGACGGCGTCATCTGGTCGGCCATGATAATCAGAATGTCGGGGCTTCTCGTGGTAATGGCGCGTGCCTTTCAACTTGACGGGGGACCAGGCAGGTCGTAATACTCGACTTATTCTATCGAAGTTATGGAGTAAATCGTTTTAGTGGAATTCAGAAGGGGACTCGTACGTGTTCCCACCACTCCGCTGAACGGCGCGAGACCCGACGTTCCGGTAGAAATACGGCGATGTCTATTGCCGTCGTCCGAGACGCTCGACTGCCTCCTCGAGCACCTCGCGGCGTTTCGAGAACATCCATCGAACGAAGTGCCAACCGGACGCCTTGTCATCGTAAAAGGCCGAACTCGGGATCGCCACGACACCGCACCGCTGGGCAAGCTCCCGACAAAACGTGTGTCCGTCCTCGTCAGACAGTGGCGTGATGTCCGTCGTGAGAAAGAACGTGCCGTGAGACGGAAGGACCTTAAAACCCGCAGTCTCGAGGCCCGCTGCGAGCAGGTCACGCTTCTCTCGCAGCAACGCCGTCGCTTCGACGAGGTAGTCGTCGCACTGGTTAAGTCCCTCGGCGATCGCATACTGAAACGGTGCAGCGTTCACGTAAGTGAGGAACTGCTTCGCCGACCGGATCGCTGCGATGAGTTCAGGGCGTGCGCACGCCCACCCTACTTTCCATCCGGTCACAGAGAACGTCTTCGCCGCAGACGAGATCGTGATCGTCCGTTCGGCCATGCCTGGGAGCGACGCGAGAGAGACGTGGGGCGACTCATAAACAAGATGCTCGTAGACCTCGTCGGTGACCTCGATGAGATCGTGACGCCGAGCGACGTCGGCGATCACCTGAAGCTCAGCGAGGCTGAACACCTTGCCGGTCGGATTGTGAGGGGTGTTCACCAGGATGAGCCGGGTCCGATTGGTGATTGCGTTCTCGAGCGCCTCGGGCTCGAATGACCAGTCGGGGGCGCGCAGCGGTACGGTACGACGATGCGCACCGGCCATCGCGGTGCAGGCCGCGTAGGAGTCGTAGTACGGCTCGAACATGACGACCTCGTCGCCGGTCTCGCACAGCGACAAGAGGCACGACGCGATCGCTTCCGTCGCGCCCGCGGTAACCAATATCTCGGTGACCGGATCGAAGTCCAGTCCGTTGTGGCGCTTGTGGTGCGACGCGATCGCCGAACGCAGTTCGCTGATCCCGTTCAACGGCGGGTACTGATTGTGGCCATCTTCTATCGCTCGGATCGCGGACCGCTTTATCAAGTCTGGACCGTCGGTGTCGGGGAAGCCCTGGCCGAGGTTGATTGACCCCGTCGCGACGGCGAGCGCGGACATCTCCGAGAAGATGGTGCTCGTGTAGCCCTGGAGGCGGGCGTTGAGGTAGGGAATCCGAGCGGTCATGTCGGAACACGCTAGTCAGCAAGCGCCCGTACGGTGTTTGCCGCCGTGCAGGTCCGGTCCACGTTAATTGGGGCGGTTGCCGGTCCGTCACAGACTCACCTCAACTCGCCGATTCGAAGTAGAACTTTGTTAAGACTTTTGTCACAATGGCCTGACTACTTACGAGAAGTAATGACAGGTACCCAGTACACTGCCCACGAAGTGGCGATCCTCGGAGTCATTGTTTGGCGGGGTGGATCGCAAAGGTATCGGTGAAGACTGAGCCAGGGTTCAAACATGACGTGTCCTTGAAGTTACCCGGTTACTTGAAACGAGTCTCTTCCTGAGCAGAGGGGGGG
>Ga0182014_10004136_pt1 | contig 16884 bp, 9 predicted proteins | sample 612S2DmetaG_FD_120489 | JGI IMG/M metagenome (GOLD analysis project Ga0182014, IMG submission 120489) | Permafrost microbial communities from Stordalen Mire, Sweden - 612S2D metaG | ecosystem: Environmental > Terrestrial > Soil > Wetlands > Permafrost | place: Sweden: Stordalen | collected... | reverse complement strand
GAAGCCGCGCTATCGCGCCGCCACGCTTAAACTTGTGTGCTTCGTGTAGCGGGGCCGCTTGCGGCCCCTGTAGTTCTCGCTTTGCGACATGTCTGCAAACACGGGCGGCAAGCCGCCTCGCCTCACAATCTTAGAGCTGGCAATGTACTTAGTGAACTCTTTGCCCGGGTTTGGCGCCGGGATCGGGGCTGAGGAGATACACTTCGCCGCCACCGCCGCCGGCGGCGACGATCATGCCCTCACTGGTGCCGAACTTCATCTTCCGCGGGGCGAGGTTCGCCACGCAAATCACCAGCCGGCCGACCAACGCGTCGGGCTGGTATACGCCCTTGATGCCGGCCAGCACGGTGCGGCGGTTGTCGCCGCCGAGGCCGAGGGTGAGTTTCAGCAGCTTCTGTGCGCCCGGCACGTCCTCGGCCGCGATCACCCGCGCCACGCGCAGGTCGCTCAGGGCAAACTGATCGAAACTGATCGTTTCGGCGATCGGCTCGGCCAATAGCGGGGCGTCGGTATCGAAAGGCACGGTTTCGCCGGCCGCTTCGGCCCCGGCCGGCTCGGCGCTGGCGGCCACCAGCGCTTCGACCCGTTTCGGATCGACCCGCTGCATCAGGTGCGTGAACTTGCCCACCGGCGTGCCCAACAGCGGCTTCTGCGATTGCTCCCACGAGACAATCGGATCATTGAGCAGGTCGCCCGTTTGCTGGGTCAGCCGCGGCAACACCGGCGCCAGATAGATGGCCAGTTGGCGGTAGAGGTTCAGCCCAATGGTACACACGTCGCGCAGTTCGTCCTGCTTCGACGGGTCTTTGCGGAGGTTCCACGGCGCCCGCTGCTCGACAAATTGGTTGGCCCGGTCGCCGGCGGCCAGGATCAGGCGCGTCGCCCGGGCGTAGTCGCAGGCGTCATAGGCCTCGGCGATGGCTTGGCCGTTGGCCGCCGCTTGGGCAAACAGCCCGCCGTCGTCGGGATATCTCGCGGCCAAGCCCGTCGGCTCGGCGAACCGCGCGGTGCGGCTGGCCAGGTTGACGACGTTGCCGACCATGTCGGCGTTGACCTTGGCGATGAACTCCTCAAAACTCAGATCGATGTCGTCCACGTGGGACGACAGTTTCGAGGCGTAATAATAGCGCAAGTACGACGGATCGAGGTGCTCCAGGTACGTCGATGCCCGGATGAACGTCCCCTTGCTCTTCGACATCTTCTCGCCGTTGACGGTCAGGAAGCCGTGAATGTGAACTTTCTTGGGCAGACTGACGCCGGCCGTCTTCAGCATGGCCGGCCAAAACAGCGTGTGGAAATAGGTGATGTCCTTGCCGATGAAGTGGTGGATTTCCGTCTTTTCCTCGTTCCGCCACCAATCGTCGAAGTTCTCGCCCTGCCGGTTGCACCACTCGCGGGTCGAGCCCATGTAGCCGATTGGCGCGTCGAACCACACGTACCAGTAATTGCCCGGACTGTCGGGAATCTCGAAGCCGAAATACGGCGCCGGCCGCGACACGTCCCAATCGTGCAGCGGCTCGTGGAGGAAGTGGCCGGCCAGATAATTGGCGATCTCGGGCTGGAGGTGGTCTTGCCGCTGGGTCCAATCTTCCAGAAATGGGTGCAGCTTCTCGATGTTAATGAACAGGTGGTCGGCCTGGCGCACTTCCGGCTTGCTGCCCGACAGCGTGCTCACCGGGTCCACGAGGTCGGTCGGACTGTAATGGGCGCCGCACTTGTCGCAGCTATCGCCGTACTGGTTGGGCGATTTGCACTTCGGGCAGGTCCCCTTCACGAAGCGATCGGCCAGGAAGGTGCCGGCCTGGGCATCGTAGAGTTGCGTCACCGCCCGCTCTTCCACCAGCCCGGCCTTGCGCAGGGCCGCCCAAATCTCGATGCACACCGCCCGGGTTTCCGGGCTGTTGGTGCTGCCGTAGTTGTCGAACTCGATGTCGAAGACGGTAAAATCGGGCACGTGGGCCTGCTGCATCGTGGCGATCAGGTCTTCCTCGCGGATGCCCTCCTGCCGGGCGCGGATCATGATGGCCGTGCCGTGGGTGTCGTCGGCGCAGACGTAAACGCACCGCCGCCCGCGGAGCTTTTGGAAACGGACCCAGATGTCCGTCTGCAAGTACTCCACGAGGTGGCCGATGTGGATGTGGCCGTTGGCGTAGGGCAAGGCGCTGGTGACGAGAATTCGCCGCATGTTCGCTTACTCCGTAAAGTGACGACCGCGTGGGTTCGCCACACGTTCTTGTTTTTCTGAGGGTTCTTTAGACTACCCAAGTGTGATGCCCGAACGGGCGCCAATCTTTCTCGCCAGCAATTGGAAGTCTGCGTAGACTTCTGGAACCGCGTTGGCATGCGCACCAATGGCCCCGTCCGATGGTTTGAGGAAGAACATAGGTTTGCGGGCCTCTTGGGCCATCGGCATCAGACTACGGTAGTGTTTCAACATTGCAAAGCAATGCTCATCGTTTTCCACTTTGGGCAGTGTGTTGTACGGAGTGTCAAGGACGTACTTTCGGTAGTACGCCGGGATCCTCGCCATCCATTTTTCGTAGGCGACTGCAGGCCGATCGAGCCGTACGGAATGTTGCAGCATGACGTAGCCAATGGGTTGCATCGTGCCCGCTGGCAAAATCAAACTACGATCGGGATTCCTGTTGAATCGTTCATTCCATTCGTCACGCCATAGGCGAAGCGTTGGGCCGAGGTTGCACAGACCTTTTAGTGAGAACAGATCAGGGCCGAGCGGGATCACGATGTAGTCAGCCGAGATCAAGGCTGCCCGATTGATGGCGCCGAGATTTGGTCCCAAGTCGACGAACACCACGTCGGCTCGGTGGTCGCGTGCTCCCTCCTGGATCACTCGCCAAAAAGCCGACATGACTCGGAACGCGCGCTCGCTCCTGTCGAGGCAATCCGACCACATTCCAGAAAGGTCGTTCTCGAAGTTGGAAAGCTGCATGTCGCCGGGAATCAACGCCAGCTTCTCCTGGATGAACTCAAGATGTGGCTTGGCGACGTCGCCCACGCCTCGCAGCAGTGGACGGATGGCAGTAAAGATCGTGTTATCGAGCGAATCTTCTTCAGGCCACAAAAGCGCAAGCTTGTCTTCATCTATGAAGAAGGCCGAAAGATTGGCTTGTGGATCGAGATCGACCGCCAGGACGCGTTTCCCACGATCGGCGAACATCCAGGCAAGATGATAGACCAGGGACGTCTTGCCGACGCCGCCCTTGTTGTTGAAAAATGCAACCACCGTGACGCTCATGTTCGGCTCCTAATCACTGCAAGCACATAGTTGGGCTCTACAGTAAACTGGAGTTCCGGATTGCCGTTCTTGGCAAGTTCTTTTCTAGCCAATTGAATGCCGATCCCAAATCGCTGCACGTAGCCGAGGTTCCTCATGGCTTCGGCCACGTGCGGATTGCGGTAATCGGTGATGCCGGCGCTGCCAAAGTTCTCCGGAGTCACCTGGCCGAAGGGACCGCCGGGGTTTTGAATCTCAACCCGGTCGTCGAACCACGTGATTCGAACGGGGGCATTGGACATCTCATAGTCGCGATGCATGATCGCGTTGCGGACCAACTGCTGCAGCGCAACGATGGGATAATCGGGGTGGCGAATCTCGGTGGGGCCTGACGTAACGTCTACGGCCGAAGCGATGTTGATTTCCAGCAAATCGTCGAGGCGGGACAAAATATCCAACAACGGGCCGTGCAAAATGTGCTCGTTCTTGATAGGATCTGTGAGTGTAAGGCCGTCAAGCCGCAAGAACTGAACGTACGCCCCCGGTATCATATCTGATGGCATCTTGCCGACCACCAGCAATCCGGTAACGGTGGGGTATCTTGGGGGTTCGCTGGCGGTAAAACGCAAGGCCGCCAATTGTTGTTCTAAAGAACGGTTGTTTTCTTCCAATACATCGGGGGAGACCGCGGAAGGAAGGTACACGCGTTGAAATAATTCCAGGTCCAAGTCTTGCTTGGACGCAGACGCCAACGGCTTCAAATCATAAGGCAAGTCCTTCGATCGCCGTTTTTCCGCCAAACGGCGCTCCTCTTCGGTCGTGGCTCGCGCACGGCGCGGGCCAACGCGAATCCAGGTCACGCCCTTGTAACGCACCGGAGGAGCATCCGACGGCTCGACGAGAACTACGGCCATCTCGCAACCATGCAAGATACGTTTTTGCACCGTCATCGTAGGCAGCGGCAGAATGTTTCCGTCCGAACGCATGCTCGACAACGTCAGCAGCAACTCATCCGTTATCGGCAGTCCCACACCGGTTCCGTCGTCTGCCGCGCCGACGAACACGACCCCCGCTTGTTTATGGTTGGGCAGGTCATTGGCGAACGCACAAATTGCCTGACAAATCCGCTCTCCGTCTGAAATTGATTGCTTTCGCTCGACACAGTCGGATTCAATGTCCTGCAACAGGCGATTTAATTCGTGGTCGTCCATGTTCGCTTCTCTCCCCAAAGCCGGAAAACTCCTGTCGCCCCCTCGCCAAAGGGACGTCACGGGCGGATCGCCCCAGTATAACCACGGCGGCAAATGCGAGGAATCACCCCTTCACCACGAAGTTGACCATTCGCCCCGGCACGACGATCGCCTTCAGGACCGTCTTGCCGGCTAGGAGCTCGGCGATTTTCGCGTCGCCGCGGGCGGCCGACTCCAAGGCAGCTTTGTCGGCCTCGGTCGGCACTTGAACCCGCCCCCGCAGCTTGCCGTTGATCTGCACCGGCACTTCGACGGTGTCTTCCCGCAGGGCCGCCTCGTCGAAAGTGGGCCAGGGCTCGTAGGCCAGCGTTTGGTCGTGGCCGAGCGCTTGCCACAGCTCCTCGGCCATGTGCGGCGCCAGCGGCGAGAGCAACAACACCAGCTTTTCCATGGCCGCCCGCGGCCGCTGCTCCGCCTTGAGGAAGAAATTGGTGAACTCCATCATCCGCGCGATGGCCGTGTTGAACGACATCTGCTCCAGGTCGGCCGTAACCGCCTTGATCGTCTTGTGCAGCATGCGGTTCTGCTCGGCCGTGGGCTCGACGTCCTGCACGGCCGCGTTGAGTTGCACGGCCTCGGCCCGATCGTCGAGGACCATCCGCCAGACGCGATCCAGGAAGCCGCGGACGCCGCTGACGCCGTCCATGCTCCACGGCTTCACGGCCTCCAACGGACCCATGAACATTTCGTAGAGCCGTAGGGCGTCGGCCCCGTATTCCCGGACGACTTCGTCGGGATTGACCACGTTGCCGCGGCTTTTCGACATTTTGTAGGCGCGGCTGTCGACCTTGATCGCCGGGTCGGCCTTGACCACGAACCCTTCGCCCTGTTTCTCGACCGCGTCCGCTTCGAGTTTCGCGGCCTGAAGCATTTGCCCAGTCTTCTTCAACACCGGCTTGCCATCGGCATCGTTGATCACGTCGGCCGAGCTCACCCAGCCGCCGCCCTCCGTCTGATAGCCGGTAAACTCCATCTCACCGAGGATCATCCCTTGGTTGACCAATTTCTGGAACGGCTCGGGCATGCTCACGTAGCCGCGGTCGAAGAGCACCTTGTGCCAAAACCGGGCGTAGAGCAGGTGCAGCACGGCGTGCTCCGCCCCGCCCACGTACAGATCGACCGGCATCCACGCCTTCTCCACCTGCGGATCGACCAACGCCTTCACGTTCTTTGGGTCCAGAAACCGCAGATAATACCAGCACGAGCCGGCCCATTGCGGCATCGTGTTCGTCTCACGCTTATATCGCTTGCCATCCAGAGTGACGTAGAGCCAATCGTGCGGCGCCTTGTCCAACGGCGGGGTCGGTTCGTCGTGCGTGGCGTCGAACTTCATCTTCACCGGCAGGTCCAAGGGCAGATCTTTTGGCTCCAGGGCGCGGATTCTGCCGGTGGGCTTGCCCGCGGCGTCCAACTCGTGCAGGATGGGGAACGGCTCGCCCCAGAAATGCTGCCGGCTGAAGAGCCAATCCCGCAGCTTGTAGTTGACCGCCGCCCGGCCGATGCCGCCGGTGGCCAGGTCCTCGGCGATCTTCTGCTTGAACTCCGCCGTCGAAAGCCCGTCGTAGGGGCCTGAGTTAATGGCAATGCCACGGCCCGGAATCCGTAAGAACCAACCATTAATGGGAACGGTCTCCACATCCCCGGCAAATACACGTTGTCCACCGCGCACTTCTTGACGGAACTCTTCGAACATTCGAGCCAGTTCTTGCGCCGGATATCCAGAAGATGACCACTCGTTCGAAGGCTCTACCACGGCCTTGATCGGCAAGTCGAACTGCTTGGCGAACTCGAAATCGCGGGTATCGTGCGCCGGCACGGCCATGATCGCGCCGGTGCCGTAACTGATCAACACGTAATCGGCCACCCAAATGGGAATTGCCTCGCCGTTGACCGGGTTGATGGCGTACGAGCCGGTGAAGACGCCCGTCTTTTCCTTGGCCAGGTCGGTGCGATCGAGGTCGCTCTTGCGTGCCGACTGCTCGCAATACGCGCGAACCGCCGCGGCCTGCTCGGGCGTACTGAGCCGCAACACAAACGGATGCTCCGGCGCAATCACCATGTACGTGGCGCCGAACAGGGTGTCGGGCCGCGTGGTGTAGATCCGCAGCACCTCCTCGTCCGGCTTCCGCGGCCAGCCGGCAATCTTGCGATCGACCAGCCAGCCCTTGTATTCCTTCGACGACGGCTTGCCGTCCTCTTCCAAGAACGTGCCGATGAAAAAATCGACCTCCGCGCCCGTGCTGCGGCCGATCCAGTTCCGCTGCAAGAGCTTGATGCCCTCGGACCAGTCGAGCTGGTCGAGGTCCTTTTCCAGCCGGTCGGCATAGGACGTGATCCGCAGCATCCATTGCCGCAGGGGGATGCGGACGACCGGATGGCTCCCCCGTTCGCTCAATCCGCCCACGACCTCCTCGTTGGCCAGCACCGTGCCCAGGGCCGGACACCAATTCACCGGGGCTTCGAGCTGATAGGCCAAGCGGTGCTCGTCGCGGTAGCGTTCGACGGCCGCCGCGCCTTCGTCGGCCACTTCCTCGGGGATGGGCAGCTCGGCGATCGGCCGGCCGCGGCCCAGCGACTCGTCGAACCAGGTGTCGAACAGCACCAGAAAGATGAATTGCGTCCAGCGGAAGTAGCCCACGTCGGTCGTGGCCAGTTCGCGGTCCCAATCGTAGGAAAAGCCGAGCATCTTCAACTGCCGGCGGAAGTTGGCGATGTTTTTTTCGGTCGTCGTCCGCGGATGGGTGCCGGTCTTCTTGGCATGCTGTTCGGCGGGCAGGCCGAAGGCGTCCCACCCCATCGGGTGCATGACGCTGGTGCCCTTCATCCGATGGAAGCGGCAGACGATGTCGGTGGCGGTGTAGCCTTCGGGATGGCCGACGTGCAGGCCATCGCCGCTGGGGTAGGGGAACATGTCCAAAACGTACAATTTGCGGTTGGTGGGCAACCTGGGACAGGCAAATGTACGGTTCTCTTCCCAAAATTTCTGCCACTTCGGTTCGACAGTGGCTGGATTATAGCGGGGCATAGGATCGCTTAGCGGGGGGGTATGACTCGTTTAGCCGCCGCGTCCACGCGGCGTTCTTCGACAAAGAGGTCGATTCTATCGACTTACTCCTATGACGGCAAATGGAGAAGTTGGAAGAACCCCCTTTTCGGGACGGCGATTTTGCCCGACTGGGGTTGACGAACCCTGCCGGTTGGTTCTACATTAATGGATGCTCCCGTTTTGGCGGAAGTAGCGGTGGAAAGTCCGGCGGTCGAGTGCCTGGGTGGGGATGCTTGTGTGCAAGATGCTTTGGCCCTGCCGTGGGCGATGCGGTCGGTGATTTGTGTGCTCTCTCTTCTCATTTGGCGCAAGGTTGCCAGGAAGGGACGCGGTCCGATGGCCGTGACTGGCATTGACGATACGGTGCACACGCGGGCGCTGGCTGCGTTAGCGATGAGCCCGTTCTACGAGTTGCGCGAATTGCAGGTGGAACAGCGCGACGACGTTTTATCGATCTCCGGCTCCGTTTCCAGTTTCTACCACAAACAGCTTGCACAGGAGGCAGTTCGCTCCGTTTGCGCGGACATCAAGGTCATCAACTCCATCCGTGTGGCATCCGAAGAAGACATTCGGTAGCCGGGCGGGAGGGGGGCCTTTGCCCGAGGATTCGCAGGCGGAGCGGTCGAGGATACCGTGCGGCGGGGACACTGAGGTTCCCGCGCGATGTTCGTTGTCGCTGGTGTAGGGAGACAGCGATCTGGCGACAAACGAGGAGAGCGCCATGGATGATTTGAGAGGTCGGGCAAGCATGCGGCGAGACTTCGCCGACGTGCTGCCGGAGACGCTGGAGGAGGCCGAGGAACTGGCCGCCTCGATCGAAAAGGCCGTTCAACGCGAGACCGGCCGAGGAGTAGCCAACCTGTCCGTGGAAGTCAGTTCGCAAGGCATCCAGTTAAGAGGGCGGTGTACCACGTACTACACCAAGCAACTGGCCCAACATGCCGCGATGAACATCCCCGGCGGAGACCGGCTCATCAACAGCATCGAGGTATCGTAATCGAACCGCGGCCCGCCGCACACCGCGGACTTCTCGCCCACGGCTGCTAGCTGTGCAAGCAGTCGTGATCCGTCAGCGCTTGCATGGTGGCTGCTTCTTTTCGCTCTACTCCTCTGTCAGTCATCGATTGCGATGTAGCACAGTCATCTGGGCTGTGAATCACAGGTTGGAAGCCTGTGCTGCGTATCCCATCATTGCCGCGGGGAGGCCTGCGTCATTTCGTCGACCAACGGCTCGGCGACGTAGATCTTTCGCAAGGCTTCGAGGATGGCGCTGCCGTGAACCGCAACGGCCCGGCCATCTTCCTCGGCGAAAACATAATCCCACACCAGCGACGGAAGGTTGCCGTCGAAGATGATTCCCACCAGTTCGCCGTCGCGGTTGACCACCGGGCTGCCCGAGTTGCCGCCGATAATGTCGGCCGTGCAGACGAAGTCCATGGGCGTGCCGAGGTCCAGGCGGGCCTTGTGGTCCAGCCAGCTTTGCGGCAGGGCAAACGGGTCTTTGGAGCCGTGTTGCTCGGCCCGGCGATACGCGCCGCCGAGCGTGGTCCAGGGCGGGATCGGTCGGCCGCCTTCGCGGTAGCCCTTCACCAGGCCGAACGCCAGCCGCAGCGTGAAGGTGGCGTCGGGATAGGTCTCCGTGCCGAACAGAGAGAAGCGGGCACCGGCCAACTTGCCATACGCCCAGCGCTGCGGCTCCTCGACTTGCTGCTCATACTGGGTGCGGACCTTGCGGGCGGGCTCGTCGACCAGCCGGGCCAGCAGGATCAGCGGGTCCTGCGAGGCCTCGATGGCGGCGATGCCGCCGGCGGCCAACTGGCGGCGGACCGCCACGTCGGCCAGCTTGGTGCCACCGATCAGTTCGGCCGCCCGCTGCTGCGGCGATTTGCCCGCCATTACCTTCGCCGGCAATCCGTCCTCAGTCACGCCGAATTCCACGGTTTCGCGAACCGTCCGCGAGCCGGCAGGAACGCCGACGATTTTCGGCGCGCATGCCGTGCGCTCGATGTACATGCTCAGCGAGTCGGCCAAGAGCGCGGTTTGCAAGTCGTCATAAATCGGGGCCGTGGAGAACAATTCCTGTTTGAGCGAATCGAGGTTCGACTCGCGGTATTCGCGCAGCCGGTCGGCGTTGGGCTTGGCGGTTTCCTCAGCCATCCGCACCAGCGTGCGGGCGATGATGAACAGCTCGCTGTAGAACGCCTGGCCGCGCTCCAACAGGTCGTAGTCGTTGCGGATCGAGCCCCACACCACCAGCGACTTGTCGACGGCATGGATGGCCTTGCCGCAGGCCGCGGCCAGCGGCGGATTGTGGGCCGCGGCCGCCAGCAGGGTCTTTTCTTCCGCCCGCTTGCGGCCCATCACGGCCGGATCCTGCAGTCCGTCCAACCCGCCCAGCCGGGCCTTGCGGGCGTTTTGATACATCAGTAGCAGGTCCTTGGCACGCCGGGCATGCTCCTCGCTCCGCTGGCTGAACGCCTCGAGCAGCACCTCGCGCCGCCGCAACACGTTCAACGCCGTAGGCAACACGCAGTCGCGGAAAAACTCCAAGTGGTGCACGGTATTCAGGCGATCCGTCTTGCCGGGATTCCCGGCGACGAACACCAGGTCGTCCTTTTTCAGCCCGGCGGGATTCCATTTCAGGCAGTGCGGCGTCTTGACCGGCTGGCCATTCTCGTACACGCGGAAGAAGCAGATGTCCAGATCGTAGCGGGGGTATTCGAAGTTGTCCGGATCGCCGCCGAAAAAGGCGATGTCCTGCTCGGGCGCGAAGACCAGCCGCACGTCGGTGTACTTTTTGTAGCGGTAGAGGTGGTATAGCCCGCCCTGGTAGAGCGTGATCACGTCGCTCCGCAGGCCGGTGCGATCCAAAGACTCCTTCTCGATGGTGTTCATCACCGCGCGGCGCTGTTTCTCGGCCTCGGCCGAGCCGGCGGCCGCCTTCACCGCGGCATTGACCCGCCCGGTCACGTCCTCGATGCTCATCAGCACGTTCAGCTCCGAGTCGGGGCATTTGAGCTCCTCGGCTTGGGTGCGGGCGTAGAAACTCGACCGCATCAGGTCGCGCGCTTTGCTGCTGAGCTTTTGCAAGGCGTCGGCCCCGACGTGGTGATTCGTCATCACCAGGCCATCGGGCGACACGAACGAGCCCGAGCCGCCATTGTTGAAACGCACCGCCGATCGCTGCAAGTGGGTCAGCCAGGCGTCGCTCGGCGTGAAGTCGTGTTTTTCTTTCAACAGCTTTCGGGGCGGATAGTTGAACAGCCACATGCCCTCGTCGGCGTTGGCGGCCGGCGCGAGAGCAGCCGCGACGGACAGGGCGGCAAGCACGAAAACCACGCAGCGGCGTAGGTAAATCATTTTTTGTGTTCCTTGTTGGTAGGACTCCGGTAATCGGTGATGGTAGAGCGAAGCCGGTGAATTGGCAAGTGTAGGACGTGGCGAGATTTCTTGGCGACGGCAATTTGGTAGGGTGGGACCAGCGCAGCGCAGTCCCACCACGCATCCAGTTCTCCGCCAGGCGGGTGCGGAGGTCGACGATGAAAGCGCGGTTGAGATTAGGGCCTGTGAAACAATAACCTGTGCAATCTACCGTTGTGGTGCAGGCGTCCCGCCTGCACCACAACGGCTATTCGCCCCCACCGCTGGTGACCGCTGTCAAACCACGTCAGACGGAGCATTACCCGACTTCATGGCCTAAAATTGCCCCCCAACAGTCGAGCAAGACATTCCACGGGGAATTGTGCCCGACAAGCCACCGCGGTCGCAACGTGGTAGAATAAAGGGTGCTATCAGCCGCAAAAGGAACCTGTGCATGAATAACGAGCCTCCTGATAATCGTCACCCTCCGACGCGCAAGACCCCCTCCGTGGGTGGAAATATCGTCTGGTACCTGCTCGGCATCGTCATCGTTACGCTCTTCCTGGTCAGCCTGATGGATCCGGGCGGCCAAGTCGTGTTGAGCTACATGGACCTCGTCAAGTTGATCGAGAAGGGCGCGCCCCAAACCACTCCCCAGGCCGCCATCGAAGTGCGGGAGAACGTCGCGGGCAAAGACGAAGTCGTCCGCTATTCCAAACTGGACAACCTCACGATTGGCCAGCATGAAATCACCGGCACCTTGATGCGGCAAGTAGTCACGCCGCCGGCCGACCACACCAAGCCCGAGTCGGCGGAGGTCACGTTCCACACCCCGCGCGGAGGCCTCGAGAACGACAATAACTTCCTCTTCAATCTGTTGAACGAAAAGAAGTTTCCCCATGTCAATGGAGAAAAGGCGCCCAGCGGCTGGCGGAGCTTGATGCCGATGGTCTTTCTGACGCTGCTGATCATGGTGATCTTTTACATCATGATGCGGCGACTCGGCGGCACGGGCTCGGCCATGGCCTTCGGCCGCAGCCGCGGCAAGCTGTACGCCCAGGAAGACATCGGCATCACCTTCAGTGACGTGGCCGGCATCGACGAGGCCGTCGACGAGCTTCGCGAGGTGGTCGACTTCCTCCGCACGCCCGAAAAGTATCAAGTCCTGGGCGGCCGGATCCCCAAGGGCGTGCTGCTGGTCGGTCCGCCGGGCACGGGCAAAACGCTGCTGGCCAAGGCGATTGCCGGCGAGGCGGGCGTGCCCTTCTTCAGCCTCTCCGGCTCCGACTTCGTGGAAATGTTCGTGGGCGTGGGCGCCGCGCGGGTGCGCGACATGTTCCAGCAAGCCGAGGCCAAGGCGCCGTGCATCGTGTTCATCGACGAGTTGGACGCCTTGGGCAAGACCCGCGGCACGAGCATCGTCGGCGGACACGACGAGCGCGAGCAAACCCTCAACGCGTTGCTGGTCGAGATGGACGGCTTCAGCTCCAACAGCGGCGTGATCGTGATGGCCGCCACGAACCGCCCGGAAACCCTCGACCCGGCCCTGCTGCGGCCCGGGCGCTTCGACCGCCACGTGTTGGTCGATCGTCCCGACGTCCGCGGCCGTGAGCAAATCCTGAAGGTCCACGTGGCCAAAGTAAAGCTCGACGAGTCGGTCAACCTGGAATCCGTGGCGCGGATCACCTCCGGTTTCGTGGGCGCCGACCTGGCCAACCTGGTCAACGAGGCGGCGCTGCTGGCCGCCCGCAAGAGCAAACTCGCCGTGACCATGGACGAGTTCAACGAAGGCGTGGAACGCGTGACGGCGGGACTGGAGAAGAAGCAGCGGGTGATGCACGTCGAAGAAAAACAGCGCGTGGCCTACCACGAAAGCGCCCACGCCCTGGTGGCGTACAGCCTTCCCAACACCGATCCGGTCCACAAAGTGTCTATCATCCCCCGCGGGTTGGCCGCGCTGGGTTACACCATGCAGCGGCCCGAAGGCGACCGCTACCTGATGACGCAAAGCGAGTTGGAGAGCCGGGTCCAGGTATTGTTGGCGGGAACCGTGGCCGAGGAGATTGTCTTCGGCGACGTGTCCACCGGCGCGCAGAACGATTTGGAGCGCGCCACCGAGTTGGCCCGCAGCATGGTGATGGACTACGGCATGAGCCAGTTGGGGAAGGTGAACTTCCGCGAGAGCCGCCGCTCGGCATTCTTGGCGGGCGGCGACGATTTTCCCCGCGAACGCGCCCATAGCGAGCAGACCAGCCGCGAGATCGACCAGGAAATCGCCCGCATCGTGGACCAATCTCTCGGCCGGGTCCACAGCATTCTGGAAACCCGTCGCAAAGCACTGGTGGCCCTGGCCGAGCGGTTGATCGAGAAGGAGGTTATCGACACCGAGGAGTTGCGGCAGATCATCGAGGCCACGGCGCCCAGCGCGGCGATCGTCCCCGGCACGGCCAACGCCGGCCTGCGGCGCGTGAGCGAGGAAACGACCGCCGCTGCCGAGGCCAAGAAGGCCGAAAGCGGGTAAGAGGAGAAGGGACAAGGTTCAAGGGACGGGGTTCAAGGAGCAAGGTTCAAGGGAGGCCTGGGGCACTGGTCTATCGAATGTGGCAATATTCGGCCGTAAACCTGGAACCGCCAACAGTGAATCTTGCACCTTGAACCTTGAACCTTGTCCCTTGCACCTTGTCCCTTGCACCTTCCTCCCCGCCCCTTCTCTCTTGACGCTTCCCGCGCTCCTCCGCTAGAATCGGCCCCATGTCAAATCTCATTATCCAGCGTGTGACCACGGCTCGGCAGAAAAAGGATTTTCTCCACTTCCCCTGGACGTTATACCGCGGCGACCCGAACTGGATTCCGCCGTTGCGCGGCGACCAGAAGGAGTTGGTCGGCTACCGGCCGCACCCCTTCTACGCGCGGAACTCGGTGCAAACCTTCGTCGCCTATCGCGGCCAAGAAGTTTGCGGCCGGATTGCGGCCATTCTCAACCAGGGTCACATCGTCCGTTTCAACGAGCGTCGCGGGTTCTTCGGCTTCTTCGACTGCATCGACGACCAGGAAGCGGCCGACGGGCTATTCGACGCGGTGCGGCAGTGGTTCGCCGACCAGGGCATCCCGCGCTTCCGTGGGCCGACCAACCCGTCGTTGAACTACGAGCTGGGCCTGCTGATCGAGGGCTTCGATTCGCCGCCGATGTTCATGATGACCTACAACCCGCCCTACTACGCGCGGTTGATGGAGAACTACGGTTTCCGCAAGACCCAGGACCTGTATGCGTTCTGGGGCCACATCGACATGCTGCCGACGATCAGCCAAAAACTGCGGCCGATCACCCAGCAAATCATCGAGCGCTACAACATCAAAGTTCGCCCGATGGATACGGCGCACTTCGCGCAAGACGTGGAGATGTTCTTGTCCATCTACAATCGTTCGCTGGTCAATACCTGCGGCTTCGTGCCCATGTCGGCGGACGAGCTGCGCCACATGGCCCGCGGCTTGCGCTACGTCATCATCCCCGAGATGGCCATCGTGGCGGAGATCGACGGGAAGGTGGCGGGCGCCACCTTCGGCCTGCCCGATTACAATCCGCGAATCAAGGACATCGACGGCCGCTTGTTCCCCTTCGGCTTTATCCATCTGCTGCGGAACCGGCAGGCCATCAAGGCCATCCGCGTGATCAGCACGAATGTCTTGCCCGAATATCAGCGGCTGGGCGTGGGCCTGGTGTTGATGGCGGGTTTGGTGCCCAAAGTCCTCGACTGGGGCGTGCAAGAGGCCGAGTTCTCTTGGGTGCTAGAATCGAACTCGCTCTCCTACGGCAGCCTCAAGAAAGGCGGGGCCAAGATCACCAAGACCTATCGGCTGTACGATTGGGAGGCCGCCGAAGCGACAGCGGGTGAAACGCCGACGACGACGGCCGAGGGCAAGCAAACGGCCGAACGGCTGCCAGAGCGGATCTCATCCGCCTCCCGCCCCTCGTCCCTGGTCCCTCGCCCCTCGTCGCTGGCCCCTCTCGAAGTCCGCGAAGTTCGCGGCCGCGGCGATCTCGACCGGTTCCTCAAACTGCCCTGGCGGGTCTACGCCCTCGACCCGCAGTGGGTGCCGCCGCTCTTGCTGGACGTCAAGGAATTCCTCAACCGCCGCAAGCATCCTTTCTATCAGCATGGCGACGCCACGCAGTTCATCGCCCTCCGCGGCGAGGAAACGGTGGGGCGACTGCTCGTGAGCGATGATCCCCTGTGCAACGAACAGCGCGGCGAGAACGTCGGCTGCTTCGGCATGTTCGACTGTATGGACGACCGACCGGCGGCGCATGCCCTGTTGGATGCCGCCAGCGGTTGGCTCGCCGCCCGCGGCCGGACCGCGATCCGGGGCCCCGTCGATTATTCGACCAATTATCCCTGCGGACTGCTGATCGATGGTTTCGACACGCCCCCGCGGATCATGATGAATCACAATCGCCCCTATTACGCCAACTTGTTGGAATCTTGGGGGCTGACGAAAGCGATGGATCTTTACGCGTGGTGGTTCACCGATTCCCTGAATTTGGTGGCCCGCTGGAAAGAGCGGATGGAGCGGGTGGCCCGCCGTGGCGGCATTACGGTCCGCCCCTTCCGCACCAACGACTTCATCGCCGAAGTAGCCCGCTGCCAGGACGTCTACAACGACGCCATGAACGACCTGTGGGGATTCGTCAAGCTCACCACGCCCGAGTTTCAGTATCTCGCCAAACGGCTACAGCAACTGGCCATTGCCGAGCAGACGCTGCTGGCCGAGGTGAAGGGAAAAGTCGTCGGCTTCTCCATCACCCTGCCCGACGTCAACGAAGCCATCCGTCCCTTGAACGGCCGCTTGACCCGTTTCGGCCTGCCGTGGGGGCTGCTAAAGTTCATGCGCCGCAAGCGGCACATCAAGACCGCACGCATGGTCGTGCTGGACGTGCTCAAAGGATATCGCCGCCGAGGCATCGCCGAAATGCTGATCCTCAACACCCTCGACTACGGCAAAAACGTGATCGGCTACACCGGCGCAGAACTGGGCTGGACGCAGGAGGACAACGACGCCGTCAACCGCACGATCGAAGCTGTCGGTGGCCACCGCTACAAGACCTTCCGGATTTACGAAAAGAAACTCTCCGGCGACGCCTGATCGCCCGGCATACCGCGCCCTCGTCCCCGTGGCCACGATGCCTGTCGTGGCTGCTTTAGACCCATCTTCTGGGTGGTTCCATACGGGATATACTGCCCCCGAAGGCCCTCCAAACCTTATCGAGTTGACATTATTCCCAAGGCCCATTAGTCTAGGTAAATGTAAGGGTTTGTGCCGATTCTGTAAGGGATAGCACGGAATACGTCCCTCCCGAGCTCTTCTTTGGGGCGCGATCGGCGCATGGTTCTGCCGGGATGGTATTCGGAGCGGCTGATGGCCAAACGCAAGAGCGATTACACGGAAATCCTCATTCGCCAGGGTCTGATCAGCCCGGAACAGTTGGCGGAAGCCCAGCAGATGTCCCAAGAGTCGGGCATGAAGCTGGCCGATGCCCTGACGCGGCTGGGGTACGCCACCGCCGAGGACGTGACCCGGGCGATGGCCGAGCAACACGGCCTGGACTACGTCAATCTCAGTGAAGTGGTCATTCCCCCTTCGGTCGTCGAATTGGTGCCGGAGTCGGTTGCCCGCGAAAACGTGGCCATTCCCTTGGCAGAGTCGGACGGCAAGCTGACGGTCATCATTAGCGACCCGATGGACTACGAGACGTTCGACAAGCTGCGGTTCATCCTCAACCGCCAGATCGAAATCGCCCTGGCCCCGCGCGAGGCGATTAACGAGGCTATCAACCGGCACTACGGTCAAATGGTCGGTGAAAGCGCCGACTCGATGCGCCAGGAATTCACCGACACGACCATCGACTTCACGGAAACGCTCAATGAGTCGGAGTCGAGCCAAGAAGTGGTCGACGAGGCCAGCGCCCCCGTCGTCCGGCTGGTACAACTGATCAT
>Ga0182014_10004135_pt1 | contig 16886 bp, 12 predicted proteins | sample 612S2DmetaG_FD_120489 | JGI IMG/M metagenome (GOLD analysis project Ga0182014, IMG submission 120489) | Permafrost microbial communities from Stordalen Mire, Sweden - 612S2D metaG | ecosystem: Environmental > Terrestrial > Soil > Wetlands > Permafrost | place: Sweden: Stordalen | collected... | reverse complement strand
CTCCTCAGCGCTGAGCTTCACCACATATTTTTTTATGACACTTTGTTGCGCGGCCACGAATCATCTCCGTCATTGCGGAGACATCGATTCAGAAGTCATATGCAAAGTCAATGACGCGACACAGTAGGTTCCTCGCTCGCCTTGAGTGACGCCTGAATTTGCATGGCGGGTAAAGCCGCGGACGTGCATTTCATAGATTATCAGATCATGGCTATGTCGGGGAGTGCGGGAAGTTGGTTTGCCGGCTGGTGAGCGGTGTGGGGGCAAAATACCCAGGGGTGCCCGCCCAGCATTGGAGCCGGGCAAACATGCAGCGATGCGGCTGTGGCCGGGCGGGAAGAAAATGCCGCGCGCGTAGGGATCCAACAGAATTTTTTGCGGATCAAATCTCGCCCCGCTTCGTGGAGTATTCGCCCCGCTGATCCGGTAGGCATAATATACCGCCTTTGCCGCTACATGAAGCGGCACGCGCTTATGCCAAACCGGGCCTGTCTTGTTGCTTCGGGCATCGAACGGGATAATGGCGATGGGTGCTAAAAAATTCCACTTATCGTAGAGGAGCAGCGAGACTTCCTGTGCATCTTTAGAATAAATGGAAAAGTAGTAGGATTTCTCTTCCTCGATCCAAGAGACGCCAAGCGGCAAAGAAGACCCGCCGCTATTCGTTCTTTCGCTGCCCATGCTTCTTATTCATCTCCAGGGTTATTTGGCATCGACCATCACTTCTGAAAAATGACAGAGGCAGCAAAGTCACGACCTCAGCACAAATCATCGAGGGGCCCGTCAGGGGAGATCCGGGCACCAAACTTCAGATCCAGGTCAGATTTTGACTTCAAGGAGGTTCTCGACGCTCGTAACACCGGGGGCAGCCCAGGCAACCTGTTCGGCCTGCTCCTTCTCATTCCAGCTACGTACCTGACCTGTGAGGGTCACGTTGGGGCCGTCGACAGCCACGGTGATATTCTGAGCTTCCACATAGGCACTCCGCAGAAAGGCGGCTCCGATTTTTTCCTTGATATCGACCGGATTGATCAACGACTTGACGATGAGCTTGTTATCGACCCTGGTTACACCGCTCAGCCGAGCAACGTGTTGTTCTGCATCGACCTTATCAAAAAAGTGCTCGACCTCCCCTTCCAGCGTTATGATCCCGTGTGACACGCTGATTCTGATGCGTTCGGCAACGGTCGGCTGAGACCATCTGATGATGTCAGCCGCCCGCTTACCGATCTCGTCATCGTGGCATTTTTGATTGCTGGGCACACGCACCTCAATCTCATCAGCGACGGCTTCGACCCCTTTCACCTGCCGGGCGGCAACGACAGCTGCTTGCTTCTGCTCTAAGATCGAGACGTGCCCTGAAAGCGTTACAATGGCAGCTTCGGCCGTAACCCCAATATGTGCCGCGTCAATACGTGGCTCCCATTTCAGTGCGGCGATAACGTCTTCCTGTAACTTACTATCGGTGGTCATTTGAGCCTCCCCTCCGTTCCAGGTGCCCCGGAACAGGAGCCCTAAAAAAAGCTAATCATGGATAATGCGCGAACTTGGTACATTGATCCGGATCAATACCCCTTAATGCTCGGGAGTCCCCCCTGCGCATTTGAGTCCCGTACAAGCATAGCATTTATTTCTGCCGGGTCATGGACAATGTTGCGCCGCACCTCACGCATCACCGAGACAGATACCGAGGCCACGTGCAGTGCGCATCAAGGTGCCGTCCGGCTCCACACGTCTTGGGCTTTCAATCGCGGTGGCGAGCGGTATGTCGACGACGCGCCGGTTCTGCCAAGCGACCATTCGATCGAAAATACCTTCGGCGATGAGGTCAACGGCATGAACGCCGAAGGCCGAGGCAATCAACCTGTCGCTCCAAGTCGGCTGGCCGCCGCGCTGAACATGGCCAAGGACGGTGACACGGGTTTCGGCGCCCGTGAGTTCGGCAATCACTTCGCCAAGGATATGGCCGATGCCTCCGTAGGTTGTGGTGCCGCCCGCGTGCTGTTGCCGCACACTCCCTCCGGCCGGGGCTGGTACGGCCTCCGCGACCATGATGAGGGCAAAGTTACGTCCACCCCGCCGTAGCTGGTCGATACGCTGCGCCACCAGCTCGATCGTGTAGGGAATCTCGGGGATTAGAATAATATCAGCACCACCGGCAATGCCGGCGGCAAGGGCGATATGGCCTGCATCGCGGCCCATCACCTCGAGGATCATTACCCTGTCATGGCTTGCCGCGGTTGGCTGCAACCTGTCAAGCGCTTCGGTGGCGACCATCACCGCGGTGTCATATCCCACCGAGTTTTCCGTTGCCCCAATGTCATTGTCGATCGTCTTGGGAATACCCACAAAATTAATGCCACCCTCTTGGGCAAGCTGTCTTAGAATTCTAAAACTCCCGTCGCCACCGACACCGATCAATGCATCGATTCCGAGTTGGCGGACACCATCGATGACCTCCTGCGACCTGTCCATAAGGGTGCCATCCGGCATGGTGAAGGCGAAGGGGTTTCCTTTATTCGTGGTACCGAGGATGGTGCCGCCCTGCCGCAGGATGTTGTTGTTACATACCCCCATGTCGAGCTCCTCGAACTCGACCGGGCGCCGCAGTAACCCCATGGTGCCATGGCGGATGCCATAAACACGCCAGCCGTAACCTTGCACGGCTCGGGCGACCACCGCACGGATAACCGCGTTAAGGCCAGCGCAATCACCGCCGCTGGTTAATAGCCCGAGTGTCTTCCTCGGCAGGGCCGGCGTCGGGTGGGCGCTCTCACGCACGGCTTTGGGCATTATGTGGTCCTTCTTTTCATTCAGACTTGTGTCTCAATCCAGCAGCTGGCGTCCGAAATTAATATCGACTCCTTGGTGAGGAGTGCCGCCAGTCCAAGAAAGGCAGGGAACTCATGGGTGATGACGTAGGTGGGGATGCTTTCGAGGAGCGCCCGCATCCGGCCTTTTTCTTCGAATCGGGCGCGAAAGCCACTTGCCGCAAAACCGGGCCCCAGCTTGGGCACGATGCCTCCGGCGATGTAGATACCACCGCGCGCATTGAGCGTTACGGCCGGATTGCCAGCGATGGTCCCTAGCATTTCACAAAACATCTCGACGGCCTTGCGACACCGTGGTCCTGCCCGCCGATTTCTGGGTCAGTGATCTGAGTGGGCGAATAGGAAACGGCCGGGACACCGTCAATTTCAGCCAGCATAGTGTAGAGATTGACGATCCCCGGACCCGACAGAACCCGCTCCGCCGAGACGTGACCGAAGCAAGAGCGCATCCGTTCGAGTACAAGACTTTCACGCGCCGTTGCCGTTGCCATCGTGACGTGCCCACCCTCACCCGACAGTGCGAACCAAGCGCCGCCTGCCGGCAGCAGCCCACTAACCCCAAGCCCAGAACCTGGGCCGATGACGCCGATTGGCGCGCCCGCCATCCCTCTACCACCACCAATAGCGATGCGGTCATTGGCTTTGAGATGGGGCACCGCCGCAGCAACCGCCATGAAGTCATTGACCACGACTAACCGGTCTACAGCTAACCAGCACCGTAATTCGCTAATCGAGAACGCCCAGGGATGGTTGGTCAGTGCCACTTGATCACGTGTGACCGGGCCAGCGACGGCGAAAGCCGCCACCTGCAAGCGCTCACCGCCCAAAGTGGTGAAATGTAACGCCTCTCCCAAATAGGCCGTAATCGCATCTTTAATCGAAGCGTAGTTCGCGCAAGAAAACACTTGCACTCGCTCGACGTCTCCTTTTGTGCCAAGGAGCGCAAACCGGGCATTTGTTGCCCCGACATCAGCGATAAGGGAAGCTAGAGCCAAAAAGTATCCTCCAAACCACGAGAACAAGTGCAGGAGACGACATTTGCATTAGGTTACTAATCCTTTATATTTTTTAACCGGGCATAAAGCTTTAGGCATTGATCTGGATCAATGCGATCCTCGTCCTGGCCAGATGTTTGGGATGCAGTCATCTACTAAAGCGTAACTTTTCCGGCAGGGAAATCTCTGATCCCATAAATAAGGTTTTCTGATCCGATGGAAAGTAAAACTTGATACAGATCAAAACAAGGCGATTGAAGCACACCCAAGAAGCCCGTAAAATCCAACGAAAATTGTGAGCGTCACCCCCAAAAGAGGCGGGGTGTAATCATACTGTAATCATACATGGTTCTGCGGTTGATTTGAGTCAATGCGCCTTACTGTACTTTCGAATACACATTGTTTTCTTTCACGTGCCGTGTGCTGGCGCACTTCGTTTTGGAATATAAAGATCGGAGGACTGCCAATGCGAGTACTTTTCATATCGTCTGAGGTTTATCCTCTTATCAAGACCGGCGGGCTCGCAGACGTGAGTGCGGCGCTGCCGGCAGCACTGGCCGAGCTAGGCGTTGATATTCAACTACTACTCCCGGGCTATCCCAAGGCCCTTGAATTTGCTGCTAAAAAATCGGTGCAAATTGAAGTGGCGGATTTCATGGGGGTGGGTCCGATGCGGCTGATCTCCGCGCGCACACCGGACACAAACTTGCGGATCTGGCTCGTCGACTGTCCTTCGCTGTATCAACGGTCAGGCGGCCCATACCAGGATGGGAATGGGCACGACTGGCCCGACAATGCGCTGCGTTTCGCGGTGTTCAATCACGTCGCGGCGCAACTTTCACGCGGCTTGTTGTTACCTGATTGGCGGGCAGACATTGTACACGCCAATGATTGGCATACCGGTCTGGTGCCCATGATTTTGGCCGAAACCCCCGGTCAGAGGCCCGGCACGTTGCTGACGATACACAACCTCGCCTTTCAGGGCGTGTTTCCCATTGACATCTATCCCCGGTTAGACCTCCCTGGCGGCAACGTTATCCCGGATGGGTTTGAGTTCTATGGCAAAATATCTTTCCTCAAGGCCGGCCTCAGCTATAGCGATCGCCTGACAACCGTGAGCCCCACCTACGCGCGGGAGATACTTACTGCCGAACATGGCTGCGGCCTTGAAGGACTGCTGCAATATCGCAAGAACGATTTGGCTGGCATTCTCAATGGCGCGGATTACCACATTTGGGATCCCGCAACCGATGCTCATCTCCCCGCTAACTTTAATTTGCAAGACATTGCAGGCAAGCGCGTATGCAAGACGGCATTGCAAGCGGAATTGGGTCTTGAGCCGGAGCCGGAAACCCCGCTTATCGTTCTCGTGAGCAGGCTCACGGAACAGAAAATGGCGGATGTGGTTGCCGATGCATTGCCCAGGATCATCGGCAGTGGCGCCCAATGCGCCGTGATCGGGAATGGCGATCGCGGCATTGAAGAGCAAATTGAGGCAGCGGCGCGCCAATATCCCAACCGGATCGCGGTTCGCATTGGCTACGAGGAGCCGCTGGCGCACCGGGTTATGGCGGGCGGCGACATCTTGCTGCATCCCTCACGCTTCGAGCCCTGCGGACTGACGCAACTTTATGCGATGCATTACGGCACTTTGCCCATCGTGAGAAACACAGGCGGGCTGCGCGACACTGTCGTGGACGCGACCGAACTCTCGATCCGTGAGAGCACTGCAACCGGGTTTACGTTTGAAGGCGTAAGTACCACAGAGATGCTTGACTGCATCGAACGGGCGCTCGCCCTCTACCAGCAGCCTTTAGCTTGGCGTAAAGTGCAGCGGCAGGCGATGGCGCAGGATTTCGGTTGGGCGAAATCGGCGCATCAGTATCTTGCGCTTTACCACGATCTGGCACCCTTTGACGCCGCAAGACCGGAAGCCATAATTGACGATTGTGTACGCGAAAAGGCTGCCGGCTAGGAGGTAATTAACGTGCAATTGCACTTGGCCATTATACCGGGATCGCGAAGTGAGAGTGCCGCATAGACAAACAGGAGAAAGCATAAGCCGCTGTAGGTGCTGCATTGGCGGTGCCCACGCAGCAGGCGGAGATTGCATCCCGGACAAAATTGAAGGACAGTCTATGAGAGAACAAACACGGGGGCAGTCACTCGGAGGAGCTTCTTTTATTCATGGACGTTGATGGCTTTGATTACCTGGCTGAGCTTGCTCTGGATATGTATTCGTCGTGGAATCACGCAGCCGACCAGGTATGGCTGCAGCTGGATCCCGTGCTGTGGGAGCTGACGCATAATCCATGGGTCGTCCTACAGACGGTTTCGCGGGAAAAACTCAAGCGTATTTTAGCCGACCCCGCTTTCCGACAAAGCGTTGAAGATCTGGTGCAAGCGAGGCGGGATACCGCGGCGGCCCCCGCGTGGTTTCAGCAAGCCTACCCGCAATCTCCACTGACCTGTGTTGCCTACTTCAGTATGGAGTTCATGTTGAGCGAAGCCTTGCCCATCTATTCAGGTGGACTTGGCAACGTCGCGGGCGACCATCTCAAGGGCGCTAGCGATCTGGGCGTGCCCGTGATCGGCGTGGGGTTACTCTACCAGCAAGGATTTTTTCGCCAGATCATCGACAAGGCCGGTGCGCAACAGGCCCTTTTTCCGTATAATGATCCTGGACAGTTGCCGATCACGCCCTTGCGTCATGCAAACGGCGAGTGGTTGCGGTTGGAAATCGCGTTGCCTGGTTACTCGGTCTGGCTGCGCGCCTGGCAGGTCCAGGTCGGCAGGGTGAAGCTTTACCTGCTCGACAGTAATGATGCCGCAAATTTCCCGGCGCATCGAGGGATTACCAGCGAGCTGTATGGTGGCGGGCCGGAGCTGCGCCTCAAGCAGGAATTGCTCCTCGGGATTGGCGGATGGCGGCTGCTTGACGCGCTGGGTCTCCACCCTGAAGTTTGTCACATCAATGAAGGGCATGCGGCCTTCGCAGTACTGGAGCGCGCGCATAGTTTCATGCAGGCAACCGGGCAGAACTTCGCAGTCGCGCTGGCCGTGACGCGAGCGGGAAACCTCTTTACTACCCATACGGCGGTGGCCGCGGGCTTCGACCGTTTCGTACCGGCCCTCATTGAGCAATACCTCGGTCGTTACGCCGAGCAGAGGCTTGGCATAACACTCCACGAGTTGCTGGCTTTGGGCCGTCAGAACCCAAATGACCCATTGGAAAATTTCAACATGGCCTATCTGGGGGTCCGTGGGAGCGGCGCGGTAAATGGGGTGAGTTCCTTGCACGGGAGAGTCAGCCGGCACATCTTTCAACCGCTCTTTCCGCGCTGGCCGCACGCTGAAATCCCGGTCGGACATGTGACGAACGGTGTTCATATGCCAAGCTGGGATTCGGCCGCAGCTGACAAGCTTTGGACAACGGCTTGCGGAAAAAACAGATGGCTCGGGACGGCGGAAATGATGGAGCAGGACATTCGTTGTGTCTCTGGCGTCAGTCTCTGGAAACTCCGTAACGAATCAAGAGCGACACTGGTTCAATACGCGCGCGATCGACTGTCCAAGCAACTGACTGCGTCCGGCGCGTCGCCCGAGGCGATTGAGCGTGCGAAGCATCTATTTGATCCCAACATTTTAACCCTGGGCTTTGCTCGCCGCTTCGCGACCTACAAGAGACCGGACCTGCTGCTGCAGAATCGTGCGCGTCTGTTGCGCCTTTTGGGCAATCCCGACCGCCCGGTACAACTCATCATCGCCGGCAAGGCCCATCCGGAAGACTTGGCAGGCCAAGCCCTTATCCAGGAATGGATACAATTCATCCGGCGCCCCGAGGTACGCCCGCACGTAGTTTTCCTCGGTGACTACGACATGTTGTTAACGGAGCAACTGGTGCAGGGGGTAGATGTCTGGCTGAACACGCCCAGGCGCCCCTGGGAGGCATGTGGAACGAGTGGCATGAAAGTACTCGTCAACGGCGGCATCAATGTCTCGGAACTGGATGGCTGGTGGGCGGAAGCCTACACGCCTGAAGTAGGGTGGGCGTTGGGCGACGGCCAGGAGCATGACAATGATCCCGCTTGGGACGCGGTCGAAGCCCAGGCGCTTTACGACTTGCTCGAATACGAGGTGATCCCGGAGTTTTATGCCCGAGATGAGAATGGTATTCCCACGGCATGGGTCAACCGGATGCGGGAAAGCATGGCGCAGCTGACACCGCGCTTCTCTACCAACCGCTCGGTAAGCGAATACACTGAGAAGTATTACCTGCCGGCTGCTGCCGCTTATCAGTCGCGCATGGCGAATAAATGCGAAAAAGCCCTGAAAATGGTCGATTGGCAGTTCAACTTGAACCAGAAATGGGCCGCGCTACGCTTCGGCGAAATACAGCTTGAGACAGAGGGCGATCACCACATATATAAAGTGGAGGTGTATCTTGACGACCTCGACCCTAACGCTGTGCGGGTAGAACTATACGCGGACGGCGTTGTTGGCAACGCGTCCGTACGGCAGGAGATGACGCGCATTAGCCCCTCGCCCAGCATGACAGGGGGTTACGTCTATACTGCGTCTGTGCCTTCATCTTGCCCAATGGCGGACTTTGCGGCGCGCGTGACACCGGACCTCGATGGTGTGGCGATCCCACTGGAAGATGAACACATTATATGGCAGCGGTGATATTCGCCAAACTTCTTGTTCAAATCACAATATGTAGTTTGAACATAACACAAGAGGACGTTGATGCCTGACGATCATCTCGACAATGCGACAATTTCTGCGTTGGTAGATGGCCGGCATGGTGATCCTTTTGCTGTGTTGGGGCCGCATGCAGCACCCACAGGGGTGGTAGTTAGAGCCTTGCTACCCGGAGCGCGCAAGGTAGAAATCATGGCTCGGCATAGTGATGCCGTGGTTGCGACGATGACGCCGGTCTATCAAGATATTTTATTTGAAGCCTGGCTCAACAACCAGGAACCATACCGGCTCAAAATAGATTGGAACGGCGCTGAACAAATCACTGAGGACCCATATTCATTCCCGCCTTTGCTGAGCGATTTTGACCTGCACCTGCTGGAAGAAGGGACGCATCACGACCTCGCGCGTTGTATGGGCGCGCAACTGGTGACGATTAATGAGACACCGGGTGTCCGCTTTGCGGTCTGGGCGCCGAATGCACGGCGCGTCTCAGTGGTTGGTGACTTTAATAGCTGGGATGGCAGGCGGCACCCGATGCGCTTGCGCCATAATGCCGGGGTATGGGAACTTTTCATCCCCCGGCTTGGTTCTGGTCTCGCCTATAAATACGAGATCCTCGGCCCGCACGGACTATTGCCGTTGAAGGCCGACCCGATCGCCAGGCAGACGGAAATTCCGCCAGCAACAGCCTCGATTATTTCTGATCCCCTTATGCCGGCCCAACATGCGGCGCCATTACGGCAGACGGAAACACCGGGGTTGGACAAGCCACTGTCAATTTATGAAGTTCACGCGCCGTCCTGGATGCGCCACTTCAATGGAAAATCATACAATTGGGACGAGCTTGCGCAACGGTTGATCCCCTATGCGTCCGACCTTGGTTTTACGCATATAGAGTTGATGCCCATAATGGGGCATCCATTTGGCGGCTCCTGGGGGTATCAGCCGCTCAGCCAGTTCGCGCCAATGCCGGCGCTCGGTACGCCGCAGGATTTTTTCCGCTTTGTGGACCGTTGCCATGAAGCCGGGTTAGGCGTGATTCTCGACTGGGTTCCGGCACATTTTCCAAATGATACCCATGGTCTCGCACAATTCGACGGTACGCCGCTTTATGAACATGCCGATCTACGGGAAGGATTCCACCAGGATTGGAATACCCTCATCTTCAACCTCGGCCGCAATGAGGTCCGGGAGTTTCTCATTGCCAGTGCATTATTCTGGTTGGAGCATTTCGGCGTTGACGGGATACGGGTGGATGCCGTCGCCTCGATGCTTTACCGCGACTATTCCCGCAAGGCAGATGAATGGATCCCGAATATTTATGGCGGACGGGAAAATCTCGAGGCCGTCAGCTTTTTACGTGATCTGAGTAAGTTGATTGAATACCGCTGCCCAGGAGCCTTGCTCATTGCCGAGGAATCGACGGCATGGCCCGGCGTTACCCGCAGTGCCGCTGATGGCGGACTTGGCTTCACCCATAAATGGAACATGGGCTGGATGCATGACACCCTGCAATACATACAGGAAGACCCAATCAACCGGCGTTATCACCATGATGAAATGACCTTCGGCCTGCTTTATGCATTTTCCGAACGCTTCATACTGCCTATTTCTCATGATGAAGTGGTAAACGGCAAACGCTCGCTGTTGGGCCGTATGCCTGGCGATGACTGGCAGCGCTTTGCCAATTTGCGCGCCTATCTGGCCTTTATGTGGACACATCCGGGCAAAAAATTATTGTTCATGGGCTGCGAATTTGGTCAGCCTTCTGAGTGGAATCACGATGCCCAATTATCCTGGCATCTTCTGCAATATGACGCGCATCGTGGCATTCAGGGCACAGTACGCACACTGAACCAGGTCTACCGCAATGAGCCAGCTCTATATGAACGCGATTTCGATACCGGCGGCTTTCGTTGGGTGATCGGTGATGACCGCGATCAAAGCATCTTCGCGTATTTGCGGTTTGGACATGAAGGTACGCCACCTGTGTTGGTTGTCTGCAACTTTACACCGGTACCACGCTACAATTACCGTATCGGCGTGCCGGATACCCGCCAGTGGCGTGAGATTTTTAATTCGGATGCTAAAGGCTTCGGTGGTAGCGATGTCGGCAATGCCGGCCCCCTGACGCCTGAGGAAATCTACAGCCATGGCATGACAGCATCAATTGAACTCACGCTGCCGCCGCTCGCAACGATCATTCTACGTCAGGAGAGCTAAATGCCTGTGACGATCGAAAAATTGCACTCGGGAAAACCCAGCCCCTTAGGCGCCACCTGGGATGGGCTTGGCGTAAATTTCGCCGTGTTTTCAGCAAATGCTGAGCGTGTTGTGTTGTGCCTGTTCGACCCCTCCGGCCGGCGTGAAATTGCGAGGTTCGATCTTCCGGAATGTACGGATGAAGTATTTCATGGATACCTTCCAGATGCGCAGCCCGGACTGGTCTATGGATATCGTGTGTACGGTCCTTACCAACCTGATGCTGGCCATCGCTTCAACCCCAGCAAATTATTACTTGACCCTTATGCCAGGAAATTGGCAGGTAATCTGCTTTGGTCAGATTCTTTGTTCGGGTATCGCGTCGGCTCGGCGCGAGGGGATTTATCCTTTGACAAGCGTGACAGCGCTTCGGCAATGCCAAAAGCTGTGGTGGTGCATGACACCTACCCTTGGGGTGATGACGCTCCACCAAACCATAAATGGAAAGACACCGTAATTTATGAAGCACATGTCCGCGGCCTGACAATGCGGCGGGATGATCTTCCCCTGAATGAACGGGGCACCTTCGCCCGGCTGGCCGATCCACGATTTGTCGAGCATTTGGTAAAACTCGGCGTCACTGCGATAGAACTTCTCCCCATCCATGCCATCCTACAGGATCGTGTTCTGGTCACGAAAAAGCTGCGCAACTACTGGGGATATTCAACGTTATCCTTTTTTGCGCCAGAGCCGGATTATTTATCGGCCCCCGATGGTGGGCTGAACGAAGTGCAGATTGCCATCAGGCAGTTGCACGCTGCCGGCATCGAAGTGATTCTGGACGTGGTGTACAACCATACCTGCGAGGGCAGCGAAGTGGGCCCCACGCTCTCCTGGCGGGGCTTTGATAACGCCAGCTATTACCGATCAGTCCAAGACCAGCCGCGGCATTTGATAAATGATACCGGCACGGGCAACACCATCAACATCTCGCATCCGCGTGTTTTGCAGATGGTGATGGATAGTTTGCGGCATTGGGCCAAGGTCTACCGGGTGGATGGATTCCGGTTCGACCTAGGATCAATCTTGGGCCGAAAAGCTGAGGGCTTCGACCCTGGTTCCGGATTTTTCTGCGCCATTCGTCAAGACCCTGTGCTTTCCAAACTTAAACTAATTTCCGAGCCCTGGGATATTGGGCCGGGCGGGTATCAGCTTGGGAATCACCCGCCCGGCTTTGCCGAATGGAATGATAAGTTTCGTGATGGCGTACGCCGCTTCTGGCGAGGCGACCCAAGCCAGAGGTCCGAGCTTTCCGTGCGCCTAATGGGCTCCAGCGATCTTTTCGACCGCCGGCGCCGAAAACCATGGGCAAGTATAAACTTTCTCGCCGCGCATGACGGTTTTACGCTGCAGGATATGGTGAGCTATAATGAAACTCATAATGAAGCCAACGGCGAAGACAATAATGACGGCCATGGGGAGAACCTGTCCAATAACTGGGGCGCTGAAGGTAACACGGATGATCTCGACATCCTCGCGACGCGTGAACGCGTGAAACGTGGCCTGCTGGCGACTTTGCTGTTTTCCCATGGTACGCCAATGCTACTGGGCGGCGATGAGATGGGCCGCACACAAAGCGGTAACAACAATGCCTATTGCCAGGACAATGAAATTTCCTGGTTTGATTGGTCAGCGATTGAGGCGAAAGATGACAATCCCGCAAAGTCGCTCTTTCGCTTTACCAAGCGGCTGATTGAGCTGCGTAAAGCACATCCCAGCCTGCACAGTGAGCAGTTTTTGCACGGCATGATTGAAGTGCTGCCCGGAATTTCCGATGTCGGCTGGTTTGACGAAAAGGGCATTGGACTGACCTCCGAAGCATGGACAGATGCCTCAGCGCAATTAATGGCACTACGCCGGGCAACCAGACATGGCAACATCGTTGATATAACCCTCCTTCTCCTGAATGCAGGCCATGAAGACCGGGAATTTGTGTTTCCTAATTCTGATCTCGCCTGGGAGATAAAACTGGATAGCGCAGCCCCAGATGCTGAACCCAGATTGGCGGGAGACCCGCGTGCAATTGTCGGCGCACATTGCGCGATGTTACTTGGCGTCACCATAACCGCATGAGTGATACGGCTTTACATGATTTAGCCCATGCAGCAGGTATCGAGATCAACTGGCGGAATATTGATGGCAATGCCTCGACCGTGTCGAATGATAGTTTGCGCGCTGTGCTGGCTGCCATCGGATTTCCTGGCGCCAGCCTAAGCCAAATCCGTGAGAGCCTGGAAATTTTACAGCAGGAATCTAATTACTTTGCGTACCCGTTGATAACGGCGGATCTCAACCGGCCGGTTAGCATTGCCGGTGTGCCGGGCCGGTTTCGCATCACGTTGGAATCTGGCTTCATTATCGAAGGTATGGCGAAGCAAGGGCCAAACGGCACTCTAACACTACCCGCTTTTAACGAGATCGGGTATCACCGTCTTGAATTAAATGATGTCATGACCACCATCGCCGTTGCCCCGCCACGCGCCTATACGCTGGATGATGTTGCGCAGAGTAGAAAACTCTGGGGCCTGACGCTTCAGCTCTATGCGCTCCGTCAACAGGGCGATGGCGGTATTGGAGATTTTGCCGCTTTAGCCAATTTCGCAGGCAGCGCCGCCGCCCATGGTGCAGATGCGCTCGCCATCAGCCCGGTGCATGCGCAATTCTCGGCGGACCCAACGCGCTTCAGCCCGTATGCGCCCTCCAGCCGTTCGGCATTGAATGTGCTGTATATCGCCGAACCGGGCACAACCACCGATGTTGAGGCACTGGTCGATTGGCCGGTGGCCGGAGCTGCAAAGCTGCAAGCATTACGTTTATCGTTTGAAAATTTTCGTGACTATGAAGCGCTCACGGCATTCCGGCGTGAGGCGGGAGCCGGGCTGGAGCGGCACGCGTGGTTTGAAGCGATCCAGGCAGTGCTGACACTAGGTCATCCGGCGGCAAAAGATTGGCGGCAATGGCCGGAGGCATATCGCACCCCCGAAAATCCCGCCGTGATGCGGTTTTTGGAACAAAACGTGCATGAGGTTAGCTTCCATGCGTATTTGCAATATCGTGCTGACGAAGGTTTGCAAGCGGCGCAACTGGCTGCGCGTGACGCGGGCATGCGCGTGGGGCTGATCGCAGATATGGCTGTTGGCATGGACCATACCGGCAGCCAGAGCTGGAGCTGTCAGAAAGAGGTGCTTTGTGGACTGGACATTGGCGCGCCGCCGGATGTCATTAATCGCGAAGGGCAAAACTGGAGCATCACAACCTTTTCTCCGCGTGGACTTCGAAAAAGTGGCTTCTCTGCCTTTATCGAAATGATCCGCCATGCGCTTCGCCATACCGGCGGCGTACGGATTGATCATGTGATGGGCCTGGAACGGCTCTGGGTCATCCCTCATGGTGGTAGCTCGCACCAGGGCGCGTATCTCCGTCTGCCGGTTGATGATCTATTGCGCCTGGTTATGCTCGAATCGCACCGCCATAAGGCGGTGATTCTAGGCGAGGATCTTGGTACGCTACCGGATGGCTTTCAAAACAGGATAGATAAGGCAGGAATCTCGGGCTTGCGGGTGATGTGGTTTGAACGGACTGATAGCCATTTTAACCCGCCCTCCACATGGACAAAAACTGCGGTTGCGATGACTACAACGCATGATCTGCCCACCGTCAGCGGCTGGTGGCAAGGCAATGACATCGAGTGGCGCGGTAAACTCGGCATGGGAGGGGACAGCGTCGCAAAGCGCGAGACGGATCGTGCGGAATTATGGGAGGCATTTCAGAATTCTGGCATAACGCAAGCGCCTATACCGGCACCGGATGAAGGCAGTAAGGCCGCAGATGCTGCTTGTGCTTATCTCGGCCTTGCCGCTTGCACTCTGGTACTGTTGCCGGTTGAGGATGCGCTGGCAAAGCCTGAGCAGCCGAATCTACCCGGAACATTTGATCAATATCCAAACTGGCGCTGGCGTCTTCCAGCCCCGGCCGACGAACTGTTGAACCGGCCGGATGTCGCCGCACGACTGACGGCCCTTGCAAAAGCGCGCGCTACGTAATGAATTGCGGCGCCTTGCGGATCGATCATGTCATGGGCTTCGCTGGGCTTTTCTTGGTACAGGACGCCTTGCGCGAGACTCTGGTGAATGCAAAATGCTGTGCTACCGCGTGATGATTCTGGAACGTGCGGGGCATGATTTCATTTCACCATGCAAATATCCAGCTCAGGCGCTCGTCTGAGCCGCGACGCATGATCTCCGCCGCTCACCGGCTGGTGGGCTGGCACGGACGTCGATGAGCGCCACGCGCTCGGTCTGATCGACGAGGCAACCCACGCCAGCCAGCGCGCCTACCGTGAGGACGAGAAAAAGGCGCTCAAACAGGCGCTGGGTAAGCCTTCGGCGAACGCCGCGGTAAGCTAAATTTTTTTATCTTATACCATGTGTGGACGGCCCGTTGGGTTCAAGTAATGCTGGCCGGCAGCGCTGGTTGCAGCCTTCGTGCCAGCACGGTGAGGATGACATCGCCGCTGGCAAGCCCAGCCTCCAGCGCCTCCGCGCAGGCCGCCTCCACCGCCGCCAGGCCGTGCTCCAGCACCGCGGCCAGAATTTTCACAAACTGCCGGTCACCATCGGCCTGGCTCTGCAGTTTGCGCTGTACCTCGGCCAATCCTGCTGGCAGCTCCCAATCCTCGAACGGCGCGCCATTACGCAAGGCTCCAGGCTTGCACAGCAGATTCGGCAAATAATGCCAGGCATTGTAGATAATCTGATCGCGCCTAAAATGCCGCGTATGCTCGGCCACAACCTCATCGCCCAGCAGCACGACGATGCTCTCGGCGTGCGAACGTACCAGCACCTTCTGCCCGGCGGCGCGCGCATCAACGCTGTAGCGGTTATGGCCGGCCATGATCAGGCAGGTGGTGGTGGCGCGCACCGTCTTCTCGACAAAACCATCGAACGGGCCACGCAATTCCATCAGGCTGGCACGTTCTTCCTGGAACACCGACCAGATCGTCCGGTCCTTGAGCTCCGGATGCATCGTGGCCTTGGCATGGGCAATGCACTGGTCTTCCAGCCACACATTCAACTCGGCCACGCTTTTTACCCGCGGCTTGGGCAGGAACAGCCGGTCGCGCATGTTACCCACTTGGTTCTCAACCTGCCCCTTCTCCCAACCCGCGGCCGGCGTGCAGGCGCGGGGCTCCACCAGATGGTGTGAGCACATTTGCAGAAAGCGCCGATTATACTTGCGGGCCTTGCCAATAAAGATCGCCTCCACCGCGGTCTTCATGTTGTCGTAGATGCCGATGCGGCAGACCCCACCATAAAAACCAAACGCCTTGTCATGCGCGTCAAACACCAGCTCCTGGGTCTCGCGGTGATACACCCGCACAAACGGCATCCGGCTGTGGGACAGCTTCATATGCGCCGCCTTGACCACTACCGGCAGGCCCTGCAACGTGATGGTCTCGTGGCTCCAGTCGAACTGATACGCCTCACCAGGCGCAAAGCTCAGCGGCACATAGGCTTTGGCCGGCAGCCGTGTCTGCTCCGCGCGCCAGGATTTTACAAACCGATGCACGCTGTCATGCGCGCCATCATAGCCGCGGCCGCGCAGTTCCTCGAACAAACGCTGCGTCGAGCGCCGCTCCCGGCGCGTCAACTTGGCTTCCAGAGCCAGTATCTCGCTCAAAACAGCTAACCAAACCCCAAGCTTGGGCGCCGGCTGAATACCACGGTCGTACTTGAACGACGTCGCCTGGCCACGAACAACCTTGCGTACCGTCGCCCGTGAAACCGACAGGCAGCGCACAATCTCCTTGATCGGCAAATGCTCCTCAAAATACGCACGCCGGATATCACCAATCAAATCCACCCCGATCATCCCCCAAAATATCCCCCCGGCCCGTTAGAGGCCGCAGGAAGAATGTTGACATAAAAACGTCAGAGGGGTCGGTATTGGACGCGAAAATGACCCCTCAGGAAGTCAACATTGCACGCGATTTTACAGTCAAGCCGCGCTCCGGGCAGATGGCGCCAAAGATGTAAGCAGAGTCATGGCGATTATCGCGCACCATGACCGGCCGCGCACCGCGCGGCGCCCAGAT
>Ga0182014_10004133_pt1 | contig 16888 bp, 11 predicted proteins | sample 612S2DmetaG_FD_120489 | JGI IMG/M metagenome (GOLD analysis project Ga0182014, IMG submission 120489) | Permafrost microbial communities from Stordalen Mire, Sweden - 612S2D metaG | ecosystem: Environmental > Terrestrial > Soil > Wetlands > Permafrost | place: Sweden: Stordalen | collected... | reverse complement strand
GGGCTGACCGTGACCCTGGCGGCGCCGAAGGCGACGACGAGCCTCCTGCTGACCGTCACCGGCGTCAGCTCCACGACGCTCAACGTCGGCCTCTCCGAGATCCAGGCCTTCGGGACCGCGACCTGATCAAAGCGAGGTGTCAATGAGGGCTGTGCCCGGAACCAGGCCACGCGGACGGACAAACATCCGAGCGATTGGCTTCTTACAGAATTCTTACTTCCAGCGTGTGCATTCCACGTACCGCACCAAAGCCCCAATGGCGCTCTTCGCTTCCGCGGCGCGTGACGCCGTCGTCAGAACTGCCCGCACCCGGCGGCTAGCATGTCTATGAGAGCGGTTGCCCGTAGGGTGACGTCATTCTTCTCATTGTGCCACCTTTGGCCTACAGACAAGCAAACAGCCAAAGTCAGCTGGTGATCAATGAACAGGAGAATGCGCGATGAAAAGGAATCTTCCATCGAGAGCTCCCCGGCGAAGCATTCAATGAAGCCCTGGCGCGTCCGGCGCGCGACATCCCGATGGATGAGCGTGTTCGCTCTGGTGTCGGCGACTTTGAGCGCCCTTTCCCTGACGGCATTCGCAACGCCGGCGACAGCGATCGCCAAGACCCCCACCCATGCGACCCCCGGTCAGATGCCGTCCGCGAAGGACTCCTCAGCGTCGACCACAGCCGCCACCTCCACGAAGCTTCCCAGTGGCATTGTCGACGCTTCGGAACCTTCGGGCGAAGCACCTCCGGGCCCGAACGCATTGCCGAGGTACGAGGAGAGTTACGTGAATGACTTCACTGGCTCATCGCTGCCAACTGGTTGGAGCACCTTCGCGGGCGAGCCCGGCAGTGACGCCGGCGCACAGTGGGCCGCCAGCCACGTCGTGGTTGGCGGAGGCGTGTTGGAGCTCAATGCCTCTCAGGATCCTGCGTTTAACGACGAGTGGGTGACAGGCGGGCTATGCCAGTGCGGGGTTTCGCATACGTACGGGGCATATTTCGTACGATCGCGACTCACCGGCGCGGGGCCCACGCAGGTCGAGTTGCTGTGGCCGGTTGGGAACTGGCCGCCCGAGATCGATTTTGACGAGACCTACGGAGGCATGAACGGCTCCATGGCGACCCTGCACTACACGTCGTCGAACGATCAGATCCAGCGAACCGTCAGCATCAACATGACCCAGTGGCACACGTGGGGCGTGATCTGGACGCCGGCGTCGGTGACGTACACCGTTGACGGGCATGTCTGGGGAGTCGTAAATGACGCGTCCGCCATCCCGGACGCGCCCATGACCCTTGACATCCAGCAGCAGACCTGGTGCTCGTCGAACTTCGCTTGCCCCACGTCCGATCAGTCGACGTACGTTGACTGGGTGGCAGAATACACGTCGACGCCAGGCGATGCACCGGCGACGCCCGCCGCGGTGGCCCCGGCCGCGGCGACGCCCGCCGCGGCGGCCCCCGTCTCGGTGGCGCCCTTCGCATCGAACTCGTCCGCGCTTTCTCCGTTGCTCAAGGCGAAGATCTCGAAACTGGCCAAGACGATACGCAGCGACGACGTCTCGAATGTGTCGCTGGTCGGCTTCACCGACAACTCGACCAGCGGCACCGAGGCGCTCGCCGTGAGTACGCAGCGGGCTGCCTTTGTAGCGCGTTACCTCGAGCTGCGTCTTCAGGCGCTCAAGGTCACCGGGGTCAAGATCAAGGTCACCGGTGCGGGAAGTTCGAATCCGGTTGCTTCGAACGCAACGCCGTCAGGCCGGGCGAAGAACCGCCGCGTAGTCGTCGTAGTCAACTGAGCAACTTCGAACCATGCGTTCACCGCGATCGAGTTGAACCAGCAGGTCGCGTGGCGGGTAACTAGAAGATGACCTCGTCTAACGCGTCAAGGACTTCGGTGTTCCCGACGTCGAACTTTCGTGCGAAGTTTGCTCCGGTACTGAGCAGGTACTGGAGATTGTCCATGCCAATGGTCTCAGGCCGGCCCGATTCCGAATTGAGCCAGATCGTGATGGTCAACCGCTCGTTCTCGATCTTCAGTTGGGGATCGTTGAACAGGATTGTTCCGGTGGCTGATTCGACGGGAATCATCGTACGGCGGTAGAAGTTGACAAACTCTGGATGGGAGTCTACGTAGTCAATGACGTGCTCGATCGCGGTGCGTGAGAGGGCGAACCAGGAGTCGTGGAACCAGCACGGGAACGCCGCGTCAAAAGGGGTGCTGGATGCGCGAAGCCCGATCCTGCTGGGAGAGTGAAGTTCTTTCGGAGTGGTGTGGATGTAGACCATCGGTATCCAGCGGTTCACAACGGCGAACGCCTTTCGACGGCCCGCCGTCGAAAGGTCCTGCCACCATGCGGGAAGGCGCTGCTCGAATCCCAGACTCGGTGGCGTCGTGTACTGAAAGGTGTAGCGGGCAGTCACCTCGCGGCGAAGTTGGCGGTCCTCAATCTGGTCGATCTTCTCGCCGCTGATGACCGCATCAGCGGCGGTTGCGCCGAGGCGTGCTCTTAGATCTCCCAGCGGGGCGATCGGGTAGTCCTGTTCGGAGAGCAAGACCACCCAGTCGACGTCGAGGTTCTCCTTGATCCATCTGAAGGCCCGCCATCGCACGCCCTCCAAACTGAAATCGCCCCAGATGATCGGATGATCACTGGTCATGAAATGGACGTTCTGCATCGCCGAGAAGAGAGAGACGTCGAGAGGGGACTGAAAGACATCGTGGTGGACCAGGAACGATGGTTCGGGCTGGTCGTGGCATAGCGTGCTGATCAGGCGATGCAACTGCTCAGGGGGCCGATACGACGTGATGAAGTACGCGATGCGCACATCACGCTTCGTGGGAGGCACGGTCATTCACTGCTCCCGCTGGCTTGGCGTGGGGCTCGTCATTCTCGTATTTCCATCCACCCGCGCATGCCTTCTCGAATTGTTTGGCTCGCCGCTGTCAATATACCGCCGACGGGCAATCGTGAGGGGGTAGCGCGTCACCGTGTCGCCAGGAAGGTTCGTTCGGACAACTCGGGCGCGTGAGGGCTGCTTCTGCGTGGAGACCTCGGCCGGGTTACTCGCCTCGCCGGGTTCTTCGATTCGTTGGAGGGCGTCCACCCTTGCGCTACGTGCCGCTTCGCATCAATCGTCCGGACCGGAGGCAATGTTGGGGCAATCAAAGTGGGCCGCAACCGAACACGAGAGGCCTCGATTCGACGCCACGCCACGTCCACGCCACGTCCGCGCCACGTCCGCGCCGTGGCCTTGCGGGCGCGGCTGAGCGGGTTTCCTTCACCCGCAACTGCCGGTCTCGGCCAGGACCACGCAGTTGTTCACCCAACTTCTCGACCCGGAACCGGTGGAAAAGACTACTAAAATGACCGTTTCCAGGCTATGAAGAAATCTGAGAGCAACAGCGAGGCCAATGGCTCGAAAAGGCGCCCGTGGGCCGGACGCCTCATACAGAACGCCCTCGCGCTCGTGGTGTCCGCCGGTGGCACGGCGGTGGTGGGTGTGGCGTTCTGGGGCATCGCAGCGCACCTGGCTTCGCCCGCGGCGGTTGGACGGACCTCAGCCGAAATAGCTGCGATGGTGTTGGTCGCCAACTTGGCCCAATTGAGCTTCGGGTCGATCTTCGAGCGCTTCCTGCCCGTGGCGGGCAATCAGACCCGCACGTTCGTGAAGCGAGCGTACGTCATGTGCGTCTCGTTCGCATGCGTCGTCGCCATTGTCTACATCTCATCGGGGCTCGCTCGCAGTTTCATCCCGTCATCGTTCCTCTGGCACGCATTCTTCGTGGTTTCAGTGGTCACGTGGACGATCTTCATCCTGCAGGACTCCGTCCTCGTCGGGCTTCGGTCCGCACGGTGGGTGCCGGTGGAGAACATCCTCTACGCCATCGTAAAACTGGCGCTGCTCCCGCTGATGATCGCGTACTCTGCCAGCCAGGGGATCTTCGTTGCTTGGTCGGTGCCCGTGAGTCTCACAATCATCGGCGTGACGTGGTATCTGTTCGCCAAGCGGATTCCAGAGCACGAGGCCGCCGGTGGTCCGGGGGAAAGTCTGCCTCAGACCCGAGAGCTGGTCTTCCTCGCCGGCGCGCAGTACGCCACGCTGCTCTTCAGCGTGTTCACGCCATCGATCATAAGCCTGATCGTCATCGAACGGCTTGGCGCGGTGGCCAACGCGCACTACTACGTCCCGGCGCTGATCTCGAGCGGTCTGGTGCTGTTCAGCTTGAGCATCCAGAGGTCCTTTCTCGTTGAGGCGGCCTCCGAGCCCTACGCCGTGCGTCACCACGCCAACGTGGCGATAGGCGCGATGTTGGCGGTGCTGATACCCGGCCTTCTCATCGGGTTGATCTTCGCTCCTGAACTGCTCAGGATCTTCGGGGCTGAGTATGCAGCCAAAGGGACGACATTGCTCCGACTACTGCTGTTGTCGGTGCCGCTGAATACGGTATCGATCTTCTACAGTTCGTTCGCGTGGTTGGACAAGAAGGTCTGGTGGATGGCTGCGAGGGAGATGGTGAGCGCCCTGGTCTACTTCGCGGTGATTCTCTCGCTGATGGGCCGATTCGGCATCAACGCAATCGGCATTGGCGCACTGGTGTCGTCGGGGGTTCTCGGAATCCTCTTTCTTCCCATCACGATTCGGCGCTATCGCGTGACATCCAATACCTACGATCCCAGGGCGGCCCCCGAGACGACGCCTTAGTGCGGGGGTCGGTGGTTCGGAAGGACCGCGGCGAGAAGCAGTGGACGACTGATGCAACCTTCGAAACGGCGCTGACGTTCCGGGGCCGGGCACTCAGCGCGCCCGTGCCACGCAGGCAAGCTACACGGACCAGGGGCACGAACCCCGGCGGCTGAACGGATCCCCGCATCAAGACCCCCAGCAACCTCCGCTTCATGGCTACCGCGACTGGACGACCTCGTCGCGATTCCAGCGGGCACCGCTTCGTCGCTTCCCTTCTCGAGAGGATCAATCCGTCCTTGCGGGGACGCCAGGGGGGTATCGTAAACCGGCCGAAGTGCGCGTCGGCGAGGAGCTTGATCTAGCCGGGCACGTATTCGGCGACCCAGTCCACCAGCATCGACACCGGCACGATGGGGCACAGGCGGGCTTGAGAGCACATGGCAACCTGTTCGAGGTCGAGCGTCATGCGGATCCTTGGAACGTCGGACGGGACCGTGACTGCTCCCCACCGTTGCCCGTCGACGGTGTAGATGATCGAGTTCGGGGTCCAGATCACCCCCCAGGTGTTCCATTGGGTCATGTCGATCGTGACGCCGCGATGAACGATGATGTTCGTGGCGCCGAAGTGGTCTGACGACGTCGTCGAGGAAAGTGCCCCGCCCGTTTCGTTGAAGTCGATCTCGGGGGGCCAGGCGTTGGTAGCGGGCCACAGCAGCTCAACCTCGTTCGGGCCGAGTCCGGTCACCCGCGAACGCACGAAGTAGGCGCCGTAGGTCCTCGCCAAATCGCATTGGCAGAGGCCACCGGTGACCCACCGGTCCTGGTACATCGGGTCCTCCCAAGTATTGAGCTGGAGGAGCCCGCCGGAGACGACTACGTGTGCATTGCCAAAGTGGCCACCCGGATCGCCGCCGGGGACTCCGGTGAAGACGTCCCACCCGGGGGGCAGCGTCGTGCCCGTGAAGTCGTTCTCGTAGCTCAGCCGGTAACCGGGCATGTCGTCGGGACCGGGCATCGCTTCACCGGAGGGTTCGGTGGTGTCGGGGACGCCGAGCGGGTACAGGCGACTCTGCTGCGCGGTGAGGTCGACATGGATTGTTTGGTGGGCGCTTGCCGGCGCGGGCGACTCGATGATGCCCCACAACGCGACGGACACCGCGATCGCCGCGGTGAACCGGCGCAACTTCGCGGGTCTCTTCAACACCAGACGCGACGGCGAGGCGGGCGAGGTTCGAAATCCCATTATGGAACAGAGATTAGTGAAAAAGGAAGCCCGCGGAGGCGCCGAGACGCGATCGCCTCTGAGACGTCGTGAAGTGAGCGCCGTTGCGCGATTTCGTACACGATTGGGGACCCGTGGACCTCGGCGAAGTTCGAGAATAAATCTGGCGGTGACTCCGGCGATTCCCAGCAACAACGAGGCAACAAATCGTCGACAAATATTCAACAAAATGTCGATTTTCGCCATTCCGTGGTGAATGATGGCTCGGTACTTCGGAATTCTCGAAGTCGTCTCAGTATCTCAGCTGAGGTGGTTCTTCCCAACATGCCCTTGCGGGGGAGAGCCACGTCCAGAATAGGAACCATTCCAGGACCTTTTGGGGATGGTGCCCTTAATTGGTCGGCCGAAGGGGTGGCGACCAACTGCGGGCGTGGCCTGAAGGGCCGGCCGCAGCGCTCCCGCCGAAAGTTTGCCGGCCGTCAACGTTAGGTCAGTGCGATGGGATCCAGATGTTGAAGGTGGCGACCAGGCTGCTTCCGTACTGGTTCGTGGAAGCGACGGCGAAACTGCACGATCTCTCTGCCCAGTTCCCTGTGGTTCCCGACAAACTCCCGTCCGCCGGGTGGAGGTTGACCCTGTTGGGCGGGTGGCCCGACACGTTGCAATGCTGATTGGAGCCACCCCACTTGGTCGTCCGCGCGTCGGTCACCGAGCCCGGGACGATGTTATTGCCGGTCTTGGGCAGTCCGCCAACGACCGTCACCAGCCGAACTCGAGACGCTCAAGCCCGAGCTCGGCTGGTGACGGTGCAGATCGTGGCCGCGCCCCATTGTGAAATGGGGCGCGGCGGGGTCGATCGCCGAGTGCGAGCGTCGAGTTGGTGGACGGGTAGTCAAGGGATCAGGCTGTTGGGCTTCGCTTGAGAATGGTCATCTTCAAACGGGCCTGCGTCAGCAATAATCAAATCATGAACATTCCAAGCGACTCGTCGAAAAGAATTGCCAATCGAAGCGAGGCTTGCGACGGCAACGCAACTCGCGTGACCGCATGGCGAGGTGGGTCGAGATGAGTGCGGAGACAATCGGGAGCGCTCTGCTCAAGAGGCGTCAGCAACTTGGACTGGATAAGGGTCAGGCGGCTGACCAGATTGGGATGAGTCGCACGACCTACAGTTCGTACGAACTCGACAAGCAGCGTCCATCCGCCGACGTCTTTCCCGCGCTCGCAAGTTTCTTGCAGGTGAGCATTGAAGACTTTCTTCCCCTCTACGGAGCAACGGCGGTCGTTGCGGTGCGTCCCGCATTGGAGCGAGTGCTGCTTGAACAGCAAGGTGCTCCCACCCAAGTCCCCGCATCCGCCCCCGCGCATGATCACGTCGAACTCGAGCCTTCGATGGATCTGGATTCGTCGACGCCGATCGATGAGGGTCGGACGGGAACGATGGGCATGTTGGAAGATGAGGACGAACTCATCGTGGATGACTTTGGCGAGGCTGATCAAGAGGTCCCCGTTCCTGAGGATGTCGACGAGGACGAAGACGATTTCGAAATCGACGACAACTCGTCGGGTGTCTTCAGGGCCGAACCTGACGTGTCCAAGGTGGTGTCGATGATCTTCGGTTCGCGCGAGGACCAACGCTCCGCGTCAGGTCCCGAGAAGGCGAAGAACAAGTCGAAGGACAAGTCGAAGGACAAGAAGAAGAAGAAGAAGAGCGGCAAGAAGTAGTCCGTCGTCAGCGGTCGCGGTCTCGCGATCACTGACGCCGTGCGTTCGAATCCCTACGAATCCGAATAGGTGTCTCGGACCTCTCCGGCGAGTCACCGTGGCACGTAGAGCGAAGTCCTGACGAGGCGAGTTCGTCGGAGCCGGCCCTTCAGGGAATGGACACAGCGCCACTTACGACTTCGCGCGGTGACATGTGCTCAGTCGGATGGGAGTTCCTCTCGTCGCTCTACGCGATGAAGTGCTGTCTGAAGACAGGTTGTCTTGCAACATCAGCTGTGGGCACCACGGCTCGGCGATCCGATCGAAGCGCGTTCAGGCGAGAGAGTTTGCATTGCCGGAGAAACTGGCACGGCGGCGGTGTCGGATCCCATGTCGTGGATTGCGCGGGCCGTGATGGCGGTCGAAGTGATGGCGGCCCAGGTCCGTGATGGGTTCTGCCGTACATCGTGATGAGCGACGCCAGGTCGGTCCAATCTTTCCGAACTGGCGACGGACCACTAAACCGGTCGAGGAGCCCGTTCGTGGGCCGTTGGACTGACCGAGTGTGCGCTCTGGCCGCTGGATCTGAAACTGACGGACGGACACCAACGCCTCGAGACGGATGCCTCGCAACATCGCGTGGAGAATGCTGAGACAAGGATCCTTGCGCGGTGTCAGGTCTTCTAAGGACGGACTCGGAGAAAAGAGATTCTTGGACCCCTTAGGCGTCCGGTCACCCATGACGTGGTTAACCGGGGAAGGTGATCGTGACGCCAAAGAAAACGAGTCGGTCTACGGCGAGACGCCTATTAATTGGTGCTCGCCAACTAGGAGCCGGGGACCGTAAAATCGATTGCCCAAGTCGCAGCAACTTGACGATGGAATGACGGGAGTCCTCGGGATGGTTGATACCTCGAGCATCGACCATCTGACAAGATCAAATCGGTGGTTGTCGTGGAGTTCCATTCTCATGTAGATTTGGCCACTGCGCAGAATCGGATATATTCCGATCAGGCAGATTTCCTAACTATCTTGTTGAGAAAATGGCACCGACTATGAATTCACCTGATTCTTTCACAAGGGACCGCATCCTCGACGTCGCTTCGCTCTTGGTCAAGGAGTTTGGCGCGTACGAACTTCAATTCGCCGATGTGGCGGAGAAGGCTGACGTTGATGTGGACACCGTCGAGTACTTCTTTGATTCCGTGGCGCAATTGAGGGCTGAAGCCCAGTTGTCGAACTACTTCACGATGATCGAGCCCCACCACCGGGTCCTGGTGCACGTTGAGGAAGCTGTGGACGAACGTGATGAGTCGAGTTTCTGGAGTGCAGTCGAAGCCAATGTGGAACTCGCGTGGTCTTCTGGCCAGGTCGGAGACAAGTGGGGTCTCATCAGGCTTCTTCAGGACATCTGGTCCGATCCCTTTTCCCAGAATCATTTTTGCGAGCTACTCGACCTCCAGTTTCAGCGATGGATAGAGGTCATCGAAGGTGCCCAGAGTCTCGGTTGGGTTGAACCGGACATAGACGCGAAGGCGATGGTTAGTGTGTTCTGGTCCGCATCAGTGGGTCAGGTAATCACTGCGGGATCCACAGTTCTAGACCTGACGCCTCAGGCGTCGCGAGATTTTCTCATGAGGATCGTCCGTGGACGCAGTCACCAGGGGTCGGCTCTCAGTTCATAGGGTGAAGTCGCCCCTCGTTGTTCTTCGAAGTGTCGAAACTCGTCGTTCAATGGGCGCAAGCTCAGAGGGCGTCAGCCACTGTGGTGAGTCTCGTTTCCCTTAACTGGCTGCCCGCGCTCCCATTTCTCCAGATTCGCTGGGTCCACACTCCACCTTCCTCTCTTACGTTTCGACAGGTTTTCGTGATTGGTACTAGGTTGCCCTCATGAGCGTGAGGGCACTTATTGTAAGGGTGGTCGCTTGCCTCAGTGCCGTTTTGCTGCTTCTTGCCACGTCGGTCGCTGTTGCGCCCATTGCGTCGGCGGTTACGCTAATCACCCAGACGGGTACGGGCACGGGCAGCACGAACGTGGGTGGATCGAGTGCTTTCAAGGACCAGATCGCGTTTACCGGTAGCGACGGCGGCGCTGTCGCCTTCCTAACTTCCGTGACGAGCCCCGGCCTGACGGTCTCGGGTAGCGGCGCGATCGCGACCACCGGCACCTTGGCGGTGGGCACCTACACCGTGAGCGGCACTGACTCTGACGTCAGCGGCGACACCGGCACCTGGAGCTACGACCTCACGGTCGGCCCCTCGACGATCACCCAGGCCTCGCCGACCACGGGCTCGACCCCCGTCGCCAGCTCGAGCAGCTTCACCAGCCAACTCAACGTCACCGGCGCCATCGGCACCGCCAACTTCGTCACTGCCGTGACGAGCCCCGGACTGACGGTCTCGGGTAGCGGCGCGATCAAGACCACCGGCACCTTGGCGGTGGGCACCTACACCGTGAGCGGCACTGACTCTGACGCCAGCGGCGACACCGGCACCTGGACCTACTCGCTCACCGTCGGCGCCTCGACGATCAGCCAGGCCGGCTCGACGTCGGGGAACACGACCGTGAACACCTCGGGCGCCTTCACCTACCAGCTCACCTCGTTGGGCGGCGTCGGCACGGTCTCCTACTCCGTCACCACTCCGAGCACCGGGCTCAACGTCTCCTCCACCGGCGTGGTCTCGACCACCGGCACCTTGGCGGCGAACACCTACACGGCCTCGGGCAAGCTCACCGACACCGACGGCGACACCGGCACCTGGACCTACTCGCTCACCGTCGTCGGCGTCGGCGGCGTCGGTGGCGGTGGCGGTGGCGGTGGCGGTGGCGGTCTTCTCACCCAAGGCACGCCGTTGTCGGGAACGACCACAACCAAGACGATCAACACTACCTTCAGCGACCAACTTGCGGTCCTCGGTGCCAGCGGGACGGTCACCTACAGCGTCAGCGGCGGCGACACCGCCGACCTGTCCGTGAGCTCATCGGGCAAGATCACGGCGAAGAACCTCCTGGCGGTGGGCACCTACACCGTGAGCGGCACCGACTCTGACGTCAGCGGCGACAAGGGCACCTGGACCTACTCGCTCAACGTCACGTCCTCGACCATCGGCCAGGCAGCGCCGTTGTCGGGCACCACCACCACGGCGGCCTCCAACACGACCTTCAGCGATCAACTCGCAGTGACCGGCGCCAGCGGAGCGCTGACCTTCACGGTAACCGGCGGCGACAAGTCGCAGTTCCACGTGACCTCCTCCGGATTGATTTCGGTGATCACCCGATTGAAGCAGGGCTCGTACACCGTCTCGGGTCTGGACAACGACACCGGCGGCGACACCGGTACGTGGACCTACACCCTCGTCGTGAGCGGAGAACCCGCTCACACCGTCTTCTTCAACGGCAACGGTGGCACGGGGACCATGAACGCGGAGACCAAGAGAGCACCGGCGTCGCTGACGCCAAACTCATTCACCCGAACGGGCTACACCTTCGTGAAGTGGAACACCGCCGCCAACGGATCGGGAACGAGCTACGCGAACGGCGCCACGTATCGGTTCGCGTCATCGACGACGCTGTACGCCCGGTGGACGACCAAGAAGGTGTACAAGGTTACCTTCAACGCCAATCGAGGTTCGGGTTCGATGTCTGTCGAGTCCGATACTGCAGCTTCGCCGCTGACGCCAAACTCATTCACCCGCAAGGGTTGCACCTTCGTGAGATGGAACACCGCCGCCAACGGCTCGGGAACGATCTACGCGAACGGTGCCATGTACGCGTTCACGTCCTCGACGACACTCTACGCCCAGTGGAAGTTGAAGAAGGTGAGGGCGAAGGTCATCGTGACCCCGCCGGCGGTGCACGCGGTCATCTCGATCAGCGCGTTCGCCAAGAAATCCTCGATTCTGGCGTCGGGCCAGAAGACCGAGATCGCCAGTCTTGCGCAGCGGATCAGAGCGGGCCACGACACCCACGTCTCGTTGGTGGGCTACGGCGACCAGCTCACGGCGGCGAGTCAGCTGAACGAGTCCGCGTGGGCGGCGAACTTCACGTTGAGCGCCAAGAGGGCAAGCCAAGTCGAGTCGTTTCTGGCGCAGGAACTCGCCGCTCTGCACGTGACCGGCTGTTCGATCACGGCGGTGGGCAACGGTTCACCAATCCTGGGTTCGGGCACGAAGGGCACTCTGGGAAGAGACAGGGAGGTCATCGCCACGCTGTCGTAATTCGGCGGCGATCGGTCGCGCTGGCTCCAGCCACGGGCTCGATTGGTACAGTCGTCGGACATGGGGAGGACTGGAGCGTTGCGAAATGGCCGAATAGCCGTCGGGATCACGATCAGTTGCGCTCTTGCGCTCTTCGCGTTCACTCTTCCGACAGCTGCGGTGACGCGGGCCCCGATGCACCCGGGCGACCCGACGCGATCCCAACATACTTCGGCCTTCAGCGCTGACGAGGGAACGAACCGCGGGGGACTGTCGCGCGACGGTTGGTACCCCGAGGCGTCACTGCTGACGCCGTCGAACGTGGCGAAGGACAAGTTCGGCCTGCTCAGCTCGGTGCCGGTGACCGGCCAGCTCTACGCCCAGCCGGTGATGGATGGCTCGAATGTCATCGCGGCGACCGAGGAGAACTGGGTCTATGCCATCAACCAAGTGACCGGGGCCCGTGAGTGGGCCGTGCAGGTCGGTGCGAACATCGGCGCCCAACCCTTCAACAACGTCCAACCGACCGACTCTTCGCTCCAGCCCTGGGGTTGCAGCGACCTGGCTCCGTACGTCGGCATCACGTCCACTCCCGTCGTGGACCCCTCGACGGGCATCATCTACGTCGTGGCCATGGAACAGCTGACCGACGGAACCCTCGGCTACTTCATGCACGCCCTCAACCCGGTGAATGGCGACGAGGAGCCGAACTTCCCGGTCGAGGTCGAAGGCACGCCCCAGAACAACTCGAATACGCAGTTCGTCGCGTACGACGAGTTGCAGAGGGTCGCGTTGACGCTCACGGGCGGGGTCGTCTACTTCGGCTTCAGCAGCTACTGCGACACCTACCCGTACCAGGGCTACGTCGCCGGCGTCTCCGAGACGGGCCACCTCAGCGCCCTGTGGTCGGACATCAACTACGACACCGACAGCGGCGCCGGCATTTGGCAGGCGGGCGGGGGTTTCGCCTCCGACGCGGTGGGCCAGATCATCGGCGCGTCCGGCAACGGCGAACCGGGCGCCTCTCCGGCGGGGACCATACCCGGCAACTCGCCCCCGACGACTGGATCGCTCAGCGAGTCGGACTTTCGCCTGGTGGCGCAGAAGGACGGATCGCTCGAAGCGACCGACTTCTTCACGCCCTACGACGCCGGGGCGCTCGACAACGACGACCTCGACTTCGGTTCCGGCGCCCCGGTGCTGCTCCCGAGCGAGTTCGCGACGTCCGCGGACCCGGACCTTCTTATCCAAACCGGCAAGGAGGGTTACGTCTATCTGCTCAACGCGCGCAATCTCGGCGGCGTCTCACCCGGTGACGCGGGCGCGCTCGCCGTGCAGGGACCCGACGGAGGCGCCTGGGCGACGCCGGGAGTGTGGCCGGGCGACGGGGGCTACATCTACATCCCAACGTCCGACGGGGGCACGTTGTCCCTCGGCAACAGCACCCAAGGCGACTTCAACGTCTTTCGCGTCGTCAAGCCCACCGCTGCGTCGTCCTCCTTCGGCCTCGATCTCGTCGCGAAGGGCCCCGAGCCGGTGGGCTTTGGCACGTCGTCGCCTATCGTCACGTCGAACGGGACCAAGTCGGGCTCGGGCGTCGTGTGGATCGTCGAACTGCAAGACGGCGGCACCGGCGTCGCGCAGCTCCAGGCCTACGACGCGGTGCCGAGCGCCGGGAACAGCGGCAACCCCGGAACGCTCAAGCTGATTCACCAATGGCCCATTGGCGACGGAATGAAGTTCACGCCGCCGGGAGTCGGCGACAACCGGCTCTTCGTTCCCACGATGGACAACAAGATCATGGTGTTCGGCCTTCACGCGCCCGCGATCGCCACGGGGAGAGGGGCGAGCTTCGTATCGACGGAAATCGGCAGGCGCTCGACCGTGACGATCCCCGTCGTGGCCCAACGCGCGTTCAGCATCCTGAAGGGCGCGGACGGATGCGGCGTCTGCACGCGCACCACCCAGTTCAAGATCGTGTCGACGTCGCCCGCGTTTCGCGGCGGCAAGGTGTCGGTAGGCGCGGGAAGGACCCTCTACGTGACCGCAACGTTCAATCCCGTCGGAACGCCCGGACTTCGCAGCGACGTCCTGCGGCTGGTGACGTCGCTCGGTGAGGTCGACTTCACGCTCAGCGGCGTCGGGCGGGCATCGGGCCCGTGGTTGGTGCCCTCCACGCTCGGGCTTACGCTGCCTGGCTACGTCATTGGTCAGAAGTCCGCGGCGCAATCGACGATCGTCTTCACGAACTTTGGCTCACTCCCCGCCAGAATCACCGGGTATGGCTCGAGCGAGACACCCTTCGTCGTTTCGGGCCTCCCAAGAATCGGAACGTTGATTGGCCCCGGAGGATCGTTCAAGGCGCTCGTCTCGTTCCGCTCAGGCACGTCGGGGACCTTCCACAAGGTGCTGATCGTAAAGACGAATTCGCCGGTCGCGGTCGCCACTTCGTCGGTGGACCTTAATGCGGTGGCGAGTGCGGCCGCGTCTCGCTGATTTGATCATGACTCGCTAATGCCGCTGGTGAGGTGCGATCCTCACTTGGTGATGGCCTCGTCCGGATGTTCGTCGAAGTCGGGGGCCGCGAAGGGTCCGCCAATGACGTCGCGAGCAATCGCATCGTCTGTGGATGGCGACGCGAGGGTCTCTTCGGCGTAGACCGAGGCGTCGTCGAGTGGGGCGTAGCCGATGGCCGTGGCTTCTTCGAGCGACATGATGCGCGCGGCGTTCGTCGACACGCCCCAAACGATGCGAAATCCCGGCGCCGGGCGCCGAGGGCGGCCTCGAACTGGCGAGTGCAGTCACCCGGTGAGAGCCAGTTCAACTGGGTACGCCAGTCCGTCGGGCGTTCACGGTACGAGCCGATTCGCAGGCACAGCGCCTGCAGCCCGTGTCGGTCGTGAAAGAGCCGGCACAGCGCCTCGCCCGCGACCTTGGACACACCGTAGCAACCGTCGGGTCGGGGATAGAGGTACTCGCCGACTTCGACCCCATCGTTATTGTGGTGGTAGCCGAGTGCGTGGTGGCTGCTCGCGTAGACGACCCGCTCGACGCCGGCGCGCCGCGCCGCCTCGAGCATGCGGTGCGGAGCGCGTTGGCACGTCGCACCAGGTGACCACGAAGATCGAAGAGCGCAGAGCCGGATTCCCTGCCAGGCGAAGGAGACAGCATGAGTAACGAGACGACCGCCGCGCCACGCGTGGGATTTGCGGGACTGGGGACGATGGGTTCCTACATGGCGGCCAATTTGGTCCGCGCCGGATTCGCCGTCACCGTCTGGAACCGCACGCCGGGTCGGGCCGGCGAGCTGCTGGGCCTCGGTGCCACGCAAGCTGAGTCACCCGCCGCACTCGCGGCGGCGAGCGACATCGTCGTGGCCTGCTTGACCGACTCGCCCCAAGTCGAGTCGGTCCTGTTCGGCAAGCGCGGCCTCGCCGAAGGCTTCGCCGCCGGGTCACTCTTCATTGACTGTTCCACGTTGAGCCCGCTCAAGGCGCAGGAGTTCGCCACGCGCCTTGCGCCGCAGGGAGTCTCGATGCTCGACGCACCGGTGTCGGGAGGGTCCGAGGGAGCGAAACTGGCGACGCTCACCATCATGGTCGGCGGCGATGATCGAGACGTGGCGCGCGCCGACGGCGTGCTCGCCGCGATGGGCAAGCGCATCAACCACCTGGGGCCGGTGGGCGCGGGTCAGTGGGCGAAGGCGATCAACCAGGTCATCCTGTCCGGTGTCTACCTGGGCGTGGCCGAGGGGGTGACTCTCGCGTTGAAGGGTGGTCTCGACGCCGAAAAGATCGTGCAGGCCCTCATCGGGGGCGCCGCCGACTCGTGGGTGCTCCAGAACCGAAGTGGGCGGATGATCGACAATGAGTATCCCCTCGGCTTCAAGATCTCGCTGCACCGCAAGGACCTCGGGATCGGACTTGAACTGGCGAAGAGCGTTGGCGCCGTCCTTCCGGTCGCTGCCATGGCCGCAGGTTTCGAGGACGAACTGATAGCCGAGGGCCACGGCGATGATGACAATTCGGCGCTGGCTCGTGCCATTCGTAGACTCTCGGGAATCTGACCTGCGCAAGGTCGTGTGTTCGGGTGTGGTCTCGCCGCTCGCCGGAGTGGAACATCGGAGACTCGACGCCGCCTCGGCACGGCCTTTCTATCTCTTCCAAACCAATGGCGATCGTTTTTGCGCCGCAGCGGTCGGCGATCCAAGGTGCGAGACCTCGCCGCTACGACTAGAACAACTCCTCGATGTCCTCGATCTCCTCGATTCGAGCGACCCGTTCGAGCTTGGTCGGCATGTTGAAGTAGGGGTTGCCCTTCAGCCAGTAGTACGTCATGGGGATGAGGCCCAAGGCCATTGAACCGAGGCCGACCACCAGCGTCGTCCCATTGAGGTTCGGGATCTCCTTGATGAACATGACGATCATGAAGAGGGCGCCCGCGAAGGGCCACAGACCCATGAAGACGAAGTTGCTCGCCGAAGTGAAGATCTGCTTGCGATAGAGCACGACCACCGAGAGCCCGGCGAGGCCGTAGTAGATGCATATCTGCAGCCCAATGGCGTTGATCGCGTCGGTGATGATGGTGCCGATTGAGCCGATGAAGTTCGAAGCCACGAACAGGGCCAGCCCGATGACCGCGATGGTGACCGTAGCGACGATGGGAGTCTTGCGCGTGGAATGAACCGTACCGAGCGCGCGAGGCAGGGTGTTGTCCCGGCCCATGGCGAACAGGGTGCGGGTCAACTGGATCAGCGAGGTCTCCAAGGTGGCCACGGTCGAGAGAATGACCGCGACCACGATCAGCTTGCCCCCGAAACCGGGCCATACCGCCTGGCCGAGCACGCCGAGCACGTCGGATGGGTTGCTGGAGATGGCGTGGGCGCTTAGAACGAGATTGGTGCCGACGGTGAAGACCTCGAAGAGGATGAAGATCACGATGACGCCGATGATGCCGCTGATGCCCGGGGTCCTCTTGGCCCCCTTGGTCTCCTCGTTGAGGTTGGCGACGACGTCCCAGCCCCAGTAGTAGAAGGCCGCGACCAGGGCGCCACCGAAGAACCCCGTGGTGCCGTGGAATATCGAAGG
>Ga0182014_10004132_pt1 | contig 16897 bp, 15 predicted proteins | sample 612S2DmetaG_FD_120489 | JGI IMG/M metagenome (GOLD analysis project Ga0182014, IMG submission 120489) | Permafrost microbial communities from Stordalen Mire, Sweden - 612S2D metaG | ecosystem: Environmental > Terrestrial > Soil > Wetlands > Permafrost | place: Sweden: Stordalen | collected... | reverse complement strand
GACGGCGACGGCGACGGCGACGGCGACGGCCAGACGCGAATCCGCCTCGACGGCTCGTACCGGCCGCCCTTTGGCCGTGCCGGGGCGGCCCTGGACCGGGCCGTGATGAGCCGGCTCGCCGCCGCGACGATCCAGTCCCTGGTGGAATGCGTGGCGGCCGCGGTCGCTGATCCGGCACCCGAACTGCAGCCGGGCGAGGAATTCGAGGCCCACCGGTGGCCGGTGACCGAGGCTGAATAGTCCGGGGGGTGACCCCCCGATTCCCCCCGCATGCGCTGTGCTGGCCCGGGGGGCGACCCCCCGGAGCCCCCCGCATGCGCTTCGCGCCCCGCTGCGGTACTTCGCCGACACACCGGCCACTCACCGGGCCTGAAGGCCCGGTTCGCTGGGCCGGTAGCGATCGCCTCGCCGTAACCCGCGCCAGTGGCCACCGATAGCACCGGCCACTCACCCGGGCCTACGGCCCGGGATCGCTGGGCCGGTTACGGACCTCTGACCGGGGATCGGGCAGTGGGGTCGATCTGGACTGGGTAGCCGGCGCGCAGGGCGGCGACGGTGGACGGGGGCGTGATGAGGCGCGCCTCCCCGTGCCGGGGCCGCGGCCGGCGGGTTCCATAACCGTTGTGCGTCCAGGTGATCAGCTCGCCGCCGGCGACGACGGCCGGCGCACCCGGAGTGTCCGGCAGGACGAACGCACCGTCGGGAAGGTCCGCCCAGGATGCGGCGTGCAGACGACGCCGGTGCGAGCCGCGCACGATCCGTTCCGCGTGCAGTTGCCGGTTCATGTACGCCGCGGACGGCAGGCCGGTACCGAGGCCGCCGGCCCAGGCCGCCCGGTAGGCGCGGTAGCTCTCGCGGCGGCATTCGCCACAGGGACGGTGCCCGGCGGCGAAGGAGACCGCCTCGTCGTGGAAGTACAGGTGTGTCCAGCGGTGCGGCAGCCACTGCTCGCGCCAGCGGCCGCGGAACTCCAGCGCGCAGGTGATCCACAGGTCACTCGCGTGGAAGCGGACGATCTCGTGACCGGCATGCACGATGCCGCGGTTGCCCGTCCAGGCGCCGCGCAGCGGGATGGCCACGATGTCGCCCATCGGCGTCACCCGGTTCCGTTCCGGCACGCCTGAAATGTACTGCGCGGAGTAACCCCGCGCCACGGGACGGGCCGGCCTGCGCGTGTTACGTTTAATTGTGATTAAAAGATCTGCGCGGGCCCCGGGACATGCGAACACACTATCGAATACCGCCGACATTTCCGGGGAGGTGAAGCGGGGTTCCCTCCCCGGCCTGAAGGCCGGAGTATCCACGCCGCGATCCCGATGACTGGCCTGTCGCAGGACGAGCAGGACATTGTCGATACCGTGCGGGAGTTCGTCGACCGTGAGGTGCGCCCGGTCGCCCGCGAGCTGGAGCACGCAGGAGAGTACCCCGAAAAGCTGATCGGCCAGATGAAACAGCTGGGGATCTTCGGCCTGGCCGTCCCGGAACCGTACGGGGACGTCCAGGTGTCCATGCCGTGCTACGCGATGATCACCGAGGAGCTGGCCCGCGGCTGGATGAGCCTGGCCGGGGCGATGGGCGGGCATACGGTGGTGGCCAAGCTGCTGGTCACCTTCGGCACCGAGGAGCAGAAGCAGCGGTACCTGCCGCGGATGGCCACCGGCGAGCTGCGCGCGACGATGGCCCTCACCGAGCCCGGCGGCGGCTCGGACCTGCAGGCGATGCAGACCACCGCTGTGCTGGGCGAAAACGGGCGGCACGGCCAGCAGTACGAGGTCAACGGGTCCAAGATGTGGATCACCAACGCGCGGCGGTCCGGGCTGATCGCGCTGCTGTGCAAGACCGATCCCGCCGCGCGGCCCCGGCACAAGGGCATCAGCATCCTGCTGGCCGAGCCGGGCGAGGGGCTCACCGTGTCCCGCGACCTTGGCAAGCTCGGGTACAAGGGCGTGGAAACGTGCGAGCTGATCTTCACCGGGTACCGCGCGCCGCGGGACGCGATCCTGGGCGGGGCGGAGGGCGCGGGCTTCGCCCAGATGATGAAGGGCCTGGAGACCGGGCGGATCCAGGTCGCCTCGCGCGCGCTCGGGGTTGCCGCCGCCGCGTTCGATGACTCGCTGCGGTACGCGCAGGAACGCGAGGCCTTCGGCCAGCCGATCTGGAAGCACCAGTCGATCGGCAACTACCTGGCCGACATGGCCACCCAGCTCACCGCCGCGCGGCAACTGGTGCGCTACGCGGCGGAACGTTCCGATGCGGGCGAGCGGTGTGACCTGGAGGCCGGCATGGCCAAACTGTTCGCGTCGGAGGCCGCCATGCAGATCGCGCTCACCGCGGTCCGCATCCACGGCGGGTACGGCTACTCGACCGAGTTCGACGTCGAGCGGTACTTCCGGGACGCGCCGCTGATGATCGTCGGGGAAGGTACCAACGAGATCCAGCGCAACGTCATCGTCTCCCAGCTGATCAGCCGCGGCGGCCTGGAGAGCGGAACGGGCAGCTCTCGGCGCCCGTCCCGGTAAGGTACGCCGGTGCCGGCGCCGAAGTCAGTGCCCTCGAAGACAGTGCCCTCGAAGACAGTGCCCGCAAAGGAAACCGGGCCCGCAAAGGAAACCGGGGCCGCAAAGGAAACCGGGGCCCCGAAGAAAACCGAGCCCACGAAATCCGAACGGACCCGGGAACGGCTGCTCCTGGCCGCGGCGACCACGCTGAGCCGGCTCGGGTACGCCGGCATGCGGCTCGTGGACGTCGCCGAGGAGGCGGGGGTCCAGGCCCCGGCCATCTACTACTACTGGCCCTCACGTGAGCAGCTCATCGAGGAAGTCGTGACGGTCGGGACCGCCCGGCTGCGCGAGTACGTGGAGGCCGCGCTGGCCGCCGCGCCGCCGGGCGCGACGGCCCTGGACCGGCTGGACATCGCCATCGACGCGCACCTGCGGCAGCTGGCGTCGGAATCCGCCTTCGCGCACGCGGTCATCCGCAACGTCAGCCAGCTTCCCCCCGCGATCCGGTCCCGGCAGGTCGTCGAGGAACGCGCCTACGCGGCGATCTGGCGCCGGCTGTTCACCGACGCGGTGGCCTCGGCCGAGCTGCGTCCCGGCCTCAACCCGGAACTCGCGCAGCCGCTGATCATTGGCATCCTGAACTGGGCCGCCGAATGGTGGTCGCCCGAGCGCAGCTCCATCGACGAGGTGGTGGCGACGGCCCAGTCAATCGTCCGCCACGGCGTCGCCGCGGATGGCCCCCACTGAGCCTTGCTGGTCACGACTGGGCCCGGAATTACTGGGCTCGTCACGACTGGCCTGTTCACCACTTGGCACGGTGAATTCAGGGACCGCATCGGGTCCGTCGAGGGAAAAATCTGCCAGCCGGTGCTTGGCGAGCTTGCCGGTCGGGGTGCGCGGCAAGCTGCCGACGAAACTGAAGCGGCGCGGCACCTTGAATCGGGCGATCCGGGTGCGGAGGAAGCCGGCGAGCTCGTCCGCAGCCGCCTGATCGGCCGGAACGCCCTCCGCGAGCTGGACGAACGCCTTGGTCTGCTGGCCCATTTCCTGGTCCGGGACGCCGATCACCGCCACATCGAAGACCTTGGGGTACAGCGCGAGCGCGTTCTCGATCTCCTGGGGGTAGATATTGACCCCGCCCGAGATGATCATGAAGGACGCGCGGTCGGTGAGGAACAGGTAGCCGTCCTCGTCGACGTAGCCGAGGTCGCCGACCGTGGACCAGTTCTCGTGCGCCGGGTGGCGCGCGGCGGCCGTCTGCACCGGGTCGTTGTGATACTCGAAGTGCGCGGTGTCCCGTTCCCAGTAGACGAGGCCGACCTCGCCCGGCCCGAGCAGGTCGCCGGCTTCGCTGCAGATGTGCAGGGTGCCCATGAACGGGGTGCCGACCGTGCCGGGCTTGGCGAGCCAGCTCTCGGACGTGACGATCGTGCCGCCGTTGCCCTCGGTGGAGGCGTAGTACTCGGTCAGCACCGGGCCCCACCAGTCGATCATGGCGCGCTTGACGTCCGGAGGGCACGGCGCGGCGGCGTGGATCGCGACCTGGACGCTGGAGGTGTCGTAACGCGCCCGCACGTCGCCGTCGAGCTTGAGCATGCGCACGAACATGGTGGGCACGACCTGCAGGTGCGTGATGCGGAACCGCTCGATCGCGGCCAGCGCGGCCTCGGCGCCGAACTTCTCCATCATCACCACCGTCCCGCCGACCGCCTGGACAGTGGCGGAGAAGCGCAGCGGCGCGGCGTGGTAGATCGGCGCGGGCGACAGGTACACGCTGTCCGCCGAGAAGCCGAAGTACGGCACGAACAGCATCACGTAGGGGTCGCCCGGCTCGTCGACCTGCCGGTCCGGGAGCGGTACCTTGATCCCCTTCGGCCGCCCGGTGGTGCCCGAGGAGTAGAGCATGTCGGCGCCGCGCGGCTGGTCGGGGAGCGGTTCGGGTGGGACCGAGGCGAGCGCATCCTCATAGCTGCCGAACCCGTCGACTCGGCCCTCCGCCGGGCCCTCTGCTGGGCCCTCCGCTGGTCCGCCGAACGCCAGGCGGATGGACACCGCCGAGATGTCGCCCGCGATGGCCTGGGCCAGGTCGCGCTGGCTGTGCGCCACGATGATGGTGCGGGCGCCGCAGTCGTTGACGATGTAGGCCACCTCGTCCGGCGCGAGGTTGTGGTTGACCGCGGTCAGGTAGAGCCCGGAGCGCATCGCGGCCCAGTACACCTCGAACGCCTGCAGCCGGTTGTCGCTGAGCATGGCCAGCGTGTCGCCGGGGCGCAGCCCCCGGCCGTACAGGTAGCGGGCCAGCCGGGCCGAGTTCTCTTCCAGCTCACGGTAGGTCAGGCTCTCGCCCGCATTTTTCCCCGAGCCGACCATGACGGCCGCAGGCTTGTCCGGGGTGCTGCGCGCGAACGTGCCGGGGAACATGGGGCCTCCGAAGCTGCGACGGTCCGGCGGTTCATGGCATGGTGCTGAGGTTGCGTACAGGGTAATTTAGCTTGGATTCGAAAATCCAGCGGCGGCAGGGGCGGGTGGTGGTGCGCCCGTTCAAGGCTCTGGCGGGGGCGGCCGTTCAAAACTCTGGCGGGGCGGCCAGTGAGGTCCACGTAGCATCGGAGGTCCCAGGGGGCGCACCAGTCGCAGCCATCCCTGACCGGGCCGACCTGACCATGACCGGCACCAGCTACCCGTCAACGTGCGCCCCGCTGACCACACCAGCACCCGCGCCGGCGCGGACCAGCCGATCCATGACGACTTTTCCGCAGTATCTGCGGAAAAGTCGTCACACATGCTGAGTTAAGGAGATGCCGTGGCTCCGGGCATCACGACGCGCCATGCACAGCTCTGCGAACGGGGCCAGTGAGGCTGCTGTGGTTAATGTGACTGAGGACGCGGGCCTGGACCTGTCCCGGTACCTGCGCCCGGGCGACCGGGTGGTGTGGGGGCAGGGCTGCGCCGAGCCGCAGGCGCTGACCGAACTGCTCGTGCGGCAACGGCACCGGCTGGGCGGCATCACGTGCTTCGTCGGGCTCCCGGCCGCGGACGTGATCCGGCCCGAGCACACGGGCCAGCGGACGGGCCGGCACACGGGCGCGGACACGGGCGGGCTGGCGCTGGAGTCCTACTGCGGTACCGGCGGCAACGCGCGGCTGCACGAGGCCGGCCGCCTGGCCATCGTCCCGGTCCACTACGGGGCGCTGCCGGGGCTGCTCGCCGGGGGGCAGCTCGCCGCCGACGCCGTGTTCGTCCAGGTGTCCGCGCCCGACGGGGCGGGACGGCACAGCCTCGGCCTGGCCGACGACTACTTCTCCGCTGCCCTGGATACCGCGCGGGTGGTGATCGCCGAGGTCAACGACCAGGTCCCGTTCACGCTGGGCGCGCGCACGCTGTCCGCGGCGGACTGGTCCGCGTGCGTCCGCTCGTCCCGGCCGCCGGCCGAGCTTCCCGCGGCGCCGCCGTCGGCCGCCGTCACGGCTGTGGCCGAGAGGGTCGCCGGGCTGGTGCAGGACGGGGCCACGCTGCAGTTCGGCATCGGCGGCCTGCCCGAGGCATGCCTGGACGCCCTGCGCGGGCACCGCGATCTGGGCATCCACTCCGGCCTGCTGAACGACGCGGCCATGCGGCTGATCGAGGCCGGCGTGGCCACCGGGGCGCGGAAAACCGTCGATCCGGGCGTAGCCGTGGGCGGCTTCCTCGGCGGGTCGGCCGCGCTGTTCCGGTTCGCGGACCGCAACCCGGCGGTCCAGCTGCGCGGCACGGGCTACACCCACGACCCGGCCATCCTGGCCGCGCAGCGCCAGCTCACCGCGATCAACGCCGCGCTCGAAGTCGATCTGTCCGGCCAGGTCAACGCCGAGGTCGCGCGGGGCCGCTACGTGGGATCGGTCGGCGGCGCCAGCGAGTTCCTGCGCGGCGCGGCCCGCTCCCCCGGCGGCGTGCCCATCATCGCGCTGCCGTCCACCGCGGGCGCGGCCAGCGGAAGGGCCAGCGGAGGGGCCAGCGGAGAGGGAGGCGTCAGCCGGATCGTCGTGCGGCTGAGCGGGCCGGTCAGCACGCCGCGCAGCGACGTCGGCGTCATCGTCACCGAGCACGGGGTTGCCGACCTGCGGGGAGCGCCGGTTACCGTTCGGTACGAACGGATGCTCGCCATCGCCCACCCGGATCACCGCGCCGCGCTGGCCGCGGAACTGGAGGAGAACCTCATGAACGGAGCACTCGCATGAGCCCCGCAGCTGCGAGCCCCGCGGGCCGGGAGCCCAGGGCCGCGATCGTCGCGCCGGTGCGCACGGCCGTCGGCCGGTTCGGCGGGACGCTGCGCCCGGTCCCGGCCGAGGACCTGGCCGCGACGATGGTCCGCGCGGTGGTGGCCCGCTCCGGGGTTGACCCGGCGCGGATCGAGGACGTGATCCTCGCGCAGTCGTACGCCAACTCCGAAGCGCCCTGCATCGGGCGGTGGGCCGCGCTGCACGCCGACCTGCCGATCGCGGTGCCCGGGCTGCAGATGGACCGGCGCTGCGGCGGCGGCCTGCAGGCCATCGCCACGGCCGCGATGATGGTGCAGACCGGGGCCGCCGGCGCCGTGCTGGCCGGCGGGGTCGAGTCGATGAGCAACATCGAGTACTACTCCACCTCGACCCGCTGGGGCAGCCGGGCCGGCAACGTGGCGCTGTACGACCGGCTGGACCGGGGCCGCGAGCGTTCCCAGCCGGAATGGCGGTTCGGCCCCATCAGCGGCATGATCGAGACGGCCGAGAACGTGGCCCGCCAGACCGGCATCGGCCGGGAGGCGGCGGACGCCTACGCCGCGCGCAGCCAGCAGCACGCCGCGGCCGCCTGGGCGGACGGGAAGTTCGCGGACGAGGTAGTGCCGGTCGAGGTACCCCAGCGGCGCGGGGACCCGGTGACCTTCGACCGGGACGAGGGCGTCCGGGGCGACTCCACCCCGGAGACGCTGGGCAAGCTGCGCCCGATCATGAAGGACGGCACCGTGACGGCGGGCAACTCGGCGCAGCAGAACGACGCCGCGGCCGGGTGCCTGGTCGTGGCCGAGGACAAGCTGGATGAGCTCGGCCTGGAACCGATGGCGTTCCTGGTCGGCTGGACCGCGGTCGGGTGCGAGCCCGGCACGATGGGGCTCGGGCCGGTACCGGCCGTGGCCAAGCTGTTCGGGCGGCTCGGGCTCGGATTCGACGACATGGACCTGATCGAGCTGAACGAGGCATTCGCCGTCCAGGTGCTCGGCGTCCTGCAGGGCTGGGGCACCAAGCTCGACGAGCTCGACAGCCGGCTGAACGTGAACGGCTCGGGCATCTCCCTCGGCCACCCGATCGGGGCGACCGGCGCCCGCATCCTGACCACGCTGCTGCACGAACTCAAGCGCCGCGGCGGCCGGTACGCACTGGAGACGATGTGCGTCGGCGGCGGGCAGGGCGTCGCGGCCGTCTTCGAGGCCCCGTGACTGTGCCACCGCGCTGTGGGCCACCGGAACGCCCTGGGCCACCGGAACGCCCTGGCCTCCTGAGAGCCGCGGGCGCATGAGAGCCGAGGGCCCGTACTTCGACGAGCTCACCGCCGGGCAGGCCTTTCCCGCGGTGGCCGGGGTCACGCTGACCGACGGCCTGGCCGCCGCGCACCAGGCCATCGTGGGCGACCGGCTGGCGCTGAGCCTGGACGCCGCCCTGGCCGATGTGGTCCTCGGCTCACCGGGCCCGGGCCGTCCGGCGAACCCGGCGCTGGTCTGGGACGTGGCCATCGGCCAGTCCACCGTGGCCACCCAGCACGTCAAGGCCAACCTGTTTTACCGCGGCCTGTGGTTCCGCCGGCTCCCCGTGATCGGCGACACGCTCCGGACGGTGACCCGGGCCGAGGGACTGCGGCAGAACCGGCCGCGGGTGGGCCGCGGGGCCACGGGACTGGCCGCGCTCCGGATCACCACCGTTGACCAGCACGACCGGCCCGTGCTCGACTTCTGGCGCTGCGCGATGCTCCCGCTCCGCGACCCGGCCGGGACGACGGGTCACGCGGACGACCTGGACGCGATCGGCGCGTCCGCCCAGCCGGCCGCCCCGGCCGCGCTGCTGGACGGCTGGCGGCTGGACCGCTTCGCCGCCTACGGGTTCTGGCCGCGGTACGGCGATCTCGTGCCCGGCGACGTCATCGAAATCGACGGCGGGGGCGTGGTCTCCGGCGCCCCCGAACTGGCCCGCCTCACGCTCAACATCGCCCGCGTCCACCATGACGAGCAGGCGGCCGGCGGCACCCGCCTGGTCTACGGCGGCCACACCATCGGGATCGCGCTCAGCCAGGCGGCCCGCGCGCTACCGGGCCTGGTCACGGTGGCCGGCTGGCACAGTTGCGACCATCTCGCTCCGGTGCACGAGGGTGACACCCTGCGCAGCAGCATCGAGGTCGAGTCGGCTCAGCCGCTCGCGGCGGGCGGCGTGGCCGGGCTGCGTTCGCGCGTCTATTCGGGGTCCGGGCAGGTCCTGGACTGGCGGTTCGTCGCGGTCCTGGCCTAGCGGCGGGCCGAGAGCGAATTGCCGCACGGCGCTGTGTGTCGAATGTCTGGGCCGCCCGCTCGGCGGGGTGTGCACCCCCCGTAACAGACGCCGTCTGGGCAGGCGAGGGGCGTCCCCCTCGGCGAGGTTTCCGTCTTGAGGCCTGAGCCGGAACTTCGCGGTTCGGCCGGGCCGCATCGCTTGCCGCCGCCAGGTGCGAGCCGTCGCCGGGATCCCCGTGTCTGGATCCACTTGGCGAAGCGCAAGCCAGCGCGCTCGCCGTCGTCACCCTGAATCGGACCCGACAGCGCCGGTCAGCTCCCTGGGCGGAGCGGCGCCGGCGCCCGGCATAGCCCAGGCGGGGGCCGTTCGGCACATATGATCTGATCCGTGCCTAGAGAATCCGCCGGCCCGGCCGTGACGGAGGGCGGGGAGTCGAAGTCCGCGCGGACCAGGGAGCGGATCCTGAACGCCGCCGCCCACGTACTCAGCCGGAAAGGTTACGCGGGCACCCGGCTGTCGGACGTCGCCGACCAGGCCGAGGTCCAGGCGCCCGCGATCTATTACTACTTCCCGTCCCGGGAAGCGCTGGTCGAAGAGGTCATGTGGACGGGGATCGCCCGGATGCGCGAGCACGTCGGCCAGGTCCTCGCGGCGCTGCCCGCCGGCACCGGCCCCCTGGAGCGGATCGACGCCGCGGTCGCGGAACACCTGCGATATGAGCTGGAGGTTTCCGGCTACACGACGGCAGCTATCCGCAACGCGGGACAGGTCCCGGACTACATCCGCATCCGTTACTCGACCGAGGCCGCCAAGTACGGCGAGATCTGGCGCCAGTTGCTGCGCGAGGCCGCGCAGACGGGCCTGCTGCGCCCCGACCTGGACCCGATGGTCGCGCGGATGCTCGTCCTCGGCGCGCTCAACTGGGCCGCCGAATGGTGGAACCCGCGCCGCGGCTCCCTGGACACCATCGTGCGTACCGCGCAGTCCCTGGTCCGCAACGGATTGTCCGCCGCGGCATCCGCGGGGTCCCCCGACGGCGGGCTCTCCCCTACCGAGGGGCTCTCCCTCCCCCGCTGAGGGGCTCTCCCGGTTTATCGGCGCGGACTGCCCAAGCGCGGCCAACCGGCGGCCATCGTCGCCGGTCAGTCCCGGCGGGTTCAGCGCCCGGCGGTGAGGTCGTCGGAGCGTCCGGCTTCGAGTCGCGGCCACTGGGCGATGGGGCGGCCGCCCGGCCACACGGGCACGGGTGGCCAGGCGGGCGAGCCGCCGCCGGTCCGCGTGTTGGAGCATTGTTGCGGCCAGCCGGGAGGCGAGTCCTCCCAGGTCTCCTGGCGTCCGTACACGGTGAGGTCCATGAGCGCGTAGCTGTAGTCCATGGCCTCCGCGCCGCGGCGGGTCGTCCAGTAGGTTTCGAAGACGCGGTCGCCGTCCCGGACGTAGCACACCAGGTGAAACAGGCCGATCTGGCGCCCGGTGAGGAGGTGGTCGATGGAGTCCTGGGCGGAGTACCAGGGCATGTCCCAGCCCATGAAGTCCCGGTAGCGGGCGCTTTCGCCGTAGGGGCCCTGGCAGAAGACCGCGTAGCTGATGTCCCGGGAATGCAGGTAGAACAGCTCCTTGACCTGGGTGGTCGCCCAGGTGCAGCCTTCGCACTGCTCGGCCGCGGGATGGCCGTCCCACCACATGAAGTAGTAGGCGATGAGCTGCCGGCGCCCTTCGAACGCCTCCAGCAGGGTGAGCGGCCCGCGGGGCCCGGTCAGCGTGAGGCCGGCGTCGACCTCGGTCATGGGCAGGCGCCGCCGGGCCGCGGCGATCGCGTCGCCTTCCCGGGTGTGCGCCTTCTCCCGGGCCCGCAGCCTGCCCAGTTCGGCCTGGAAGGTGGCCCGGTCGGCCACCTCAGGCATCCCTGGCGCGGGCAGGCCCGGTGCGCTGGTGGCGCCGCCCGCCGGCCCGCCGGGGTTTGCCGATTCATCCGTCATGACGGTCTCCTTGGGCGGAAGTGTGAGAGCCTTCGCTTTTCGTTGCCTGTGCGTGCGCTGCTTCGGCGAGCCGTTTGATCGCGCCGAGCCGCCGGTCCCATTGCGCGGCGAGGTCAGCCATGGCCCGGGTGGCCTGGTCGAGGCGGCCGGCTTCGACCTGGTAGAGAACCTCCCGGCCCTGCTTGCGCCGGCTGACCAGCCCGGCCTGCTCGAGCACGGCCAGATGCTTGGAGACCGCCTGGCGGGAGAACGGCACCCGCCCGGCCAGCCAGCTGGCACTGACGTCATCGTTGCTGACCAGAAGGTCGAGGACCCGGCGGCGAGACGGGTCAGCGATGGCCGACCACAGCTCGTCATCGGCCTGGGCCGTCATCTCGACGGCTTTGCGAGCACGCTGGCGAGGCGGTCCAGGTACTCGGCCCACCCGGCCTGGTGCTCGCCGGCATAGCGCTGCTTTTCCGCGTCGGGCCAGGCGCGCAGCTCGTGGCCGCTCTCGGACACCCGGAGCCGGGTCCGCCCGGCGCCCTCGGGTGTCAGCGTGAACTCGACGAGCATCGAGTTGCCGGCCACCGGCTCTTCCCCGCGGGGATGGTTCCAGCGGAACGAGAAGCGAACCGGCGGATCAACGGTCTCCACGACCACGGGGCCGCCCTGGTCCCCGAACCCCATAAAGCCATGGGCGCCCGGTTCGACGACCAGGTCCACCCGGTCGGCGAACCACTGGCTCATCTGATCAGGCTCGGTGATGGTGCGCCACACCACCTCCACCGGCGCCTCGATCAGAACCTCCCGCTCAATCACCAGGTCTGCCATCAGTATCCGATCCCTCGCTGAGCGCGCCGGCGGCCATCGCCGGTCGCGGGTGCCGCCACTTGGTGCCGCATGCCGGTCATCACTCACTCTCGCTCTCGAACTGCAACCCACGGTGCACGTCAGGGACAGAAATGCAACCATTGGTTGCACTTGATCCACCCAGCGGCCGGGCCTCGATGTGCAACCTTCTGTTGCGCATCCGGGAGAGGAGTGCAATCATTGCCGCCCGGGAAGCGAGGGGCTGGTCATCGGCGGAACGCTGCACGCGTGACCGGGTGGCTTCTCCGCGGAAAGTACGGAGAAGCCACCCGGTGATCAACGAGCCCGGCCCAGCAGGGCGGGGCGGATGCCCAGAGCTGGCTCAGAGCTGGGTGGTGACGGCCTTTACTTCGGTGCAGGACTCGAGGACTTCGTGGCCCATCTCGCGGCCCCAGCCGGACTGCTTGTAGCCGCCGAACGGCAGGGCCGGCCCGGGAGAGAGCGGGCGGGCGCGTCGGACAGGGCGGGACTAGGCGACCGGCTGGCTGCTCAGGACGTCCAGGAAACGGAGCGTGGCCGACAGCGTCTCCCAGCGCCATGCGGCGATCGTGCAATCGAATCCGGCCGCGGCGGCCAGGCGTTCCTGGAGCGCGGCGGCTACCGGCCGGAGTTGCTCGCGCTGAGCGTCCAGCAGCGGGCGAGGGTCGGCACCCGAGCGGTCGAGCAGCGCCAGCTTGGCCAGTAGTTCGGAGCGCACGTCTCGATTGTGGCCGGCCGGTCTGGCCAGCCAGCCCGAGGCGGCCGCGCGGCCGTCCGGGGTCACGTCCACCAGCGACCGGACCGGTCCCTCGCTGGAGACCTCCATGCCGGTCGTCCGCACCAGGCCAAGCTGTTCCAGACGCTGCAAGGCGCGGTAGACCACCGGTTTGGGCACCCGCCAGACCTGACCCAGGCTGCCGTCCGGGCCGAGTAGCCGGGCGATGGCGAACCCATGCCGGGGCGCCTCGGCGACCAGGCACAGCACCAGCCATTCGGAGAGCGAGAGCGAGAGCGCGGGCTCGGCGGACGGCGACGGCATGCACCCAAGGCTACGACGGCACGCCGTCTACTGCGGCACGGCGAGCAGGGCGAGCAGGGCGGACAGGGCGAGCAGGGCAGCGACAAGTTCTGCGGCTTCCGCGGCCGGTGGTGACGAGCCGGCCGTCTTCCTACTAGTCTCATTGTTACTAGCGTTACTGGCACCGCCTGTTAGTAGCACCGCCTGTTAGTAGCACCGCCTGTTACTAGCGGCGCCTGTTACTAGCACCGCCGGGAACCCGTGGGAGGCCGGATGACTGCCGAGGTAGCGGCCGCGCCGGCCCCGGCGGGCAGATCCCGGCCGGTGGCGGGCGTCCGGTCGGTGGCGGGCGTTCTGGACGATGGCACCCCCTTTTACGTACCGGTCGGCGAGGTGGTGGCCGAAGGCACGCGGGTGACCTGCCATCTGTGCGGGCGGGCCTTCCGGTCGGTGGCGGCGCATCTGGCCTCGCACGGATGGACGAAGGACCGGTACTGCGAGGCGTTCGGGCTGGAACGGAGCCAGCCCCTGGAAGGGCAGGAGACCCGGAAGCTGCGGGCCACCTCCCTGACGGCCCGGCTGGTCTTCGACCCTGCGATCCGGGCCGGCAGTGCGGCCGGACGGGAGCGGGCCCGCCGGGGCGAACTGGCCCAGGCGGCCGCGGCCGCGGCGCGCGGCCGTCCCTTCCCGGAACAGCGCCGCCGCAAGGCGGCTCAGGCCTCCGTGACGGCCGCTTCCCGGGACCGTTCCGCCCGGGCGAACCGGGAGCGCGCCAGCGCACACGTCGCCACGGTCGCCGCCGACGTGGCCCGCCGTCACGGCTACCCGGACATCCAGGCGTTCGTCCTGGCCCGCTTGGCGGCGGGTGAGAGCCTGGCGGCGATCAGCCGTGCCGCCGGGCTGCACAAGGACTGGATGTCCCGGCACCTCGGCCAGCTTGCCCCCGCGGTGGCCGGTCTCGCCCGGCAGCGCGGCGCCAGCCGGCCCGACGGCCCGTGGCTGGCCGCCGTGCGCCGCCTAGGGTTCGCCGACGTGCCCAGCTACCTGCGGGACCGGCACCACGTCCAGCACCTCACCGTCAACGCGATCGCGTCCGAGACCGGTTTCTCCCCGCACCGGGTCGAGTCCGCCCTGCGCCGCCACGGCCTCACGATCGTCGCCCATGCCGCCAAGCGGCACGCGGCCCGCCAACGGGCCGACAGCGTGGCGGCCGCCCTGGGGCATGCCACCGTGGCCGGGTACATCCGCCAGCGCCGCGCCGAAGGCTGGACGTGGAACGCGATCACGGCGGAATCCGGCCAGCCGGGCACGTGGCTGCGCCGGCACGCCGTCTCCTGACGGCACCGGCGCGGCGGGCGGCCGCCGTCGACCTGCTGGCCGGGGCGACCGCCCAGTCGTTCATCGCCTTGGGCGCGGTGGGTTGGCCTAAGGGCCCGTTTCGAGGATCACCATCGACTCCGGCGGCAGGCTGATGCCGTGGCCGAACGAGGCGGCATCGGCTGTGCCCTGGACGATGCGGGAGCTGGTGGCGTTCTGGTCACCCGCGCTGTACGTCCAGGTGTGCAGCGGGCCGCGAAGGCCAGCGGGGAGGCTCGCCGTCTGCGCCGTCGCGGCCGAGCACCGTGTCGTTCCACTCGGCGTTGTCGGGCACCGCCGCACCGGTGACGGCGCCGCCGAACGCCCACGGCACGCCGATCTGGGCGGACGGCGCGGCGTCCTTCATGGCCCGCAGGAACGGCTGGGCGTTGACCGCGTAGGACGTGGCCAGCGTCTGCGTTCCGGCCGCGTCGCCCTGCGTCGTCTGGGGGCACGGGGGGTTCTCGTACACACCGTTGACAGTGCTATAGGTGTTGGGCGTGTAGCCCGGGTAGTTCTCGGGCGGCCCGGCCAGCGGGTTGTTCACCTCCCAGCAGCCGTAGTTCTCGTTGCCGACCTCCCACAGCGCCACGCTGTGGCCGGGGACCGTCTTCGCGTCGCTCACCCAGGCGGCCGCCTCGGCGGGGGTACCGGAGCCGTAGTTCACGGTCACGAAGCTCTGGGCGCCGATCGCCTTGGCCTCGGCGGAGAACTGGCCGAAGCTGAGCGCGTCGGAGGCCGCACAGCCGGTGCTGGTCACCACGAACGACGCGGTGGTGTCGCTGGGCAGGCAGTTCTGGATGTCTGAGTTGGTCTGCCAGTCGTAGTAGTCGGCCCAGGAGCCGCCGCCGTACCGGAGCAGGCCGATGCCGGCCTGCTGCAGCAGGGACCTGGCTGTCGAAGGCGGCGAAAAACTGGGCCTGGATCCGTTTGGGTAGCTGGTCCAGGCGGCCGGGGAGTTCGGGTAATTCGTCGAGCAGGCCGGTGTCGTCGGTGCGGGGGGTGCTGCTGGTGAGGGTTTTGAGCTGTGCGTGGGTAGAGATTTGTAACGGCTTAGCCGGTTATCGGGCCTCGGCGCGCAGGCGGCCCGCGGCGGCGGTCATGGCGGACAGCTTGCCGAACGCCGCCTCCCGGGGCAGGTACTTCATCCCGCAGTCCGGGGCCAGCACGAGGCGCTCGGCGGGCACGTACTCCAGGGCCCGGTGGACCCGGCCGATGACCTCATCGGGGGTCTCGACCGTCTCGTCGCCGAGGTTCAGCACGCCGAGGATGATCGTCTTGCCGTCCAGGTGCGACAGGACCTGACAGTCCAGGCGGGGCTGGGCGGTCTCGACCGAGATCTGGTCGCAGTCGCACGCCGCCAGCTCAGGCAGGAACGAATAGCCGGGCGGGCGGTCGCGGACCATCGCGGCGTACCCGAAGCACAGATGGACCGCGGTCGTGCCGGTGATCCCGTCGAGGGCCCGGTTGATCACCTTGACGCCGTACCGGCGCGCTTCCTCCGGCTGCGCCTGCAGGTAGGGCTCATCCAGCTGGACGATGTCAGCACCCGCCGCGAACAGGTCCGCGATTTCGGCGTTCACGGCCTCGGCATAGCCGAACGCCAGGTCTTCGGGGCTGGCGTAGTAGTCGTTCTGCGCCTGCTGGGCCATGGTGAAAGGCCCGGGCACGGTCATCTTGACGGTCCGCCGGGTGCTGGCCCGCAGGAACGCCATGTCCGCCGTCTCCACGGGATGCCGCCGCCGGATCGGGCCGGTGATCCGGGGGACCGGATTCGGCTGTCCGCTGCGGCCCAGCAGCGTGCCCGGGTTGTCGATGTCCACGCCGTCGAGCGCAGTGGCGAACCGGTTGGAGTAGCTCTCCCGGCACATCTCACCGTCGGTCAGGATGTCCAGTCCCGCCTCTTCCTGGGCCCGGATGGCCAGCAGGGTGGCGTCCCGCTGGGCCTGCTCCAGGTAGGCAGGATCCACCCGCCATAGCTCCCGGGCCCGCACCCGGGGCGGTAGCCGGTGGCCCAGGCGGTCGCGGTCGATCAGCCAGTCGGGCTGGGGGTAACTGCCAACCAGGGATGCGGGGAACAGCATGCCAGCCACGATGTCACACCGCCCGCGCCCTGATCCAGCGGCACGTATCCGGCCGCCCCGGCGGGCAGCGGGGTGCCCGGCTGGCTGCGGGGGCCACGACGCCTCACTAGGCTGAGACGGTGAAACCGTTCCTGCTGCTCAGCATCCGCGCTGACGACCCCGCCGCGGACAACGAGTACGAGGCGTTCCTGCGCTTTCTGGGCCGCACGGACGACGAGCTGCGCCGGGTGCGGCTGGACCGGCGGTCGCTGGGAACGGTCGACCTGCAGGACTGGTCGGGAATCCTGCTCGGCGGCGGCCCGTTCAATTACACCGAGCCGGCCGACCGGAAGTCAGCCGTACAGCGGCGCGTCGAGGCCGACCTGAGCGGGCTGCTCGACCGCGTGATCGCCGCGGACTTCCCGTTCCTCGGGGCGTGCTACGGCATCGGCGCGCTCGGCAGCCACCAGGGCGCCCGGGTCGACGGGCAGTACGCCGAGCCGGTCGGGCACGTCGAGGTCACGCTCACCCGGGACGGCCGCCGGGATCCGCTGCTGCGGGAGCTGCCGGCTTCGTTCGGCGCCTTCACCGGGCACAAGGAGGCGATCAGCGAGCTGCCGGCGCACGCCACGCTGCTGGCCAGCTCCGCGACCTG
>Ga0182014_10004130_pt1 | contig 16908 bp, 16 predicted proteins | sample 612S2DmetaG_FD_120489 | JGI IMG/M metagenome (GOLD analysis project Ga0182014, IMG submission 120489) | Permafrost microbial communities from Stordalen Mire, Sweden - 612S2D metaG | ecosystem: Environmental > Terrestrial > Soil > Wetlands > Permafrost | place: Sweden: Stordalen | collected... | reverse complement strand
TCACCTGCGGCAACGACGTGAGCGAGCGCAACTGGCAGGCCGGCCCCGGCAAGGACCTGCAGTGGTGGCGGGCCAAGGGCTCGGACACTTTCGCGCCGCTCGGCCCGGCGATTGCGACCGGCCTGGACTACGGTTCCCTGCTGCTCGAGACCCGGTTGAATGGCGAGGTGGTGCAGAAACAAACCACCGCCGATCTGCTGTTCGACTGCCCCACCATCGCGAGCTGGATCAGCGGTTGGGTCACGCTGATGCCCGGCGATGCGATCTACACCGGAACCCCCGGCGCAACGCGCAGAATGTCGGCCGGTGACGTAGTGGAAGTGGAGATCGAGGGTATCGGGACGCTGCGCAACCCGGTGGTGGGATAAAGTGGAGTGTGCACATTTTTCACCGGCTAAAACCTGTGCCACCAACTGCCGGCGGCAATACCCGCGAATGAGGGAATTGCCGGCGGCTGGCGCGATGCCGTATAATCACGTCTGAGATGCGAGTTCTTTCCATCGCGGCGGCGGTGCTGGCGGTAGTCGCGCTGTTTTTCGGCAACTGCCTGACCTGCCCGCAAATGACGGCCTCGCAGAATTGCTGCCATCGGAATCAACGCTGCCATCAACACCAACCTCCTAGCCAGGTCTGTGAAGCGCAGGCGCTGCATCATTTCGTGAAGGCCGATATAGCGGATCACACGGTAACCCTGGCGGTGGCGTCGATTGCCCCGGAAACCAGCGACCAGTTTAGTTTGGCCGACCAGCGTGATGCCGCGTTTGCCTCCGCGGAATACGCGCCTCCCGATTTGATTTCCCTCCATTCCAGTTTTCGCATTTAGCCTCCTCCCAAACCTTGAAACTCACAGGCCAAAGCCTGTGCCGCCATCTGCCCGCAGGTTACCGCTAACAGGTGGCACAGACGTTAGTCTGTGAGCCAAAGTGCCTCAAGACACAACAGTACCCAGGGAAAGTTGAATGCGAATACGCAACTGGATTTTAGTCTTCGTGGTAACGCTCCCATGCACTGCGCAGCCGCTGGCTCAGTTGATTGGCCAGGCGCTCGATCGCAATCGCGACATTCTGGTGGCGCAGAAACGCTATGAATCGATGGCGCAGCGGCCCGAGCAGGCTGCCGGGTTGCCCGATCCGACCGTGTCGCTGGGTTATGCCTCCAACGGCTGGCCCTGGCCGGGCGCCGGTTTGGGGCACGACCCCACCAGCAACATCGGTGTCATGCTCGGGCAAACCGTGCCGTTTCCGGGTAAGCGCCCGCTGCGGGGCCAGATCGCCGGCAAGGAAGCCGAGGCCGCTCGGCAGGAATACCTCGCTGCTCGCCTTCACCTGGTTGCGCAACTGAAACAGGCCTATCACGAACTGCACCACGCCACGGTGGCCATTGGCTTCGTCGACCGTTACCAGGAGCTGCTCGAGATCATCCTGCGCACTTCCGAGGCGCGCTACGCGGTGGGACGCGCGGCGCAGCAGGACGTGCTGAAGGCGCAGACGCAACTGGCGGTCTTCGAAACCCAGCGCGAGCGCTACCGGCTGGATCGGACCAGCCGCCAGATCGAAATCAATGCGTTGCTGGACCGGCCGCAGGATACCCCCGTCGCCGTAACCGAGGACACCGGCGCTGGTGAATTGCCGTTCACGCTCGACGAGCTGCTCGGCCGCGCACGGCGTCTGGCGCCGGAGCTGGAGCGCGACCGCACGCTGATAGAGCGAAGCGAGCTGGCGGCGAGCCTGGCGCGCAAGGACGTATATCCGGACTACACCGTCTCGGGCGGCTATTTCAACCAGGGCGGTATGGCGCCGATGTGGGAGCTGCGCGTGGATTTCAGCCTGCCCATTCACTACTGGCAGAAGCAGCACGCGGCCATCGCCGAGCGGGAATACGCCGCCGCCGAGGCGCGGCACGAATACGAAGCTTCGCGGGTGTCGCTGGAATCGCGTATCCGCCAGAGCTATGCCGAAGCGGAGACGGCGCACCGGTTAACCGTGCTCTACGAGAAGTCGATCGTTCCCGAGGCGCAACTGACTCTCGATTCGTCGCTGGCTGGTTATGAAACGGGGAAGGTCGATTTTGTTTCGGTGTTTTCTAACTTCATGAACGTGGTGGATTACGAGCTCATGGATCACGAGGCGATCATGCAGTTCCAGGTGGCGCTGGCGCGGCTGGAGGAGTTGGCCGGGATCGAGGCCGGAGAATGAAAAAGCTATGGCTGGTGGCCGCCGTGGCAGCGGCTTTCGTGGGCGGTTATGGCTACGGGCGCTGGTATGGCGTGAAGGCGCCGCGCGCGGAGGCCACGCCGAAGGTTCTGTACTGGGTGGACGCCATGCACCCTTGGTATAAGTCCGACCACCCCGGCATTGCGCCGGATTGCGGCATGAAGCTGGTGCCGGTGTACGCGGGAGACGAGCGGAAATACGCCGCGGACAATCCCGGCATGGTTGGCGTGAGCGCTCGCGAACAGCAGTTGATCGGGGTGGAATACGGCACCGCGGAATACGAATCCATGGGCGAGCCGATTCGGGCCGTGGCGCGGGTGGCGCTGGACGAGACCCGCGTGGCGAAAGTGCAGCCCCGCCTGGAGGGCTGGATCGACCGCGTGTTCGCCGATTTCACCGGCAAGTACATTCGCCAGGGCCAGCCTCTGCTGGATTTCTACAGCCCGGATGCGGTTGCGACCGAACAGGAATACCTGTTGGCGCTGCGCGCGCAGCAGGTGGCCCACGACGGCATGCCGGGAATGGCGGCGCACGGCGATAGCCTGCTGGCCGCGGCGCGGAAACGGCTCGAGCTGTGGGACATCGCGCCGGCCGAAATCGACGCCATGGCCAGGGCCGGGAAGCCGATCGAGTGCCTCACCCTGGCCTCGCCGGTGTCGGGCTTCGTCATGGAGCGCAATGCCTTCCCCAAACAGCACGTCACCCCGGATACGGTGCTCTACACCATCGCCGACCTTTCCAAGGTCTGGGTGATTGCCGATGTGTTCGAATACGAAGCCGCCGGCATACGGCTCGGCCAGGGCGCCAAATTCACGCTGGATTATCTGCCCGGCCGCGTGTTTTATGGGCGGGTGAGCTACATTCTGCCCCAGGTGGACGCGGCCACGCGCACCCTCAAGGTGCGGATTGCACTGGATAATCCCGCGACGGTGCTGAAGCCCGAAATGTTCGGACAGGTCGAACTGGCCGCCGGCGGCACGCGCCGTCTGGTTGTGCCGCAATCGGCCGTGCTCGATTCGGGCGATCGCAAAACCGTATTCGTGGATCGCGGCAATGGAAGCTTCGAACAGCGAGTAGTCGAGACCGGCGACCAGAGCGGGGACCATGTGGCGATTCTGTCGGGGTTGAAGGCCGGCGAGCGGATCGTCACTTCCGGCAATTTTCTGCTGGACTCCGAAACTCGGCTCAATGGCGCCAAAGGGGGAACCCAAGAATGATCAACCGCGTGATCGAGTTCTCCGCCGCTCATCGCTTCCTGGTTCTGTTCGCCGTTGCCGCCGCGGCGCTGGGCGGCTGGTGGGCCATGCGCTCGATTCCGCTCGATGCCATTCCGGATCTGAGCGACACCCAGGTGATCGTGTACTCGCGCTGGGACCGCAGCCCGGACATCGTGGAAGATCAGGTGACCTATCCCATCGTCAGCGCCATGCTGGGCGCGCCGCGGGTGAAAGACGTGCGCGGGTTTTCCGATTTCGGATTTTCCTACGTGTACATCATTTTCGAAGACGGCACGGATATCTATTGGGCCCGTTCGCGCACGCTCGAATATCTTTCGAAAATCCAGGCACGGCTGCCGGCCGGCGTGCAGACGGAACTCGGGCCGGACGCCACCGGCGTGGGTTGGGTCTTCCAATACGCGCTGGTGGATACCAGCGGCCGCAACAGCCTGGCGACGCTGCGCAGCACCGAGGATTGGTTTTTGCGCTACCAGTTGCAGTCGGTGCCGGGCGTGGCCGAAGTGGCGTCGCTGGGCGGGTTCGTGCGGCAGTACCAGGTGAACGTCGATCCCAATCGCCTGGCGGCTTTCGGCGTCCCTTTATCCCGCGTGGTGGCTGCGGTGCGCGGCGGCAACAACGACGTGGGCGGGAGGCTGGTCGAATTCTCCGGCCGCGAATACATGGTGCGCGGCCGTGGCTACGCGCGCTCGCGGGCCGATCTGGAGGCGATCTCGCTCGGCGCCTCCGCCGGCGGCGTGCCCATCCTGGTGCGCGACGTAGGCTCGGTGACGCTTGGCCCGGACCTGCGGCGCGGGGTGGCGGACTGGGACGGAACCGGCGACGTAGTCTCCGGCATCGTCGTCATGCGGCAGGGAGAAAACGCCCTGCGGGTGATCGAGCGCGTGAAGGCGCGCCTCGGCCAGGTGGCCGCGAGTTTGCCGCCCGGAGTCAAAGTAGTCACGGCCTACGACCGCTCGGAGCTGATCCTGGCATCTATCGATAACTTGAAGGAGACGCTGCTGGAGGAACTGTGCGTCGTGGCGTTGGTGATCCTGATCTTTCTCTGGCACGCGCCCAGCGCCGTGATCCCCATTGTGACCATTCCGGTTGCCATCCTGATTGCGTTCCTGCCCATGCGCGCGGCGGGCATGAGCGCCAACATTATGTCGCTCGGCGGCATCGCCATCGCCATCGGAGCCATGGTGGATGCGGCGATCGTGGTGGTGGAGCAGACTCACAAGAAACTGGAAACCGCCCAGCCGGATTGGACCAACGCCCATTACCAGCGGGCGATTGTGGATGCGGTCAAGGAAGTGGGCGGGCCCAGCTTCTTCGCCCTGCTGGTGATCGCGGCGGGCTTTCTGCCCGTGCTCACGCTGGAAGCGCAGGAAGGCCGGCTATTCCATCCGCTGGCCTGGACCAAGAACTTCGCCATGATCGTGGCCGCGGTGTTGGCCATCACTCTCGACCCGGCCCTGCGCCTGCTCCTGTTTCGCAAGGACCGCTTTCGCATGCGCCCGCGCTGGCTGGCGGCGGTGGTCAACGCCGTCCTGGTGGGCACCATCCATTCCGAAGAAAAGCACCCCATCAGCCGCGTATTGATCCGTTTATATACGCCCGTAGTGGGCTGGTGCCTGCGCTGGAAATGGCTGGTCATCGCCGGCGCGCTAGGGCTGATGGCGGTTACGGTTCCCGTCTATTTGCGTCTGGGCTCGGAGTTCATGCCGCCGCTCGATGAAGGCGGTTTGCTGTTCATGCCCACCACCCTGCCGGGAATTTCGGTGGCCCAGGCGCAACACCTGCTCCAAGTGCAGGACCGGATTCTGATGCGCTTTCCGGAAGTCGAAAGCGTGATGGGCAAAGCCGGCCGCGCGGAAACGTCCACCGATCCCGCGCCGTTTTCCATGGCGGAAACCACGATTGTGCTGAAACCGAAATCGCAATGGCGCAAAGTGCCCACGTGGTACGGCAACTGGCCCGCCTGGCTCCAGCCGCTGGCGGCCCACATTACTTCGGATCACATTAGCACCGATCGCCTGGTGGAGGAAATGAACCAGGCCTTGCGCCTGCCCGGTGTTTCCAATGCCTGGACCATGCCCATCAAGAATCGCATCGATATGCAGACCACCGGCGTGCGCACTCCGGTGGGCGTCAAGATTTACGGCGCGTCGCTGGATCGGATCGAGCAAATTGGCCAGGAGTTGGAACGGGTGCTTGGTGCGGTCCCCGGCACGCGCAGCGTTTTCGCCGAACGCACCGGTAGCGGCTACTTTCTGGATTTCGACCTCAAGCGCGAGCGGTTGGCGCGCTACGGCCTGAGCGTGGACGACGCGGAGATGGTGGTGACCGGCGCCATCGGCGGCGAGAACGTCACCACCGCCATCGAGGGCCTGGAACGCTATCCCGTGAACGTGCGCTACTACCGCGACGCGCGCAGCTCGATCGACCGGTTGGGGCGCGTGCTGGTGCCAGCGATGGACGGGCGCATCGAGATCCCGCTGGCCGAAATCGCCGTCTTGAAAATGGCCCGCGGCCCGGCCATGCTGCGCAACGAAAACGGCATGTTGAGCGGATATGTATACGTGGATGTGAGCGGCCGCGACGTGGGGAGCTACGTAGCCGATGCGCGCCGCGCGGTGGAGCGCGCAGTCTCGCTGCCGCCCGGCTATACGCTCGCCTGGAGCGGCCAATATGAAGCCATGCTGCGCGTACGCGAGCGGCTGAAGGTGGTGCTGCCGCTAACCCTGCTTCTGATCTTCGTGCTGCTCTATTGGAATACCGGGTCCACTTCCAAAACCATGCTGGTGCTGATGGCCGTGCCGTTTTCGGCGGTGGGCGCCGTCTGGCTGCTGTATTTCCTGAGCTACAACATGAGCATCGGCGTCTGGGTGGGGCTGATCGCATTGATGGGGGTGGACGCGGAAACCGGCGTGTTCATGCTGCTGTACCTCGACCTGGCATACGAAGAGGCTCACCGCGCGGGGCGGCTGCGCAACATCTCGGATCTGCGCGCGGCCATCGTACATGGCGCCGCAAAACGCATTCGCCCCAAGTTCATGACGGTGGCAACCATGTTTGTGGGCCTGGCGCCGATTCTCTGGGCGAACGGCGCCGGCGCGGACGTGATGAAGCGCATCGCGGCGCCCATGGTCGGCGGAATCTTTACATCGTTCTTGCTGGAGCTGGCGGTGTATCCGGCTCTTTATGAGGTTTGGAAATGGCACTCTATCAAAAAGCAGGTTGGCTGATTCTGGCGTCGGCGCTGGCCGTGCATGCGGCCGAATTCCCGGCGCGCCACGCGCATTGGCGCAAGGTGTGCGCCGGCACGATGACCGTGGATGGCGCCGGCGTCCGCTTTTCCGGGGCTGCGAGCCACGCCTGGAGTTGGAAGCTCGAAGACATCCAACAGCTCGTGCTGGCTCCCGATTCCATTCGCATCGTCACCTATGAAAGCGGCAGGCTGCCCCTGGAGGCGGATCGCACCTACACTTTTACCGGGCACATTCCGGCCGCCGAGCTCGATGCGTTCCTGGCCCCGCGCATGGACCGGCGTCTGGTGCTGGAACTGGCGCAGCCTGTCGGGGACGTTGCATGGTCGGTACCGGTCAAGCACCTGGGCCGCAACGGAGGTTCCCAGGGCGCGCTGGCATTCGGCGCCGAAGGCGTGGCGTATCGGACGCTGACGCGGGATCAATCGCGGACCTGGCGCTATACCGACATTCGAACCCTTTCGAGCGCCGACGCCTTCGAGCTGACTATCGCCACCCGCGAGAAGGATTTTCACTTTCAACTGAAGCAACCCATCGACGAAGCCCGCTATAACCAACTCTGGCTTCGAATCGAACAACAGAACAGGAGAATCGAACCATGATGAGACGGATAGCAGTCATCGTATTCACCGCGGCCGCCATCGCGCTCGCGGCCGATAGAACCTTTAGTGGCACGGTAACCGACAGCATGTGTGGGGCGAGCCACAAAGGCATGAACATGGGCACCGATCCGCAGTGCGTCGCCGAGTGCGTAAAAGGCGGCGGCAAGTACGCGCTATGGGACGGCAACTCGGTTTACGTGCTGAGCGATCAGAAAGGCGCGGCCCCATTCGCAGCTAAGAAAGTAACCGTAAAAGGCACGCTGGACCAGAGCGGAAAGACGATCCAGGTGACGTCCATCGCCGCGGCCAAATAAAGTCCTTCGTAGCGGCGGCGATCTTGTCGCCGGTGGTTCTGGTTGCGGCTGAGCCGCTCTGTGGGATAGACCATCGTTCTTGGTGGTCTGTCCGGCCTCGTCCCTCCACGGCCCGGCTATTCCGCCGGAACCCAGGTCCGCAGAAAGCGGCTGCCGGTGGCGGAGCGGATCTCGGGCTGAGCGCCTTCCCCGGGCAGCAGCCATACTTCGCTCCGGCGATAGGTCTCGCTGCCGATGGCGCCGACGCCTTCGATCGAAATCCACAACTGGCACGTGTGGCGCTCTGGCGTCTGGCTTGCTCCCGGGGCCATGCTTACGAGCTCGGTAACGAAGTGCCTCGACCGAACCAGCGCCTCATGTCCGGGGCCAAGCGGCACCGGTTGCACCGCCCCGGGATGCACGCCCAGGTCTGTGATCGGCAAAGCCTGCTCCACGTGGAGCGGGCGGGGGCGGCCGTAGTCCCACAGGCGGTAGGTCACGTCGGAATGCTGCTGGATTTCGCAGAGCACGATACCGGCACCGATGGCGTGCACCGTGTGGGCGGGGACGAAGTACGTTTCGCCGGCGTGGACCGGCAGCCAGTTCACCAAGCGCTCGATTTCGCCGCTGCGCGTAGCCTCGGCGAGCTCCGCTCCGGTGATCGGGCGGCGAAAACCCAGGGCAATCGCGGCGCCGGGCTCGGCTTCCAGAATGTGCCACATCTCGGTCTTCCCGCGCGGCCCGTCTTCCCCGTCGCCGGGATGCACCTGAATGGACAGCCGCTCGGAGGTGAAAATCAGCTTGACCAGCAGCGGTAACTCCCGGTCGGCCAGGTACCATGCTTCCCCGATGGGCTCGCTCGCATCCGGGAACCACGGCGATAAGTGCTCTTTCCCCCACACCTTTTCGCGCAGGGATGGCTTGAGGCGAATGGCTTCCGGCATCCTCAGGAGTTCTCCATGATGAAACCATGAATGCGATCCAGTCCGCGCTCCAGATCGGCCATGGACGCGGCGTAGGAGATGCGAACGTGGCGATCCGTGCCGAAGGCCTCGCCCGGCACCACGGCCACCCGCGCTTCGGCCAGCAAGCGCTCCGACAGCGCCAGGGTATCGGCGATGCCGTTGCGGCCAATGACGACACCCACGTTCGGGTATGCGTAGAACGCCCCGCGCGGTTCCGCGCATTCCACGCCGGGGATGGCGCGCAGCCGCTCGACCACGAAATCGCGGCGTTTCCGGTATTCGGCAAGCATCGCGGCGACGGATTCCTGCGGCCCCACCAGCGCTTCCACGGCGGCTTTCTGCGCAATCGAAGTGGGATTCGAAGTCGAATGGCTTTGCAGTTTACCCATGGCGGCGATGATGGGCGCGGGCGCCAGCACGAAACCGATGCGCCATCCGGTCATCGCGTAGGTTTTGGAGAGCGATCCGGCTACCAGCACCGCCTCCTTTGCCCCCGGCATGGCGGCGATCGAGAACGGCTCCCCGCCGTACAGAAACTGGCAATAGCACTCGTCGGTCAGCAGGTAGATGCCGCGGTCCCGCGTCAACTTGAAGATCTCTTCGAATTCTCCCCGGTCCAGTATGGCGCCGCTGGGGTTTGAGGGCGAGTTGATGACCACCAGTTTGGTGCGTTGGTTCAAATGCGGCTCGATCATCGCCGCCGTCAGGGTGAAGCCATTGCGCTCGTCGGTATCCGCGAATACGCACTTGCCGCCGGCGAAATTCACCACGTCGCGGTAGGTCACCCAGTAGGGAACGGGGATGACCACTTCGTCGCCGGGGTTGACGAGTGCCTGCGTCAGATTGAAGATGCCGTGTTTGCCGCCCACCGTAACCAGGCATTCGTTGGGCTTGTAATCGGTGCCGAAATCCAGTTTGTGTCGCTGGCAGACGGCTTTTTTCAGTTCCGCGGTGCCGCCCGCCGGGGTGTACTTGGTGAAATTTTGCTCGATGGCGCGTATGCCCGCTTGCTTGATGTTGTCCGGCGTCGGGAAGTCGGGTTCGCCGGCTCCGAAATCGACCACGTCCACGCCCTCGGCGCGAAGCCTGGCGGCTTCGGCCGCCACTTTCATCGTCGACGATTCGCTGATGCGGGAAATCCGTTCGGCAATTCGATTGGCCGTCGCCTGCATGATGGGGTTACTTGACCTCCGCGCGTCGATGTTTGGACAACCGGCGGTGCAGCCGCGCTTCCACCGAAGGCGGCACCAGGCCGGAGATGTTCCCACCCAATCCAAAAACCTCCTTCACCAGGCGGGAGCTGATGAACGAGTTCTCTTCGTGCGACATCAAAAACACGGTCTCGATGCCCGGCTGGAGCCGATGATTCATGTGGGCCATTTGCAGTTCGTATTCGTAGTCGGAAATGGCTCGGATCCCGCGCAGCACCACCGTGGCCGAACAGGCGGCGGCATGCTCCACCAGCAGCCCCGTAAAGGACTTTACCTCCACGTTGGGACATTCGTGCACCACTTCGCGCAGCATTTCAATCCGCTCGTCGAGGGAAAACAACGGCGTTTTATCGTGGTTGCGGAGAACCGAAACAACTAGCCTGTCGAACAGCAGCGCACCTCGCCGGATCAGGTCGAGATGGCCGTTCGTAATGGGATCGAACGACCCCGGATAGATGGCAATCACACTTTGCGGTTTCGGTGACAACTGGGTCGATTCACTTTCCACGGATTCCGAAATCGGGATTGTTCCCTAGTGTACCAGGGCCCCGCCAGACTGGAGGGCTGTCCCACTTCGAGGCCTCGGCCTCACTCGGTCGCGCCACCACTCGAATTGCGCCAGTCCAGGGCGTTGAGGTAGGCGGCTTGCTCGCGCCATCCGGGCTGGACGTGGACGTGCAGATCGAGATAGATGTGGACGCCGAACAGCCGTTCCATTTCCTGGCGGGCGGCGGTTCCAATCCGTTTGAGGGTGGCGGCTTTGGCGCCGATCACTATCGCCTTCTGGCCGTCCCGCTCCACATGAATGGTGGCGTAGATGCTGGTCAGCTTCCCAGTTTCCTGCCAGCGATCGACGATGACGGCGACCGAATGCGGCACTTCCTCGCGGGTCGCCCCGAGCACCTTCTCCCGGATCAGTTCGGCGGCCAGGAAACGCTCGGGCTGGTCGGTGACGTGATCTTCCGGGAAGTACGCCGGTCCTTCCGGCAGGCGCGCCAGAATCTCCTCGCGCAAAATGTCGATGCCGTCGCCGCGCGCTGCCGAAATCGGAACGCAGGCGGCGAAGTCGAATAACTTGCGGTAGTGGTCGATGAGCGGCAGGAGGCGCGACTTATCCTTGACTAAGTCGACCTTATTCAGCGCCAGAACCACCGGGGTCCCGGTCTTACCGGCCAGATCGATGGCGCCCTGGTCCGCCGGCGCGAAGGCGCGGCTGGCGTCCACCACCAGCGCCAGGGCGTCGCGATCCTCCAGCGCGCTGCGGACAGTGTTCATCAGGCGCTTGTTGAGCGACGAATCGGCCTTGTGAATTCCGGGAGTATCGAGGAACACGATCTGCGCGCCCGGCAACGTGAGCACGCCCTGGATGGCGGTGCGGGTGGTCTGCGGCTTGTCGGCGACAATGGCCACCTTCTGCCCCACCAGGGCATTCAGCAGGGTGGACTTGCCGGCGTTGGGCCGCCCGATCAAGGAAACGAAGCCCGAGCGGAAGGCTTCGCCGGCCCGCGGTGTTTCGTTCATTGGGCCACCGCTTCCGACTTGCCGATGCGCACCTGCTCGACGCGCAGCTCGTCGCCGGCCAAAACCGTGACCCGAATGCCGTCCCGATCCACTAATTCTCCGGGTTTGGGCACGCGGCCGAGCCATTCGCTCACCAGGCCGCCGATGGTGGTGGACTCGATGTCTTCTTCGCGATGAAAGGTCTGGAACAGCTCGGGCACGCGCGCGAGATCGAAACTGCCGGAAACGATGAAGCCGCCGTGGCCGTCGTCGGTCACGTCGCTGGCCGGTTCGTGCTCGTCGCGGATTTCGCCGATGATGACTTCGAGCAGATCTTCCATGGTTGCCAGACCGGCCGTGTTGCCGTACTCGTCCACCACCATCACCATGTGGGTATTTTCCTGCTGCATGTGGCGCATAAGGTCGTTTACCGGCTTGGTCTCGGGCACGAAGGGAATGGGCCGCGCCAACTCGCGCACGGGGCGGTCGCGCTGGTTCTGTTCGAGTTCGAACATGTCGCGCACGTGGACGAAACCGATCACCTGGTCGATGTTCTGCTCATACACCGGGATGCGCGAATACTGCTCGTGAATGACCAGGCGGCGGAGGGCCTCCAGGGTGGCGTCGGCGCCGATGGCGACGATGTTGGGGCGCGGCGTCATGACCTCGCGCACCACTTTGTCGCCGAACTCCACCACGGATTGAATCAGCTTGCGGTCGTCTTCCTCGATGAGTCCCTCTTCGGCGCCGGCGGAGATCAGCGCTTCGATATTTTCCTCGGTGGACGGTTCTTCCTTCTTGGAGTTGTCATTGTCGGCGAGGCCTACTAGAGACTGGAAGAATTCGAGCAGCGCGGCGCAGGGCCGCGCGATCCAGGCCAGGCCGCGCAGCAGCGGCGCCAGGCCCAGCAGCCAATGGGCGCCGGTGCGGCGATACAGCAGTTGCGGCAACGCATAGGCGACCGCGACCATGGTCAGCCAGCCGGCCAGGATGGCCTGCCACGCGCTCTCTTCCAGCCAGCCGAAACAGAAAATGCCCAGCAGCACCAGCAGCGTGTGCTTGATGAGCGAAAACGTGCCCGCGCCCTGTTCGGTTTCGAGACCGAGCTTTTCTTCCAGCGTGTCTTTGAAGAATTTCAGGGCGGGCAGGTCGCGGGTGCGCAGGCGCAGGCTTTCCAGATAGAGAAGCTGCACGAACGTGACGATGCCCAACAGCGGGGCGCTGGCCAGCGCCAAGGCTGCGAACGCGTATCTCATGCCCGCGCCCGCTCGATCGGGCCGCTGGGCAGGCCTAGCCGCGTCCGCCAGCGCACTTCGGCGCGGGCCATGCGGCCGCGGTCGGTCTCGTGATCCATGCCCAGCAGGTGCAGCAGCCCGTGCAGGATCAGAATCCGGATCTCGCTTTCGGTGGTATGTCCGAAGACGCGCGCCTGGGCCCGCGCGCGGGCCAGAGAGACGGCGATGTCGCCCAACGCCGCCTTCTTCATACCGGCCGGGGCAGGGAAGGAGAGCACGTCGGTGGCGTAATTCTTGCCGCGAAATTCACGGTTCAAGCGGCGCATTTCGGCATCGCCGGTAATCAGACAGTCGAAGGCCTTGCCCTTGGCCGCTTCCCGCTGGAGGCTGCGGGCGAAGCGCAGCATGGACGCCGGCCGGATGCCGGCCTGCTTGCGCCGAAATGTGACCGTGCTGCCTTCGCTGCCAGACATGGGAATGCTTCAGGCCTGCGGCGCCGTTTCCGCGGCGGCCGCTTCCTGCGGGGCTTCGGTGTCGGCGGCCAATTTGAGCGAAAGCTGGCGGCCTGTGCCGGTGGCTTCGGTATAGCGCTCGTAGGCTTTGACGATGCGCTGCACCAGAGTGTGGCGCACCACGTCCGTCTCGTCGAACTGCACGAAGCTGATGCCCTCCACGCCGCGGAGCACCTCTGTAGCGTCCATCAGGCCGCTGCGGCGGCCGGTGGGCAGGTCGATCTGCGTCACGTCGCCATTCACCACCATTTTGGAATTGAAACCCTGCCGGGTCAACACCATCTTCATCTGCTCGGAAGTGGAGTTTTGCGCTTCGTCCAGAATTATGAAGCTGTCGTTCAGGGTGCGGCCGCGCATGAAGGCGATGGGCGCGACTTCGATGACATTGCGCTCCAGCAGTTTCTCCACCCGGTCGCTCTCCAGCATGTCGAAGAGGGCATCGTAGAGCGGGCGCAGATAGGGGTCGATTTTTTCCTGCAAGGTGCCCGGCAGGAAGCCCAGCCGCTCGCCGGCTTCCACCGCGGGGCGGGTGAGAATGATGCGGGCGACCTGCTTGGCGAGCAGGGCCGAAATCGCCATCGCCACGGCCAGGTAGGTTTTGCCGGTGCCGGCCGGGCCGATGCCGAAGACCAGGTCATAGCGTTCGATGGCTTCCAGATAGCGGCGCTGGTTGACTGAGCGCGGGGCCAGGACCTTTTTGCCGAAGCTGCGCTGGCGTCCACTCGATACCAGGGCGCGCAGCGTTACTTCCGGATCCGCCGCCACCACCCGCAGGTAGCTGTTCAGGTCGCCGTTATTAAAGACATGGCCTTCCCGCAGCAGCGCATTGTAATCTTCCAGAATGTTTTGGAGGCGCGCCACACCGGGCGCTTCGCCTTCGATTTCGAGGTTGCCGTCCAGCAGTTGAGTGTGAACATTGAAGCCGTTCTCGATCAACCGGATATTTTCGTCGCGTGTGCCGAACAGGCTTTCCACGCCGCGTAGAATGCGCACGCTGGTTTTCATTGAAGGAGCGGTGGATACCTCCCTGTTGAAATGGAAACGAGACAAGAAACCACGGTGCGATGGGAAAGGAACGAACCTTCGACAACCCGCCGAAGCGGGCGGTTAACAACCATCTCCCTAAATTATACCAGCGTTTGGGGAGCCGCAAACGCGGTATTCTCGTAGTCGATGGGGGTGCCGGGGATGCCCCGGGCGATGATTCCGGTGGACACGGACCGGGAACGGCGGCGATGGGCGAGGGGCGTATTGGCCGCTCTTGTGGCCGCGCTATCGCTGGGCGCGCTCGACGCGCAACGGCCGTTCCGCCAATTCCCCGGCGTGGAGTACCGGCCGGGCGAGATCCCGCTGCCTCCCGATTACGCCGAGAACGCCGAATGGGCCTTTGCCCGCCTCATGTTCCCCCCCGGGCCGCTCAACGGTTATGAGGGTCGCGATCTGGATTGGCACGTGGGGGTTTCGCTGTGGACGCAGGATTTCCCCCGCGCCGACCGGCATTTCGCGCTGGCCGTTCGCCGCCTGACCCGCATCGAGACCCGTTCCGCCGAGCAGTGCGTCAACCTGGACGAAGGCGACGCTTACGACTGGCCGTGGCTCTATGCCGTGCAAGTGGGCGAATGGGGACTGACCGGCCGGCAGGCCGCGGCAATGCGCGAGTACCTGCTGCGCGGCGGGTTCTTCATGGCCGACGATTTTCACGGCGGGGCGGAATGGCGCGAGTTCGAAACCCGCATCCGCAAAGCATTTCCCGACCGTCCGATTCAGGACATTCCCGACGACGACCCCATCTTCCACACGGTCTACGACATCGGCGAGAAGCTGCAGATTCCCGGGCAGGCCCACTTACGAACCGGTTACAAATACGCCGACGGCAAAGGCGCGCACTGGCGCGCCATCTACGACGACAAGGGCCGCATCCTGGTGGCGATTTCCTTCAACTCCGATATCGGCGACGCCTGGGAGTGGGCCGACGATCCTTACTATCCCGCCAAGTTCTCCGATCAGGCGATCCGCATGGGCGTGAATTATATCGTGTACGCGATGACGCACTGAGTGCCGCCGTGGCGCAGGCACTTTTGCCTGCAGTGTCGAGATTCGTCTCGACACTTCTTCGGGGCTGTGACACAGCGCCGGGGGCAGGTGTGCCGGTCTTGGCTAAAGCTGAAAGCTGATCGCTGACCGCTCCTTTCACAACTTCCGGTCCTTCATCCACTCCCACAACCGGTCCTGCCAGGTGGAGACGGGGTGTGCGCTCGGGCGGATGCCGAAACCGTGGCCGCCGGAGCCGTAAATGTGCATTTCGGCCGGAACGCCCTGTTTTTCCAAATCCAGATACAGATTGACGGTGGTGACTACGTGCGAGCGGTCGTCGTCGGCGCAGGCTAGGAAAGTGGGCGGCGCATCTTTGGGTACGGTGATGCTGCCGGGGGCGTAGCCGGGGTAAACGACCACCGCGAAATCGGGCCGCGAGCTGGCGCGTTCGATCGGGTCGGGTGAACTGGCGTTGCCCTTGTCGAAGCGGGTCTCGATCAGTGCCGCTACGTACCCGCCGGCGGAAAACCCGATGAAGCCGATGCGCGCCGGGTCGACGTGCCATTCCGCGGCGCGAGCCCGCACCGTACGCATGGCGCGCGTGGCATCCGCCAGAGTATCCTTCTCGACGGTGTAGGGAACGCCGGACGCTTTCGCCAGTCGATACTTGAGCACGAAAGCGGCAATCCCGTGCTGATTGCACCAATCGGCAATCTCGTAGCCTTCCTTGTCGATGACCAGTTGGGTATGGCCGCCGCCCGGCGCGATGACCATGGCCATGCCATTGGCGCGGTCCGCGGGCGGAAGAAAGACGTAGATCGATGGATCGTGGGTCACAGTAAAGCGCTTGGGCAGGCGGGGATCGGCGCCGGGTTCGAAAACTTCTTTCGCGCCGGCAACCGCGCCAGGAGCGCCGTTAGGCCAGAGCTTGATTTCTTCGCGGAATTCAGCCGCACCCGCGGCCAATGCCGCGAGCAGTACGAGGCTCGTGAGTTTAGCGGTCATAGGGGGAGCATACTACGTCGGATGGGGCCTTCCATGTTCAGGTGCGGGAGCAGGTCCCGCAAACCGATGTAGATGGCGACCAGTTCTCGATACAGGCTTTCTCGCAGCAACTTCCTCTGCGTGCTCTCCTGCCAGCGCAAGGAAAGAAGCTGGACGACGCTAGCCGCTACAAACCCGACGAAACCGCTCGCTATGATCTTGATCCATTCAAAAGTCATTTCCGAACGCCTTCTTGTGTAAGGCCGGTGCCATTGGGCTCGCCGGCCGGTGCGCCACTGCACGGCCTATCAGTTTCTACTGTCAATCGGGGCCTGTCTGCCTCGGTCCGTTCTCATCCCGTCCCCACCTAGTAGCCTCTAGCCTAGCGACTCGAACGGAGTGAGGGCAAGCCTCTTCGGTCCTCACGCCGTTCACTGGCGATTCCACCCGCTCGGCCGCCGCCGCTCAACCTGAGCGACGGCTTAGGCTTGTCCCCTTTTGGCCCTTCGGATAGAACCTGGATAAAATGCGAAATAACAGGCTGGGCCGGTCTGGGCCCCTGTTCCCCCGCTGGGCCCTCGTCAGCCGCCTGCTGGCGATCCTTCTCCTGTGCGGCCTGCCGGCTATCTCGCAGGGCCGCAAGGCGGCGCCACTGGATGTTCAGAATCTCATGTCGGCCGCCGAAGTCCGCCAGCCCGGGCTACAAAAGCTTTCCGCGGGAGAAATCGACGCTCTGAATGCCTGGCTGAGCCGGTTCGCCGCGAGGCTTTCCGAAGGCCCTTCACCATCCGAAGCTTCAAGCACTCCCTACACTTGCGGTTGTTGAAACCCAGATCGAAGGTGAATTCAGCGGCTGGGATGGCGAAACCATCT
>Ga0182014_10004127_pt1 | contig 16920 bp, 7 predicted proteins | sample 612S2DmetaG_FD_120489 | JGI IMG/M metagenome (GOLD analysis project Ga0182014, IMG submission 120489) | Permafrost microbial communities from Stordalen Mire, Sweden - 612S2D metaG | ecosystem: Environmental > Terrestrial > Soil > Wetlands > Permafrost | place: Sweden: Stordalen | collected... | reverse complement strand
GTTGGCGTACTCGACAACACTGCGTGCGCGCTGTTTGCCGACTTCCGGAATGTCGGGCGCCAGGATCTCCTTGTCGTTTGCGGCACCGGTCCTCTCCTCTTCCTGAATCAAGGCGACGGAACCTTCCAGATCAACCGCAACGCCTTTAAGTTTGCCCAGCCACCGCAGGGAACCTTCACTCATGCGGCATTGGCTGACTACGATCGCGACGGGCGTCTCGATATTTACTTCTGCACGTATATGTATTATCTGGGCCTGGACCAGTATCACTATCCGATTCCCTATTACGATGCACGCAACGGTCCGCCGAATTGCCTCTTTCACAACGAAGGAAACGCGACTTTTGTTGAGACGACCGAAGCGGCGGGATTGAACGCCGACAATGATCGCTACAGTTTCGCCTGCGCCTGGGGCGACTCTAACTCGAATGGGTTGCCCGACCTGTTTGTAGTTAACGATTTCGGCAGCTCTCAGCTTTACCGCAACAACGGCGATGGAACCTTCAAGGTTGTCTCGCGCGAGGCCCGCGTGGAAGACGTGGGCGCCGGAATGAGTTGCTGCTGGTGCGATTTCGATAACGACGGGCGCCAGGATGTTTACGTCCCCAGCATGTGGGAGGCCGCCGGCCAGAGGGTTTCGTCTCAGAAGCAGTTTCACGAAAAGGCCCCGCAGAATATCCGTGAACTCTACCAGCGGCACGCACGGGGAAATGCGCTCTATCGCAACCAGGGGAACGGAACATTCGAGAACGTCGGCAGGCAGGCCGGAGTTGAGATGGGCCGTTGGAGTTGGTCGTCCGATTTCTGGGACTTCGATCACGACGGTTATTCGGATTTATATGTCGCCAATGGGTATCTTTCCGGACTGGACCGGAACGACCTGGCAAGTTTCTTCTGGCGGCAGGTGGTAGCCAAATCGTCGGAAGACGCAACTGGAGCCTTGGCTTACGAGCATGGATGGAATGCCATCAACGAATTGGTCAGGTCGGATAATACTTGGCACGGCTACGCGAGAAATGTCATGTTTGCGAATAACCGCGACGGCACGTTTTCAGAGATTTCCGGTTCGGTGGGGTTGGACTTTTCCGAGGACTGCCGCACATTTGTTCTCGCCGACCTGGACCATGACGGACGCTTGGAGGTCATCCTCAAAAGCAGGAATGCCCCGCAACTACGCATCTTGCACAATGCAATGAAGGATATTGGGGACTCGATCGCGTTCCGCCTGCGAGGGCATAAGAGCAATCGCGATGCCATTGGAGCCGCAATCACAGTCCAGGCGGGGACGCTTCGCCAAACCAAGTACCTGCAGGCAGGATCGGGATTCTTGGCCCAGCACTCCAAAGAGCTTTTCTTTGGAGTTGGAAGGGCGGAAGGAACAATCCGGGCCACCATCCAATGGCCAAGCGGGCTCTCTCAGGACTTCGATGGTCTGCCGGCGAACCATAGGATCGAAATCGAGGAGGGAGCGGCGGCATTTGCGGCCAGGCCTTTCGCCCCGCCTGCGCCGGCCTATGGGCAGGCGGGACTGCCGCCGGCGCTGGAACCGCTACCTGTTCAGGTGGACACATGGCTTACTGACCCCTTGAAGGCGCCGAATTTTTCCTTGCCCGATGTTGGCGGCAAGATGCGGGAACTCAGGTCGCTGCAGGGGGCGTTTGTGCTTCTCTACTTCTGGGCGGCAGCGGCGCCGCTGTGCCTCGATCAGTTGCGGCTTCTCGATCGGCGCCGACCGGCGCTTGCCGCAAGCCATTTGGAGATTCTGGCCGTGAATATCGACCAAGCGGCCGATATTCGGGCGGCGCGGTCTTTCGCGGCACAGGAAAAGCTTTCTTTTCCAGTTCTCTTTGCTACGGAAGATATGGCTGGCATTTATAACATCGTCTACCGGCACATGTTTGACCGGCGCAGAAACCTGGGAATCCCAACCTCGTTTCTGCTGGACAAAGAGGGTCTGATCGTTAAGGTCTATCAGGGCCAGATAGATATTCATCGCCTGCTTGAGGATGTAAAGTCAGTGCCAGCTACGGCGGCCGACCGGATGAAGAAGGCCATACCGTTCAACGGGGAGTTGTACCAAGGCGCGTTTGCGCGCAATGCGTTCACATACGGCGTAGCCCTCTTCCTGCAGGGCTATCTGGAGCAGGCGAGGGAGTCTTTTGAGCAGGTCGTGCTTGCGAAGCCAGACGATCCGGATGCGTATTACAACCTGGGCACTCTCAATCTGAGAAGAAACGACTTCCCGCAGGCTCGCCGCTACCTCGAGCAGACTTTGAAGCTGCGCCCCAATTATCCTGAAGCGTGGAACAATCTGGGGATGATGGCCGCCCAGGAAGGCCGCCCCGAGGAAGCTATCCAGGACTTTCAACAGTCGCTCCTGCTGAGACCGAGGTACGCCATCGCGCTCCTAAACCTGGGCAACGTCTATCGGCGGCAGCGGGATTTTGGGAAGGCCGAGGAAAGCTTGAGTCATGCGCTCGAAATCCAACCTGAAGATCCGGAAATCAACTTCAGCCTTGGAATGCTTTTTGCCCAGCAAAATCAGGTCGAGCGCGCGTCGCAGTATCTGCGGAAGGCGATCGATCTGCGTCCTGACTATCCTGAAGCCTTGAACAATCTCGGAGTTCTTTTCGTCCGGGGACAGGATTTCGAGAAGGCTGAAGAGCAATTCAAGACCGGCATCAAGGTCGCTCCGAGCTTCGATCAGTCCTATCTCAATCTCGCCCGCCTTTATGCGCTGCGTGGCGACAAGGAAAAGGCAACGGAAGTCTTGCAGGATCTTCTGCGCCTGCAACCGCAGAATCGTGGCGCAATGCAAGCTTTGGAGATGCTAAAATGACCGCCTCGAAGGGCTCGAAAGTCAGGGCCGGGGGCAGTCGAGCCTTATTTCCGAAAACGACTGGAGTTGTCATGGTGTTGTTGCGCGCAAGCAGTGTTCTTTTCCTTTCAATTCCGCTTCTTGTTTGCCAGGCGGGCGCTGTCCAGCAGAAACCCGCTAAGAGCACAGCTAACTTTCAGCAAGTGGAAGCGCTTGTTCAACAAGGCCGTCTCGATGAAGCCAGGACGCGGATGCTGGACGAGCTCCAGCGGAATCCTTCCAACGTGGACGGTTATAACTTGCTGGGTATTATCGACAGCGACGGGCAAGACTATCCGGATGCACTTGCCGCGTTCCAGAAGGCCCTGCAACTTGCCCCCAACTCCACCAAGACACATAACAATCTAGGCAACGTGTACATAGCTCAGAAAATGATGGATCTGGCGGAGAAGGAATTCCGGACCGTCCTCCATCTTGACCCGGAAAATCAGGACGGAAACTACAATCTGGGCGTGCTCCTGATAGCGAAAGGATCGCCTGCCGCGGCCATTCCGTACTTTGAGCGCGTGCATCCCGCCAATCTCCCCACGCGCTTCAACCTCATCCGCGCTTGTCTGCAAAGCAAACGCACCGCGCAAGCGCTACGCATGGCAGCGGAGGTTTCCGCGCAGAACAAGAATGAGGTCCAGGTTCATTTCTCGCTTGGCGTATTGCTGGCATCCGAAAAGCAATACAAGCCCGCCCAGTTCGAGCTGGAAACGGCCGATGCATTGCAGCCCGGAACCTTCGAGATTCTTTATAACCTGGGAGAAGACCTTCTTCATAACCGCGAGTATTCCAAAGCAGAGCTCGAATTGACCAGGGCTCTGAAACTGAAGCCTGATTCGGCGGAGACTCTTTTCTTACTTGCGGAGGCGTACAGGAACGAGTCACGGCCTCTGGATGCCCTGGATCTGCTGGTCCGAGCACACAAGTTGGCGCCGGACAACGTGGACATCGTCTTCCTCATGGCCCAGATTGGCATCTCTCAGCACTATTATGAGGATGCGATACCGTTGCTGGAATCTGGCCTTCAAATCGCGCCTCAGCGCTCCGATCTCCGCGCCGCCCTGGGCGAGAGTTACTATATGTCGGGCAAGGTCGACAAAGCCATCGAGGAGTTCAAGAGACTCACCGAGGCCGAGCCGTCAGCACACTCATACCTTTTTCTTGGCCTCTCGTACACGCATCTCGGGCGGTTCGACGAGGCTAAGCAATCCTTTCAGAACGGGCTCAAACTAGATCCTCGCAACAGTGCATGCCTGTATAACTTAGGCTATATTGCAGAACGGCAGGGAGACTCCGCAGGTGCCGGGGCCATATTTCAGAAGGTGCTTCTGTCCAATCCTGACTTTCCCGACGCGTTGCTGGAACTGGCCAAGCTCCGCACCGAAGGCAAGAGGTTCCAGGAGGCGGCGGAACTGCTGAGGAGATATGTTCGCGTCAGCCCAAGCCCGGCCACAGGATACTACCAGCTCGCAATGGTGGAGAGAAGCTTGCACCAGACGGCGGCTGCAGATCGAGATCTGCAATTGTTTCAGACACTCTCCAAGAATGTTGCTGTGAGTTCCAATCCATACGAACACATCTTCGAATACCTGGATAGCCGTTCGAAACTCTCTCCCGCCGTTCGCGATCAAGAGGATCTGGCTGGACTCATCGAGGAGGCAGCAAAGCATCCCGATCAATCTCAGGTTCAATACCTGCTGGCCGAGGCTTATCTGAAAGTCGGTAAGGTCGATGAGGCTAAAAGCAAGATTGCGCAGCTCGACACATTAACTTCAGGAGATTACCGGCTTCAGGCTGGAGTAGGGGTATTGCTGGCTCGTTACCATTTGTACGACGATGCCATCCCGCACTTCCAGGCGGCGCTCAAGATGAATCCGGACTCGGATGAGATCAAATTCGACCTGGCGGACGCCTACTTCCTCAAGCGCCTTTATTCCCAGGCGCTGGATATTGCCGGACAGGTTTCAGAGGAAGAACGTAAAGACGATGCCTACCTCTCGTTGCTTGGAGTTATTTACGCGCGTCAGGGCGACTCGGCCCGCGCCGAGGAGATATTCCAGAGCGCCATCCTCCGCAACCCGGACAACGATCAGGACTATCTCTCTCTGGCTCTGCTCCAGTTTCGCACAGGTAACACCGCGGATGCGAAACAGACGCTTTTGAAAGGTCAGGCTCGAATTCCAGGCTCCGGAAAGATTATCTGGGGGCTGGGACTTGCTTCGGCTCTTGAAGGAAACACTGCGAAAGCCGCCGAGCAATTCGAACGAGCGGTGAATATGCTCCCGGAATGGCCTGGCGCATATTCAATTCTTGGTGTCTTCTACTTTGAGACGGGACAGATAGCCAAGGCCAAGGAAGTGCTGGGCCGCTTCAAGAACAGTAATGCGGGCGGCTTGGACATAGATCGGATTGAACAGGTTCTGGCGCAAGCTCCGGAGATTGCCCCGGCCGGCAATGAACCCATGCCTATGGCTAACAGGAAGCAACTGCTGCAACTGGCCGTAACTCTCGCAGATAAAACCCTGTAAGACAATTGCGACGAAATTGCCGGGGTGCGCGCCTTCATTTGAGACGGTTTCTGCAATTGGATGTATTCAACGACGCCCAATAGAGAACGCCTCACCAGCCTCGTCAGGCTGCTTCGGGCGGGACGGGCGCAATCTCAAGATCTATGTGTTGAGCTCCTAGGACAGGGTGATGCGCGGTGAGGCGGACCTTGCCGGATTGCTCGGTGGCGCGAATCCAAACCGCGCCTTGACCGCCGATGAGCGCGAAGGGATTGTCGCCGATGAGCGTGGCCGGGCCGCTGAGTTCGAAACGGATGGCGTCTGCGGCGAAGGGGCGGATGGCGTCGAACTCGTCGGCAACACGGAGGACGACGCGGGTCGAGTCGGCCCCATCGGCAACGAGCTTAATGTCGTCAGGAAGCAGCATGAATTTCTGATCGACTCCCTTACCGGAGAAACTGCGCGAGATGACCTGCTTGCCCTGAATGTATCCTTCGATGCGCAGATCGCCCCATGGTTCGAGATGACTGCCCAGTTCGGCGGTGAAGGGCGCGTACTTGAGATGCGGAAATTGCTTGCGGTCGGGATCGGCCTCGGCCACCAGCTTACCGCCAACATAGAACTTGAGATGATCGCAGTTGGATGAGACCAGGGCATTGGTGAAGCCGATGCTTTCATCGCCGCGCGCCCAGTGGAATGCGGGCACGAGAACAACCTCCTCGTCGGGATCGCACTGAGAGCGATAAAAGCCGGCGGCTGGCTTGGGCTCGCGGAAGATGTCGGTTACGCCGTGGTAGCAGATGCGGTCGCCGGAGCCGAAGTTGCCGTGAGTGTTGTAGTCGAAGGCGCACCAGCCGATGCCGCCGGAGTACTGCGGATCTGAGGCCAGTTGATCGTGGATGCGGGCGTGGCGGACAGTGTGTTCTCGCAGGCGTTCGATGTTGTCGATGGTCTTGGTGGGGTATGTGTGACCGACGAATTCGGTATTGAGATAGAGGGGATGATTGGGCGCCTTGAGTGGGAAGCCGAAGTCGTTCATGGTGAAGACATCTTCAAGGAACTCTGACTCCTGGAAGTAGCGGATGCCGCCGGTCTGGCGGGTGGGGTCAAGCTGGTGCGCCAGGCCGTTGGTGCGGGTATAGAAGTTGTGGTTGTCGAGCGACTCGTTGATGCGCACGCCCCAGAGGACGATGGAAGGATGGTTCCAGTCGCGGCGGATCATGCGGCTGACGTTGTCGACAGCCAGATCCTGCCAGGCGAGATCGCCGATGTGCTGCCAGCCGGGAATCTCTTCGAGCACCAGCAGGCCGATCTCGTCGCAGGCGTCGAGGAAGTGCCGGGACTGCGGGTAGTGAGAAGTGCGGACGATGTTGCACTTGAGGTTCTTGCGCAGGACGAGAGCGTCCTGGCGCTGGACGCGGGCGGGCATAGCCTGGCCTACCCACGGGAAGGTCTGATGGCGGTCGAGGCCGCGCAGTTTGACGACCGTGCCGTTGAGCGAGAAGCCATGCGGGGTGAAGCGGGCTTCGCGGAAACCGATGCGGTGGCTGTCATTATCGAGCAAATGAGAGTCGTGGAACAGACGGATCTCGACGCGGTAGAGCTTGGGTATCTTCAATCCCCACAGCTCAATCGCGCCCAGATTGTTGAGGTTCATGGTAAACGACCGGTTCCACGAATCCTCGCCGGATGGAAGCTCCTGCGTAACCTTGGCTATCTGCCGCTCGCCGTCGTAAAGCGCCGCCTCCAGGCTCCATCCGATCTCTGGCGACTTCCGCTCGCTCACCAGCCAGCACTGCACGTCCACGGTTGGATGGTCTGAGAGCGCGTCTTTGGGCTGAGCAAAAACGTTCTCGATGAAGGTGGGTGAGACGATGCGCAGGGAAACTTCGCGATAGATGCCGCCGAAGGTGAGGTAATCGACCATATAGCCGAAGGGAGGAATATCGGGGCGCTCGGTGGAGTCGACCTCGACGGCCAGGAGGTTTTCGCCATCGAAGTCCACGTGAGGGGTGAGTTCAAAGGAAAAGGGCGTAAAGCCGCCCTTATATTCTCCCAGGCGGACGCCGTTGAGCCAGACCGTTGAGGCGGTCATGACGCCTTCAAAGTCCACAATGACGCGCCGGCCGCGGGCTTCGGCGGGCAGGCGGAAGCGGCGGCGATAGATGGAGACAAACTCGTAGGAGTTCTCGTCGAAGCTGTGCCATGGCTCCAGGATATTGGTGTGAGGCACGGTGACGCGGGTAAAGCCGGAGTCGTCGAAGTCGCGAGCACGGGCGGCAGGCGTGGCCTTGGGGCTGTAGCGCCAGTTGCGGTTGATGGGCAGCACCATACGGCCCGTTGGGTGGGCCGGTTCGACGGCGTAGCCCGCAGCGGGCAGGCCAGAAACGACTGTTGCGCCTGCAATCAGATTTCCAGTGGTCTTGAGAAAATCGCGACGATCCATAAGGCTCCTTTGCCAAAGAAGATATTGCTACGGCGTGGCTGCCAATCGCTTGCTTTAAAGCGCGCGGCGCCGCAGTCGAAGACTCCAAACATAGTAAACGTTTGCACCTGTGCGTCAAGAACTATCCGTTTGCAAGCCCCTCCGCTACAGCGGAAAACTCTTCGTTTAGCCCGAATAATTCTGTGCACCGCGAAAGGGCGCTGGTCCACAGCGGGATACAGACGCGCCCGGGAGCTGCTTCGCTCCACCCGGTAGCATTCGAAGCAGCCATGGAGAAAAGGAAGTCGTTGAAGTCTTAGGTGTAGAGAGTCGCTTTGGCGAATCGGCGAGCGAACAGGCCGTAACGTGAGTAAACGCTGAGCAGACCTCGAAATGGGTAACGCTGGTGTAGACCCTCCAGGATATCGAAAAAGATTGATGATGACGGAATAGTACGAAAGAGTAGATTCTGTCGGACTTGCCGGGGCAATGACGACGGCACCTAAGCAAAGGGGAACAGAGGTAACACGGGAAGCCCCAGCGATCATCCTGGCAGGATTAATCGGCAATTCGCAAGAGGCCAGGCCGGGCCGTTTGGGGTGACGGTAAGCCCAAAAGTGAACAGACGAAGCCGGGTAAGACCAGTGGAGGGAAGAAAACTCAGTTAGAAGGGAACGCAATCGAAGCGATGAAGGAAGGGGATTAGCGATGAGCCTAGCTTATCTTGAAATTGACCGCTCTCACAAGGTTCCAATCTGTTTCTTGAATTGGAATTCAACCTGCACCGACCTTGATGCGCTGCTAGGGCAATTGATTACGGCGCAATCACTTTTGGTCAAACCACTTTTGGCCGTCGCGGATGTCGCCGAACGATTGAAAGTCCGTAAGGACTGGGTCTGGGATCACTCCTCACAGAGACTGCCATATCTGCCGGCCATCCGGATGAGCGATGGAGCGTTGCGTTACCGCGCCAGCCAGATCGAAGAGTCCGTTTTGAAGCAGGAACGGGTCTCCAAAATTCACATAAGAAGCATATAAAATGGAAAGCACCCGCATATCAAACCGTGAACCAATATGCTTCGGATGCGATCGTTCGCCTTCAATCCGCGATCAACCAGAAAGCGAGCGTAATGAGGCGTTCACGGTTCGCAGGCACCGAAGGCCGACTGATGCGGATACCGCAAAAGCCGCAGCAGATGGTGCAGTGCGTCGAATCTTCTGCCCAACTCCGAAGGCGAGGTCCTTCGGGGACGAAGCTAGTCGACATCAATCCGGCTCGATCGGGGGCAACTTGCGGGCGTGGGTAGCGGGATCATCGGGGGGCGCCTTCAAGGGTAGGGGGAGCTCCAGTGTTCCAAGGTGGCGGGAAAGCTCATCTAAAACGCCCAGGCGCATCGAGACCGCATTCACCGGAACATCCACCTCCTGATGCATTCGCAAGCCGCCAATGATCATATCCCGATAGGCGGCAGGCTTAAGATCGCTGGTGGTTTTAAAGGCAGCGCGAGTCACATTGGAACCGTCATCAGTGAAAGCGGAGATCATGAGATCCAGGATAGCCCGCCGCATTTCGCCATTGGGAGCAAGCGCCAGCTGCGGACCTGCGATCGCATAATCGATCGCGTAGTGCTGTATCTCAACTTGTTTCTGTGGGGCTGAACCCTTTACCGGCTTGCCCACCGGGACCACGCGAACCGCAAAAACGAGCTGGTGCGAATCGGGAGCTCCGTGTTGCATGCCGTGGGATCCAACCTCGCGCAGCAGTTCGTTGGAGTCCTTGATTGGCGCACCTTGCGGATCGGCGAAGTATCCAGGGCGATGGGTGAGATGATATCCCTTTTGGGCAAGCGACACTCTCAGCCTCCTGAATTTGCCATCCATGTTTGTATTGTCTGAGGTATATGAAATCATGTAGTAAGAGGAACCCAGCTCAACCGCTGTCTCAATGGCCAACTGGATGCCATTGCTGTTGTAAAAGGCCTTGCCTCCGGTTCCATCCGCAACCGCATTCAGCGTCGACTGTTCGGCGCCCCGGTTCGGCATTTCGTTCTGCATTTGCTGCATGAGCGGTGAATTGGCTGCAATGCTATCCGACGTGTTGGTTCCAGCTACAAACTGGGCTTGGATCCCCGCCAGGGCCGGCGCTTGCGAACCGGGAGTGGGAGGCGTCCGGGAGTCGATGTTGGAATCGGCGCTAAAGACAGAACTGGTATTGAGGCCGCGAACATCCACAGGGTAGACTGCGATGTGCGCCTTCGCTAGTTGATTGGTCATTTCTCGCAGCTGATTCGTATAGTTACGCAATGCTGCGATGTTAAACTCAGGATTGTCCACATTCAGCTGTGTCTGGGGAAAGAATCCGGCAGGAAAGGATCCGGACAACCAGACGACATTTTTTCTCCCCTGGAATCCATCTAAATATCGTGTCAACTGCTTAAACGCATCGATAGTGTCGGCGACTCGCCGATCCAAATCCTCAGCATGAGATTCAGCTTGCAATTGTACAAGCTGTCGCACAGTGTATTCGTTGTTTGGGTCGGAGGCCGCAACCTCTTGATTCATTCGAATCAACCCCGAAAGGTCGACACCCGCTTCGAGTTGGCTGGAGAATCGCCCGCGTGTCTTCTTCGTATTGACAGTGGCTTCTAGCATGTTCTCATCCGCCGTGAAGCCATTGAGCAACTTCAGACCATTGTCAAACAGTAAAATGGCGAACTGCACGTCACGGGGCTTCTTCCGAAGAAACTTGAGAAGCTGATCTCTCGCCGACTGCTGGTCCTGAGGCGATGTATTGACAAAGTCAAGCACCACGGCAACCAGAGGTTTGTCTCCAATAGGCGCCGTGTTGTTGCTGAAGACATTCGGGGTCGGCTTGACAGGTTCGACCGGAGCGGCGGCTTCCACCAAGCGATTGACCTCATGGAAGTACTTGATCTTCTGGGCTCTTCGGTCTTCCTCGATCTGAAAGTCTGTTAAAGGCAAGCCCTTCACCGGATGTCCCTTGGAATCGGTGACCGTCACATCCACCACGACTTCGTTCGCAACCGCTTTGATAAGAGTGGCGGGCGGAGGTTCCCGTGCCGTTGTGGTCGTTTGGACAGCGGAGCTTTGAGAAATAGTCGAATTTGCCGCATCTGAATTTCCGGTCGGGAGGCCGACCGCTGCATCCGGGGTCGTCGATGTTTTTGGGAGCGCGGCTCGAAGAGCGGATTCTCCTGGTTCAGCCGCGTCATCGGAATCAAGGTCGCCCATCGTCGATGCAGCATCGCCGTTGACTTCGGACGAATTCCCTGCCGGCGGAGCAAGGCCTGGAGCATCTGCCGCCATGGCCAGGTATTTTGCCCGTTCGTCTGCCGACACTGTTGGCAGATTGTAAATTCTCAAAGCCTGTCCATCGAGCAACGCGAAACGGCTTCCATCTGAAGCGAGAGCATAATTAGGGTTCTTCAGCACCACGGACTTGACTCTGGCAGCCAAGATCAGTTTTCCACTCGCGGTCTCGAAGACTCGAATGTCCTGTTCGACATCAGGCCATCCAGATTCGCTCTCAACATTTGCGCGCGGCGGATTCACTCCGCGAGACGCCGTGACAGTACCGATCGCAAAGCGGCTTCCATCCTCGCTCCGCGTTAAACTCGGAAAGTAATTGAGTTGCGGCCACTTCTCGCGCCAAAGCGGATGTCCAGTGACAGTGAAGACGCTTACGTTATAGTCGCGGCTGTCGGAGGAACAACGGCCGATCAAGACCGTGTTGTTTGTCGGAAAAAGCAGATCGGGTTCGCAAGGCGACTTGACTCGTGCCACGCGCTGACGCTGCGTTGGGCTTGGACCGAACCGCACCAGCGAGACATTGTCTCGCACATTATGAATTAAGTCGGCATAGCCTGTACTGGTAGCATCCAACTCTACAACTTTAGCCGCCTGAAGAGAACGCTCCACGGCTAGAGTACTGGGGTTCAGAAAATCTATTTTCACCCGTGCCGGTTGGCTGCTTTCAGTCTGTTGTTTTTCCTCGGTCTTTGCCCCGCTGAAACCCTCCAAAGCCGTTTCAGCTATGATCTGCTTTCCATCCGCTGTAATGTTTGCCCATAGTAGATCGTCAGAGAAATCCTTCAGCAACTTCTCATGGAGGTCTGAATCAAGCTCATACAGGCTGTTTGATTTACGCATCAAAATGTGTCCGGGCGACAAAGGCCAGAGGTAAGGGCGGAAGTCGTGCAGGTACCAATCTGTTTCTTCGACCACATTTAAGCTGGCGAGGTCAAGAATCACAGCATGACTAAGGCGACACGGACGATTGGGGGGACACTCCTGAGGCCGTAGCATCAGCTTGCGCTGCGCTTTGAACGTCAATAGAAGGTGGTTGTTATCCAGAAAATGAACAGATGCGTTGGCTTGAAAGGTGAAACGTTCCGTCGGCGTGAGACTGCGGAAGCCCCAAGCCGACAAATCGATCTCTTGCGCCGCCGGACCAATAGCCGACTCGAACTCCGATCCTTGGCCGAAAGCAGAGTTAAAAAATGCCAACCAGAGAATCATCGAGCAAAGAAAGCCGAATAAATGGGCACAACCTCTCGATTTCAAGATTTATCCTTTCGCCTCACACGATGCGTAAAGTTCTTTGACCACGATCACACGCTGATTCATAAAGCAGGCGATTGCCGACGATTTCTTTCTACCGGCCTCCTTCACCCTCAGCCGTAAATACTGAGATCTCTGCGGCGCTGGTCAGGCCTTGAACGCCAATCTCCTTCAATGCCGTGAATCGGAAGAAACGTGCATTGACCGGAGTGAATGGAACTTCCTGTAGCACGGGGTTGTTTTCGATATTCCAGAAACGCCCGGAATCAACAATTGTCGTCCAATCCTGTCCATCTAAGCTCGTTTCAAAGCGGTAAGTGTCGACAACGCCATCGTGACTTCCGTCTTGGCGGGGGAGATACGTGAACCCGGCAATCCGGTGCACGCTTACCATATCGACAGTAAGTTTTTGTGGGAGTGCCAAATCCGCATTCGAACGCGTTTGCCAAATTGTGGATGAATTCCCATCGATCGCATTGGATGCGGGATTGATTACATCCTCACCGTCAGCGCTCACAACCTTCCATCCGATGGGCGCTAAACCTGCAAAATATTTTGAAGCCATCATGCCGAGTCGCCCATCTGGCGCCAAGCAAGCGGCTTGTAATGTCCCGCCACGAGAGAGCGCGATGGGCGAACTGTAAACGGCGGATCTGGAAGTCGGCGCCGTGCCATCCGTCGTGTAAACCACGTGAAGTCCGTTCGCGCCGCCGATCGTCACCAAACCATTAGCATCGCGCTCGGATATGACGGGTGCTTGAACAAACTCGGCCTGCTTGAAGAGTCCCACTTCGGCCAGCGTCGGTTCAAGACGAGCGCCGGTGATGCGGATGCGGACCTGATCGGTCCTTTCGGGCGAGCTCAAGCGCAGCAGTCGTTTATGACCTACCGTCGTCTGCTCGTCCATTGTCTTCCACTTAAAGCCATCCCAAACGTCGACGCTGAAGGACTCGATACGTTGGCCGCGATGATCCACTGCTTCCTGCAGCGAAACAACGTCAAAGGTTACGGCTTTCGGAAGTTTCAGCGTCAGCGTGGCAGTCCTCTGTCCAGGAGCAGTTTCCCACCATGTGTCCAGATTTCCATCCAGAGCCAGCGATGGATTGTTCGCCTTGTTGGAATTATCAGCGGTGAGTTTGCCTCCGGCCGCAAGATTCTCGGTAAATGTTTCGTCGATCACCTGAGCCATCAGGCGCAAATGCGCAAGCTGGTTGTCCGGTATCAGTCCGCGTGTGTCTGGTGAGAGATTCAACAGCATATTGCCATTGCGGCCGACGGAGGTGTAATAAATGTCAATCAGTTCCGCGGCAGTCCGTACGCGCTTTTTCGGGTGCCAGAACCAGCCATAGAGAATGGGTTCATTCACTTCCGCTGGAAACCACCATAGGTAGGAGCCCGGCGTGAGTTTGGAAATACTGCCAATATCTTGGGCCGTCATGTCCGGCCAGTTGAAGGCATCGGGCGGTACAGGCAGCGGAATTACGCTCCATTCCGTTGTCCGGCCAATTCCGGATTCATTGCCGACCCAGCGCGCGTCCGGTCCTTTGCCAAAAATTATTGCTTGCGGCTGTAGTTTGCGAATCAAATCGTACCAGGCGGTGTAATCGTAAGCTTCAGAGACACTCGGGTCTGGATTCGCGCCGTCGAACCAGACCTCGCGAATCGGCCCATATTCGGTCAGCAATTCGTAAAGCTCGTTCAAAAAATAGCGATTGTAGTTATCCACGTCATACGTGAAACTCTTAAAGCCTGGAGCCGTCTTGCGTCCTTCGGACGGGTTGGTTTTGAAACTGGAGGGGTCGGTGGGAATAACCGAACGGAGCTTTTCACTTCCGTCTCCATAATAACCACTGAGATTATTAGGATTGGTTCTCAACTGGTAAAGATCGGCCGGCGAGAGATAGACTCCTAACTCAATGTCGTACTTCCGGGCGGCATCGGCAACGTCACGCACCAGGTTGCCTTTCCCACCGCGCCATGGGCTGGCCGCAACCGAATGGTCCGAGTAGCGGGTGGGCCACAGGTTGAACCCGTCGTGATGCTTGCACACCAGGACCACCATCTTGCCGCCAGACTCTTTGATGGAGCGAACCCATTGGTCCGCATCAAGTTCGGTGGGATTGAAAATTGACGGATCTTCGTGTCCATCGCCCCACTCGACACCCCGGAATGTATTAGGGCCAAAATGGATAAAGAAGGTTCTCTCCAGACGCATCCAGGCAGTCTGATTGGGGCGCGGCAAAACCTTTGCTGCTTTTTCCGCGATCACCGCAATGGAATCGCTGCTGGAAATGTATTGCTGCGAGGAGTACTCGATTGATACTGGAAACGGCTCTTGGACACTTACTGGCGATTGTCCATGCGCCAAGGCAATAAGCATCATAAACCATGATAAGAAAGTGAGTCGAATTATGGTACTTGCCTTTTTCACAGTGTTCGCCGCCTCGTTTTAAATCTCATCCCGCGCGGCGGAACCTGAGTTGAAGGCCGCCATTAAGCTCAAACACAATGCGACGTGTTTTAACGACACGCCGCGACCATTTGTCCGGTTAGCCGGCTCAATTTGTTTCTTCATGAAGACCTCGCGCGTGGAGAGTTGACGACAGCTTATCGTACTCGACTTCAATCACTACCGCGAGTTGCTTCTCTCATTCTCTTCTCGACTGCGATTCAGATTCACAAGCACGATGTCGTTGCTGTTCATAGGAATGGTGATTTCGATCGTGCCATCCGGCCCGCTGTGCATCACCTGATCTGTATGCGGAAGATCCTGTGTGAGCTTATTCAGTTGCGCGATCTGCGCCGTGGTCAGGTCTTTGGGAGAGCCCATCTCGATATATGCGGAATAAGCATCGTTCGTGTGGTAACCGGTTCGGTGCACTTCCAGGCTATAAGCAGTACTCGGCATAAGATGCGTCACTTGCAACTGCACAGGAGCGGCCGGGCGCGCGGGAACTACCCTTGTGTAGAAGGGTCGATTGCTGACCTTCTGATCCGGCTGTTCGAAGTCCCAAATCACAGCCGTAAGATTCCCGTCTTTTGCAGCCAGCATCGCCTGTGGATCGCTCGTGGCAAGGCTGTCGCCCTGAAGTGCGTGGAGGTACTTGTAAGCGAAGAACGCCGGCTTGCGAATGCCTTGCGGGTTAAGGAGACCGAATCCTCCTTGAAACGCAGCCGTAGGAGGTCCGGGTTCCTCGAACAGGTCGGTGTAAGTCCAGTAACTCATACCTTGCAGCAATCCCTGACTGGCTTTGAGCTTGGTCAGGATATACGGCGCGCTAATGTACGAATCGTGCACTGAATCCCGCGGCGTATAACTCGTGCTCCACTCGGTAAAATACAGCGGAAGCCCGGGAAATGGCGAAGCAGAAATCTGTTCGCGCACACGGCGTACATCGCCGACGATTGCGTCCGGAGAAGGATCGAGCTCGGTATCGCCCTTTCCTTCTTCATCGAGAAATCCGCCCTGGACGCCGTATGTGTGGGTTGTCACGAAATCGACACCGGCTCCGCTTAGCTTGACGTGCGCCAGAAACTCGGAAATCCAGGCAGCGCCGGCCGTGCTGGGGCCTCCAACCTTCAAAGCCGGATCGATGGACTTTATGGTCTTTGCGGTCAGGTCGTAGAGCTCGAAGTAGGCTTTCTGATCTGCGTCTTCCCAGAAGCCGGAGAGGTTGGGTTCATTCCACACCTCAAAGTACCATGAGCGCACCTCGTCCTTACCGTACCGAGTTTCAATATGGCGAATGAAAGCATCCATCAGGTCGCGCCAGCCATTCGGATTAGGGTGCGAGGTGTTGCCCTGCCAATAAAAGATGCTGTTCTGCGAAGTGGCAAGCGCCTTGGGAGTAAAGCCGAGTTCAACGAACGGCTTGATATGGCGGGCCTGCAAGCCGTCATAAAGTTGGTCGATCTTTGCCCAGTCATAGACGGTCTTGCCATCTTCGGTTCGCACGGTTCCCAACACGTCGTGAAAGATGGCGTGAAAGCGAATGTAGCGGAAACCGAGTTCGTCCACCGCCAGCTTGAGCTGAGCCTGGCTATCGTCGCGAATCAGCGTGCCGGGATAATCGGAGCCGACCGACAAGTCGAAGAAGCGATCCACCGCGCCAGTCGAAGTGGCGAGATTGGCGACAATCTGCCGTGGGGAGTGGTCAGCTTGAGCGGCAACAGGCGGAACGAGAGAGGTGACAAAAGAACCGAGTAGGACGAAAGATAATCCTCGCAATAAAGAACCGAAGTTGGATGAATCGAACATGGATGTTGCGCTCCCCCAATAATAGTTCCCGGACCTAACTGGAGCAAATCCCGCAATCATCTGGAATCGCCATGAATGGATCGGGGTTTGCAAAGAAATTAAACCTGATCTCTATTGTGGCCTGTTAACGCAGCCACGCCACCTCCAAGGTAGCGTTAACAAGCCCTAGTTCGAGGTTTCCTTGAAGCTCACTGAAGCTCCGCCGAGCGCGAACTGATCTTGCGCGGTAACAGTCACAGATTCTTTGGCCGGGGGCAGTGTCAGAGTAACCGAGGCGGTCCCCG
>Ga0182014_10004125_pt1 | contig 16923 bp, 8 predicted proteins | sample 612S2DmetaG_FD_120489 | JGI IMG/M metagenome (GOLD analysis project Ga0182014, IMG submission 120489) | Permafrost microbial communities from Stordalen Mire, Sweden - 612S2D metaG | ecosystem: Environmental > Terrestrial > Soil > Wetlands > Permafrost | place: Sweden: Stordalen | collected... | reverse complement strand
TTCCTAGCCATGACGTTGGTGACCATTCTCGCGGCAGTCGGCAGTGCGCTCACGGGGGGCTTGGGGGCGGCGCGCTTGCTCTTTGGAATGGGCCGCGATAACGTCCTTCCGAGGAGTGTGTTCGGGCACCTCCATCCGACGCGCAACACTCCAAATTACAATATCTGGATCATTGCTATCCTCGCCTTTGCTGGCGGAGTGGTTCTGTCCATCAATGGGCATGGGTACGAGAACGCTGCGGAATTGCTGAATTTTGGAGCCTTCATTGCATTCATGGGAGCCAATTTCGCGACCTTTTGGCTATTTGGCGTCAAACGGGTCGCTGGCCTGAAAATCAATCTTCTCGGGGACGTTTTACTTCCGCTGTTCGGCTTTGCATTCTGTGGCTGGATTTGGCTCAATCTGAATACCATTGCAAAAATCGTGGGAGGCCTTTGGTTAGCGATCGGCATCATTTATCTGGGTTTTAGAACCAACTGGTTCCGGGAGAAACCGGTCATTATCGATTTCACCGAAGGATAACCTTATGCCATGGATCAAGTGGATCAAATCTGTACGAACAACGGGGACCACCTTACACGAATGACTCGTGGCAGCGGTCTCATCCTGAAACAGGGGCCATCTTCTTGGAGGAGCAAATGCCGAGGTTGATGATTTGCGGAATTTTGCTGTGGGCGAGCGCAGCGGCAGGAGTGGCCGCAACTTGGAGCTCAGCATTTGCGAGCGCGTACGCTCCATCATCTCCATCAGCGAAGCACGATGGAGCGCGGGTTCTAGGCTCGATACGCGGAAAGAACCTGTCGGTAAGTATCAATGATGACGGGGCCTACTCCATAGCGCAAACCGGCATCCCTGGTACGGTGGTGCGCTCAGACGTAGAAGCGGACTTAGAGTCTCAGGTGCTGCGCTCGTCCGACTATCCGCAGCACACGGTGATTCAATCTGAGTTTCATGACGAATTTGGCTCAGGATCGAACCTAACGATAACTCACACTGGACTTCCCGGCACGCCTGACATCGTCTGCATCTTGCGCTTGTATCAGGACCAAAGCTGGGGCGACATCGAAGTCAAGCTAGCTAATACTACAGATCGACCAGTGTTTGTTCAGGCGATCCGGAGCCTTCACGCGATGGATGCTCCGATCATAAACTTAAGCGGGCCCGCTTCTGCAGACCGTATTTTGTCCGACAGCTTTAGCGAGGACATTCCCCAACTCGCGATTCGTGACCTTAGCGATGCTCCTGCCGGAATGCATCGTGCCGTAGGAAGCCAACTCATTTATAACCGCCAAAGCGGCCAAAGCTTATTCCTTGGTGCACTTACCTCCGACCGACTGCTCACCATCTTTCATCTGAACGTGCAACCTACTGGCGCCACCCCGGCCATCCTTTCGTACGAAGTGGTGGCAACTGGCACGACTGAGCTCTTAAAGGATGATTCGCTCAAGGATTCACCTCTCTCAGATCAAGTAAGCCTTAGCCTAACCGTCAACCCCGGAGAACAGCTTTCCTCCGAACGCCTTATGTTCGCGGTAGGAACCGACTACCATTCGCAACTTGAGCAGTATGGACGTGCGGTCGGTCTGCTTCATAAAGCTCGGGTAAGCCTCCCTACGCCAATGGGATGGTGGAGTTGGACCGCTTATTACTTTGGGATCAATCAGGGAACTGCCATCACAAATGCGGAGTGGCTAGCTGAAAACTTAAAGCAAATAGGGTACTCCTACTATCAGATTGATGAGGGATATGAATACGCTCGTGGTGAATATACAACCGCTGACGAAAGCCGCTTCCCTCGCGGAATAGGGTACATTGCCGATCAAGTCCGACACGACGGCCTGACTTTCGGACTATGGACTGCTCCCTTCGAAGTATCTGAGCGCGCCTGGGTGTTTCAGAACCATAAAGAGTGGCTACTGCATAATGCTGATGGCCAACTTATTCATATTGGTTACGTCGATGAGCATAAAGACGCTCTTTGTGTGCTGGACACAACACACCCTGGCGCCCAGAATTACCTGCGGCAGACCTATGGCGCACTTTACAACTGGGGCCTGCGTTTTCTCAAACTAGATTTCATGGACGACTCGGCCGTCGAGGGCTCCTACTATCGTCCCAATACAACTGCCCTGGAGGCCCAACGAATCGGCTTAGAGATTATCCGGAGCTCCGTAGACGAAGATGTCGTTCTAGATAAAGATGGCAGTCCTATGCTAAACACTGTCGGGATTGTCGATGCAGGACGTACTTCGCAGGATACTGGGCATACCTTCGATGCAAGCAAAGAAGCCGCCTCGGGCATTGCGGCGCGTTACTACATGAATCGCAATTTCTTTATTTCCGATCCGGACGCATTCACCGTTTCTGAACAGTTCGTGGATGACCAGGCTTGGCACGGAGGGCAGCGACCGCTCACCTTAGACGAGGCAAAGGTGTCCATCGCACTCGCTGCAGTATCAGGGGGTATGTTCGAGATTGGAGACGATCTTCCAACCCTGGGAGCTTCCCCGGAGCGACTATCTTTGGTGAAGAACACTAATCTGATTGACATGGTCCGTCTTGGTCATGCGTCCATACCAGTCGATCTAATGACTTATGCAGGAAGTGACGAGCAACCGAGTGTCTTTCTCCTAAAGGAAAGTCAGCGCCAGTCAATTCTGACCATATTCAACTGGACGAACTATGAGCGTAAGCGCTCCATAACATTCCACAGCCTTGGCTTGCAGGGACTAGCCAAGTACCGTATCAAAGAAGTGTTCGGTGACGAGAGTTGCTGCACTATCTCTCCCGACTCGATCGACCTGGTGCAGCGACCTCACTCTGTCAGTATGCTCAAGCTCATTGATGATGACTCCCCTGCTACTCCGCCTCCATTTGAGGTACACGCAGTAATCGGCGCAAAAGCAGGGGAGACCCTAATCTTCGGCGCCACGGCGTTGTCCGCAGAAGCACCGGTTCTTGCCTGCCACTGGGACTTCGGAGATGGGTCCTCCCTGGAGGGTATGGAGGTACACCACGCATATACTCATCCAGGCGACTACATCGTAAATGTGACCGCGACGGGTCTGGAGGCAATTACGAATTCTAAGACTCTCACGGTCTCAATTGCCGGCAAGGTATCGACGCGGTTCGTGCCGGCTGATAAGCAGCTACCCAAGTGAAACCATAAAGAGAAATACGTCCCCACTTAGCGGGGGTGCAGGCAGTGAAAATCTCGATTGGAGGATCAATATGGATCGTCGGAAGTTCCTTGGAGCGGGCATCAGTACGGCATTGTGCGCGAGTCCAATCGGTCGAGCCTTGTCGAAGAGTCCTGAGCCTGCCGTGAATGAATCGGGAGTTGCGCCAATGACGCTTGGGCTTCTGATTGCGCCGGAGCGCGGCGCTGCTGAGACCCCCATATCGAGAGTAAAGGAGCTTGGCCTTTCGACCTGCTTTTTGTCGCTCGATGATTTCATCGGAGAGTTCACCACGAAGCTCGCAGAGGATCTGCGGGGTTTGTTACACAAGTACGAAGTGACTCCGACTGCGGCAGAGGTTGTTGGGCCAGGAAGGTTTGGGCCTGCTGGGATGTGGCAATCGAGGAACGGAGGTGGCGACGTCGTTTGCGAAGAACACCACGGCGCGAGTCGTTGCCTTGGCCGACATCTTTCCAGACAAGCTTGCGCGGGCGAAGACGCACTTCGACGAGGTCAATGCTGGTTTGGGGAATCCGGCCATCGACTCGAAACGGATTTACCGCTGCTATCGTGCGTTCCAGCAAATTGCGGCATGCTCGGAACTCGATGCAATACAGATATCGACTCCGCCATTCTTTCATGTTGAGCACCTCGACGCGGTTGTGAGTGCGGGCAAGCACGCTTATTGCGAGAAGCCGATCGGCGTGGACATAGCCCAGACGAACCGTTCGCTCGAAATCGCCAAACGGGTCGATGGGAAGGTCAGCATCGATGTGGGATTCCAGATTCGCAGCGCTCCACCTTTTGTGGAAATCGTCCGCAGAATCCACGCAGGAGCTATCGGCAACATTGTGTCGATCGCCGCGCACTATGATGCGCCCGAGGCCGTCAGTTACCCAGTTACCCCTGGCATGTCCGCAGACGAACGCCGACTGCGCAACTGGCTTTGGGATAGAACATTGTCCGGAGACATTCTGATTGAGCAGAACATTCATGTCATCGATGTGTGCAACTGGATCATGGGGACGAGTCCGACTAGTGCCGTGGGTAAGTGTAGCCGCAAGGTAGTTCAGAACCTCGGGAACACATCGGACAACTACCAGGTGATCTTCACATATCCGGGCAACGTCGAGCTTAGCTTCTCCTCAACACAGTTTGGAACGAATGGGTTCTTTGATGTATCCGAACGGATCTTCGGATCTACTGGCATCGTGGACGCCCCTTACTCAGGGCCAATGGGTATCTCAGGCCAGAATCCGTGGATGTTTGTCGATGATGCCCCGGCTCAAGGCACTCCGGAGAAGTTTGCCGCTAACGGGGCTTTCACCGATAATCTCCGATTGGCCGATACGATGAAGGAGCGCAGCTTCATCGAAAGCATCGAGGCTGGGCGGTTCCACAACCAGATATCTGATGGCGTCGCGAGTGCGCGGAGCTGCATGCTCGGTCGAAAGGCAGCGGAAACCGGCCAACAGATCACGTTGGACAGACTGCTGCAAGACAAAATCGTCTATTCGTTGGATATGGATATCTCCCAATTTCAATAGCAGGATTCATTATGTGGCTAGACAAGCGAGGCCGCGATGCTGTTATGTCTGCTTCTCTGCGCCGTTTGCCGCAGTCGATCTATGCGGTTTTTTTGTTTGCTATAGCAGCTGGCCTACCCCTGGCCGGCCAGGACGACATCACCACGCAAAATGCGACATCCGGGTTCAATGGCGTATACATCACCGGGCCAGCTTCGAACCCGTTGAGCTTCCTGAACGGCGCGGCCTGGCGCACTACCGGTAACCCGTCGCCCTATGACTTTCGTGACTTTGCCCCGGCGACCTATCTTGACTCAAAGCTGCCTAATTGGATCGATGTGCAGGCCGAGGAACGGTTCCGGGATGAGGCGTACGACAATTCAAGCTTCAAAGCAAAAATCGATGATTCCTACCTGTTGAACCGCTTCCGGTTCCAGGTGGATGTGCATAGGCGCAGTTGGCTGCGTGTCACAGCACAGGTGCAGGACGCGCGTGCAGCCTTCCAAAACCCGCCGATCGGCCCGCCGAACACGGTTCGCTGGGATCTGAAGCTGGCCTACCTCGAGATCGGCGCGCCCGACAAGCACTGGTTCAGCTTGCGCGTAGGCCGACAGATTATCAACTACAACAACACCATCATCGCCGACTCCGAGTGGCGCAACCAGGGCCGCTCCTACGACGCGGCAGTGCTGAACCTGAACGCGAAGCGCGAGCACTTAGGCCTATTCGCCGCCTCGGCCGTAGTGCCGCAGGCCAATGGTATAAGCCCGCATCAGGAAGGCAACAACATCTACGGAGCCTATGGCCGCATCGATGATTTTCTTGTTCCGCACTCGAACATCGAGCCGTTCTTCCTGTGGCGCGTGCAGCCGGCAGAGGTGGTGGAACCGGCCACATCTAAGACCACCGGCAAGGAGAACGAGAGAGCTTTTGGCGTCCGCATAAAGGCGCAAAACCTCAAGGCGCTCGATTACTCAGGCGAGGTGATCCTCGAAACCGGCACGGTGGGACCACAGCCGATTCGAGCCTCGGCAGCGCAGGCAGGCGCGGCATACCAGTTCCTCGATGTGGTGGCCAAGCCTCGGGTCTTTGTCCAGTCCGACTATGCCACGGGCAACGGCAATCCGAAGCAGAACGGATCGCACACCACCTTCGACACTATCTACCCGACAGCTCACGACCGCTTTGGAATCACCGACCTGTTCGGCTGGCAGAACATTGAGACGGCGCGCGCGGGAACAACAGTTGAGCCCCACCGGCGGCTCACTTTCACGGTGCAAGGTCTAGACTTTTGGGCGGCAGATGCGCTGGACTCGATCTACAACACCTCGGGCAGCGCGATCGTGTCTAACAAGACCGAGCACGGCCGCCATGAGGGCGCAGAAATCGATGGTTACTCCTGGTATGAACTCAACCGGCACTTTAACCTGGGCGGTGGTGTCGGCTACTTCGGTGCCGGGGAGTTCCTGACGAATGTGACAACCAGCCACTCGTACCCGTACTACTATTTTGCGCTCAACTTCAAGGACAACGGGCGGAAGTAGCCAACTCCTCTCGCAGGCCAGGAACGTATAGAGCAAGTAAAGAAGCGCAATTACTCCGCGAAATATGGCGAACAGGCCCGGCATGTATTGGAAACACTCCTCGACAAATACGCCGCTGAGGGGCTAGGAGCAATCGAGGAGACCCAGATTCTTTCCATCACTCCATTCACGCAGCTCGGTATGCCGGTCGAACTCATTGGCGCTTCCGGCGGGATCACGCAAAACCAAAAGCTGTCAACGAACTCGAACATGCGCTCTACTGCGCGTGATTCACAAGGGAAGCAGTTGTGTGAATGTCAACACTCATCGGCGCCTGGGTTGATCTTCTCATTTGAAGGGGATCCAAATCTGGATTCGAATGCCGCAATCCCTCATACTGCGGGCTTTTCTGCGTCTGTCCGGTACCCGGTTGTTGGAAAAAGTGATGCTATTCCGACCACGCTGACTGTATTTTTCCGGGTATCCAACCGGGTATGGCAGCCTTTATGGTGGTGTAACATCCGTAAAATGAGCGTGCTTCAAATCCCTGGTGGGCAGCCAAATAGAATCAACAACTTAAAGATATTTCTGCATGATCGTTCGTTCTGTGCCAAACTCCTCATATAGAGCAATCTTGCACAGACAGAACAGGCAGGGTTTTACTATTTCTTGTGTGTGTATGTGGACGTGGCAATGGGGGAATCGATGCCCAGCCGAGATTTGAGGGGAGAATTACTCCTGGTTGCTGTGGTTCCTTCTTCGGTTCCAATCACTCCGATTTACAGGAGCGTAGAAATCATCTTTGGACGGATTGCTCCGGGGCTATAATTTGAGCACCTTATTCGTCATTTCTCGGCATGATTTTGAATAGTTTGCAGCAACGAGATTGTTGAGGTGAGACCAGTGAATTGGAGCGAGCTCCCTGACCTGGCTGCCGTAATCCTACTGGCGTGCGTCTTTGCATCCATATCGCGACGGCGTCCTACGCGTATCTCGAGGATTTGGCTCATCGGCTGGTTGATGATCGTAGTGCATTTCGCCGCATTTCTGTTCACGAAAATGCCTGGCATCTGGGGAACATTTGCTGCGGTTGTGGGTTTGATTGCTTTGGCATGGGGCGGAACGCTGTTCATGTGGGGCTCAGTTCCTAACCGCAAGGAGAACTCAGTCTGGTGGATGCTGGCGGCGCTTCTTGGCTCAATCGCACTCTACATTCCCCTTCTTGTCGCCGGTCCTGCGCCGGGATGGGTTTTGGACCTGGCCGCTTCCTTGTTTGGCCTTCTGCCGCTTGCAGTTGCGCTGAGGGCGATGCGTAATTCCGATCATTCGTTACGCTGGGTAAATGTAGCGCAGTATTACCCGCTCTCGATCTTCCTGCTTATCGTTCAGAATCGGCCCGGCAACGGAGCTGCTCTGGCTTTGAATGCTTTGCTGTTTACTGTTTACTTCGGCTGCTGCATCCATTTCTGGCGTGCTTACCGGCGCGCCACTGCCGGCAAATTCATCACCATGGCCGGATTCCTGGCGTGGGCTCTGGTATTTGTGGTGGCGCCGTTGATGACGGCATTGTGGCCCGCGCTCCACATTGAGACCCAAGTTTGGAATCTGCCCAAGCTGGGCTATTACGTGGTAGCCGTAGGCATGATCCTATTGCTGCTTGAAGATCAGATTGAGAATGACGCGGAAGCCGAGGGCGTGACCCTTTCTCTACTTGAAGAGAATATTCAACATACCAAGACTCTGAACTGATTCGGCAAGGGGGGGCAGAGGTTGCTTAAGCAGCCGCGGAAAAACTCGGAATTTCGAGTCAAATTGGCGAAAACCTCTCTCCGAGGCTAAAGCCATCGTTGATTCTGCTGGGCTCATGCGGAGGTTAAAAGCCCCGCCTCCCTCCGGATTGAGTTTTTCCGCAGCGTGTTAAGCGCGCGCGTGATGGCGCTGCTCCAGCGGCTTTGCCTTTGCGGCGAGATAGCTCGAGATGGCGGCAGCGGCTTTGCGGCCTTCAGAGATTGCCCAGACCACGAGCGACTGCCCGCGGCGCATGTCGCCGGCGGCAAAGATGCCGTCAACCGAGGTCATATAGCCGTCGTGCGTGGCGATGTTGCCGCGATTGTCTACGGCCACGCCTAACTGGTCGATCATTCCGGAGCGCACGGGCCCGAGGAAACCCATGGCCAGCAGGACCAGATCGGCTTCCAGTGTGAATTCGGAGCCGGGGATGGGTTCGAACTTGGGCGGAGGCCCAACGCGCACCAGGTGTAACTGCTTTACGTTTCCGTTGGTGTCGCCGGTGAAGCGGAGGGTATTTATGCTCCAATCGCGGATGCCGCCCTCTTCGTGGGAGCTTTCCGTACGCAACTGCAAGGGCCACTGCGGCCAGGGGGTAGAGGCGGCGCGAATTGCGGGGGGCTTAGGCATGATCTCGAACTGGTGAACGCTCAGGGGCCGCTGGCGATGGCTGGTGCCGAGGCAGTCTGCGCCGGTATCGCCGCCGCCGATAATGACTACACGCTTGCCTTCGGCGAGGATGGCGATGGAGGGATCGACTACGTCTCCTTCGCAGCGGCGGTTTTGCTGAGGCAGGAATTCCATGGCGAAGTGGATGCCTTTGAGTTCGCGGCCCGGAACCTTGAGGTCGCGCGGATACTCTGAGCCGCCGGCCAGCAGGATGGCGTCGAAGTTTTCCGTCAGGGTTTCTACGGGCACATTCACGCCTACATGCGCATCGGTAACAAATTTCACGCCTTCGGCCTTCATCTGCTTGACGCGGCGATCAATGACGTGCTTTTCCAGTTTGAAGTTGGGGATGCCGTAGCGCAGCAGGCCCCCGATGCGATCGTTTTTCTCATAGACGGTGACCGAGTGGCCGGCGCGGCGCAACTGCTGCGCTGCCGCCAATCCGGATGGACCGCTGCCGACAACGGCGACTTTCTTTCCGGTGGATTGCGCGGGCGGCTCGGGTTGAATCCAGCCTTCGTCCCAGGCGCGCTCGACGATGCTGCGTTCAATGAGCTTGATGGAAACGGCGGGCTGATTGATGCCCAGCACGCAGGCGGCTTCGCAGGGAGCGGGGCAGATGCGGCCGGTGAACTCGGGGAAGTTGTTGGTCGAGTGGAGGCGGCGAATGGCGCTCTCCCAGCGGCCGTTGTAGACCAGGTCGTTCCAGTCGGGGATCAAGTTATTGACGGGGCAGCCGGTGTGGCAAAAGGGTACACCGCAATCCATGCAACGGGCGCCCTGCTCGCGCTGTTTTTCCTCGGGGAATGGATTGTAAATTTCGAACCAGTCCACAAGGCGATCTTCGACCTTGCGCCGAGTGGGCTGTTCGCGCTGGATCTCTAAAAATCCGGTTGTCTTACCCATGCTTAACCTCTACTGCCGCCCGCAGAGGCGACGAAAATTCGGAAGAGAATTGAGGGGACATCAGAATAAGTTCATCAACTTATCTTCAGCATTCCCTCAGGGGCTAAAGCCCGCGTTCATTTGTTGCATTTGCGGCGCGACTAAAGTCATGCCCTTTCAAAACTTCTTACGCCGGCATTCCCTCAAAGGCTATTGATTCCGGCATAAATCATGTCTTTGCGCCGTCCCTACGGGACTCCGTAACGACTTGTGGAATCCCTTTTCCCCACGCTAAAGCGCGGGGCTAACAAACTCTGCGCCTCCGGCGCGTTTATGCGACATTCCTTATGCGGTCCTCAATAAAGCCCTACATCCTTTTTTTGCATTCGCGGCAAAACTAAAGCTCATTTTGTTGCATTTGCGGAACGCGACCCACTCACTGGGTGGGTGTCCCGGTCATGCCCTTTCAAAACTTCGACCGGTTCATGACTTCCTATCGCTGCTTCGGGACGAGCTATGCCGAGAACGCGTTTGTACTCGTGCGGGAAGATCTTGATGAATCTTGGCTGCGCGTCGGCCCAATGCTCCAGAATCCAGGCTGCGCGCGGGCTGCCAGTCAGGTCGCGGTGGCGTTCAAGAAGGCCGCGAACGCGGTCTACGTCTTCCTGTGAGGCCAGCGGTTCCAGATCCACGCTGGATTTGTTGCAGCGGCGAGTTTCAAAGTCGCCTTGCTCGTCGTAGACATAAGCGATTCCGCCGCTCATGCCGGCGGCGAAGTTGCGGCCGGTCATGCCCAGCACAATCACCGTGCCCTTGGTCATGTATTCGCAGCCGTGGTCGCCTACGCCTTCGACCACTGCTGTAGCGCCCGAGTTGCGAACCGCGAAGCGCTCGCCTGCAATGCCGTTGAGGAACGCTTCGCCGTCTGTTGCGCCGTAAAGAACGACGTTGCCCACCAGGATGCTCTCCTCGGGCAGAAAGCTGGAGGTTTTGGGCGGATAGGCGATGAGGCGTCCGCCGGAGAGGCCTTTACCCATATAGTCGTTGGAATCGCCCTCGAGTTCGAGCGTCACGCCGGAGGGGACAAAAGCGCCGAAGCTCTGGCCGGCCGATCCATTGAACTTGAAGTGGATGGTGCCCTCGGGCAATCCGGCAGAACCGTAGCGGCGGGCGATCTCGCCACCCAGCATTGCGCCCACGGTGCGGTGCACGTTGCGAATGGCGAAGGTGGCGCTCACCGGGGTTTTCGATTTGAGCGCAGGTGCAGCTTTGGCGATCAACTGGTGATCGAGGGCCTGATTGAGGCCGTGATCCTGGGGCTGCATGCAGCGACGAGCGACGCGGGATGGCAGCGCGGGCGAATAAAGGATGGAAGAGAGATCGATTCCCTTGGCCTTCCAGTGCACATCGGCCACAGCGGCATCGATTTTGTCTACGCGGCCCACCATCTCGTTCACGGTGCGGAAGCCCAGCTTGGCCATGTGCCCGCGCATCTGTTCGGCGATAAAGAAGAAGAAGTTGATGACGTGCTCGGGTTGGCCCGTGAAGCGCTCGCGCAGCACCGGGTCCTGGGTGGCGATGCCCACGGGACAGGTATTCAGGTGGCATTTGCGCATCATGATGCAGCCAAGCGAGACGAGCGGCATGGTGGCAAAACCGAACTCTTCCGCGCCCAGGAGAGCTGCGATCACTACGTCGCGGCCAGTTTGCAGTTTGCCGTCGGTCTGCACGCGAATGCGGCTGCGCAGATCGTTGAGAAGGAGAACCTGCTGCGTTTCGGCGAGTCCGAGTTCCCACGGCAGCCCTGCGTGCTTGATGGAACTGAGCGGCGAAGCACCGGTGCCGCCGCTGTCGCCGGAGATGAGCACCACGTCGGCGTGAGCCTTGGCCACGCCTGCTGCAACCGTTCCCACGCCGACTTCAGAGACCAGCTTGACGGCAATGCGCGCCTTAGGATTGACGTTTTTCAGGTCGTAGATCAGTTGAGCGAGATCTTCGATGGAGTAAATGTCATGGTGCGGCGGAGGCGAGATGAGCCCAACGCCGGGGATGGAATAGCGGATGCGCGCGATGACCTCGTCGACTTTGTGGCCGGGCAACTGTCCGCCTTCGCCGGGTTTCGCGCCCTGCGCCATTTTGATCTGGAGTTCGTCGGCGTTGACGAGATAGTTGGCGGTTACGCCGAAGCGGCCGCTGGCGACTTGCTTGACGGCGCTGCGGCGCAGGTCGCCGTTTTCGTCGCGCTGGAATCGGGCTTCGTCTTCGCCGCCCTCGCCGGTGTTGGACATTCCGCCGATGCGGTTCATGGCGATGGCGAGGGTTTCGTGAGCCTCTTTACTGATTGATCCGAAGCTCATGGCGCCGGTGGTGAAGCGCTTGACGATCTCTTTGGCCGGTTCCACTTTGTCCAGCGGGATGGGCTTGTCAGAGTATTTCAGCTTGAGCAGACCGCGCAGTGTGCAGAGAGTGCGGTTCTGATCGTCGAGCAGATCGGTGTACTCCTGGAATGTGGCTGGATTGTTCTGCCGCACGGCCTGTTGCACCTTGCTGATGGTGAGGGGGTTGAGCAGGTGGTACTCGCCGCCCAGGCGGTATTGATATTGGCCGCCGACGGTCAAGTCGGTCTCCGATTCGGTGAGCGGCTGGAAGGCAAATGCGTGCTTGAGCTGCGCTTCACGAGCCAGAACGTCAAGGCCAACGCCCTCGATGCGGGATGCTGTGCCGGGGAAGTAGGACTCAACCAGCGCCTCATTCAAGCCGACGGCCTCAAAGACCTGCGCGCCACGATAGCTTTGCAGGGTACTGATGCCCATCTTCGAGAAGGTCTTGAGCAGGCCCTTATTGATGGCCTTGATGAAGTTCTTCTCAGCATATTCGGCGCTGACGTCATCGGGGATCATGCCGCGCAGCTTGAGGTCGTGAAGGGTTTCAATGGCCAGGTAGGGATTGATGGCGCTGGCGCCGTAGCCGATGAGCAGGGCGAAGTGCATCACTTCGCGAGGCTCGCCGCTTTCGATGATGAGCGCAACCTGGGTGCGGGTTTTCTCACGCACGAGGCGGTTGTGCACGGCGGCCATGGCCAGCAGGCTGGGAATGGGCGCATAGGTGGAATCGACGCCGCGGTCGGAGATGATCAGCAGCGTATAGCCGGAGATAACGGCAAGCGCGGCGCGGTTGCTCAGGTCTTCAAGCGAGTGCCGGAGGCCGGCTTCGCCATCTTCAGCACGGAAGAGCGCAGGCAGCGTGGTGGCCAGCAGATCGCCTGAGGAGACGCGGCGCAGTTTTTCAAGGTCGCGGTTGGTCAGGATGGGATGAGGCAGCTTGAGCGTGTGACAGTTTTCGGGTGCTTCATCCAGAATGTTGCGCTCAGTGCCGATATAGCTGATGAGCGACATCACCAGTTCTTCGCGGATGGGGTCAATGGGCGGGTTGGTTACCTGCGCAAAAAGCTGCTTGAAGTAGTTGAAGAGCGGCTGAGGGCAGTCAGAGAGACAGGCCAGTGGAACGTCGGTGCCCATGGAGCCAAGCGGCTCCTCGCCTTTTGCGCCCATGGGGCCGAGCAGAATCTTCAGGTCTTCTTCGCTGTACCCGTAGGCGCGCTGGCGGCGGAGAATGGTTTCGTGATTGGTGGCGATGACGCGCGACGGTTCAGGCAACTGGTCCATCGTGACCTGCTGCTCACGGAGCCACTCGCCGTAAGGCTGACGACTGGCTAGTTGCTTCTTGATTTCGGCATCGGAGATGATGCGCTGCTGAACGGTATCGACCAGGAACATGCGGCCGGGCTGCAGGCGGCCCTTCTTGCGAATATCTTCAGCCGGAACCTCAAGAACGCCGGCTTCAGAGGCCAGCACTACAATATCGTCTTTGGTGACGATATAGCGGCCGGGGCGCAGGCCGTTGCGGTCGAGAGTGGCGCCAATAACGCGACCGTCAGTGAAGGCCATGGCCGCAGGGCCGTCCCACGGCTCCATCAACGAGGCGTGATACTCGTAGAAAGCGCGCTTCTCCTCGTCCATATCCGGGTTGCCGGACCAGGCTTCGGGAATCAGCATGGCCATTACGTGGGGCAGGGAACGGCCGGAATGGAAGAGAAACTCCACCGCGTTATCCAGTGAAGCGGAATCGCTGCCGCCGGGCACGATGACCGGAAACAGCTTGCCGATCTGGCCTTCGTGCAGAGGACTCTGGAGGATCGACTGGCGTGCGGTCATCCAGCTCACATTGCCGCGGATGGTATTGATTTCGCCGTTGTGGGCTACATAGCGGTAGGGATGGGCCAGCTTCCAACTGGGAAACGTGTTGGTGGAGAAGCGCTGGTGGACCAGGCAGAGTGCGCTTTTCACCAGGGGATTGGCCAGTTCGAAGTAAAATCGCTCAATCTGCGGCGCCAGCATCAGGCCCTTATAGATGATGGTGCGGCAGGAGAACGAGGGAACGTAAAAAATGTCTTTCTCTTCGATCTCCGAATTTGCGATCTCATTCTCAGTGCGGCGGCGAACTCGATAGAGCAGGCGCTCGAAGGCGTCTTCGTCCATCCTGGCATGTTCCGATCCTTCTGGCCAGCTGACGAACAACTGTTGAATATAGGGTTGGGAGGCGCGCGCTTCACGGCCGACGGCGTCGCCGTTGAGCGGGGTATCACGCCAGCCGAGAACCGAAAGGCCCTCCTCCTGGACTATGCGCTCGAAGACGCCTTCGCATTGCAGGCGATTATGCTTTTCGACCGGCAAAAAGCACATGGCCACGCCATAAGCGCCCGGCTCGGGCAACGCTATCCCCAGTTCGCCGCACTCCTGCACAAAAAACTCATGCGGAATCTGGATCAGAATTCCCGCGCCATCGCCCGTTTCCGGGTCACATCCCGCGGCGCCGCGATGGGTGAGGTTGATGAGTACCTCCAGCCCTTTGCGGATGATCTCGTGGCTTCTTTCGCCCTTGATGCTGGCCACAAGACCCATGCCGCAGGCATCGTGCTCATTACTCGGGTGATAAAGCCCCTGCGGCTTATGAGTGCGGAGACGATTGTCCGATGTGCTCATGGCAACCCTTTTCGTTGAATTTTGCGGTGCAGAAGCTTCACCTTGTCCGAAAGACACATCCCCCAGCGATTCGTGCTGAGGAAAATCGCCCTGGTTCTTGTTGAGGATGCTTGCCTGAGCCGATCTGGCCGCGTCCGGGACTAGGCTGAATCTTTAATATATCGAAAAAATCGCCTTAATGTGGAACTTCGTTGCACCTGGGCACCAGGATTATTGCAGCGGCCGCAACCAGATAGAATCGCAAGTGGCGCATTTTGAGGCTTATACTGGGTTCTCGGAGGCATCTTACGCGCGATACGATTCTAGTCACAGGCGGGGCCGGTTTTATCGGCTCGAATTTCATTTTGAACTGGATTGAGGCTACTGGTTCGCCAGTCGTCAATCTTGACCTGCTGACCTATGCGGGCAATCCCGCCAATCTTTCTGCGCTCGATGGGGACTCGCGTTACCTGCTCAAGCGCGGCGATATCTGCGACGCGGAACTGGTGGGCTCGCTTCTGCGTGAACATGAGCCTCGGGCCATCGTTCATTTTGCCGCGGAAAGCCACGTGGACCGCTCGATCGTTTCTCCGGGAGCTTTCATTCGCACTAATGTTCAGGGAACTTTCGTTCTTCTGGATCGGACCAAAGCCTACTGGTCAGAGCTGAGCGAAGCCGAACGCAAGACATTTCGATTTCTTCACGTCTCCACCGACGAGGTTTACGGCTCGCTTGGGCCCGATGATCCGGCCTTTTCCGAGACCACGGCCTACGCGCCCAACAGCCCCTACGCGGCTTCGAAGGCAGCCTCAGACCACCTGGCAAGAGCGTATTGCCATACCTGGGGTTTGCCGGTGCTCACGACAAATTGTTCCAACAACTACGGTCCGTTTCAGTTTCCTGAGAAATTGATTCCGCTAATGATTCTCAACGCGCTGGAAGGAAAGCCGCTGCCCGTCTACGGAGACGGCAAAAACGTGCGTGACTGGCTTTATGTGGGGGATCATTGTTCGGCCATCCGCGCTGTCCTCGAGAAAGGGCGAATTGGGGAAACTTATAACATCGGGGGAATGAGCGAGCGCGCGAATATCGATGTGGTCAGCCTGATCTGCGATCTTGTGGACGAGATGCGACCCGATGCCGCAATTGGTCCGCGCAGGAAACTGATCACCTATGTAAAGGACCGGCCTGGGCACGATCGGCGCTATGCCATCGATGCCGCAAAGCTCTCGCGTGAGCTGGGCTGGCGGCCCGCGGAGAAATTTGAGAGCGGCTTGCGCAAGACTGTTCGCTGGTACCTGGACCACTTCTCGTGGGTCGAGAGCGTGCGCACCGGGGCCTATTTGGAATGGATCAAAGAAAACTATACGGAGCGGGTCGCGCTATGAAAGGGATCATTCTCGCCGGAGGATCGGGCACGCGTCTTTATCCCGTGACCCAGGTTGTATCGAAGCAACTGCTGCCGGTCTATAACAAGCCGATGATCTATTACCCGCTGAGCACGCTTATGCTGGCCGGGCTGCGCGATATTTTGATTATCTCCACGCCGCAGGATACGGGCCGCTTTGCCGAACTGCTTGGCGACGGGCGCCGTTGGGGCCTCAATATCAGTTACGCCATACAGCCGAGCCCCGACGGATTGGCGCAGGCCTTCCTCATCGGCCGGGAATTTATTGGTGGCGATACCAGCGCCCTGATTTTGGGAGACAACATTTTTTACGGGCAGGGGTTTTCGCGACAGCTTCAGGAAGCTGCGGAACTCAAGCACGGGGCGACGGTTTTTGCTTACCAGGTGGAAGATCCTCAGCGCTACGGGGTGGTGGAGTTCGATGAACAGGGCTGCGCCATCAGCCTGGAAGAGAAGCCGAAGAATCCCAAGTCGCGCTTTGCGGTTACCGGACTTTATTTCTACGACAACCAGGTGGCCAGCATCGCTGCGTCGCTCAGGCCGTCGGCGCGCGGGGAACTCGAGATTACTGACCTGAACCGTCTCTACCTTGAAGCCGGCAGCCTGAACGTGCAGATCATGAGCCGCGGTATGGCCTGGCTGGATACGGGTACGCACGATTCGTTGCTGGAGGCTGGGCTCTTCGTTCATACCATTGAACGCCGCCAGGGCCTCAATATTGCTTGCCCGGAAGAGATTGCCTACCGCCAGGGCTTCATCACTGCGGAGCAGTTGGAATCGCTTGCGCTACCGATCAGCAAGAGCGGGTATGGGCAATACCTGCTTGCTCTGCTGAGGGAGCAGAAGTTTGCGGTCAAGGCTGCACAGTTATGAAGATTACGAAGACAGAACTGCCCGGAGTCCTGGTGCTGACACCGGCAATTC
>Ga0182014_10004122_pt1 | contig 16929 bp, 7 predicted proteins | sample 612S2DmetaG_FD_120489 | JGI IMG/M metagenome (GOLD analysis project Ga0182014, IMG submission 120489) | Permafrost microbial communities from Stordalen Mire, Sweden - 612S2D metaG | ecosystem: Environmental > Terrestrial > Soil > Wetlands > Permafrost | place: Sweden: Stordalen | collected... | reverse complement strand
GCCCCTTGAACCTCGGTATCGAAGAGAACTGGTACGTGGTCGAGGTGAAGATCAGCCGCTTCAGATGCTTCAGATCGTAGTGGCTTGCAACCAACTCCTGCTGCAAGTAGGCCAAGAGTTCGGGGTTGCTGGGTGGGTTATTGTCGCGAATATCGTCCGCCTCGTCGATAATGCCGCGCCCCATCACCCACGCCCAGGTACGGTCGACGATGGCTCTGGCAAACCAGGGATTCTCCGGCCGAATCAGCCAATCGGCAAACACCTCCCGCGGATCGCGGTCCGGCGGAATCGTGGTCTTGACGCCGTCGGGAAAGACGGCCGCCAGCGGCCCGTTTTCGCTCAACGGTTTGGCCAACGCCTGAGGAATCTGGTTGGTCGCCGTCACGGACTTGTCCACGGCGTCTATTCCCGGCGCGATGCTGCCGGGCACGGCGATCGACTTGAGGGGATCCCAGAAGACAATTTCCTCCTTCCACTCGCTGGTGGGCTTGTAGCCGACCTGCGAGAAGAATACGGTCATGCCGGCCCGACGGCCTTCCGGCCAGAGGTGGACCCGCGTGCCCATCAACGCCAATCCCACGACGGCGGTGATGCCCTCCGGAGTCTTGTCCTGGATGGCGCGGTAGAAGTTGACCGGGCCCACGCGAAAATTACTCCCACTCGAGGTGAGCAGTTCCCGGGCGAACTGGTCGTACGGCTTATTCTGGGCGATCGATTCCCACACCCAGCGGTGATAGGCCTGCGCCGCGTTGGGCCAAAGCTTGACGGGGAACTCCGCCTTGACTCTCAGGATATCACACCATTTCATGGCCCAGTAATCGACATGCGCCGACTGGTCGAGGAGACGGTTGATCAAGGCGACGCGTTTGTTCTTGTCCGGACTTTGAATGAACGCTTTGGCCTCTTCCGCGGACGGCAGCTTGCCGGTCAGGTCCAAATAGGCGCGACGGACAAACACCGCGTCGGAGCAGAGGATCGGTTGGATACCCAACGTCTTCAACTTTGCAAACACGATTTCGTCAATCCGGTTCGCCGGCTTCGGCGGATCGGAACTCTCCATCAGGTTTGCCACCTGCCTGGCGGCGACCAGCCGGTATAGGGCGGCCTTGGCCTGCTCGGACAGACCGCGATTGTCGTCGGCGACCTTCATGGCAGCCGTATACGCCGCCCGGGTTTTGTCTGCTTCCACCTTCAACGGTGCGGCCACGGCTTCCGTCGCCGTGGCTGCTTGTTCGTCCGCCAGGTGTGTCTTTTTGGCGGCAGCAATCCGCTCTTTGAGGTTCGCCAGGCCCTCTTCGGCCGACTTCTTTCTCGCTTGGGCTTGGGCCAACTGCTGCGCGGCGGCGTTCGCCTGAATCGCCGTTTGCTCCAGCTTCTGCTGCGCTGGGGCCAGAACCGCCTTGGCCGCGTCGGCCGCTTTGCGCTTGGCGGCGGCATCGGCGGCGGCCTGCTTGCTTGCCGTATCGAGTTGGATGGGTTCCTTGCCCGCGTCCTGGGCCGCCTGGTTCGCGGCCGTGGCGGCGGTCACTTGGTTCTTGGCGCTGGCCAAGGCATCGTCGGCTGCCTTCTTCTGCGCCGGAGCATCAGCCAGGTTCTTGGCGGCGGTGTTGACCTGGACCTGTGCTTGCTGTTCGTTTTGCTGTGTCTGGCTCACCGCTGTTTTTGCCGCGTCGGCCGCCTTGCGCTTCGCGGCAGCGCCGTCGGCAGCCTTCTTCTTTTCGTCCGGGGATTTGGCGGCATCCGCGGAAATCTGTTTGGCCTTGGCTGCGGCCTCCTGGGCCGCCTTCTCGGCTGCCGCCGAAGCCGTGGTGGCGGCGGCTACCTGGTTTTTGACGTTCGCCAAGGCAGCGTCGGCCACTTGTTTAATGCCCGGCGCATCGGTCAACTTCTTCGCCACGGCGTTGGCCTGGTTCTGCAAATTCTGCTCGCCTTGCCGTGCTTGGGCCAGTGCGGCCGCGGCATCCACAGCCGCTTTGCGTTTGGCGGCCGCTTGGGCTGCCGCCAGAGTCTTTCCCTCCGCAACCTTCGCGAAATCCTGAGCCACCGTCTCAGTTGCCGCCGAAGCCGTAGTGGCGGTGGCTATCTGGTTCTTGACGTTCACCAAGGCAGCGTCGGCCAGTTTCTTCTGCGCCGCCGCCCGGGCCAGTTTCTGCGCCGCGGTATTGGCCAGCTTCTGCGAATTTTGCCAGGCTGTCCGTGCTGGGGCCAGGGCCGCTTTGGCGGCGTCGGTCGCCTTGCGCTTGGCGGCCGCGTCGGCTGCGGCCTGCTGGTTCTGCTCCTTGGACCTGCCGGCACGTTCGGCCATCGCCTTGGCCGTGGCCGCAGCCCCTTGGGCGGCCTGTTCGGCTGACTGGTAAGCGGTGGTGCCAGCGGCCGCCTGGTTCTTGGCGTTGGCCAAGGCATCGTCGGCCGCCTTCTTCTGCGCCGCAGCGTCGGCCAGGCTCTTGGCGGCGGTGTTCACCTGGGCCTGTGCTTGCTGTTCGTTTTGCTGTGCCTGGGTCAAAGCCGTTTTTGCCGCGTCGGCTACCTTGCGCTTGGCGGCGGCTTCGTCGGCAGCCTTTTTCTTTTCCTCGGGGGATTTGGCAGCATTCTCGGAAATCGCCTTGGCCGTGGCCGCTGCCGCCTGGGCCGCCTGCTCGGCTGCCTGGTGAGAGCCGGTGGCCGCGGCCACCTGGTTCTTGGCGCTGGCCAAGGCATCTTCGGCTGCTTTCTTCTGCGCCGGAGCGCTGGCCAATTTTTGGGCGGCCGTAGTGGCCTGGGCCTGCGCTTGCTGCTCGTTTTGCTGTGCCTGGCTCAAGGCGGTCTTGGCCGCGTCGGCCGCCTTGCGCTTGGCGTCGGCCGCGGCTGCGGCCTGCTGCTTCTCCGCCTCGGAAACCACCTTGGCGTTGGCCTCCGCAGCCGACGCCGCCTGCTCGGCTGCCGCCGAAGCCGTGGTGGCGGCGGCCACTTGGTTCTGGGCGCTGGCCAAGGCCGCGTCGGCCGCCTTCTTCTGCATCTCGGCTTCGGCCAGCTTCTGCGGGGCGGTGTTGGCCTTCGCCGTCGCTTGCTGCTCGCTTTGCTGTGCTCGGGCCAAGCCCGCCTTGGCGGTGTCAGCCGCTCGGCGCTTGGCGACCGCTTGGGCCGTGGCCTTCTTGGCCTCCTCGTCGAGCTTGTTGGCCGCGTCGAGGGCGACCTTTGCCACGGCCTCGGCCTCCTTTGCCACCTTCTCGGCCGCATCATAAGCTTGCTGCAGTGGAGACGCGGCGACTTTGGCGTCGGCCAACGCCTTGTCCGCGGGGGGCTTGGCGTTGGTCGCGTCGGTCAGGGCCTTGATGGCCGCGGGCAAGTTGGCCTCGGCCTGCTTCAACTCTCCTGCGCCCGGCTCGCCCGCCAAATTCTTCGCGTCCGTGGCCTGCTGTCGCTTCGTGTTGGCCGCGTTGCTCGCGTTGGCGTATGCCATGTCGGCCTTTTGCATGGCGGCCTTTAGGGGGGCGACCGCAGCTTCCGCCGCCTTGGCTGCGTTCTCGGCCGCATCGTAGGCGGCCTTCGCCTTGGCCTCTCCGCTTGTCGCGGCCTCCGCGTTGGCCGGCTTCGGTGCTTCCCCGGCGTAAGCCGAGGGCCAAATGGAAATCGCGAGGGTAACCACAAGTGGCAAAATGGTCTTGATTGTCATCGCAAATCCCCTTGAAGATGAACGGTGAAGGGACTTCTCACTACCCATGGAGCCCTTCGTCATGGAGGTAGCAGTCTCCGTTGTTGCGGATCACAGTATCTCGATATCCAGAACCGTATCGTTAAGGCAGGGCCTTCCGTAAAGACCTTGCCGGGTGGGTCAGGCGAAGCGAGCGCGCGGGGGTCAATCCTCGGCGCATTGAGGTTCCGGTGCTCGCGCTCGATATCTTTCAGCTAGCAGGCGTATCAAAGGATGCAACTCCGACGACTGATTTTCGATCGAGGCCTGTCTTGTGGGCTGGATTGAATGCGGGTTTTGTGGGCTGGATTGAAGATGGGCTACCAGTATCTAGCGTAACCGACAGGTCGTCCTCTTGCAACACCCAGGTCACGCTGCTGGCCAACTTTCTCAGGGTACCGCCTATACCTATATTTGACTGTTCAGGTTTGCCCTTCGCGTCCTGTTCGGGATAGCGTGGTAGAAGTTGACCGGGCCAACGCGGAAATTACCCCGCCCCCACCCCCCCGCTGGACGTAATCATCTCGCGGGCAAATTCGTCGTACGACTTGTTCGGCCGCTGCATCATGCCAGGCTCACCGCCACCCCCGGACTGCATCCTGCGACAACGGTTTTGCATCGAAATGCTCCCGGAGTTTGACGGGCGCCCGATCCCTTTTGCCGGCACGCCAAAAGGGCGATGCGATCCCGAACCATCAGGAAGGCGATTTCATCCCTTCCAACGATGTCATCGGCCCGACGATGCGCAGTTCCTCGACCACGGCCATCGCCCGCGAGAACAGCCAGCCAGAAATCAACGCGCGGACGCGCCGCATCCTGGCTTTCAACCAATTCGGTCGCCAATTCCATCTCATCCACGAACGGGCGTATGCCGGGTGCAGCGACCTGATCGTTGCTTGCTGCACGCCCGGCGAAGCGGTAGGATCGTAGCCGGTCACACCCACCCCGTACGAACCCACCACCATGACCAGAACCGCCCAAGTCCTCGCTGTCCTCCTCTGCTGCCACACGGCGACCGCTGCCACCTTGTTTGTCGCGCCCCAGGGGAACGACACGAACGCCGGGCTCGGACCCGATCAGCGCCAGGCATTGAAGACGATCCAGGCGGGCGTCGACCGACTCCAGCCCGGCGACACCCTGCTGCTGCGCGGCGGCGTGTATCGCGAGACGGTTACCTTTCCACGCAGCGGCGAGCCGGGGCGGCCGCTGGTGGTCAAGGCGTATCAGGACGAGAAAGTCGTGGTGAGCGGGTGCGATCCGATCGCCGGCTGGACGCGGCACAAGGGAAACATCTGGAAGGCGCCCATGGCCTGGACGCTCGGGCTGGGGCGCAACCAGGTCTTTGCCGGCGGCCAGGTGATGATCGAGGCCCGTTTTCCCAAGCGGCCTGCCCCGGGACTGGAAATGTACGTGGCCGATCTCTCGCCGCTGTGGCCGACCTTCGGCAAGTTCTCCATTCCCGCGGCTCGGGAGCCGGGCCGCGTGACGAGCAGACTTCTGGAGGGGCAGCCGGCCGATTACTGGAAAGGGGCGATCTATTACGGTATCCACTATGAAGGCTGGTGCGGGCAGACCGGCATCATCGAAAGCTCCCAACCGGGCGCGATCCGCGTCGGCCACCTCACCAACACCTGGTGGTTCTGCGGAGCTGACACGGGCGGCTACCAGCCCGAGGAAGGTCGGGGCATGATCGTCGGCCACATGAATGCCTTGGAGCAGCCGGGCGAGTGGCATTGGCAGCAGAACACGCTCTATTTCATCCCGCCCCAAGGAACCCAGCCGGATGGCGTGGAGGCCAAACACCGGCAACTGGCCTTCGACCTCAGCGGCCGCGAGCACATCCGCATCGAGGGGCTCGCGGTCGAGGCGGCCTCGATGCGTCTGGAGGATTCGGCCTGGTGCGTCGTGGACCGCTGCCGGCTATCGTACATCGCACACTTCACCCTTCAGTACGCGATAGGGCAGGTCGCCCCGGGGCGCGACACCATCAAGTCGGGCGAGACGGGAATCTTTGTCGGCGGCCACGACAACACGTTCCTCAACTCCAGCATCCGTTTCAGTGCCGGAGCCGGATTTCATCTGCGGGGCTATCACCATACGATCCACAATTGCCTGATCGACGAGGTGAGCTACACCGCCCATTACCTCAATGCGATCACCGATGCGGTGAGCGACTTTGCGGAGTACGAGAATTTCCGCGTCGGGGGACACGAGATCACCTTCAACACCATGCGCAACGCCGGGCGCCACTTTTTCAACTTCTATGGGAACGGCACGAGCCAGGCGTCGCGCACGCGGGGACCGATGGACTACGCCGCCACCCTGTTTGCCCACAACCACCTCTACAACGGCATGCTCCAGACCAAGGACGCCGGATTGCTCACGGGCTATTTCTCCAGCGGCGGGACCCTGAACGGCCAGACGTCACAGGTCGCCTACAACGTGCTGCACGATACTTACGACATCTTCGGCATGCGGATCGGACTGCTGGGATTGATCTATCTCGATGAGGGGACCTGCGACGTGGACCTCCACCACAACCTGCTGTGGGCCGCCCCCGGCTCGCTCCAGCGCGGGCTGTGGTTCAACACCTGCTGCGTGAACGTGCTCGATCACGACAACGTCTTCCACCGCGAGTTCGCGCGTCACAGCGGCAATCTGCGCGGCGAAGACTTTCCCCAGGGACGCCCCTTCCGCTTCGGCCACGACTTCGATTGCCCGCCGGCATTGCCGCCCTGGCCGCCGTTGGTCACGCGGCGGCTCGCGATGGAAAAAGGCGAAGAAGGCAAAGGCGGCCTTCGGGACGGCGATTGTTGCAAATTCGAGACGGTCGACTGGAACGCCGGCTGGCGCACGGCCGTATTGCGGCTGGCCAGCTCGGCGAAGGAGATGAACACCGACACCTCGGCCCGGGCAGCCCCGCGGCATCGCAAGGTGACCGATCCGCTGGTGCTGGAGATGGACCACAATGACGGGACCGCGGAGCACGTGCACAAACAGTGGACGTTCCTTTATGATCTCGGCGACAGGGCGTGGATCCGGTTCAACCAAGTCCCGCTGGGACAGGGCTATCGGCGTTTCCGAGCGGTGTATGGCAACGACGCCCCGGTGCCGTGGCGACTGGAGGTCCGGCTCGACAGCGTGGACGGGCCGCTGATGGGCCAAGTGACGCTGGGGCAAACCGACCGCGTGCGGGGGCAGCGTGTGCAAATCTTCGGCGAGGCGGTGGCAGAGCTTTCTGCGGCCACCGGCACGCACGATGTGTTCCTCGTACTCCGCTCCGAAAAGGGCAAGCCGACGGTGAACTTCGAGTACCTCCGCTTCGAGCAGTCGCGCGGCGTCATTCCGTTGGCAAAGAACGAGGCGCAACTGGAGATCCGTGTGGGCCGACGGGATGGCCCGAAGATTGGCGTGTTTTATCCGCGTTACACGGGCGACAAGCCGCGCGAGTTCGTCGCCACGCTGGAGCCGGCCGAGGGCAACCAGCCGTTGTTCCTGGTCGCGCGCTCGGCACTGGGAAGACCGATCGGCACCATCGCCGAGCTGGGTCTGGAAAAGGCGGCTGCGGCGAGCGACTCGGGCAGCCTCGGCCAAGCGCCGCGGTCGGACGGGCACGGGGGCATGATCCTGCCGCCGCCGGCCAATCGACCTCGGGCGCGGCCGGCCGATCGTTACCAGCAGGAGCTCGCGGCACGGCGGGGACCGCGGCCGATCTTCGCCGCGACCCGGCTGAAGTCGCCGCCGGTGCTCGATGGCAAGGTCGACGAGTGGAAGGGCGCCGGTCGGGTGATGACGCTCGCCGAGACGTGTGATGGCGCTCCCAGCCCCTGCCCGGCGAGCACCGCGTGGGTCGGCTATGACGACCAGGCGCTGTACGTTGCGGCGAGGCATCCGGTGAGCGACACGGCATCGCTCCGCGCCAGCCGGCACCTGTGGGACCAGTCGGACGGGATGGAGATCTCGCTGCAGGACGCCAGCACGCCCTCGGCGCCGCTGCTCTGTTGGCACGGCTTCGCCGACGGCGCTGCGCCCGGCGCCGCGGACACGGTGACGTATCGGACGCAGATAGAGCAGCACGCGTGGTCGTGCGAGTGGCGCATTCCGTTCTCGGCTTGCGGATTTACTCCCCGCACGGCGTCGAGTTTGCGATTCAACCTGGCCGTGCGGCATGCGGCTGAAGATGATTGGGCCTGTTGGCGCGGCACGGGCGCCGCCACCAGCAACGTGGCCCTGGCCGGCACGCTCATTTTCCCCGAGGAGTTGGCTGCCCGGCTTCGCCCGCCGCAGAAAGGGCTGATCGTGTGGCTCGACGCCGCCGACGCGGCGACGATCGAAAGGGACGCGGCGGGAAACGTCATCGCCTGGAAGGACAAGAGCGGCACGCTTGGCAAGACCGGAAGTGCCCGGCAGGAGAAGCCACAATATCGCCCGCACTATGTGGCCGGCGCCCTGAACGGCAGGCCGGCCCTGCGCTTCACGGAGAAGGCGGCCACACGGTTGGAGCTTCCCGACTTGTCGCAGGAAAGGATGACGGCTACGGTGTTTGCCGTGATCGCCAACCCCGCGGCGGGCGACAAGAACAACGCCAACCCGCGGATTTTTACGGCCAGCGACGGCCGGCGGTACGACTATCAAGTGGGCATCAGCCTCAATGTCCCCGACATGGCCACCGGCGGCCCGCGGCAGATGATGGCCACCTTCGAGGATCGCTGGGCGAAGAAGGTGCGGGTCGGCTGTTTCTCGCCCAATTATCAGACCTATTTCACCGGCGACATTGGCGAGATCCTCGTCTACCGGGGAACCCTGACGCCGGAGGCACGAGAGCAGGTCAACGTCTACTTGTTCAGCAAGTGGGCGCTCTATTGATCGCGGCCGGGCGAGATCACGTCGCCGGTTTCGTCGACGGCGAGGCGCCGACGCGGTAAGCCGCTGGCGCGCTGGACACGGGGGGATGCCTGTGTAAAATAGAGGGTTACGCAAGCCTGCATTGGCTTCGGGCTCATGGCACTCGGGGAAGGTCGAGCAATCAACTTGATGAAAAGGAGCGTTCTGTGAAATTTCTGCTGACCGCCGCTTTGGTCCTGCTACCGGCAATCGCTTCCCTGGCCGCCGATACGCCGCAGCCGGAAGGGGGTTTCGTGAGCCTCTTCGACGGAAAGACCCTCGATGGTTGGAGGATCGGCGAGAACGCCGACGTCTTCCAGGTTCACGACGGCACGATCGTGATGGAGTGTCCCGCGTCGACCCACACTCCCGCTCACCTGTTTTATGTGGGGGATGTAAACCACCACGATTTCAAGAATTTCGACCTCAAGGCCGAGGTGAAGACTTTCCGCGCGGCAAACTCGGGGATCTATTTCCACACGAAGTACCAGGAGGCGGGCTGGCCCAAGTTCGGGATTGAATCCCAGATCAACAACAGTCACGTCGACTGGCGCCGGACCGGCAGCCTGTGGGGCATCAGGAACATCTCGTGGGGCCCGGAAGCGCCGCCGGCGGACAACCAGGAAATCGTCACCATTTTTCCGAAGCCGCCGGTCAGGGACAACGTCTGGTATACCCAAGAGGTCATCTACCGGGACGGGCTGACGGTGGTCAAGCTCAACGGCAAGACCATGTTCGAGTACAAGGATCCCCATGCGGACGTGGCGCACGAGCTTCCGACCAAGTTCACCTGGTTGCCGCGCGGCACCTTCGCCCTTCAAGGGCACCCTCCGCTGCCGGGCCAGATCAGCAAGACTTGCTTCAAAAATATCCGCGTCAAGGTCTTGCCCGACTGAGCCCGTGACCCCTTGGTGGAGCCCGACGTGCGGAACAAGGACTTGGCGACCGATGGCTCGGACCAAGTGGCCCCTCCCGACGCCTGCGGACCGGCTCGCCGTACGGGGTGGAATGACCCTAGGCCATAGGTACTATGATACCGGCACAGCTTGCATAATCGTTCAAGTCTGAACGATTTTCCGTCGAAAGGTTTATCGCCTGAAGTAGTTCATGGGCCGTCGGCGGTACGTGCAGGGTACCTGTAACCACCATAGCAACGGATACGTGTCCGCTTCTGCGCGGAGTTTCAATGACCCGACGGCCGAGCGGCGTCGGCGCAACACTCTCAACGCGCCACGCGGAGGACGGATGGCGAACCGAACGGCGATAGAAGGCAGCTTGCCGTCTCAAGGGGCAGGCTCCCCCATGTTGACGAACACCGAGCCAGCCGCTTCGTGGATCGAATCGGCGGTGCGCGTGCTCATCTGCGCCCGCGGGCTCCGCGTTCGCCTGGCGGCCGAAGCCACCCGGTTCGGACTTGCCGGGACGGAACTGGAGTTGCTCTGGGCGTGCGCACAAGCCCCGCGGCAAGGCTACAGTCAAGGCGAATTGGCCCAGATCCTCGCCGTCTCGCCCGCGCAGATTAGTGGGCTGGTCGAACGGCTATGCGCCGCCGGCCTGCTGCAATGCCTGGCGGCGGAAGGTGATCGCCGGCTGCGGCTGTGGCGGCTTATGCCTGCTGGCCAAGCGATTTGGCGGATGCTGAACGACGATTCGAACCCGCGGGAAGAGGCCGCCTGATGGAACGCCAAGGCGCCCGTTATCGGAACCTCGGGCTACCGGCGCTGCTGCTGTTGGTACTCTTCGGTTGTACGCGAGCCCACTATCGCCATTCGGCGGACGACGAGGTTTACGGGTTGATCGGGCGTGGCAACTGCGATCCGCGCTGGACCTTGCAGGATTACAGCATCACGCCCAAGCCGATCTCGCGAATGTACGACCCGGACAATCCCGACCGTCCGCCGATGCCTCCCGACGACCCCACTTCGCACCAATTGATGGAGTGTGTGGACGGCATGAAGGGCTGGCCCTGCTGGGGCCGCAACGGCTATACGCCGTATGTGGAGAATCCTTGCTGGCAAAAATGGCTGCCGCGAGATGCCGAGGGCAGGGTGATGGTAGACCGTCCGATGGCGGTCCAACTGGGCTTGGTAAACTCGCGAGAATACCAGTTGGCCCTGGAGAACCTGTATCTCTCGGCCCTCGACGTCACGTTTCAACGCTTCCGTTTCGACGTCCAGTTCTTCGGCAGCAATTCCACCTTTTTCACCGCGGACGGTCCCGATCGGACCACGATTGGCGGCGGCAGCAGCAGTTTGCTGACCGAAAGCAACAGCTTGCAGTTGAAAAAACTCTCCGCCACGGGCAGCCAGATGGTGGCCGACGTGGCCAACTCGTTGGTCTGGCAGTTTGCCGGTCCCGACCAGTACGCGCCCACCCCGTTGCTCGTTTTCTCGTGGGTGCAACCGCTGTGGCGGGGGGGGGGGGGGGCTGTGGTGCTCGAAAATCTGACCGAGGCCGAACGCTCGCTGCTGGCCAATATCCGCCAAATGGAACACTTCCGCCATGGCTTCTACGTGGAGCTTATCGCCGGTCGTAGTCCAGGCCCCAGCCCCCTTCGCGGCAGCCTCCGCGTCGATTCCCTCACTCCTTCGGTGGTCGGTGCTACCGGCGGCATCCTGGCCCTGATGGAGTCGCAGGTGCTTATCCGCAACCAGCAGGAAAACGTAACCGACCTGCGGACCAGCCTTGATCAACTGGAGGCGTTCTACGACGCCGGCCGCATCGACAATCTCCAAGTCGATCAGGCTCGACAAGCCCTCTACAGTGCCCAAAGCACGCTGTTGTCCCTGGTTACCGGCTATCAAGACCGCTTGGACACGTATAAGATCACCTTGGGCCTGCCGCCGGAGTTGGAGCTACAGGTCGATGATCCGTTGCTGAAGCCATTCGACCTGATCGACGCGGAAACCATCAGCACGCAGAAAGCGATTTCGGACGTGTTGGCGAAGTTGCGCGATCCACAGGCGGTGCCGACTCCCACCGACTATACGACCGCGCTGGAGGTGGTCCCGCAGAAATGCCAGACGGTGCTGAGCACGGTCCAGCGCGACATGCAGACGCTGGATACGGCGATTCCGACGCGGCGGGCGTTCTTGCAGCGGCTCGCGACCCGACCCGAACTGGCCAACGGCGAGGTGGATCCGAGCGTGGCGAACATCGCCGGATTTGATCGTCGCCTGGTGGTGATTCGGGAAGATTTTGCCAAGCAATCGAGACATCTGCAGGCCATGTTCGACGAGTTCAAAAGGCTCTCCGCCATGAGTGGCAACGGCCTGGCAGGAGGCGCGAAAGGGCCGCCACCAGCGGGACGGGAAGGGGCCGCCATGGCGACCCGGCGGGAAATCATCGAACGATCCGCGCAGTTGGCCGACGATATGTCGGAGTTGGCCCTCACGCAGGTCCGCTGTCGTGTGGAGAGCATCACCCTGGTGCCGGTTGAATTGAGCCCGGTGGAAGCGGTCAACATTGCCCGGCAAAATCGCCTCGACTGGATGAACGCCCGGGCGGCCCTCGTCGACTCCTGGCGGCAGATTGAGGTGACCGCCAACGCCTTGCGGGGCGACCTGAACGTGGTCTTTGGCGGCGACATAAGCACGTTGAACAACAATCCGCTCCAATTTCGCAGCACCACGGGCCGTCTCCACGCCGGTTTGCAGTTCGACCCTCCTTTGACGCGCCTGGCGGAACGCAACCTGTACCGCGAGGCCCTGATCACTTACCAGCAGACCCGTCGCCAGTATTATGCCTATGAGGATCGCATCAGCCAGAGCCTGCGTGAAACGCTCCGAACGGTCGGGCGGGCCCAACTCGACTTCGAGCTGCTTCGGGCGGGGGTCAATGTGGCGGTGAACCAGGTCGACGTGATGCAGTTCCGGCTGCAAAAACCGCCGAAACCCGGCGAAACCACCGTACTGGGCGCCACCACCGCCCGCGACCTCGTCCAAGCCCTGACCGGTCTTCTCAGTTCACAGAACTCCTTTCTGATCGCTTGGTCCGACTACGAAGCCCAACGACTGAACCTCGACTTTGACCTGGGCACGATGCGGTTGGACGCCCAGGGCAATTGGATCGACCCCGGCCCCGTCGAGCCGGATCGTAGCGCTGCTGGTGCCGATCCGCCGCGGGTTCCCGCAGCCGAAGAAATTCCAGTGCCTCCGCCGGTGCCCCTGCAAGCTCCCTAGGCTTTGTCGGAAAACACCACGGTCATCCTGAGCGCAGCGAAGGATCTCCCTCGATTTCGCGGAGATTCTTCGCTGCGCTCAGAATGACACCTCACCTCCTACGGGCTTTTCCGACAAAGCCTAGTACTTGGTTGCAGTTGATTCAACTGTCGGCCCGGTACCATCCGATGGCCTTTTGGCCGCCATGCTATCGTGCTGCCAACTCTCTCGGAGGGGTGCGGGAAGCTCCCAGGCGTAAGTGGGGGGTGACAAAGCAGCCGGCGTCGTGTACGATAAAGGCCATCCCACCTGTAATTCCTTCCATGCGTCGGTGTCGCGTCTACCCCTGACCGAAGCCGACAAGACAAACGGTCGGTGCCGCGTGCAGTTGAACCCGGCAGCAGCTTGCGGCTAGCTGCAGTTTTCACGCAGCCCGAGCAAGGTCCACACACACCATGTCTCGATCAGCCCACAAGACCGGCGCCCGCCGCGGACTGGCGGTGCGCAAGTTATTGGTTGTCGCGCTATTGGTGGCAGCGCTGCCGACGCTAGCCTTATCGCTGTGGCCCAAATTGTCTTGGACCACCGCCGACGCCGGCCCGATGCTGTACCGCGTGGAGCGGAGCGAGTTTGTTCACGAGTTGACCGAGCGCGGGAACGTGGAAAGCGCCGACAACGTCGAGATCCGCTGCCAGGTGAAGGCCAAGAACGCCACGGGCACCACGATCCTGGAAATCGTGCCCGAGGGGACCGTGGTGAAAGAGGGTGACGTGCTGGTGAGGCTTGACGCCTCGGCCCTGGAAAACGACCGCACCAGCCAGTCGATCGTCTGCAAGAACAGCGAGGCGCTGCTGATCCAAGCCCAAAAAGCCCTCGAGACCGCGCGGATTTCCAAGGACGAGTATCTGCACGGCCAGTACAAGGAGGCCGAGCAGAGCGCGCAGATCGACATCATCGTAGCGCGGGAAGACCTCAGTCGGGCGATACAGTACTTGGCCTACAGCAAGCGTCTCACGGCCAAGGGCTATATTCCGCAGGCGCAATTGGAGGCCGACAAGTTTGCCGTGGAGAAGGCCAAGAACGCGCTGGACGTTGCCGAAACCAAGCTCGATGTGCTGCAGAAGTTCACGAAAGAGAAAATGAGGGTCCAACTGGACAGCGACATCAAGACGGCCGAGGCCAGACTGAACGCGCAAGAGGCGACGCACAAGCTCGACACGGCCTCGCTGGCCCTGATCGAGAGCCAGATCGAGAAGTGCTTGATCAAGGCGCCGCAACCCGGCCAGGTGGTCTACGCCAGCGTGACCGGTTGGCGAGGCACGAAGGAAGTGATCATCGACGCCGGCGAGCAAGTCCGCGAGCGACAGGTGTTGATCCGCCTGCCTGATCCCAAGCGGATGCAGGTGGTGGCGAAGATCAACGAAGCGAAAGTGGCATTGGTCCACCGCGGCATGGCGGCGACGGTTCGGCTCGATGCCTTTCCGGAGATGGAATTGCACGGCGTGGTGGAAAAGGTGGACGAGTTTCCGGTCCCCGCCTCTTTCTTCGGCACCAGCGTCAAGGAGTATGAGACGGTGGTGCGGATCAACGAGTCGCCGGCGGGGCTGCGGCCGGGGCTGACGGCCGAAGTGCAGATTTGCGTGGAGCACGCGCCGAACGCGGTCCAGGCGCCCGTGCAAGCGGTGTTCGAGCATGGCGACAAATACTATTGCCTGACGCACGAAGCGGGTCGTTTCTTTCCCCGCGAAGTGAAGATTGGCTCGACGAACGACAAGACGGTGGTCATTCAGGGCGGCCTTTCCGAAGGGGAGCATGTCGTGCTCAACGCGGCGGCCTACCGCGACCGGGTAACGTTGCCTGCCGTGCCGACGCAGACGGAACGAGCATTGGCCCGGGCTCGCCAGAAGGGCGTCCCCGCCGCCCAGTTGGTGATGGCGTCGCCGGCCATCGGCAACCCCGGGCGAACACGCGACACGCCCATCGCGTTAACCGATCGCATGTTCCGCGAACTCGACAAGACCGGCGGGGGCAAGTTGCAGCTCCGAGACTTGCCCGAGAGCCTCCGCGCGCGGCTGCAATCGGCCGATACGGACGGTGACGGCAGCATCGACCGCCGCGAGTGGCTGGCCGCCGCGGCCCGCGTCCTCAAGCCGGGCCCCGGGCTCGCAAAGGCGGGAGCCAAGCCATGAAGTTGGCCGTGCAGGTGAGGCATGTCACCAAGCAGTATGTCATGGACGGTGAGACCGTGCATGCGCTGCGCGACGTGAGTATCGACGTGCCTGTCGGCGACTATGTGGCGATCATGGGAACGTCCGGATCGGGCAAGAGCACCCTGTTGAACCTGCTGGGCTGTCTCGACCGTCCCACTTCGGGGCGCATCCTGTTGGGTGAGGAAGATCTCGGTGACGCGAGCGACGACCGGCTCTCCGAAATCCGCGCCTCGCACATCGGTTTTATCTTCCAGTCGTACAACTTGATTCCGCAACTGACCGTGCTGGAGAATATCGAGGTCCCGTTGTACTACCAAGGGCGGGCGGCGCAGCGCGATCGCTCGCGCAGCCGGGAACTGGCGTCGCTGGTGGGCCTGGCGGAACGGCTCAAGCATCGCCCCACCCAGCTTTCCGGCGGACAACAGCAGCGCGTGGCTATCGCCCGCAGCCTGATTAACGATCCGTATTTCATTCTCGCCGACGAGCCGACGGGGAACCTCGATTCGGTCACCACCGAAGAGATCCTGGAACTGTTGGCCGAGTTGAACCGCCAGGGCAAGACCATCATCATGGTCACCCATGAATCCGACGTCGGACAGCGAACGAAACGGATCGTGCGGCTGAAGGACGGCCGGATTTGCGAAGATCAACGGCTGGCGGCGGCCGGCTGACAGCCGCAGCAGATTGAGGTTCGGCGCCATGTTGTTCCTCTGGTTTCGCACCTGGCAGGCGGGCGTCAAGAGCTTGCTGCTGCATCCCCTGCGCTCGATGCTGACCATTCTGGGTATCTTCATCGGCGTGGCCAGCGTGATCTGGCTGTTGGCCATTGGCGAGGGGATCAGCCGCAAGGCCCAGGAGCAGATCGAAGGCTTGGGCGCCAGCAACATCATGGTCCGCTCGATCAAGCCGCCCACGGAGCCCACCGGCAGCACCAATAACTTGCACACAATTGTGCCCTACGGCATCACGCGCGAGGATTTCGACCGCCTGACCGAAACCATACCCACGATCGACACGGCCCTGCCGATTCGTGAGCTCCGCTACCACTTCGGCAATCTCGACCACATGATGGAGGGGCGACTGGTAGGCTGCACGCCGGAATACGCCGAGGTGAACAAGCTGGAAGTCGATCGCGGCCGGTTTCTCTCCGACGTGGATCAGCACGAGAAATGGAACCATTGCGTCTTGGCGGCCACCACCGCCCAGCGGCTGTTTCCTTTCGAAGACCCCATCGGCAAGGCCGTCCGCATCGAGGACGCCTTCTACGTGGTGGTGGGGGTGATGAAGGAGCGCTCGCCCACGGCGGGCATCGGCGGCTCGCTGGCCGCCCAGGAGTTCAACAACGACGTCTACATCCCCATCAGCACTCTCTGGAGCCGCATCGGCGATCTGATCGTTACCGCCCGCAGCAGTTCGAGCGAGGCCGAGATTGTCGAGCTGAGCCAGGTTACCTTGCGGGTCGACAAGGTGGAGCACGTCATGCAGACGGCCGACCTGGTCAAGGAAACGCTCCGGCGACGCCACCGCGACGAGGATTGGGCCGTCACGGTGCCGCTGGAACTGCTCGAGCAAGCCAAAACCACGCGGCTGATGTTCATCATCTTCATGGGCCTGATCGCCGCCATCTCCTTGCTCGTCGGCGGCATCGGCATTATGAACATCATGCTCGCCACCGTCACCGAACGCACCCGCGAAATCGGCATTCGCCGCGCCTTGGGGGCCAAACGCCGCGACATTATCCGCCAGTTCCTCGTGGAGACCGTGGCCCTGTCGGTCATCGGCGGGGCCACGGGCATTCTGGGCGGGTTGACCTGCGGGCCGGTGATGCAGGCGCTGCGCGGTCTGTTGGAGCGGGTGGCGCCGGACGTGGTCCAGCAGTTGCCCGAGGTGATCCGCTCCGTGACGCCCATCATCGTGCCCTGGTCGGTTCCGCTGGCGTTCGGCATTTCGGTCACGATCGGCGTGGTTTTCGGCCTCTATCCGGCCCGCCGCGCCGCCGCCCTGG